>Ga0114931_10001454_pt1 | contig 30269 bp, 22 predicted proteins | sample 2SBtaG_FD_89579 | JGI IMG/M metagenome (GOLD analysis project Ga0114931, IMG submission 89579) | Deep subsurface microbial communities from Kolumbo volcano to uncover new lineages of life (NeLLi) - 2SBTROV14_V59a metaG | ecosystem: Environmental > Aquatic > Marine > Volcanic | place: Kolumbo... | reverse complement strand
GGCAGTAGATTGGTTAGAAACATTCCCTGCAGCATCAATCACAAATAGTCGGTAGTTTCCTTCATTGGCAGGCGCGTTTATGCTTGTGGCAGTCCCTGAGGCTGCCTTGGTCATGGTTAGACCCGGGGAGAAGGAGATTGTTCCAGAAGGGGCAAACCAAACCTCATTGGTGGCATCACCTGAACTTACGATAGTTACCGATGCTCCTCCTTGCTTAGATATACTACTTGCAAATACTGTATTTTGATTAGTGGGTGCTGTATTATCAACAGTTAATGTAGCAGTAGAAGCGGAAGAGGCATTACCGGCAGCATCGAGAACAAATAATTTATAGAATCCTTCGGTGGAAGGAGCCACAATAGAAGTTGCATCTCCGGCAGCAGTTGTAATAGTAGTACCATTAGCTACAAATGAGACAGTTGTGGCAGGGGCCATCCAATTAAAATCTGCAGCTGAACCAGCGGTTAAGGTTACAGAAGATCCTCCTTGCTTATCAACACTTGCGGTAAAAACGGCATTCTGGTTAGTTGGTGGTGTAATATCAATAGTATATACCTCCCCAACAAAAGGAAGGGCTGTACTGATAGAATGGTCCAAACCAGTAGCATTATCCAAGCTTATACCAACAGTCCCATCTGTAGTAGGGGCTATGGTTATTGAAACAGTCCATAAGATACCGCCACCACCTATGACCGGAGCTCCAGGATTCATAGTTCCAGTTGTTTGTGTGGTAAAATTTGAAGCAGTAACCCCTGCTACAGCTGCACCGAAATTAACGTCCCAAGTTAAAGTGATCGATCCATTATTAGGATTACTTGCTGTTCTGGAAATCGAGTTTACAGTAGTAGAAGGTAGAGCTGTTGCATATAAAGAAACTAGCGTTAGAAATAAAATAGAAAGAATGTTAATGTAATGGGATCTTTCAAAAATCAGGTTAGGTAAATATCTTTTCATAACTAAATCAGTTAAGCAGTTCTCCTTTATTATTGATCTTGATCACGACCATGCTTTTAGCCTTATTGGTGTTTTCTACCGTACCAATAGCAATAAACCCACCATCAGCGGCTTGCCGGATCTTGGCGCCGGTTTCTTCACCGTCTCCCCCAATAAATAATTCAAAACCGGTCAAATCGTCAAAACCTCCGGTGATGTCCGCCCGGGCAATGTAAATATCCCGGTCAGTACGGTTTGAATTTCCTTCATGAAAATCAGTTGAACCCAGAATAACGTCGCCACCTGAGCTGGATACTACGGCATGTGCGTAGAAGTTGCCATCTCTCTGTTTTCTATCCAGGGTTGTGGTAATATCTATGTCAGTATCAAAATGACTTATGCCGATGGAACTACCATTTGTATCATTGATTGACTGGACCGCTACAAAACCAACAGGACTTGTATTAAAGTCTGCATTAGCATCGATTAATGTGTTGCCGGTGAAAAGGTTGGTTACCCCGCTGGGAGTTGACTTATCAGCTCCTGCTTCCACGAAATCAACTCCAGCGGGAGCATCAGGCTCCAGTACGGATAGCCAGCCAAATCGTACCGAGTCGGCCTGGGTGAACGAAAACAAGGAGGGAGAAGCTTTGCTTCGCTGGTTGTCCTTTCCGAAGGCCCTGTACCGGGTCCATGCCTGGGATAAGTCCGTATTGAAACCCATTAGGAAGGTGGAATCGTTGATGTCTTCAATATATCCCAGCGCAACCACCTCGTTGCCATTGGTATCAAAGGCTCCGGCAGTACCATGGAAGGACCTGATATTATCACCCACTGAAGTTCTACCGGTTTCAGCTCCATTCAGGTCGGTCTTAATCAAAAACATGGTGGTTTTTGGGTCGGTGTTACTTATGTCAATACTATCGCCCACAATAATGTAACCGTCATCAAGAATAATAAGCCCTGAAGCAGTCATTTTATCAAAAAGCTGTCCCCACATCTGGTTACCGTTTAGGTCAACTTTTATCAGCAGTGCCCCGGAGGTGCTTTCTTGTGTGTTTGTACCCAATATGAGGTATCCATCGTCCAGAACCCGGATATCTTTTCCATCGGTATCACCTGCTTCCCCATAAAATTTTATAAAAGCTTTGTCTTGTGCCGGTTCTACAGAATCTAGCGACTGACAGGCTGATAACAGTAATCCTAGTGCTATTGTTAGATAGGGTATTCGCATGGGTTAACGGAGTTTTTTGGGAAAATAAAATCGCTTGATATATCCAACTGAAACAGCGATGTGATTCAGCCGGTAACCATCGTCCTGATAAAAAGTGGTAAAGAGTAAGTTGGGATCAGAAGGCGACAAAGAATTGTTGGCTTTGGTCACTCTTGTCAGTCCTTGTGAGTACCGGGCTTCTACAGTGATAAACCCTTCACTCACCTTAATTTTGACTCCGCCACCAATAATAGCTGAGAAGTTCAGCCGGTTGCGATCGGCCGTGGCCGTAATTGCAATTCCTCCCACCGAAGGTTTTGTGGCTTGAGTGAGCTCGGTATTTTTTCCGGCGAAGGTAGAACTTAAAAGAAACTCAGTCGAGATTCCTGCGGTAGCAAACAGCTTGAATTGGTCAGATAAGTGGAACAGGTATTGCCCTGAAACAGGCAGCATCAACCAATTTTGGTCATCCTGTGTTTTCAAAGTATAAACTTCAGCTCCAGACGCAGGTCCACTCACTATTCGATCAGAGACGATGGAACGCTGCATATACTGGATCTCGGGGTAGATCACGATGTTATTCGTGAGCTTATACTCGAATGAAGCGCCCAGGCCGAAAGAAGCCAGAGTATAGGTGTAGTCGTGGACCTCGTTCCCTCCCAAAGTAAAAGCGCTGTTCAGGTTGGTGACATAAGGCTTCGTCCAGTTGACAATGTATTTCAGGCCTGCACTAAAAAGGGGTTCAGTGCGATACCTGTTATACAAATTGATAAATTCCGTAGGATCAATCGCTTCATTGATAGCAAACTCATGGTTGGTCTTCAATAAAGCCAGCATGCTTGCCTCAGCAGCTTCCTGGTTTTCCAGGAAAATATAGGAGAGTGTCATGAGCCTCAACGCCTGTGCCTTTTCAGCCTTGGAGTATTGGTCAGTATCAATACATTTTTTTAATAGACCTTCAATATCCTGGATCCTCCCTTCATCATACTTTTGCTGAGCGGTCTCCAGTTTCTGGGCACAAGGACTTTTGTTTTCTTCTTCCTGTCCATAAACCAGCGCCAGGGTCAAAGGACTTAGTAGGGCGATAAATAATATGGTTAGTCGTTTCATTTTCAAATCAGTCTATTGACAGGTATTCTGAATCGGTATGTCTTCTACGTTGGCAACATAAATCTCCCATTCTGTTTTATTCAAAGTCCTGGTAATATGGCCACACATTCGACCTGCCATCGCCTTGATATCCATGGGCCATACCCGCACTTCTCCATTACCAAATCCTCCACCCAGTAAAAACTGGCTATCCGGAGTGAATGCCAGGGAGGAAACCCAATCCTGGTAATCCGACAATACAAGGGGTTGGTCTTTCAGGTTTTTCAAATTCCAAACCCGCATTTTTTTATCCCTACTTGAAACAGCCAGATATCGCCCATCATTGCTGAAGGTTATATCGGTAACCCCGGCGGTAATCTCAGAAAAAGATCGCAATGTTGTTTTAGTGCGGAAAAGGACCAACTTTACACCACCTTCCTGATCACCAGCCGCCAGATACTCTCCATTGTGGCTGAAGGCTACGCTGGTAAGGGCAACCTTGTTTTCCACAATAACATCTTCTGAATTGTTATTTTCAAGGTCCCAGGTGTACAATTTTCCATTGACTCCTGCACCGGCAAGGTATTGTCCTTTGGGATGCATGAAGATACTATTCAACTTTGTTTTTGGTGTCAGGAAAGGGGTTACGGATTGGTCGGCCAGATCACAAAGGACCAGCTCCTTGCCTCCATCCTGTAAGGCAAAAAACTTATTCCGGTCAGGATAAAAGGCCAGTTTTTTAATAATGCCTTTAAACCCGCCAATCTGCTGGGTTCCAGACCCTTTAAGGTTGTATAAATTGACTACCGAACCATTTTCGGTCAGAGGAAAATCACCTGCTGAAACCAGCCATTCTCCATCAGGGCTTATCTTCATGTCTTTGATCACATGGAAGGGGCGCGCCGAAGCGATAGTATCTGCCTTGGTTTGTCCTTCGGCAATGGACCAGCGCAGTATCTTGCCTTTTGAGTCTGCTGAAAAGAGGAATTGTCCCCCGCCGACACCTGAAATGACTACAGTTACCTGCTGTTCATGACCCGCCAGGCTTTGAGTCATATTGTCAGTAAATTGCTTGAGTGCATCATATAGCCCAGCATAGATATCTGCATTAAACTCCGGTCCGGCATATTGTTTATTGAAATTATAGGCTTGCATGGCCAACAGACCCTTGAGTTGGTTATCAGGAATAGGCTTGGCCGAGGTGATCGCTAATGCTTTGGACAAGGACATGAACCTTAAAGTATCGGCTTTCGCCTTGTTTATAGTCGCAATTCGCTCTTGCTCCTGTGCCCGGTCTCGCTGCCTCGTGGCTTCTGCCTCATTTTTCTTTGCTAATGTTTCATTTTCTTTGGCCAGTAGTTCGGCTGCACGAGCTCTTTGTGCTGCTGAAAGGGCGCTGTCCTGAGCGATACGGGCTTGTCTGGCATTACTATCCGCCCTGGTTTTCTGCATCAATGCTGTATCGGCATTTTTGTTGGCCCTATCAGCTTGTATATTGGCAACATTGGCAGAGGAGTCCGCTGCTTTCCTTTGTATTTGGGCAATTGCTGCTTGTTTCTTGGCCTCTTCTGCATTTTTGTCAGCAAGAATTTTCTGTGCAAAAGCGAAAATCAGGAAGATTAAACTGACAACAGTTGCAGAACCCATAACAATGGCGGTGATCCGCATCCTTTGAAGAGCGCGCTTGGCCTGAAGCTCCTTGATCTTCTGTTCTTCTTCAAAGGCTTTCTTGGAATATTCCAGAAAAACCATGGCCCGCTCGAATGCCGGGTCATAGCGTTGGCCCCAAACCAGGGTTGGTTTATGCTTGATTTGCCAGTTAAGCGCCAATTGCAGGTCAGGTGGTCGCCAAAGACCTCCTTTTCCAACCTGATGCATGGCTGAGGCTTCGGACAGCCTCAAGTACATGTTGATCGATTCGGCTTCTTCATCCACCCAGTTCTTTAACCGGACCCAGATACGCATGAGGCTTTCATGGGATATATCGATCATGGAGTCTGGCTCCAGCGGCTTACCATGCGGTGGAATGAGGAGGGAACGGCCCGGCTCCCTGAATTTTTCGATGATAGCCGCTACCTCTTCCACGGATACATCAGCAATAGCGGCAATTTCACTCAGTACGGTAGGCCTTCTGATACCGAAGTTTTCCCCACGCTTTTCGGTAATGGCTTTGAACATGACGGCACAAACCTCCCGCTGGTCTTCCGAAAGCTCATCGTAGGCTTCATTAGCGTGAAGGGACAGGGCTTCTGACATGGTACCAATGGCCTCGTAATGTTTGAGGTCCATCACTTCATCGCCTTCCCGGTTCTTAGACCAGTAATCCCAGGTCCGCATAAGCGAATGTTGGAGGATCGGGAGTTGGTCTGGATTGTCACCTAAATCATTTAAGAGACGCTGTACCAATCTTGGTTCAACTTCGCCACCACCCACTGCCACGGGCCCTTCAATGGCCCTTCTTTTTTGCTCCCTGGTAAGTTGGGGAATGAGGTAGTGGCTGTCATTTATCTTCCTGGTCAGCTCGGCAAACTGGGCACACTCTCCAATAAAATCGGAACGCATGGTGATGGCAACATAGATAGGAAGCTCTGAGTAGTTGATGGCCTCCATTAATAAGTTAATGAAGCTGAGTGTTTCATTCAAGGCATTGGAATTGCTACGGTTTTCCTTAAACCGAAAGAGCTCCTCAAACTGGTCGATGAGGACCAGGTAGTTGTTGCCGGTGCTGCGACGGGTTTGTTTGATGGCTTCCACCAATCCCAGGCTGCTACTTTTCATCAGTGTAGCCATGATGGTCCGCTTTATCCTCTGGTCATCTGGATCTGCGACGGCATACGTCGGATCATGAGTGAGAATGGCCTCTCCCAGGTTACGGATGGGGTTATTACCGGGTCGTGAAACAATCACTTCCCAGTTGGGTCCTGTGTTAGTTAGGAAGCCTCCGTAAAGAATAGGAAGGACTCCACAATATACAAAAGAGGATTTACCACTACCTGAAGGCCCAATGACCCCGGCAAAGCGATTTTCCGATAATTTCATCAATACTTCATCGGTCTGACCTTCCCTTCCAAAGAACAGGTGGCTTTCTTCTATATGGAAAGGGCGTAGCCCGGGGAATGGGTTGGCAACAAGTTTCCGGGTGGTTGTTTTAGTTGTACTCATAATGGCTTATTTAGGCCGCTAATAAATTCATCTATTTGTTCAGAAAGAGGTTTTTTCCGATCAGTACTCATCAAGGTCACATCAAAGTCGGCAAATAGTTCTTCATTGATCTTGGCTCCATCGCCGGTAATGATAGCACGACCAAGGATCGGTTTGGTCCTTCCCAGGCCGGGAGCTTTAAGCAGATCAAGCAGCTTCATCCTGATCCAGTTATCATTTACTTCTCCTTTATAAATAATGCCAATATCCAGTTGACGTAGTTTTTCGATATGTGATTTTCTCAAATCCAATACATCACCATCAAAGTCTGTATTGATTACATTCAATCCTGCCTTGATCAGGTCTCTGGTTACTGCGGCAACCCCCGACTCATCAACCTGGTCACTGATGACATAGGCATTGATTTTTTTATCGTCAACATGAAACTCTTTTGCTTTTCCTGTTTTGGTATAAGAGACATCAAATAACTCTTCTCTAAGGGTATTCTTGAAATCCTCCAGAGGAGTCTGAAGGACTTCAGCCCCCTCAAGAGACGTGAGATCCCGCTGGATATTTTCAATGAAGTTTTTCTGTTGGTCCGATGAATCTTCCTGATCCGGACTTATCCAGATCAACCGCTGAAGGCCTTCTATCCTTGCCTCACTTTTAATTTTATCTGCAGCCAGTTTATTCTGTAAATCAATTACAGAACGATCACCTCCTTCGGGAACATCACCGTAGGTATTGCCAACCAAATGAACCGAGACTTTGCTTTGGGAAAGTTCATTCATAATTGTTTTTTCGAGTGTTGTTGCTTGTTTTGGCAAGGTGTGGTCAGGCAACACTTTGTATCCGTGTCGTTGCAGTTCACGACGTATTACATTTCGCTGAATGCTTAAATCAGGCGCTGTTTCAGCGAGGTAGATCACTTCCCGGTCAAATAGAGACTTTACCCCGTCTGCCGCTTGACTGGACCTGACTTCCAGTAATTTTTCATGAACATCATAGGCAAGGTCAACCATTTTCATCCAGTAGATATTTTCGGCTGCAGGCCCAAAATAATCGCTAAATACTACGGCTTCTCCTGACTCTACATCCAAATAGTATAGCTCATAGGGGATACAATCATTTAAAACGGACGGTTGTTGATCAATCGGCACGGCTTCTTTGAGTACCTTAAATATCCTATCCGACTGCTCGGATTTCGAGGAAATCTTATCAAATTCTTCCAGCGCATCAATGCATTGACCACTTTCAACAAAAGCAGGAGACAAAATACTGATCATGACTCCCGTATTCTTAAGATCAGCAGTTGAAAGCGAACTGCTCTCTGATTTTTTTTGGATCACAGGTTCATGTCCGAGAACCTGGAAAAGCATAGCATTGAGAAAACGAGAGAAATCATCAACCCATCCATTCTTCTTCTCTTCTTTCTGATTATCGTTTTCCGAATAATTGATTATTATGTCTATTTCCATAGATTGTTAGGTCTAAGTTGTGGTTTCAGCTTTTTTATTAATGGTATTAGTTGATGTTTTCATAAACTGCTCAATTAACTCAGGATAATTGGTTAGTACGTTAAATAATGAGTTTACATGAAAGGTGTATAACCGACATGGTTGTCTGACTTCGAGAGTTGCCATGTCTTCTGTGTCCAGGAAAAGTAGTCCGAATAATTGTGGTCCTTTTATAGGATGATGAATCCCGCTGTCAGGTAGTGATAACGTGGCTTCACCGTCACGAAGTAGATAAATTTGTTTATCATCATTAATCGGCAACTCTTCTACCTGGTCGGTTTTCACACGCGACATCTCGTTGATTAACTGGGAGATAAGTAGTCCAGAAAACCTATTGAAGTTTGGCATTTGTCTTAACAACAGGACACTGTCGAATACGAGGGGTTCATTATTCTCCACCCGGTGTATGATTCGTTCAAGGGCTTCCGCTTCAGTATCCAGGCGTTTGACAACGCTTCGATATTGTGAAGGTTGGGTTTTATAAATGATCCATGTAGCTAGCTCTGCCAGTAGAAGGTCAGGATTAAACATATGTGCTACAATGCTTTGATCGATCTCATAGTTTTTGTTTTGGGAAATAGCATATAGAGTGCAAGCTTTCGTCCAGCGGTTTACGTTGTTCGATTCCCGATTCAGCAGGTAGTTATACGTTTCATGCTCCTCATATGATTGCCTTGGGTAGAATACCTGCAATTTAACCAGTTTCTCGCGGGTAGGGATATCATCCAAAAGAGGATACAACTTGGGCTTGAGATCACCGTCCAGGAATATGTCAAGCAACTCAATGGCATAGGCGCTGCCTTCGGTGGTCCCCGCCGCAATATTTTGTTTGACCAGGGTGATGGACTCAGGGTCATACATGATGGACAGGATCATGTAGATAAATTCAAAATTACTTTTTATCTCCTCATCCAGGGCATTCTGAAGTGGATGATTAAACTCATTATCCGACAGCTCAGTCTGGGCAGCTAAATTCCATATGGCTTTTCCTATCTCGTCTCCGAGGAGGTCAGTAAGAATGATTTTTTCATGACCTTCAGCATGATAATTTTGTTCATAGAAGTTCGTCAGGATTTGACGTACAATTTTACGATCCGGAAAATCTATCTTTGACCAGAGTAACTTATGACTTTCATCTCCACCAATCCTGGCTATGATTCGGATCAATTTTAGCATGATAGCCTGAGTCTGACCAGACCTGTGAAAGGCATTGTCCAGATCTTCCAGGATTTCCTTGCCACAAGCCGTCAGTGCGGCTGCAGATTCATAGGTATAGGTTTTGTTGCCTAGAAAATCGATAAGAAGGGGGAGGGTTTCTTTTCGTTTTACTTTTCTGGCCGTAATGATGGCCTGTCTTTTTACCTGTTCTTTGGGATCTCTCAGAAGCTCAAGCAATACAAAAATATTGGCATCGTTGATCAGGGTCCTGAGTAATTTGCAAGCCAGGATCCTTTCTTCAATATTTTGTGACTTGGCAAGTGTATAAAGACGATCAGAGTCAATGGACAAAACCTCGTCCTTGTTGGCCTGGTTAGCTGCCTGATAGGCCAGGGCTTTTAGTTCCCTGGCACCCTCGGCAGTTTTAGATCGTTCTTCAAAGGTCAGGTCAAGCGCAGAAATCTTCTGATCTACATACTTTTTCAGCTTACCTTTACTTGATCCGGTAATTTGGAGAACAGCCTTTTCAAAGACAATCGGTTCCGTTTTTTCTAACAATTTCAAACTGTTGATGGCATCGCCTACGGTCTTGGCTTCGTCTATACCGTAATAGAAATCCCGTTTCTTTGACTTGACAGATCGACTGGCCTCCAGGGCCTCTTCGAGGGTAGATCGATAACCTCCATACATCCGGTTGGTGATTACATACCAGGCAATAAGTATGGGTAGTACACCAACAACCACATATATGAACGGGAGGTTGAATTGGTTCATCAAAATAAGAATACCACCAGCAAACACCCCGCCAAGGGCAGTAACAAACCCTTCAATCTTTGTATTGACATCAAATTTAATGTCAGTATTAATCGGCAAAAAGTACAATTTAAACGAGGGCCCATCCAGCGCATCCTTTAGCGAATCAATAAATAACTTAGTGGCCGCTACAGCTAGGAAGAAATAGATAAATCCGGACCCGGCGCTATAGCCCATAATTAATCCTGTTATCAGGGTAGCTACTATTAGGATAATAGCAAGAGCCGGATTGATCAACAGGGATGTTTTGAGGCCGTAGTTGGCAATGATCCAGTCGGTGGCAAATGTTTGGAAGAGAAAACTGAATATAACCACAGTAGCCTGAAATCTGGCAAGAAAAGCTCCTTTGTCTGATTCAGTAACCCATTGTATGTTGGTGACACTCAAAAAAGAATAATTTATGAAGGTTATACAGATCAGGGAGATTACCACAAAAACGGCCATGAGCCGGGTGTACTTGTTGGTGAAAAGCTTCTTCATCGATACGGTCCGGTCTTTTACTTTTCCCTCCCGTTTGGTAGCCAGGGTTAATGTACTGTTCATCAGTATGGATGCTGCCAGCATTCCCAACAATCCCAAGAGGCTACCGACAAAAAGATCAATGGAAACAACCCAGTTCTTATCCAGAATAAATCCAATAAGAAACAGGGCAAGTATAGATGCGATTAATTGACCTGTATCGATCCCTCCAATAACACGTTTGGCTTGTTTTAAATCAAATATACGTCCGAAATAACCCCAGAATATTAGTAGTGTTAGATAAGAGAAAGGCAGCGCCATTACGAAGCCAAAAAACACGATGGGACCATTGCTTTCTTTGGTAATGCTCGTGTACCATATAAAAGCTGTAATGGCAAGCATGATGATTACATAGATAACCACGAGCGCTTTGAAGGACATACGGGCCTGCAGGAAAGAATACATGTAGGTAACGAGAACACCTATAAGTCCTGAGACCAGGAATGCCTGAGCTAATACCGTTTGATCTGAGAAAAAGTTCAAAAAGATGGCCGGAGCAGCGACATCATAACTAGCCAGGAAGATTCCACCGAAAAAACCCAGCATGAGCATCAGGTAAACTTCACGCGACTCTTCCGGTCTTGCATTAAACACTTTAAGAATGAAGGACTTCAAGATTTTAGGTTGGTTGAGTACTTTAAGGTCTGAAATTAAGGCAAAAATTATGATTGACAAAATAAAATCTGAATTTGCTCAGTAATTTTATGGAGAAGTAACCTTTCCAGGAAGAAGCAGGGAGGCATCTCCAAAGCTCAGAAATCTGTACTCGTGTTCCAGTGCTGACGTATAAATATCTCTCCATTTGGGGCCTACAAGTGAGGCGATAAGCAGGATCAAACTGCTCTTTGGAAGATGGAAATTCGTAATCAGTCCATCTGTAAGCTGAAAATGGTAGCCCGGAACAATAAACAATGAGGTGTCTCCTGACAGGATGTTCAATTGTTTGCGTTGCATGTAGTCTATCACAGCGGTAAGTGCTACTTTACGAGAGGGAAGGGATGACCTAACAGTATAAGGATCTAGCTTTTGTATCGAGAAAATGCTATCTGGATTGTCCAATAACTTAACGCCGAACCAATAGGTGCTTTCGAGGCTCCTGAGCGATGTTGTTCCAACAGGAATGACCCGGGAGGCGTCTCTCATAGCCATCACATTCTCGTAAGAGATCAAGACTCTTTCCATGTGCATTGGATGGTCCAGGACCTTTGGAGATTGAATAGGCTTGAAGGTACCCGCACCCACCAGGAGCGTCAGGAACTCTTGTTGATAACCAGATAATCTTAATTGCCGAAGCAGGTCATCTGTAAAATGAAGACCAGCCGTTGGAGCTGCCACAGCTCCCGGAACTTCACAGTACACGGTTTGATAATCAACTCTATCCTGAGGCACATCCCGTCGGTGTATATAAGGAGGAAGTGGGGTGTGGCCGAAAGCGTCAATTATCTCAGAAAAACTGATTTTTGACGAATGCCAGGAAAAAACAACTTGCTGTTCTTCTCTTGAAGCCAACCGGGCTGAGACCATTATTTTTTGGCCGTTGATCTGCAGAGATTCGGTTAGGGTTAAACCCTCCGTCCATTTCTTTAAGTTTCCGATCATGCAATCCCAGGTGGTCGTACCCGTTGTGCTAAGGGCTTTTGCGACGTCATCATTTCTGGAAGGTTGCAGCAGGAAAATCTCAACGAGGGCACCTGTATTTTTCCGGAACAGGAGTCGTGCAGGGATTACTTTTGAATTATTAAAAAAAAGTGTGGATTGCCCCGGCAAATAAGATGACAACCGATTAAAAATTGAATGTTGGATGACTCCATGATCATATACCAACAATTTCGCATCACTGCGATCGTCAAGACCGTTCAAGGCAATACGCTCTTCCGGTAGTTGGTAATCGTATTCTTCCAGAGATAGAGAAGCTATTCTTTTCATGTTCGGTGAATATAGATGCAAAAATGATTAGAATTGACTAAAAATTGTAATGCCATTCATCTTTGAGCTAATCCGGTATCGGTTGGTTTTTAATTTTGAAGCCTACACTTCCCGGGGGAAGATGAGTGATAAAACTTGCTGGTTCATTGTTGTAAGGGATAAGGATGGCAAATGGGGATTGGGTGAATGTGGACCGCTCAGGGGATTGAGTACAGATGACCTTCCTGACTTCGAATCACAGGTTCGTCATTGGTTAGCAAACCATCCATTTCGGGAAGCTATGTTATCCAGGGAAAGCATCAACCACTATGTTCTTAGTGTTCCCGGCCATCTTCCATCGCTGAAATTTGGCTTGGAGATAGCGCTGATGGACCTCTACAACGGTGGGAAGCGCATGATTTTTGATACGCCTTTTTACTCGGGCGATGAAAAATTACCCATCAATGGCCTGGTTTGGATGGGTGATATACCCACCATGCGTCTTCGGATTGATGAGGTATTGAATAAGAATTTTGCTTGTATAAAATTGAAGATCGGTGCACATTATATCGATGAAGAGCTTGCTCTAATTGATAGCATCAGGTCCACTTATGGTGATAAACTTGAGATCAGGGTTGATGCCAATGGTGGATTCACATCAGATAAGGCAAGAGTAGTCATGCAACATCTTGCATCAATCAATGTACATAGCATTGAGCAACCTATTCCAGTTGGACATCGGAAGGAGTTGGCCTCTTTATGCAGGGATTCTCCTCTTCCTATTGCCTTGGATGAAGAGTTGATCGGTGTCAATACAACAGGATCGCGCGAAAGGTTACTAGATGCTGTGCAGCCCCAATATATTATTTTGAAGCCATCACTTCTGGGCGGATTCAATAGTACAGATGAATGGATCAAATTGGCAGATGAAAAGGGTATAGGATGGTGGATTACCTCCGCGCTTGAATCAAATGTTGGATTAAATGCTATTTGTCAATATACATCGCAATTTCGACCAACCATGGCTCAGGGGTTGGGTACGGGCACGTTATACATGAATAATCTTACTTCTCCTTTGAGAGTCTGCGATGGATTTATTTTTACGGACCAACAACACGAATGGGATTACCGTGCGTTAAAAGATGAGTTAGGATGAAGATGCTGTTAGGAGATCGAACACTCTGGTCATTCCAGTGGTCGCTTTTTCTTCGATCAGGTGAAGATTGGGATAATCTTCCATCGTCGGCATGTCCGGATTAACCACATAGATAGCTGAACCTGGCCGGGCATAGTGGATCAATCCTGCTGCTGGATAAACGATCATTGAGGTACCCACGATAATCAAAATGTCGGCTGTTTTCACCTCTTTCACAGCCTCATCCATCAGGGGTACCATCTCACCAAACCAGACAATATGAGGTCTTAACTGTGAGCCTAATTCACATTTTTCTCCCCAGTTAAGCTGCCAACCATCAACAGCATATATCCTGGAAGGATCTCTCGTACTTCTGGATTTGAAAAGCTCCCCATGCAGATGAAGAACTTGCGATGAACCGGCCCGCTCATGTAGGTTGTCTACATTTTGGGTGACCACAGCTACATTAAAATGGTTCTCCAACGAAGCAATGATTTGATGAGCCACGTTGGGCTTAACTTTCAAAGCATTTCTGCGCCGCTCGTTGTAGAAATTCAATACGAGCCTTGGGTTCTTTTCCCAGCCTTCAGGAGAAGCCACTTCCATTACATCATGACCTTCCCAAAGACCCCCTGCTCCTCTGAAGGTAGGAATCCCGCTTTCGGCGCTTACCCCGGCACCGGTGAGGACAACAACTTTTTTTCTCTCCATATCTTCAACTAATTGAATTTAACCAGCTCAGGTTTGCCTTGATCAATTGGGTTAAAAAGTTTAGGATTAGTCAGCGACAAGTTAAGTCTGGGGCCGTTTTGCATTTCCGGATTACGGACGAAAAAATTAAATGACAGGTTAATAGTTTCAAAGACCAAACTTTCATTCCTAAGTCGAAAGGTAAAACCTATTCTCGAGTATTTGTTTAATGAACTAAACAATGGCCTGGTAACATTTACATAGCCCAGGTCCGCCAGGCCTACCAGGGTTACATGAAATCCGGCGGGCTGCCAGGGAGTAAATATCTCTGATTCCAGATGTACGTTGGTTTTTGCCGTACCTGAAAATCGTATCTGGTTGATGCCTGTGATATTTCTACGAATATCGATCTGTCTATAATAAGGCATATTTATCCCAAGGACATATTTCACCCCGGCCAGTTGACGAAAACTAAATTTACCTATGTGAAATAATTCCGTAAAGTAATTGACCGATCCGCTCAGCACCCCTTCTTCTATTGAAGCATTGGCTGCACTGAGAAATCCTCCAAATTCTCCTTCCAGGGATATATAGCCGAATGGATATCTTGTTGCCTGAGCGACCCGTACTCCCAGGTAAGCTTTGTTTTCAAGTTCATCCACCCGATAACCGGCCGTAGCTCTCAACGAGAATCCGGCAGCCACATCTTCCACTCGTCCGAATCCAAACAATTTTTGTGCTTTAAAATACTTAAGCTGACGGAAAGTGAAGGAAGTCAGATAGGTTCGTTTTTGGGAGAACATTTGATTGGTGTCTGACCTGATCTCCGGATGTTTGGAGAACTGCTGGTCGATATACCTTGCCGAAATCATCAGTTGATTTCTGCTGAATATCTTAAATGTATTTACAGGTGAAAATCCAAACCAGATGTCCTTCAAGTTCCCGGAATAGGGAATAAAAACGGTGGTATCCGGGTACAACAATATCCAGTCCTTATTGTTTGACTCAAAATGTAATCCGCCGGCAACCTTTGTCTCAGGTGTTAAGAACTGTCGTTCTGCATCGATCAGCCATCCATCCTGAAACGGGATGTTTACATACTCCATTCGGACATTAATAAAACTTCCTCCTATATTGTTAAACTCAAATGCTCCGCGATAACCATTATGAGGGCGGCCTTTTGTTTCATACCGGTATTCATGGCTCATTTTAGTGCCAAGTCCCAGAAAATTGTTGTCAAAAACACGTAGTGAATATGTGGTTGAACCCGGGATTCTACCTGAAGATGATATTTCAGGACTAAAACCAAATGAAAATACATCTTTTGTAACAACAATGAGATCGACCTCTTTGCTTTTTCCAATCTGCTTCAGGTAAAAACGGGCATCTTCAATGAACGGAAGCGACCTGATGATCCGTTCATTATCTGCCAGGGTGCCGGGATCCACTTTATCTCCTTTTTTTACTATTAAATTATGTCGCAAGACAACACGTTTTGTATGAGATTTAATGGTATTCAACTGTCTGATGAGCTTGGAGTGAGTGGTTTGAAGGGTGTCGTTTACATTCCCGGCCAGGACATCTACATATTTATACCGGATATCCCTGATCACATATCCGGCATATGGTGTAAACCATTGCTCACTTTTTTCGAAATCAAGGGTGTCCTCATGAGTATTGGTCTCGAGGACCAGGGCATCGTATAGCTGACGGGTAAGCCAATATTTGTTTGACTTTGCCTTCAGAGAGTCATAAAATCGATCTGTTTTTTTAAGCCTGCTCTTTTTAACCCGATATTTAATTGACGCCGGAAGAACAATAAGCGTATCCCCCTTCACCATTAAAGTACTATCGCCAATGATGAGAAGATATCCTCTCTTTAGTTGCAATGAATCAAAATTCTGCGCAAAAGCTCCAGTCGCGTTAAGACAACAAGGTAATACCAGTGCCAGAATCCATTTTCTCATTAGTCAAAAGTAGTAAACTATACTTTTTATTTTGAAATAGTTCGTTTTTACGCCTATAAACCGATATGAAATAATTTATTTTAAAAAAGTGATTCAATTTATATGCTGTTTCTAATAAAAATTAGAAAATACGAATATCTTTGCCCAAAATTTAACCCAACTCCCAAAGAGAAATGGCACATTTAAGATTTAAGGCCTTAGAAATGGTCGAAAACAGGCCTCAGGTACGTGTTGAGGCTCCATCCAACAAAATATCAGATTATTATGGAGAGAATACGTTTGGCCTGGAGAAAATGATGGCAACGTTGAGTCCTGAGGTGTATAAGCGAATAAAAAGGGCAATAGACAAAGGATTAAAGATTGATCCTGAAGCGGCTAATGCAGTGGCTGCTGCCGCTAAAACCTGGGCGATCAGTAAAGGCATCACTCATTATACTCATTGGTTTCAGCCCCTGACCGGTGCAACTGCTGAAAAGCATGATTCGTTTTTTGATGCTTCACTGGGCATTGAAAAACTGAAGGGTAGTACTCTGGTACAGCAGGAACCTGATGCATCTTCATTCCCGAATGGTGGTATTAGAAGTACTTTTGAAGCCAGAGGATATACGGCCTGGGATCCCAGTTCACCTATATTCATCCTCGGACGTACATTATGTATCCCAACTGTGTTCGTCTCATATACAGGCGAAGCGCTTGATTACAAGGCCCCACTACTAAAGGCTGTTGAAGCTGTTGATGAGGCGGCCGTACGGGTTTGTCAATACTTTGACCGAAATGTGTCGAAAGTGATTCCATCTCTTGGATGTGAGCAGGAATACTTCGTCATTGACAGGGCCATGCATGATGCCCGACCGGACCTGGTCATGGCAGGACGTACCGTATTTGGTCATAGCCCATCGAGAGGTCAACAATTAGACGATCATTATTTTGGTGCAATCCCAAGCCGTGTGTATGATTTTATGAAAAATTTTGAGATCGAGGCTCTTAAATTGGGCATTCCTGTCAGTACCCGTCATAATGAAGTGGCGCCCAGTCAGTTTGAAGTGGCTCCCTTGTTTGAAGATATTAATGTTGCTACGGACCACAACCAACTCCTGATGGAGCTGATGAACCGCGTGGCCATGCAGCACAATTTAAAAGTTCTGTTTCATGAAAAGCCTTTTGCAGGCCTAAATGGGAATGGCAAGCATAACAACTGGTCGTTGATCACCAACACAGGGGTCAACTTGTTCCAACCAAGCAGTAGTGCAAAAGAGAACCTGCAGTTCCTTTGCTTTTTTGTATGCACCATCAAAGCAGTGCATGATCATGCCGAGCTGCTTCGGGCGAGTATTTCCAGTGCCGGTAATGACTTCAGGTTAGGAGCGAACGAGGCCCCACCGGCCATAATGTCGGTGTTCATTGGCTCTCAGTTAACCTCAGTTCTGGAAGAACTGGAAACCAACGGAAATGTAAAGGTTGATAAAGGAGATAATATGTACATGAAGTTGGGCATTGATAAAATCCCTGAGATCATTCTGGATAATACCGACAGGAACAGAACATCGCCCTTCGCCTTTACTGGAAATAAGTTTGAATTCCGTGCAGTTGGATCAGATGAAAATGTAGCTTCACCTATGACAGCCCTTAACATGATTGTGGCTGATGCGCTGAATGTATTTTGTAATGCTGTAGACAAGGAAATTGATAAGGGAACTGATAAGAGGATGGCCATTGTCACTACATTACGGAAATATATCAAGGATTCGAAAGCTGTTCGCTTTGAAGGAGACGGTTACTCGGAGAGCTGGGTGAAAGAAGCAGCGAAGCGTGGACTGGCCAATGTAAAAGACACCCCGCATGCTTTGGATGCCTACTTATCTGAAAACTCTGTTGACCTGTATTCTAAATATGGTGTGCTGACCAGGGAGGAACTGGAGGCTCGAAATGAAATTAAACTGGAGAACTACATCTTGAAGGTTCAGATTGAAGCCCGATGTATGGGTGATCTTGCCCTTAATCATGTGGTTCCTACTGTCATAAAATACCAAAACAAATTGATCAACAATGCCAAAGGCTTGGCTGAACTTGGAATTGATAATTCGGAAACTGTAAAATCCATCGCTCATATCAATGATTTGATGAATAAAACTGTGAATCTGATCAATACAATGGTAGAAGAAAGAAAAAAGGTGAATAAAATTAAAGACAGCAGGGAGAAAGCCATTGCATATTGCGACCGCATTAAAGGCAAATATTTTGAAGATATACGCGATTCTGTTGACAAGCTGGAGCTTATGATCGATGATGAAGATTGGCCGTTGCCCAAATACAGGGAAATGCTTTTTATTAGATAGTATGGACTATCTAAAAAAGGGGAGCGAAATTCCCCTTTTTTGTTTTCTGATATTGATTAAAGGAAAGTCTAATTCTTACCAAGTAAAGTACGGTACTTTGCAGGGTCGTGAAGGATTGCTTTGGCCTCGTTCACTTCTGCATCATTTCCTATTCCCGCTTCTACTACCCCTTTTTGATAGTAATAGCGGCTAGCAATTTCAACTTCAAGCAAGTTCTTTATCGCCGTCTTATGTTTTATTAACAAAGCTCTTAGGGGTAAATCGGTTTTTGTGGCAATTGAGTCCAGGGTAGAATTAATTACCCTTTCCTTCTTTTCCACAACAGCTGCTTCTTGTACTCTGCTGATATAATCCTGCAATTGATTATGAAATGAAAAGTCTTTCTGATGTAACACCCAGTCAGTAAATTCATTATATTCATTGTCTGTCAGGTCGAATTTACTGGCCGGAGCAATGCTGTGGTGAGATAACTCATACCTGGTGCCATACCTGAACAAGATCCCCTGATTGACCAATGCCTGGGCTAACGAAGGGTGGTTCTGCTGTTGCATAACTTCATCAGGATCAATTCCTCCACCATCATATACAGTTCTTCCATCCTTTGTTTTGAAAGCTACTTTAAGGGAGTCTGGGATCTTGCCTACACTGCCATCAGGATTTCGATGGGAGTAGTCTACTGCCTGGATACAACGTCCACTGGGAATGTAGTACTTGGCAACGGTGATCTTCATCTGTGATTTATAAGGCAGATTACGGTAGAGTTGGACCAACCCTTTGCCATAAGATTTTTGTCCTAGTATAACTGCGCGATCATAATCTTGCAGGGCGCCAGATACAATCTCCGAAGCAGATGCACTTCGACTATTAATCAGTACAACCAAAGGGATATTTTCATCCAGAGGTTGCATCTCTGAGTAATATATATGGTTGTTTTCTGACACCTTACCAATGGTGCGGACCACCTCCCTACCTTTTGGAATAAACAGGTTGGTAATACTTACAGCTTCCTGAAGAATACCACCGGGGTTACTCCGTAAGTCAAGCACCAGGGCCGTTGCCCCCTGTTTCTCCAACTTTTCAACTGCATTTCTTATATTTTTACTTCCACCAGAGGTAAACTCCGTGAACTTAATATAGCCTATATCAGCGGCTATCATTCCGGAATAAGGTACATTCGGGACTACTACTTTCTCTCGTTTTAGCGTGAAGGATAAAGGCTGGTCTTCCCCTGGGCGCAAAACCTCAAAACTCACTTGTGACTGCACCTGGCCTTTTACCAGTTGGTTTAACTCTTCCGGGGTCATCCCCTTGATGATCCGGTTATCAATCTTAATGATTTCATCGCCGATACGAAGCCCACACTTCTGAGCAGGATAACCGTTGAAGATCATAGCAATATAAACATGATTGTTGATCCTCACGGTAGTTGCTCCTATCCCTGCATACTGGCCGGTGTTAAGAGTACGATAATCTTCAATCTGATCTTCAGAAATATATACGGTATATGGGTCCAGGCTCGCCAGCATGGCCTCAATCCCCTTGTTCATCAGCTTAGTAGGATTGATATCATCTACATAGTAGGCGTTCACCTCCTTGTACACTCCCGCGAAAATGTCGAGATTCCGTACAATTGCAAAATAGTTGTGAGGGTAAATAAAAGCGAAGGTTAAGCCGACCATCAAAATGATAGCGGTGGACATTACAATTCGTTTTATCCTGCTTCTCTGAAGCTTCATGAGCATAAATTTATACTAAGATACGGAGTTTAAAAGACCCTGCTGTTAATCTTCATAAGTATTGGATGAATGAGGAGAATTGTCGTCCTATGTTCCTTGTATTTTTATGCAAACGATCTCTGCGTAGAGATGGTACATTAAGGTTAGATTTCTTAGGGTTTTTTGTATTAGTAATACTCTGAGGGAGAAGATAGATAATTCCCTTTCTATTTTTTTTACTAATACGCATAAATAGAGTAGATTTAATCAATACTTAAGAGGAAATAAGTTTGTTTAACATACATAAATTTGATCATGCAGGGATTGGCGTAAATGACCTCGATAAGTCGGTTGAGTGGTATAAGCGTGTTTTGCACTTAACACCCAGAAGAGAAGACAGCTGGGGTCCCTATCCCGTTATGATGCTCTGCGATAACTTATCTGGTCTGGCGTTGTTCCCATCAGATAAAGTTCCCCTCAACCATGGAGGTCTGCCTCACTTTGCCTTTGAGGTGGATGCAATAAATTTTATTGAAGCAAAAAAGCATCTGGATCAAGAAGGAGTACCCTGGCAATGGAAAGATCATAAGGTGGCACAATCGATTTACTTTACAGATCCGGATGATCACAGGTTAGAGATCACCTGCTATGAAATAGAAAATTTGAATCATCCTGCAATTAAATCTGCCTCCAACGATGTTTAATCTCAGATCAATGTCTTTTTATTCAACCTAAAATGGTCATTTTGAAATAATCAGGAATGCAACAATTAAAAACAATAAAATCTTTTCCACTCACAGAAAAGGTCCTGAGATCCATTAAGCACCGGGAGGATCTGATAGAAGAGCTTAAAAAGCAAGGCCTTAAGTATAAAAATGCACTTCGAACTCTTCAATATGAAAAAGAGCTGGTTCGTTTGCAAATCGAACTGGTAAAAATGCAGACTTGGATTGCCAAGACCAACCGACGGGTGGCCATCATTTTTGAAGGTCGTGATGCTTCAGGAAAAGGAGGGACCATTCGCAGGTTCATCGAACACCTCAACCCACGATCAATGCGCGTGGTTGCCCTGGCCAAACCTACTCATATTGAGACTGGTCAATGGTATTTCAGACGGTATGTGAAAGAGCTGCCTAATCCAGGTGAGCTTGTCCTGTTCGACCGGAGCTGGTATAATCGGGCGGTGGTTGAACCTGTGATGGGTTTTTGCACCAATGCCCAGTATGAAAAATTTATGCGGCAGGTGCCTGAATTTGAGCATATGCTCTATGAAGATGGAGTCACAATTATGAAATTTTGGTTTTCGGTATCCCAAAAAGAGCAGACCAAACGATTCGAATCAAGAAAAACGACCTTTATTAAACAGTGGAAAATAAGCCCTGTAGATCAGCAGGCTACGGACTTGTGGGATAAATATACCTTCTATAAGGAAGCTATGTTTAGCCGAACACATACGACGTACTGCCCCTGGATTATTGTCCGATCGGATAATAAGAAGAAGGCACGACTGGAAGCCATTCGCTATCTACTATCCAATTTTGAATATGAAGGTAAAGAAGAATCACAGGGACTAATCAACCCGGATCCGACCATTGTCTCAAGATTTTTTCGTTCCATTCCAAGATTAGACTGATGACTGGTACCAACCATACCCCTTTGACACAAAAAGACCTTGAATTGTTGAATAGCAAGGTAGGAATTCGTGAAATGTTGCGTAATAAGAATCTTAATCTCGATAGGGTAGTGCGCAGACTCCACTATTTTGATACGTTGCTAATGGTTCAGGCCGAACTCATTAAAATGCAAAACTGGGTAAGGGATCACAAAAAGCGAATAGCAATCCTTTTTGAAGGTAGAGATGCAGCCGGCAAGGGTGGAGCTATACGAAGATTTATTGAACATATGAATCCCCGTTTACTGCGCGTTGTGGCTTTGCCTAGACCAACGGCTACAGAAAAAGGCCAGTGGTATTTTCAACGGTACATTCAGCAGCTCCCCAACCCCGGGGAAATAGTATTCTTTGACCGGAGTTGGTATAACCGGGCTGTGGTGGAACCGGTGAATGGATTTTGCACAAAAAAGCAATATCGGGAATTTATGGGCCAGATCACCGAGTTCGAAAAAATGCTTCACCGGGATGGTATTCAGGTGATCAAATTCTGGTTTTCCATCAGCCGGGAAGAGCAGGAATGTCGGTTTGATGCCATGAAAACTGATCCACTGAAGCAATGGAAGCTTAGCCCTGTAGATGATAGGGCCATTGGGTTATGGGATGAATATACACGTTATAAAGAAGCCATGTTCTTTAAGACTAATGTAGATTTTTGTCCCTGGGTGGTCATCAAAGCTGATTTGAAGACCAAAGCGAGGATTGAAGCCATAAAATATGCCTTGCTCGAGATTGATTATCCTAAGACGGAGGAAACTATGCGTTCAATAATAATAGATTCTGAGGTGCTGTACCCGCTAAGACCCGGTGAAGTTGATGCACTTACCAGCGAATAAGGGCAGAAGCCCATGTAAATCCACTTCCAAAAGCCGCCAGGCATACCAGATCACCTTCCTTTATTTTTCCCAGTTGCCAAGATTCACTGACCGCTATCGGAATAGAAGCAGCCGTAGTGTTACCCAAATGCATGATGTTGTTATACACTTTGTCATCTGGTAATTTTAGGCGACGCTGAACAAACTGGCTAATCCTCAGGTTGGCCTGATGAGGAATAAGCAAGTCAATGGCTTCCGTAGATAATTCATTGGCATCGAGGGCCTCCTTGATCACTTCTTCAAACTTTACCACAGCATGCTTAAAGACAAAATTACCGTTCATATGCACCTTGAAACTATCACCATCAATCAGATCGTGGCTCAGCCGCACTTTTCTGCTGCTCCCCGGATCTTTCACATATAGTTCCTCGGCGAATCGGCCATCGGAATGTAAATGAGTCGACAGGATCCTGTGTGAAGGATCATCACTCGCTGTAACGATCATTGCTCCTGCACCGTCTGCAAAAATCACATTTGTATTTCGGCCCGCCGTAGTTTTGTCGAGGGCGGATGATTGTATTTCAGCACCCACCACTAATACGGTTTTGTACATGCCTGTTTTGACAAAATTGTCAGCGACAGATAAAGCATACAAAAATCCGGAACAGGCATTCCTTAGGTCAAGAGCGGGGATGTCCGTGATACCCAGTTCACGTTGGAGAAGCACACCCGACCCGGGGAAAAAGTAATCCGGTGTAATGGTGGCGAATACGATACAATCAATATTTTCTGACGTCAATCCAGCATGATCAAGGGCCACATTAGCAGCTCGGGCCGCCATATTAGCAACCGTATCCTTCTCAGGATCGAAATAGTGTCGCTCTTCAATGCCAGTGCGCTCTCTGATCCATTCGTCCGAAGTATCAATGGTTTTGGCAAGGTCATCGTTGGTAACGACATGTTCTGGTACATAATGACCTACACCTACAACTTTAGTATGCTTCATGATAAGGTTTATGATCGCAAAATAACCTAATAAATGTAAGTATTTACTGGTTTTTTACAGATGATCAGTCAAACAAGGATAAATTACCAAATTGATCAGCAGGAGGAGCGGGTTTCAACAGTTCGGGTCCATTGTTGGCTGTGTTATTCACTTTTGAAGAAACTGCGTAGGCATTCATGGCATTAGCCTCGAAGGGCTTAAGCAATGACAATAGGTTTTCTTCATCTGAATGTTGATCCAGCCACTTCTTTTCACCCTCTGTTGATAAGATAGCCGGCATACGATCATGAAATCCCCGGACCAGTTCATTGGGAGCAGTAGTGATGATGGTGAAGGTATGTATGCGTTCATTGTTCTCGTCATCAAATTCATCCCATAAACCGGCAAAGGAAAAAATCCGTTCATCTTTCAAAGTAAACCGGTAAGGAATCCTCCCACGTTTACTCACCTGCTTCCATTCATAGAAACCATCGGCGGGTACGATGCAACGTCTGCTTTTCAGGGCTGTACTAAAAGACACCCGCTGCAATAACGATTCTGCTCTCGCATTGATCAGTTTAGCGCTGATGGCCTTATTCTTAGACCAGCTTGGAATCAGTCCCCAAAAGAAGTAAGAAAGACCTTTCGGCTCTTCCGAAGTGATTACCGGCAGTAGCTGGGTAGGGGCAGCATTGTATTGTTTGCGGTATTCATTGCTCACCTGGGCTTCGAATCTCGCCTGCAATACATTGGCATCCGCAACTATTGTATATCTTCCACACATAGTTCTAAGATACAGAAATTACAGGTCAGTCGATATATGCCTGGAAATGAATTCAGCTGCCCGGTCTTCAGACCAATAAAATCCATTATTTCCAATCGTCAAAAAACCCACATGACCTCCATGATCTGGTGATTCGAAGTCAATATAGGGATGATGCTCTAGCAGTTGGTAGGGGTAACATTCTTTAGGTAAAAAGGGATCATTTTTAGCATTAACAATTAGCGAAGGGATAGTTATGGATGCCAGGAAATGGATTGAGCTGCATTGCCGGTAATAATCCCGCGCATTCAGAAAACCATGCAATGGACCAGTAAAAATATTATCGAACTGCCAGACTGTTGTACAGGATCTAAGGGCATCAAGGTCAACTTTATCCGGATACTGGTCGTGCTTTTGCCTTATTTTACTTTTAAGCATTTTCAGAAATCGGATCTCATAAATCCAGTTGTCCCACTCTGATATACGCTTGCTGGCTGCAGCCAGGTCAAGGGGGGTCGAGAATGCCAGACAGCACCTGATACCTTGATCAAGGTCCTTGCTCTTTTCTCCTACGTATTTTAACGTCAGGTTGCCGCCCAGGCTAAATCCTATCAGAGCAATTTGTTGATATCCGCGGGAAAGGACATGCCGAACAACTGTATCAAGATCATCCGTAGCCCCACTATGATACATCCTCAACTGTCGGTTTATCTCAGTGCCACATCCCCGATAATTCCAGCAGATGGCTGTATAGCCCTTGGAGATCATTTTCATGGCCATCCCACGCATATACTCCCTTTGACTTGAACCCTCCAATCCATGAGAAATGATGACAGCCTTGTGGTCACTCTTTACATACCAATCCAGGTCAAGAAAGTCGTCGTCAGGGGTTTGGATTCTCTCAGACGTATAGGGCACATTTGGAACCCGTCGGAAGGCTCCGGGAATAATTGTTTCTAGGTGCTGGCCTCTAACCATGTAAGACGGATGGTATGTAGATGTGATTATAGCCAAGGACGTTATAAAGTATTAATATAAATCGATATTGAAATCTTTGAAAGTTGTGATTATCAACTCATTTTGTAAATTGCCTTTTCACTTTCAAAAACGATCGAGCAATGTACACAAAATCTTTTATTCCGGCAGTCCTTGTGATTGTCGGTGTCAACTGCCATCAGCCTGAAAAACAACACACTCCACCGGAAGTAACTCCTATTGAAATGAAACTGAATGAATATGCACAGGTTACCCTTACAACAGATACCAGTCAACTAACCCAAAACGAGAAAAAAATGATACCTATTCTGATTGAGGTGTCCGATATCATGGATGACTTATTTTGGGTAGAAGCCTATGGTGATAAGTCGGCCCTTCTCGGGCAGATGGGTAGTGAGGTCCTGAAAAAGTTTGCCATGATCAACTACGGACCCTGGGATCGTCTCGGTAATAATGAACCCTTCTTGGAAGGAGTTGGCCCTAAGCCTGCTGGAGCTAATTTTTATCCTGCAGCTATGACCAAGGAAGAATTTGAGGCTTTCGAAGGCCCTCAAAAAACTAGTCAATATACACTGTTGCGGTATGACACTGCGAAACACCTTACCTCAATACCTTATCACCAGGTATTTGAAAAAGAAGTGAACCGTGCTGCTGAGCTCTTGCAAAAGGCAGCAACTCTTGCGGACAACGAAGGACTAAAAAAATACTTGATCTTACGAGCAAATGCCTTTCTCACAGATGATTACCTGGAAAGTGATATGGCCTGGATGGATATGAAGACGAATCATTTAGATTTTGTGGTGGGTCCTATTGAAAACTACGAGGATAAGCTCTTTAATTATAAAGCTGCGCATGAAGCCTATGTACTTGTAAAAGATGAGGCGTGGAGCAAGCGACTAGCCAAATACATTGCGTTTCTACCGGAATTGCAAAAAAACCTACCGGTTGCAGAGGCATATAAACAGGAAACACCTGGCGCCCGGTCCGATCTTAATGCTTATGATGTTATCTATTACGCCGGCGATTGCAATTCAGGTGGGAAGACCATTGCGATCAATTTACCAAACGATGAACGGGTTCAATTAAAGAAAGGTACCCGTCGGCTTCAACTAAAGAATGCCATGAAAGCAAAATTTGATGAGATCATGGTTCCCATTGGCAACCTGCTGATAGATAAAAAACAGAGAGCTCATATAACATTTGATGCCTTTTTTGCCAACACTATGTTCCATGAGGTTGCTCATGGATTAGGGATAAAAAATACTATCAGTGGAAAAGGCACTGTACGTCATGCCCTGAAACAATACTACTCTGCGCTGGAAGAAGGGAAAGCGGATATCCTTGGATTATTCATGATCACTCAGTTGATACAAAAGGGCGAGTTGGACGGTGATCCCATGGACTACTACACTACTTTCCTGGCAGGTATCTTCCGGTCGGTTCGGTTTGGGGCGGCAGATGATCACGGAAAAGCCAATATGGTTCGTTTTAATTATTTTGCCGGGGCCAAGGCCTTTTCGTATAATGAAACATCGGGTACATATTCTATCAATAGGGTAAATTTTGAAAAGGCCATGACGTCACTTTCTGATAAAATCCTTACCCTTCAAGGGGATGGCGATTATGAGGGGGTTAGGGATCTATTTGATCAAATGGGAAATATTCCTCCAAATCTTCAGCATGACCTGGACAGGGTATCAGAGGCCGGCATTCCCAGAGATGTAATCTTTAAGCAGGGTGCAGATGTGCTTGGTTTATAAGAGGATTCAAAACCTGTTTCTTTTACGAGGGGTGTCGATCAAGCTATTTTTAGGGGCAATGTATATCACAATAGTTCGGATGAGTTGGGTAGTCCTGGTCTTCATCTGCATAACGGCATGTCAGGACACAAGAACTACGGCTCAACAAGCCATTCCTGATCACGGTATATCTATTCAGTATATTGCCCATGCCTGTTTTATTATCAACGATGGTACAGAGAAGATAATGATCGATCCTTATGCGAGCCGCGTATGGCTGGGATATGACTTCCCCAAAAACATAAAAGTCGATGCCATATTTATTACGCACCCACACTATGATCATGACGGTGGAATGTTTCGAGGTATGCGGCCCTACTGGATGTGTTCTATTCCTTTTTATGAGAACCCGGCTACCTATGAAATAGGAGAATTCACAGTACAGGGGTTGATAGGCCGGCATTCAGATCCGTATGGGATGGAGTTTGGTCAAATGAACACCATTTGGAAAATCAAGGTCCACGGCATTACCCTGGCGCATTGGGGTGATAATGGCCCAATGACTGACAAAATGATCCGGGAGCTTACGGATGTTGACATCCTTTTTATACCTATGGACGGAGATTTTCATATTGTTCCTAAAGAAGTCTATGAACACCTTTTTACAATCATTGAGCCGCGGATTATTGTTCCGATGCACTACCGACTGCCTGACCTGGAGAGGGATGCAGAATCCCCTAAAAACCTGGGTGAGATAGAACCCTTTTTAAAACAACGCCCTAAGGTGGTTCGGGGAGATTCATTATCGTACCTCCCTGAGGTAGTTGAATTGACCAGTAATCAACTGGTGCTTACAGCAGATGGATTACCGGATTCTACAACGTACTATGTTTTTCAACATGATCCCTCGATCCGGAGGCCTGACAAATGATTCGTCCTGATCGTGTGGTGAGTTAACTTATTTTAAACTGTTGATCAGGTCTTCATTTCGCTTAATATATCCGAAATCTCCTCCGTCGTTTGCCTTGGCCACTTCGATTGATTTTTTTGCCGTTGCGATGGCTTCTTCTTTTTTGCCCAACTTGGCCAGAATTTCTGCTTTGAGATGAATGTTCCAGAACTCATTTTCATGTCCAGGCAAGTACATGTTGATCCATTTCAGGGCTTGACCCATGTCCCGGTCGGTATTAAAATAATATGTTGCAGCTCGTACGTAGTTGTTGGGGTTTACCTTGGTGTTAGCTTCTATCTGCTTCATTACCTCGGCATCATAATCGGCATCGATTTTGACTTTTACCGATGTATTTTCCCAGGCAAGTTCAATGAATCCCTGATTATTGGCTACATTGATATCTGAGATATTGAAGGTCATGGTTTGCACGGCTTCCGTAAGATGCCCTGGTTTTACCGTCACACGAAGCTGTTCATCGGCATCCTTGTGTGCATTCATATTTCCACCAATGCTCTTATCCTTGTAGAAAATAACAGTCCACTGATCTGCACCTGGGATAGTCAGCAGCATGTATTCACCAGCTGGTAGATTCTTACCTTCCACCTTAACATCACCACTTATGGTAACAATGGTGCCGGCATTGGCCCCTGTTCTCCATATTTTTCCAAACGGCACCAGATAATCACTTCCTTCTCCAAAAATTTTTCTTCCTTTCATCTTTGGCCTGGAATAATCAATGGTAACATCTACCAATCCTATTTTTGAAGAAACACTGCCCGATGAACTGGGAGCAGGTATGGTAATTTGAGCCTGAACACTACCAAAGGTCATAGCCAGGGAAATAAATAATAAGTGCTTGAATTTCATGATTTTACAGTTAGTTAGACGATATTAGTTGAGATTATTTTTATAGATTAATACGTAGCGAATTTAGTCATTCGAAGACCATTAGCCCAGAATCTTTTATTTCAACGGCAAAATAAAATGAAGTTAACCAAAGACTTTTATCTTGACCAGGACGTAACGAATATTGCAAAACATTTGCTTGGCAAGGTGTTGGTCACCCGGCTGGATGACAAGTTGACCTCGGGGATTATTGTTGAAACTGAGGCCTACTGTGGCCGTACGGATCGTGCAAGCCATGCCTTTCCTAACAAGGTGACTGGTCGTACCCAAACCATGTTTAAAGAAGGAGGTCTGGCTTATATTTATTTCGTGTATGGCATGCACCATCTTTTTAACGTTGTCACGAATCTAGTAGGACAACCAGATGCAGTACTTATACGTTCCGTCGAACCAACCCAGGGGGTGAAATGGATGAAGAAGCGAAGAAGGATGGATCGTGTCGATCGTTTTTTGACAGGCGGTCCGGCCAGGCTGACCCAGGCCCTTGGTATATCAGTTAACTTTAATGGCATTTCCCTGCTGGGGGATCAAATCTGGATCGAGGAAGGATATCAACCCTCATCCAACCTGATTATGGTTTCCACTCGTGTTGGTGTAGATTATGCAGGTACCGATGCCCAACTACCCTGGCGTTACTTTTTGAAAGAGAATCCGTTTGTGAGTAAAGGGTTATGAGGCCAGTGCCGTCGACTTCTCTTTAATGATGGATCCAAGCAGTGATTGAGTAGTCCGGATACCATCATACTCACTGATCCGCTTACCTCCCTGGCATACGGCATTAGTTGTTTTACTCCCTTGTATCGATCATATGATTCCGTATCGGAAATCCTGAAGTTACCGATATCGGGAAGAGTTCCTATCAACGGATGGTCAACCATTTTCATCATACCTACCAACCACTCCCCATTGCTTGAAATACCTCCATGATTTTTAACAATAATATTGATTTTTTGAGGTTCAGCATATTAACAAAGCGAACGGAGTCCGTCTGCTGCAAGCTTCATTTGCTCATTATATTCTCCTTCGATTCTCGCATTTACACGAATCGATTCGCAACCCAGAAACTCGGCAGCATCAACCCATTTCTTATGATTCTCGATGGTCTGATGTCTGGCAGTTTCATCGGGATCTCCCAGGTTCCCTTCGGCGTCACACATGATTAATCGACTACTCACGTCTTCATTTTTGGCTACCTTCTTCAACTCGGTCTGGTATTCCATATTATTGGCCTTTCCAAAATAAAAGGTGTTGACATACTCTACAGTCTCAATGTTAATTTCATTTCGCGCTACTTCTGTAAAACGAATGGGGTC
>Ga0114931_10001453_pt1 | contig 30277 bp, 22 predicted proteins | sample 2SBtaG_FD_89579 | JGI IMG/M metagenome (GOLD analysis project Ga0114931, IMG submission 89579) | Deep subsurface microbial communities from Kolumbo volcano to uncover new lineages of life (NeLLi) - 2SBTROV14_V59a metaG | ecosystem: Environmental > Aquatic > Marine > Volcanic | place: Kolumbo... | reverse complement strand
GCTCGCTCGGGGTTGTCGCAATCCGTGGCAGCTCACCCCCAGGCAAACCGCCACCGCCAACGAGGCCACCCGTCGCGCGCTATATTGCTGCGCCATGCACACCCTGCTCGATGCCGATCGTGAAATAGAGACGCGCCTGCTCGGTCCACCGGATCTACGGGCGTTGCAGCAGCTCTTCGAACGCGGGGCCGACTACTTCGAAGTTGCCACCGGCGGCCCTCCTGCGGAAGACGAAGCCCCCCGAGCCTGGGTGGCCGGTCCGCCGTCCCGGTCCGTGGCCGACAAGCGCGTGGTGGGGGTGTTCGAGCGCGGACGGCTGATCGGGGTGCTCGATGCCCTCACGGATTGGCCGGAGGAGGGAACCTGGACCGTCGGCATGGTTCTGCTCGATCCCGCCTTCCGCGGGCTCGGTCTGGGACGCACCCTGCTCGATCGATTCATGCACTGGGCGGCGGAAGCGGGCGCTCACACGATACAGACGGCGGTCGTCATCGATCACGAGGACGGCATCGGGTTTCTGGAACATGTAGGATTCGAGCGTCATCGCGTGGTCGAGGGATACCAGGCGGGATCCCGATCGACCTCCATCGTGTTCTTCCGAAAGTCGATATCGTCGGGATCGGCTCACGTGTCCGCCGAGCCATGATTGATCTCACCGTCCGGGTCCACGATCTCGAACTGCTCGACGCTCCGAGTCACGAACCGGGGTCACTGTACCGTAGCCTGGACGACCTGATCGGTGTGAATCGGTGGTTGGGTGGATCGCGGGTGGTGCTCCATCACCTGACTCGATTGACCAACGGATCGACCCTCCGGGTGCTCGACGTGGGCACCTGGGCCGGCGACATTCCCCGCAGGATCTGCAGAATCTTCCAGCGTCGGGGGGTGGCGGTACAGGTGCTGGCGGTCGATCGTCAGACCCTTGCGGCCCGGTTTGCCGGTCGTGCCTGTCGGGGGGTGGAGTCCATCGCCGTGGCCACCGCGGACGGTCTGCAGTTGCCGCTGGCAGATCGAACGGTCGACGTGGCGATTGCCTCGTCGACGCTTCACCACTTTGACGACCCGGCGGCGGTAGCGCTGCTGCGGGAAATGGGCCGGGTGGCCTCCCGAGCGGTCCTCATCAACGATCTCGAACGGCATCGGCTCAACTACCTCGGTGCCCGTGTTCTCGGGGAAACATGGTGGCGCCGCTCCTATGCCCGGCTCGACGCCCCGCTCTCGGTGCGCCGCGGCTTCCGGGGATCGGAACTCCGGACCCTGGCTCAACACGCCGGATTGCGCCACGTTCGCGTCCATCGCCACCTGCCGTTCCGGCTGGCCATGATCGGATCTCCACCCGGATGATCAGCGTCCCGGTCCTGATTGTCGGTGCGGGTCCCGCCGGTACGGCTACGGCGGCGGCGCTCCTGCGGGCCGGCGTCGACGTAACCGTCGTGGATCGAGCCCGTTTTCCTCGACCCAAGCCCTGTGGGGAGTCGATCAACCCCGGGGCCGTCGCGGCGCTCGACCGTCTGGGGTTTCTTCCGGCGGTGATGGCGGCTCGCCCGGCGGAATTGCAGGGATGGTGCCTGCGCGATGGGCGGGGATCTGAGGTCCGGGCCGTCAACCCGTCGGCAGGACTGGGGCTCGATCGCTCCACCCTGGACGCCATCCTGTTGCGACAGGTTGGAGATGCGGGGGCCCGAGTCCACGAAGGTGTCCGGGTGGACCGGGTGAGCGGCGTTCCCGAAGGCGGGCTGGTTGTAAGAGGCACGGACAGTGCGGGACGGCCCCTGACCTGGCACACCCGACTGCTGGTCGGCGCCGACGGCCTCCGATCGGTGGTTGCCCGGCGGTTGGGCTTGGTACGCCGAGGCCGCGGCGCGGCCCGCCTGTCCCTGACATGCCACGTCCGGGGGATCGGCCCCTCCCGAAACCGCGGGCAGCTTTTTCTGACCGACGGTCTGACCGTGGGCCTCGCACCCATCGGTCAGGAAGACGGCTGGAACGCGACCGTCGTTCTCCACCGACCGACCGATCGGCGACGGGCAGGACGGGATCGAGTCGGGGCCTGGAGGACAGGTCTGGCGCGGGCGGCATTCGCGTGGCGCCATCCGCCGACAGTGGTCGGAGGTCCCTGGACCAGCGGCCCGTTCCACGTGGCCGGGCGGTCGGCCGTTGGCGATGGCGTGATCCTGGTCGGCGATGCCGCGGGGTACTTCGATCCCCTCACCGGCCAGGGGATCTGCCAGGCACTGCGCTCGGCGGAACTCGCCGCCCCGGTCCTGTTGGAAGCCCTGCGAACGGGACGGGGGCGGGCCCGCGATCTGGTCGTCTACGACCGAGAGCTCCGGCGGATGCGAAACCCCATCCATCGATTCCAGCAAACGGTGGATTATGTCATGAGACACCGTCGGATCCGCATGCGGACCCTCGGGCTGCTGGGTCGGCATCCGGTCTGGGCGGACCGGATATGGGCGGTGGCCGGCGACGTGGCGCGGGTCCGGTCGCTGGTACCGTTCGGCGCGTCATTCAAGGAGGGGCGATGATTCGGGTCGACGACCGATGGTGCCGCGCACCGGTCGAGGAGTGCCTTCGCGTGGCCGGGGCGGTGGACCGGTGGCCCGAGTTCCTGCCTCACTACCGGTGGGTACGCTTCCGGAGCCAGCGCGGGTTTGCCGAGGGGACGGTCGAGATGGCGGCATGGCGACCGTTGGGGGTGGTGCGATACCCGACCTGGTGGGTTTCCGACATGTGGTTCGATGCGGAAGCGTCCATTATCCACTACCGTCATATCGAGGGGATTACTCGCGGAATGGATGTCCGCTGGGAGTTCAAGCCGGACCGGGAGGGAACCATGATCACGATCGTGCACGAGTGGGCGGGACCGCGTTGGCCGCTGATCGGTCCGTTGGCCGCCAGCGCCATCATCGGCCCGGTATTCATCTCGGGTATTGCCAGACGCACGCTGGCGGGGGTGGCCAGGTACGTTGAACGGACATCGGAGCGGTGACGGGACTCCGGCGGGTCGTGATCACGGGACTCGGACCCATCACGGCGGTGGGCATCGGCGTCGAGGGGCTCTGGGACGGACTCCGGCGGGAGGTCTCCGGCATCGGTCCGATCACCCGATTCGATGCATCCCCGTTCAGTTCCCGGATTGCCGGTGAGATCCACGCCTTCGACGCCACGGGATACATGGACGCCCAACGTGCCCGTCGCCTGGATCGGTTTGGCCAGTTTGCCGTGGCGTCGGCCCGGATGGCGCTCGCCGACGCGGGCCTCGATCCGGACACGCTCGACGGCAACCGGGTAGCGGTCCAGATGGGATCCGCACTGGGGGGCGTGGCCCACGCCGAACTCCAGTGTGGGAAGTTTGTGCGGGATGGAGTCCGGGCGGTCGACCCCAGGGTGGCACTCACGACCTTTGCCGGGGCGGCGAGTTGCAACGTGGCCATCGAGTTCGGGTTTACCGGTCCCAACACCACCAATGCGATGAGTTGCGCGTCCGGGTCAATCGCCGTGGGTGAGGCTTGGCGACTGATCAGGGAGGGCACGGTGGACGTCGCGGTGGCGGGTGGTGTCGAAGCCCCCCTCGCCCCGCTGTCGTTCGGTGCCTTTGCCATCATTCGGGCGATGAGCAGTCGCAACGACGCCCCAACCCGGGCCTGCCGGCCCTTTGACCGAAACCGCGATGGGTTTGTGATGGGCGAGGGGGCGGCCTGCCTGATCCTCGAAGAGGTCGGCCATGCCACCGCCCGCGGAGCCCGCATCTACGCCGAGGTGCTGGGCTACGGTAACACCAACGATGCCTTTCACATGACCGCTCCGCGCCCCGACGCGGAACAGGCGGCGCGTGCCATGCGCATTGCCCTCGACCGGGCGGGTCTCGATGCGGCGGCGATCGAGTACGTGAACGCTCATGCCTCCTCGACGGCGCTCAACGACTCCACCGAGACTGCGGCGATTCATGAGGTCTTTGGGGGGTACGCCGGGAAGGTCCCGGTGAGCGGCACCAAGCCCTACCACGCTCACGCGCTCGGGGCCTCCGGCGCCATCGAGGCCGCCATCTGCTGTCTCGTGATGACCCGTGGCTGGATTCCGCCAACCCTGAACCTCGAGGAGCCCGAGGACGGTTGTGACCTGGACTACGTCGCCGGCGAGGGCCGGGAGGGGCACCCCGCCACGGTGCTGTCCAACTCGTTCGGGTTCGGAGGGATCAACGCGAGCCTGGTGTTTGCCCGAGCCCGCGCCTGACGTGAGACCGGCGGGCGGTCCGGTCCTCGCGCCCGGGTTCACACCACCCGTGGCCATGAGTGAGGAAACGTAATGATCGCGCGCGCCGGGGTCATGCGCCGGGCCCTCTCCGGCAGCCCGGGCTTCGGGATGCAGCAGCAACGCTCCGCAGCGGTTGGTGCTGTTAGTTTGCCGGAGTGAAACCGACCACCATGCCCTCCGGGTCGTCCGTCCGTTCGGTGAAGGAGTACCTCGCCGGCCCCCGTTTGGTGACGAGTGTCGAACTGCGCCCGCCACGCAGCGATCTCGATGGTCCCGCCAGCATGGATGTCTGGATCGACATGTACCATGCGGTCCACCGCCTGGTCCGGGAGGACACGCTGGTCTTTCTCACCGACAATGCCGTGGGAGCGGCGGAAGAGGAGAACCTCGGGCACCTGACGGCCAACCTGGGCACCGATGTCTCCCGGACACCCATCGTTCCGTTCCTGACCTGCAAACATCCCCTGGACTATTGCCTGATGTACGCCCGCCGGGCGGCGTCATTCGGGTTCAGAGCCCTGACGGTGGTAGGCGGTGACCGGACGGTCGGGCCCGCCCGCTGTGTTCCGCACGCGTTCCATCTGCGCCGGGAGATCCGCGCGGTAGCGGATCTGGAACTGGGCGGCTGGGCGAATCCGCACGCGGATGCCGCCCGCCAGGTCGCCTATCTGCTCGAGGAAGACGGTGCACCGGATTTCTTCCTCACCCAGGTCGTGTCGCACCACGACCTTCCTGCCGTGGAGCGGTTCCTGGAGGAGGCCGATCGACAGGGACTGACGTTGCCGGGAGTATTCGGGGTGTTCTACTATCGCAGCGGCAATCGCCGCACCCTCGACCGGTTGCGGGACTTCTTCCCGGTTCCCGAGGCGATCGCCGACGACTTCGCCGCCGGCGGCACGGCCGAGGACGTGTGCTTGAAGAGCATTACGGCACTTCGCACACTGGGGGTGCGCCACGTATACGTGAGCAACCTCTCACCCCGCCTGGCCGCCCGACAGTACCGACGGCTGCGCTCAGCCCTGTCGGAGGGGTGACGCCAAGGCGTCCATCAGGGCGAGGGCGCTTTCGGTGTGCCCGAAGGGCGTGCTGATCTGCACACCCTGCACCAGGGGACGTATGGCGTCGTACACCTCTCGGGCGATCGCCACTCCTTCGGCTTGAGCCTGCTCTGCGCCGCCTGCCTGGGCTGCCCGCATTCGGTCGATCACGTCCGGCGGGACGCTGACCCCGGGGACCTCGTTGGCCAGAAACTCGGCGTTGCGAACCGAGGTGAGGGGCCACAGGCCGGCCACGACCGGCACCCCGGTCTGGTCGAGGCGCTCGAGGCAGAACCGGAGTTGTTCGGGGTCGAACACCGGTTGCGTGATGGCAAACTCCGCACCCGCATCGATCTTCCACCGGAACCGCTCCAGCTCCCGGTCGAGATCGACGGCACTCTGGTTCAGCGCGACGCCGATCACCCATTGCGTCGGGGTGCCGATCGCGCCCCCCCCGGGTTCCACGCCGCGGTTGAGATGGTGAACGACGTTGGTCAGACCGATGCTGTCGATATCAAAGACCGCTGTCGCATCCGGATAGGGGCCGGTGACGGGCGGGTCGCCGGTCACGATCAGGATATTGCGCAGGCCGGCCGCGGCCGCTCCGAGGAGATCGTTCACCATCCCCAGCATGTTGCGGTCCCGGCAGGTGTAGTGCACCACGGTCTCCAGGTCCAGCTCCCGTTCGATGATGATCGCGGCAGGCATCGGCCCCATGCGGCCGTGGGCACGGGCGCTGTCCACCACGTGCACGGCGTGAGCACCGGCCTCCTGAAGCGCCCGGCAGGTCGCAAGCATCGGCTCCGGATCCCAGCCGCGAGGTGGACTGATCTCCACGTGCAGGACGGGCTCGCCCCGGGCCAGGCGCGCCCCCAGGGCCGAGCGTTGCTCCAGGGGCACGGCCTCGGATGCCGTATCCGGCAGGGATCGCTCGATGGCGACGACCCCGGTTGAAGGTCGGGCCGTGGTGCTCCGAACGTAATCGGCAATCTGTTTGATGTGCTCGGGAGTGGTACCGCAGCATCCCCCGATGAACCGGGCACCGGCCTCGATCATGCGCCGTGCGTAGCGCGCCATGTACTCGGGACTGGCCAGGTAAATCCGCCGGTCGCCAACCGTGCGTGGCAATCCCGCGTTCGGCTGGGCGGAAACAGGAAGCGTGGTGTGCTCCGCCAGCCGCTCCACCACGTCGAGCATGGCGGCGGGACCGACCGAGCAGTTGACGCCCAGCACGTCGACCCCCGCCCCCGTCAGGGTCGCGGCGATCGTCTCCACCGGCGTCCCGTAGGAAGTATCTCCGTCCTGGTTCACGGTCATCTGGGCGAATACCGGTGCGTCGCTTGCCCGCCGGACGGCCCGCACCGCGGCCTGGAGTTCGTCGAGATCGGAGAAGGTTTCGAGAAGGAAACCGTCTACCCCGCCTTGCACGAGCCCTTCGACCTGGCGCGCAAAGAATCCTTCGGCTTCCTCCCGCGCCGTGGGCCCCCACGGTTCGATGCGGATGCCGAGCGGGCCGACGGCTCCCAGGACGCAGGCGTGATCGTTCGCGGCCTCGCGAGCAAGCCGCGCGGCGGCACGGTTGATCTCCTCGGTCCGGGCGTCGAGCGAGAAGCTCGACAGCTTGACCGGATTGGCGCCGAAGGTGTTGGTCTCGATGAGCCCGGCGCCGGCCCGCACGTAGGCGCGGTGTACATCGGCGACCATCCCGGGATCGGTCAGATTCAGTTCGTCATAGCATACGTTAACGAACATCCCCTGGCCGTAGAGCATCGTCCCCATCGCGCCGTCGAGGACGTGTACCCCATCATCGTCGATCAGGGCCCTCAGAGGCTTCACGATGCGTCCTCCGGTTCGTACCCGAGGTTCGAAGCGAGCCACCGCTCGACCTCGGGTACCGGGCGGCCCCGCCGGGCGGCGTAGCTCTCGACCTGATCGCGCCCCACCCGTCCCAGGCCGAAATAGGCGGCGTCGGGATGCGCAAAGTACCAGCCACTCACTGAGGCACCCGGCTGCATCGCGAAGTTCCCGGTCAAGGTGATGCCGATGCGTTCCGTGACTCCGAGCAGGTCGAACAGATCCTCCTTCAGGGAATGGTCCGGGCACGCCGGATAGCCGGGCGCCGGGCGGATACCGCGATAGGCCTCGGCCACGAGTCCCGAAGCGTCGAGCTGCTCGTCGGGAGCGTAGCCCCACCACTCGCGCCGGATCCGCTCGTGCAACCATTCGGCAAACGCCTCGGCGAGTCGGTCCGCCAGGGCCTTGGCCATGATGCTCTGATAGTCGTCGTGGTCGGCCTCGAAGGTGCCACACAGCTCATCGAGGCCGACGCCTGCCGTCACGGCAAACCCGCCGATCCAGTCGGGGCCCCCCGCGTCGACCGGGCGCAGGTAGTCTGCGAGGCACCGGTTGGGTCTTCCCGGCGGCTTGGACATCTGCTGGCGAAGACACGGCAACACCACGCGATCCGATCCCGCGCACACGACGATGTCGTCATCGTCGACGGCGTTGGCCTCGAACAGTCCCACCACCCCGCGCGCGATCAGCAGGCCTTCGGCGACGATACGATCCAGGAGGGCCTGGGCGTCCCGGTAGAGTTCCCGGGCCTGGGAACCGACCACGCGGTCGTCCAACAGGTCGGGGAACCGTCCACGCAGATCCCACGTCCGGAAGAACGGTGTCCAGTCGATGTAGGGCACCAGGTCTTTGAGCGGCTGGTGGTCGAGCACCCGGACGCCCGGCTGGGCGGGCACCGGCGGAGCATACCCCTCCCAGTCCAGCGCCAGCCGGCGGGCTCGAGCCTCCGGGAGTCGAAGCAGGGATTTCCGCCCCGAATGCCGGACGTGACGCTCCCGGAGGGTGACGTATTCCTCCTTGGTCTGCGTCACCAAGGCATCACGTTCGTTCGGATTGAGCAACCGACTCACGATGCCCACGCTGCGGGATGCATCCAGCACGTGGATGGTGGGACCGTGGTAGCGCTCCTCGATCTTCACCGCGGTATGGGTGCGGGACGTCGTGGCTCCGCCGATGAGCAACGGTACGTCGAGCCCCACCCGTTCCATCTCGCCCGCCACATGGGTCATCTCCTCGAGCGATGGGGTGATGAGCCCGCTCAGACCCACGACGTCCACCTTCTCGCGCACGGCGGTTTCCACGATGGTGTCGGCCGGCACCATGACACCAAGATCGATGACCTCGTAGTTGTTACACTGGAGGACGACGCCGACGATGTTCTTGCCGATGTCGTGGACGTCGCCCTTGACCGTGGCGAGCAGAATCCGGCCCTTGGCGGTGTCGGCGAGGCCGCGGGCGTTCCGGTCTTTCTCGATGAACGGAATGAGGTACCCGACCGCCTTCTTCATGACGCGGGCGCTCTTGACCACCTGGGGAAGGAACATGCGTCCGCTCCCGAACAGGTCGCCCACCACGTTCATTCCATCCATCAAGGGTCCCTCGATCACGTCGAGGGGGCGCCTGGCCGCCTGACGCGCTTCCTCGGTGTCGGCCTCGATGAACGTGGCGATGCCCTTGACCAGCGCATGCGTCAGCCGTTCGGTCACCGGCGCATCCCGCCAGGACAGATCGTCCTCGTCCCGGGTTAGCCGTCCGCGGTACCGGTCGGCCAGATCTGTGAGCCGCTCGGTGGCGTCGTCGCGGCGGTTGAACAGCAGATCTTCGACGACGTCGCGCAGCTCAGCCGGAATGTCGTCGTAGACGGGCAACGCACCAGCGTTGACGATCCCCATGTCCATGCCGGCCTGAATGGCGTGGTAGAGAAAGGCCGAGTGCATCGCCTCGCGGATCGCGTTGGCGCCGCGGAACGCAAACGACAGGTTGCTCACGCCCCCACTCACCAGCACGTGAGGCAATTCCTGCTTGATCGTCCGGCACGCGTCCAGGTACGCCAGCGCGTAGTCGCGGTGCTCGGCGATGCCGGTGCCCACCGCGAAGATGTTGGGGTCGAAGATGATGTCCTCGGGTGGAATGCCGACCTCTTCGGTGAGCAGCCGATACGCCCGCCGGCAGATCTCCACCTTGCGCTCGCGGGTGTCGGCCTGGCCCTGTTCGTCAAACGCCATGACGATCACGGCAGCCCCATAGCGCCGCACCAGCCGGGCTTGGCGGCAAAAGACTTCCTCGCCCTCCTTGAGACTGATCGAATTGACCACACCCTTGCCCTGCAGGCATTTGAGTCCGGCTTCCAGGACCTCCCAGCGGGAGGAGTCGAGCACCACCGGGACGCGGCTGACATCCGGTTCCGCCGCGATCAGCCGGAGGAAGCGGGTCATCGCCTCGACCGAATCGAGCAGCCCTTCGTCCATATTGACGTCGATCATCTGGGCGCCGTTCGCGACCTGCTGTCGGGCCACATCGACCGCGGTTTCGTAGTCGTTGTCCCGAATGAGCCGGGCAAAACGGGCCGATCCGGTGACGTTGGTGCGCTCCCCGATGTTCACGAAGAGCGAGTCGGGCCCGATGACGAACGGTTCGAGCCCGGCCAGCCGGCACCGGGTCTCGAGCACCGGAACGTCGCGGGGTGGGAGATTCCGCACGGCCTCGGCGATGGCCGTGATATGGGCGGGGGTCGTCCCGCAACACCCACCCACGATGTTGACGAAACCGCTCCGCGCGAACTCGCCGATGACGCCCGCCATGTACTCGGGTGTGAGGTCGTACTCACCGAACGCGTTGGGCAATCCGGCATTGGGGTGGGCGGTCACCAGCGTGTCCGCGACTCGGGCCATCTCCTCCAGGTGGGGTCGCAACTCGTCGGGACCGAGCGCGCAGTTGAGGCCCACGCTGAACAGGTCGGCGTGCCGGATCGAGTACCAGAAGGCCTCGGGCGTCTGACCGGAGAGGGTGCGGCCGCTGGCGTCGGTGATCGTTCCGGACACCATGATCGGTCGGGTCAGACCCTTGTCGTCATCGAACAGTTGCCGCAGGGCGAACAGCGCTGCCCGGCAGTTGAGCGTGTCGAACACCGTCTCCACCATGAGCAGGTCCGCGCCACCGTCGATGAGCCCCCGTGCCTGCTCGGTGTACGCCGTCACGAGTTCGTCGAACGTGATGTTGCGGAATCCGGGATCCGTCACCTTGGGCGAGATCGACGCGGTCCGGTTGGTCGGCCCCAGGCTGCCCACCACGAACCGTGGCCGGTCCGGAGTCCGCGCGCTCCATTCGTCGGCGGCTTCTCGGGCCAGTCGGGCCGCGGCGCGGTTCAATTCGTAGACGATCGCTTCGGTCCGATAATCAGCCTGGGCGATGGTCGTTCCGCTGAAGGTGTTGGTCTCGATCAGATCGGCGCCGGCCTCCAGGTAGGCACGATGGATTGCGCCAATCACGTCGGGCCGGGTCAGGCACAGGATATCGTTGTTGCCCTGAAGCGGAACCGGGTGGTCCGTGAACCGCTCGCCGCGGAAGTCGTGCTCATCGAGGTCGTACCCCTGGATCATCGTCCCCATCGCACCGTCCAGCACGAGGATTCGCTCGCGCAGGACCGCCATCAGGGTTTCGAGGTTGTCACGCTGGGGCATGTCGCTCACCGAACGGGCTGTGGAGTGGTGGAGCGCTGTGTCACGAAAAAACCCCGCCGCTAATTTGCGCCGGGGAAGGGCTTTTTAGCGGATTGTTTAACGTGGCCGCAATATGCCGCAACTCACCACGAATATCGATTGTCCGTTCAATATAGTATCCCGGGCGGCTTACGGCTACCGGGCCGGGGGGCCCAGCAGCCGTTGGATGATCGCAGCCGCCGAGAGGTCGCTGACCCGAATCCGCTTGTGGCGGCTGCTCGTCCCGGAGACGATCGTGATGCTCTGACGGGGCACCCGGAGACGGCGGGCGAGGAACCGGACGAGCTCCTTGTTGGCCGCCCCGTCCACCGGGGGGGCCGCCAGCCGGATCCGGATTTCGTCTCCGTGGGGACCGACGACGTCGGTCCGGGAGGCCCGGGGCTGAACGAGGATGCGAACGGTATCGGCCACGGACCGCTAGATGAGCAACCCCACCACCAGCACGACGAGGAAGTAGGCGACGATCGGGGTCACGTCCAGCATACCCAGCGGGGGAATCACCCGGCGCAACGGTTCGATGATCCAGTCCGTCAACCAGTAGGCCGGACGCATGTACGGCGTGAAACGTCCCTTGCCAAACCAGGACCCGATGACGCGGACGAAGATCGCCAGTTCGACCAGCCGCGCCGCGTACCACACGCCCAGCCGGATCACGGCGAACGGGCCGGCCCGGACCCCCAGGGACACCAGCGCAAACTGGTCGATCAGGAAACCCGCCACGGCAATCACCGCGATGCCCCCGCCCACCGCACCCCCGAACAGCCACCACTCGGCGTTCTGCGGATTCCCGCCGCGCCGGTGGAGCCAGCGTTCGATCGGCCGCAGCACCGGGTCCGTGGTACGACGCACCAGGCGGGCCGTCCGGCTGAACGGACTGATCCGGCGCGTGCGCACCGCCCAGGAACTGATCGAGACCAGGGAGGCGGCCACGAAGGTTCCGAAGACCGTGTAACGGATGATCTCGAGCACCATACTGTAATACTACCCGGATTCGCCGTTCGACGTTTCGGGCAACCGGCCGGCCGTTACCCGCTGAGCGCCGCAGTGACGATGCGGTGCTGTTCCACGCGATGGGCCGCCGGGTACCCTTCCGCCGGGCTCGATCGTTCGGGCCGACTGATGAACCGGACCTTCACACCCTGGGGCGCGAGCGCGGCGACCTGTGGCACCATCCACTTCCGAGCGCCGAAGTTGCTTGGCTCTTCCTGAACCCACACGATCTCGCTGAGGTTGGGATACCCGGCGAGCAACGACCGGAGTTCGTCGGTCGGAAACGGATACAGCATCTCGATCCGACCGATGGCCACCGCCGTGGCGTCGGGGCGGGCGGGGTCCATGGTCAGGTCGTAGTAGATCTTGCCGGAACAGAGAACCAGCCGGGTGACGGTCTCGGGTGGCGCCACCCGGGTCGGGTCGTCCAACACCGGGGCGAAACCGCCGTCGGTCAGATCGCCCACCGCCGAGGAGGCCTGGGGCAGCCGGAGCAGGCTCTTCGGCGTCATGAGCACCAGCGGCCGGCGTTCCGGGTGCAGCGCCTGCCGTCGGAGCAGGTGGAAATACTGAGCCGGCGTAGAGCAGTTGGCGACCCGGATGTTGTCTTCGGCTGCGATGGCCAGATACCGTTCCAGTCTGGCGCTCGAGTGTTCCGGCCCCTGACCCTCGTAGCCGTGCGGAAGCAGCATGGTCAGGCGGGACGTCTGCCCCCACTTGGCGAGTCCGGCCGCGATGAACTGGTCGATGATGATCTCCGCTCCGTTGGCAAAGTCCCCGAACTGTGCTTCCCAGAGCACCAGGGTGGTGGGAGCCCGCACACTGTAGCCGTACTCGAATCCCAGGACGGCGTACTCCGAGAGCGGACTGTTGTGCAATTCGAAGGAGGCGGTGGCTCGGGGAAGGTGTTCGAGTGGCGTGTATCGTGCGCCGGTCTCGGCATCGTGCAGGACAAGGTGCCGCTGACTGAACGTGCCGCGTTCGCTGTCCTGGCCGGTAAACCGGATCGGACATCCTTCGACGAGGAGCGACGCGAACGCCAGGGCTTCGGCGTGCGCCCAGTCGATCGGGCCCTCTTCGTCGCCAAACGCTTTCGTTCGGCGGTCGAGCTGACGCTTGAGCTTGGCATTGATGTGGAAATCGTCCGGCACGGCCAGCAGTCGCGTGTTCAACTCCTGCAGTTCGTCGCGGGCCACCACCGTCTCCGGCTCGAGCAACGCGGCAAAGTGCCCGGTGCGCCGCGGCTCCTCGCCCGCGTCGCCCGCTTCGACCTCCTCGCGCAGGCGTTGCTGGATTTCGACCAGCCGTGCCTGCTGGCGTTCCTGTTCCTGTTCCACGCGTTCGGCGCTCAGAATGCCCTGGGCTACCAGCCGCTCGGCGTACAGGTGCAGTACGCTCGGGTGCGCATCGATCAGACGGTACAGTTCGGGCTGCGTATACCGGGGTTCATCTCCTTCGTTGTGTCCGTGACGCCGGTACCCGACCAGGTCGATGACGCAGTCGTTCCCGTAATGTTCTCGATACTGCAGGGCCAGCCGGACGGCGGCGATGCATGCGTCGGGATCGTCGGCGTTGACGTGAATGATCGGGACATCGAACCCCTTGGCGAGGTCGCTGGCAAAATCGGTCGAGCGGGCCTCCTTCGGATCGGTGGTGAAGCCGATCTGGTTGTTGGTGATGATGTGCAGCGTACCCCCGGTACCGTACCCGGCCAGCGCTGCCAGGTTGAGGGTTTCGGCGACCACACCCTGGCCCGCAAACGCGGCGTCTCCGTGGATGAGGATCGGCAGGCACGCGTTCGGGTTGGGCCGGGCCTCCCCGGGCTTTCGCGTGGTCTGGACCGCCCGGGCATACCCCTCGACCGCCGGATCCACCGCTTCCAGGTGACTGGGATTGGGCATGAGGGTGACCGTGATCGTCGTATCGTCCGACGTCCGGTACTCGCCCTGGGCCCCGTGGTGATACTTGACGTCCCCCGTCCCGCCTTTGGGTGTCAACGTTTCCTCCACCTCCCGGCCGCCCTCGAACTCCGCCAGTAGCGTCTCGTACGGCAGGCCGAGCAGGTGGGTCAGCACATTGAGCCGCCCACGGTGCGCCATGCCGATCACCACCTCTTCCGCGGACCGGCCCGCTGCGGTCTCGACCACGAGCTGCAGCATCGGCACCAGCATGTCGAGCCCCTCAATCCCGAAACGCTTGTGCCCCAGGTACGCCCGATGGAGAAAGGCTTCGAGTCCTTCGACCTTCACCAGAGTCTCGAGCAGGTGTACGCGCTCCTCGGGGCGCAGGGGCTTGCGGTGTTCCCCCGACTCGATGACCCGGCGCAGCCACACCCGCTCCTCGTGCCGGGCAATATGCTCGATCTCGTAGGCGATCGTGCCACAGTAGGTGTCCCGGAGTCGCGGCAGGGCGTCGGCCAGCGTCTCGCCCGGCACGTAGATCCGGAAGATGTCCGCCGGGAGCGCCTGCAGGATCTCGGGCGTGAGCCCCAACGGGTCCGGGTCGAGGGCCGGATCGCCGACCGGTTCCCGTCCCAGCGGATCGAGTCGGGCGGCCAGATACCCGTGCGTGCGATGGGCCCGCACCAGGGACATCGCGGCCGCCACGTGATAGAGCATGTCGGTCGAAACGTCGCCCGCTTTTCGGCTCACCCGATCCCGGTCGGCCGCGGTCGGTGGCGGCGTTTCCGGCAGGGTGAGCTTCAGCGCCTCGGCGACGGTCTGGTAGAACCCCCCCTCGCCCTGCAGCAGCCCGTCCACCGTCTGGAGAAACCGGCCCGACTCCGCTCCCTGGATGATGCGATGGTCGTAGGTGCTGGTCACGGTCATCAGGCGGACGCCGGCCACCGAACGGATGGCCCCGGTGGCGATGATCGATCCCTGCCCGGCCATGAGCCGGGGTACCGATGCCACCGTACCGATCGTGCCGGGGTTGGTGAGCGTAATCGTCGCACCCTGGTACGCGTCGGGCAGCAGCTTCCCGGCCCGCGCACCGGCCACCATCCGCTCATATTCCGCATGGAACGCCTCGAAGCCGAGGCCGTCGGCGTCCCGGATCACCGGAACCATGAGCCCCCGACTCCCGTCCCGACGTTCGACATCGACCGCCAGGCCGAGGTTGACCGAGCCGGGATCGAAGCGGTGTGGCGTCCCGTCGCGTTCCACGACGGCGTGCACCATCGACGGAAACTGCCGGGCGGCCTGCACGATGGCCCAGCCGATGAGGTGCGTGAACGACAGCTTGAGGTCGCGCGGCTTGAGCTGGCGGTTGAAATGGCTGCGGTGGCTCCACAACGTGGAGACATCGATATCCCGGAACGAGGTCGCGGTGGGGATGCCGAGGCTCTCCTCCATGTTCCGGAGCAGCCGCAGGGCTCCGCCCCGGATCGGTTCCAGCCCGGGGGGAAGCTCGGTCGTCTCCGACGCTTCGTGCTCGGCCGGGGCGGGTCCCTCGCCGTTGATCTCGGGAGTGGTGCCCGGCACCGGAGGCTCCCCGGGGTGACCGCTCTCGAAGAACGAGCGCCACGCCGCCGGGACCGATGACGGGTCGCGCAGGTATTCTTCGTACAGTGCCTGCGCGAAGCCGGAGTTTGCCGTCTCGTAGATGCTTTCGAACACGATTCCCTGGGAGCGTCGGGTTGATGTCAAGTATAGAAGCACCGTCCCCGAAACACGAAACGGCGGCTGCGCGTTTCCAGCGGCCGGAACACCGAGGAGCCTTTACCCGAGTGTCGGACCGGCCGGAACCCGACTCAACGTCCGGACCGGAGCCCGTTCGCACCCCGCATCCATCCTGATTGGTGGCGATGACCCCATTCCTGGCCCTCTGGCAGACCGAATCTGCCGTGACCCGTCGTGTCCTCGAGGCGTTACGTGATGAGATGCTGGACGATCCCGTGCTCCCCGGGGGTCGCTCGCCCCGTCAACTCGCCTGGCACCTCGTGACCGCCGTCGGGGACATTGCGCGGCGCGCCGGTTTTCCGATTGGCGGGCCGTCGCGTCACGATCCGGCGCCCGGCCGGGTCGGAGAGATCGTCGAGGCGTACCGGACTGCCGCCGCCGACCTCGCCGAGGCGATGACCGGTGCCGCGCCCGAATGCCTCGATGAAACCGTAGATGTCTACGGGGAGACCTGGTCCGTGCGCTCGACCCTCCATGTGCTCCTGGCCCATGAGATTCATCACCGGGGACAACTCGCGCTGGCGCTCCGGGCCGCCGGTCTCGCGGTGCCGGCCATCTATGGACCCTCTGCGGACGACCCCGGCCGGGGATGGACCCCGCCGGTCGCCTGAGGACCAATCACACCCGGTTCCGGTCGGTGGTGCGGGCATCTGACGTCGAACTGACGGGTGGGGGTTTGATTACCCCTCAGCCTCGTCCCCGGTCGGCCGCCGGTCGGAACCGACACGCACCCGGGCGAATCTCCGCTCGGCCGGATCGGCCGGGGTCGGGGCTCCTGCCGGGATCTCGCGGCCCCGCCTGATTGACCAACTAACAACCAGATCTATTTTGATTGAGCAACCGTTCTCGCGGGGGAGCGATGACGCTGGGTCAGTTCGCCGTGTTGGTGGGGGCGCCGCGGAAGTGGGTCCAGAATGCCCTCATGACTTTGGGGGAGCCGTCGAACTATTCGGTGGCGGGCGGGCAGCGACTGCGGCTGGCCCGCCTGATCCAGGAGACGGTGGGCAGCGATCTGGCGCGGGCGTGTCGCGTGGCGGATCGGTGTCTGGAGGATCAGGGCAACCGGTCGGCCTGGACCGTCTCGGCCCCCGACCGGTCGGTCCGGCTGGTCATTGACCGCGCCCGCTTCCTCAGCTCGTTTGCCGTGGCCCTGTCGGCCTCCCGGGCCTGGTACCGCGAACGCCGCCGGGGGCGCCGGAGCCGGGAGCCCCTCGATCGGCAACTCGCCCGGCGCGGCATCGACCCGGCGGCGTTGCGCCGCACCGCGGCGATGGCTCCGGCAGAACGCCTTGAACGGATCGAGGAGACGCTCGTCGAGGTGGAGGAGGATGAGGAGCGCCGGGGGCCCGACCTGCCCGGCCTCATTCGCCTGCTCCGGGTTCGGCGAGTGGAGTTCGTCCTCGTGGGGGAGATGGCGGCCATCGCCCGTGGAGCGTTGCGGATGCCGGAGGCGCTCGACTTCTGCATCGATCCCGCTCCCATCAACCTCGAACGGCTGGTCCGGATCCTCCCGTTGATCCACGCGGAACTGCGCTCGGTCGGTCCGGGCTACCCGGTTCGGCTCGACGCGACGACGTTCGCCAGCGCGGAGGCGGTTCCCCTCACCACCGACCTCGGCGCGGCCAATGTGCTGACGTCGCTGCCGGGGGTGGGGGCCTACGATGCGGTGGCGGCCGGGGCCGATCTGATCGAGGCGCTGGCGGTGGACGTATCCGTGTTGCAGTCGGAACCGCTCCGCGCGTCGCTTGCCGCATTGGGGGGTGACGTGGACGTCGAGGTAGGGCTCGAACTGGAGGCGGTCGATATGCTGACCGCGACCGGTCGTGGCGTCAGCCCACCCGTCGCGTCTTCCGCTTCATGAAGTCCATCAGGATGTACTGGCCCAGGGTCATGGCGTTCGTGAAGTAGGCCTTGCCGCGCGAGATCTCGCACACGCGCTTCACGAACTGGACCAGGGAACGCTCGCGGGCAAGCATGAACGTGTTGATCATGATGCCGGCGCGTTTGCAATTGGCCACTTCGCGGAACGTCGCCTTGAGAATCCGGGGGTCGAGGCCCATCGAGTTGATGTAGATCCGCCCATCGGGCAGCGTCAGCGCCGACGGCTTGCCGTCGGTGATCATGATGATCTGACGCATGTCCTTCTTCTGGCTCATCAGGAGACGACGGGCCAGCGTCAGGCCTTCCGCCGTGTTCGTGTGATACGGTCCCACCTGGGCTTCCGCCAGGCGAGCAAGGGGAATCTCCTCCGCGCTGTCGTGGAACAGGACCACCCGGATCGTGTCGCCGGGAAACTGGGTGCGGATCAGGTGGGTGAGCGCGAGCGCCACCTTCTTGGCCGGCGTGAACCGGTCTTCCCCGTAGAGAATCATCGAGTGCGAACAGTCGAGCATCAGGACGGTGGCCGCACTCGACCGGTACTCCGACTGGTGAACCATCAGGTCGGGGTAGTCGATGTCGAGGGGGACCTCGAGCCCGCCCCGGGCGATCGCCCTTCGAAGGGTCGCCGGCCCATCGAGGTTGATGGTGTCGCCGAACTCGTACGGCTTCGACACCGACTCTGCTTCGATGCCCGTAGCCAGGTAGGGCGTGTCGTGACTGCCGAAGCTCGACTTGCCGATGCTGCCCAGCAACTGCTTCAGGGTGGAGTATCCCAGAAAGTCGATCGTTTTGCCGGTCAGATTGAAGTTGACCTGCTGGGCCGCGCTGGTCGCCTGCCCACCCGGTCCGAACATCGTCTGCTGGCCGTCGGGCATCTGTGGAGGCTGCTCCATCGACAGGTATCCTTCATCGACCAGGCGCTGGACGATGTTGTCGATGAGGGCGGCAAGCTGCTGTTCCAGCTCCCGGTCCCGCTCCGGATCGCCGGTGGATTCTCCCCGCAGAAACCCGAGCATCTCCGGGGTGAGATCGCTCGATTTGATCAACGCCTCCATGATCGCCTGCCGCAACGCATCGAGGGAGTGGTCCTCCGGCTGTCCCGTCTCCCCCCAGAAGGGGTGGAACATCGACCCGCCGGCAAACCCGGATTGCAGCAGGAAATCCCCGAGCTGATCGATCAACGCCTGCAGATTGACTGCATCGGCGAGTTGCGGGATGTACTTCGAGTAGATCCGGTTGCGCATCACAATCCCCGTCTGACGGACGGGCGCCCTCTCCCGTCGGTTGTTCTAACCTGCCTCCCCCGTCATTGTTCACGCAATGGCCACCCAGGCATTTGGCGCGCTTCGGCACCGGAGCTTCCGGCTGTTCTTCTTCGGGCAACTGGTGTCGGTCGTCGGATGGTGGATGCATCGGGTGGCCCAGCCGTGGCTGGTGCTTTCCCTCAGCAACTCCGCCCTGCTGGTCGGGACGGTGTCGGCCCTCGGCACGCTGCCGGTGACCGTACTGTCCCTGTTTGGCGGTGTGGTCGCCGACCGGTTTCCCCGCCGGACGATCGTGCTCGTCACCCAGGCGGCGGCGATGGCGGTGGCCCTGGCCCTGGCGGCGGTGGTCCTGCTCGACGTGGTCCGTCTCTGGCACGTGATGGCCGCGGCCACCATGCTCGGTGTGATCGCCGCGTTCGACATTCCGGGCCGGCAGTCGTTCCTCGTCGAGCTGGTCGGCGAGCGCGATCTCATGAGCGGCATTGCCCTCAATTCATCGGCGTTCAACGCCGCGCGGGTGATCGGTCCCGCGATCGGCGGGGTGCTGATCGGGATCGCCGGTGTGGGCATGTGCTTCCTCCTGAACGGGATCTCGTCGATCGCCGTGCTCGTGGCGCTGATCATGATTCGCGTTCCATCCCGTCCCGCTCATCACGATCGGCATCGGGGTCCCCCCGGGGTGCGTGAAGGCCTCGGGCTCCTGCGCACCGAACCGCGGGTGCGGACCCTGCTCCTCACCATCGCGGTGATGAGCGTGTTCGGGTTTCCGTTCCAGGTCCTGATGCCCGTCTTTGCCCGCGAGTCGCTGGGCATGGGAGCGGGCGGGTACGGGGCCCTGATGGCCGCGGCCGGCGGCGGCGCGATGGTGGGGGCATTGGGACTGGCGGGACTTGGGCACCGGCTTCCCCGGGGTCGTATCGTCGCCGGCGGATCGGTCGCGTTCGGGGTCCTGATTGCCCTGCTCTCCGCCTTCCGATCGGTCCCGGTGCTGCTCGTCGTCCTCGTGCTCACCGGGTTCGCCATGATCGCTCACACGGCCACCACCAATACCCTGTTGCAGACCCTCGTGCCGGATCACCTGCGGGGTCGGATCATGGCCATGTACACCTTCGCATTCATCGGGCTGGCGCCGCTGGGATCCGTCGGGGCGGGTGCGGTGGCCGACCGGGTGGGCGTGCGGGTGGTGCTGGCCGTGGGAGGGACGGTCTGTGCCGGCGTATCGGCGGTGGCGATGTGGCGGACGCCAACGCTGCGTCGGACGCTCTAGGCCATTCCCAGTCGCCGTACCGCATCGATCACCACCGCTGCGGCCCCCTCCTCGCCGAGCGCTCCGGTGTTGACCACCAGATGGTAGTTCGTCGCGTCGTCCCACTGCCGCCCATACCGTTCCCGGACGTACACCCGGCGCCGCTGATCGACTTCGTCTACCCGCCGCGCGGCGTCGGCCGGTGACAGGTCGAGACGTTCCGCGGCGCTTGCCACCCGAACCTCTCGAGGCGCCACCACATACACATGCACGGCGTCGGGGCGCGAACCGAGAAACGCCTGGGCACCGCGACCCACGAGGACGACGTTCCCCTCGCGGGTGACTTCGTCCAGCACTGCCTGTGTCACGCGATGAATCTCGAGTTCCGGACTGGTAGTCGCATCCGGCGGGGTGGCCGTGAGGTAGGTCTCGGGGGAGGCAGCCGCGAGTGTTCGGGCCAGGCGGTCGATCAGTCCCTCGACCCGTTCCTCATGCTCGGCCACCTCCTCGGGCGACACGCCCAGGCGGGCGGCAACAAGATCGATGCACCGATTGTCGATGAGCGTCCACTCGAGTCCGGTGGCTATGCGCTCCGCCACCGCCGATCCGCCGGCCGCATACTGGCGGGACACGGTGACAACACCCACCGGTCAGATGAACGGGTCGGTGGGAGGGGGCCCCGATTCGGTGCCGGATCCGTACCCGTAGTTGGCCGGGAACGAGCGCTGATACCCGCCTTCGCTGTTGCAGGTAATCCGCTGGCGGGCCACCAGTCCCTCCAGGACGAGTTCGCACCCGGTCACGACGGCGGGCGGATCCTTGCTCGGTGCGAGGTTGCAGTCTTCGAGCAGGGTGAAGAGCTGGGGGATCACGGCAAACCCGCGCACGCAGACGTCGGCCCGTTCGTCCGGGGCCACCTTGAGCGCGGCCCCCTCGTCGAACCACTCGACAATCATGTCGCACTCGGTGGCGCCGACCAGGTGATCGAAGACCTCGCCCACTGCCTCGGTCACCAGTTCGCGGGCGATCCGGTCGCCACCCTGCAGTTCCCCCTCGTACTCCAGCTCCAGCTTGCCGGTGATCGCGGGCAGCGCGGCAAACAGATCCGAGATCCGGGGCACGACCTTTTTCTCCCGGTTGACGATCGTGCGGCGGGTGGCGTTGGCCACCGTCGCTTCCATCACGGTGATGGGCAACCGCTGACTCACGCCCGAACGATGGTCGATCCGCTTGTCCCCGCGTGCGAGAAAGGCGATCCGTTCGATGACTTCGGGCAGGAAGTACGGAATCTCGACCTCGAGCCCCGACCCGTCGGTATGCGCTTCCTGCGCCGTGATCTGCATGCCGTGCTCGACGGTCTGCGGATAATGGGTCTGGATCTCGCTCCCGATCCGATCCTTGAGCGGCGTGATGATCTTGCCGCGCGCGGTGTAATCCTCGGGATTCGCCGAAAACACCAGCAGGATGTCGAGCGGCAGGCGGATCGGATATCCCTTGATCTGGATATCGCCTTCCTGCAGGATGTTGAACAGGCCGACCTGGATCTTGCCGGCCAGGTCCGGCAGCTCGTTCAGGGCAAAGATGCCGCGGTTGCTGCGCGGCAACAGCCCATAGTGGATCGTCAGCTCGTCCGAGAGGAGGTGGCCGCCCCGGGCCGCCTTGATCGGATCGAGGTCCCCGATGATATCCGCAATGGTCACGTCGGGCGTGGCCAGCTTCTCGACGTATCGGCTGTCGCGATCCACCCACGTGATCGGCGTGGCGTCGCCTTGCTCCTCCACCAGCTGCCGCCCGTACTTGGAGATGGGCCGGAGGGGATGATCGTTGATCTCGCTCCCGGCGATAATCGGCATGAACTCGTCGAGTAGCGTGGTCAACTGGCGCAGAATCCGGCTCTTGGCCTGACCGCGCAGGCCCAGCAGGATGAAGTGGTGTTCCGCCAGCAGCGCATTAATCACCTGGGGCACGACCGAGTCGTCGTAACCGACGATGCCGGGAAAGATCGGCTCGCCCCTCTCGAGGCGGGCCATCAGGTTGTGGCGGATCTCGTCGCGAACGGTGCGCTGCCGGTGTTCGGGCGTGCCCCACGGCGAATCGCGCAGTTCGCCCAGGGTGGTGGGTCTGGTCGTCATAGCCGAGATATACCCCGGTCCGGGAGGGGGTTTCAACCCCCGCGCAGATCGAGGCCCGACAGACGCACCGCCACGATCCCCCAGGCGGGCACGGGGACCCGAGCCGCCCCGCCCTCGAGGGAAACCGGCCGGTCGAGATCCCGCTCGACGAAATCGACCAGGCGGGCCCCGGCGAATCCCAGGAGAGCGGGCTCGATCCGGACGTCGTGGGCGAATCCCATGACCTCCTGGAGATAGACCACGATGCCGAACCCGCGGTCGGCCGGCTTGCATCCCACCACCATCGCCCCGGGATCGATGCGCAGCAGGCGGCTGAAACCGGGCAGTTCCACGCCCCGCTGACGGGACACCGCCACGACCCTCAGGGGCTCTGCATCCCAACCGAACCGCGGCCCGGTTTCCGGGGCGCCGGACGGAGGGCCGGCCTGGAGGCGATATCGGCACGTGCCGCCCGGGGTGAGGCTGGTCAGGACGAACGGCCCATCCCGGACGGTCACATCGGCGTCCCACCACGGCGTGTCCAGCCCCCGGATCAACACCTGCCGGCTCGGTCCGTCGAGTTCCACCCACCGCAGGTGGGCAAACGCGCCGACCATGACGTCGCGTTCCTCGAACCCGCCCGGGGTCTCCCACGCCACCCGCTCCGGCTCCACCTCGAACCCGAATCGCACCGGCAGGTGGAGCCGGTCCGACTCGGTCCGGTTGGTGATATCGATCCACCCCAACTCGTCGTACAGCATGACCCGGCTCGCCACCACCCCCTGGGTCGTCCGGCGGTGATACTCGAGTCGCGTCCCGACGCCCGGAACGATGACGCGGGCCACGTCCACCAGCCGGGCGCCGTCGATGTGGTTGAGGCCGCCGTAGCGGACCGCACTCCACTCCGATCCGGCGCGGTCGGTGAGGGACGCGATGGATCCCGTGACGGGATCGAGCGCCAGCGCCCACCTCCCCGCCGCGATCCGCAGCACGCCCTCGTCCACCACCTCGGCCGGGCGTTCCCGATCGAGATCGGGCAGGTACACGTAGCCCAGAGCCGGCGTGTTGGTCACCATGCGCCGGGAGCCGTCCGGGAAGTCCGCGAGGTCGGACCGGGACAGCGGACTCGCGTTGAACACGAGGTGGCCCGCCACCGGGAAGGCCATGCGTTCGACCATCCCCTCCACCCCCGGCCGCGAACTGCCGAGCAGGCGAGCGAGCGGATCGATCAGAGTCGTGAGCCGCGCCCGGGCGTCGGCGTGCCGCCAGTCGCGGGCCCGACGGAGGGCGTCAGGACCGGGGGCCGGATGGGGGGCGGGCGGGCCCCCATCGGTGGCGGTCGATGCCGAGGAAGACAGTGCTGGTCCGGTGTCGACACCGGCCGAAAGGAGTGTCTCGACCCCGCCGATCACGATCCGCGGGAACGCGAAGCGGCTGTTCCACTCGTCCACATGGTGGTGCATGGCCCTGAGGCGTTCGATGTCGGTCGAGAACACCATGCCGGTCCGGGCCCCGTCCGGGGTGGACAGGAGGGGTGGGGTGAGCGCAAGCCAGGACTCGATCGCGTCGGTCATCCGATCCCCGCCCTCCCCGAAGCCCAGGCTCGCCGGATCGCTTCCCCTCCCGGTGGTGATGGCCACTACCGAGGCCCCGTCCCGGGACTGGAGCGGGTGGCGGCCAGGGGTGCTGGACCCGCCGGCCAGCACCACCAGCCCGATCCCCGCCCCGGCCAGCGCGAGGGGGGTCGCGTCGATCGATGCCACGCGGACGTCGGCCAGGGCCACCGGGCTCGCCGGGATCCCCCAGGCCTCCTCCACCCGGCGGGCGGCCGTCGCGGTCCGGAGGAACGCCGGATGATCGAGCAGATCGAGGGGCCGTCCCGGGGCCCGAAAGGGGTTGGCCCCCACCCTGGCGTCGTGCAGGGCCGCGATCTCGACGGCGCGATTCCAGATAGGGAGTGGGGCCAGGCGCGCGTCAAGTTCGGCGGGATCGGCGATGGTGATCCAGTGGAGGGTCCAACGGGGTTGGGGGGTGAGGGTGTGGCCGGTGCGCAGCGGCGTCCGGCGGCCGGGAATCTCCAGCATCGAGGTGACGGCGCGGCGTCGGGTGAGCCGGATCCACAGCTCACCGTACAGGTGGTCCCCATCCCGGATCACCCCCGCCGTGCCGAGCAGGCCGCCGTCGGTGCCGAAGAGCCGGAGTCGGCCAGCCGGGACATCCGTATCGAAGACCCGGAACCGGACCAGCGTGCGTTCGCCGTCCGGATGCGCATGGAGCAGGGAGGGCGCGGCCACCACCCGGGGTGCCCGAGCAACGCTTCCGGAGAGGACGCCCCCGACCGCGGCCTCCGACGGCCGCGGTACCACCAGCCCGGCCGCGGCCAGGAATTCGAGAAACTCCCGCCGGGAGTTCACGGGTCGAAACGGAGCGGGAGCGATACCGGGTTTGCCGGCCGGCCAGCGGCCAGCACCGCCTGGGTCCGATCGCACTTCCGGTGGAGCATCGCGAGCCCAACCGGCGCCTCGAAACCCGGCAGTTGGGCGATGCTCGTCACCCGGCCCACGCTCGCCCCGAGTTGCTCCACCACCGGATTGCCGGGATCCGGCACATCGGTCCAGACCAGCCCGGCGAGCGCGCGGTTCGCGTGGCCCCGAAAGTGGAGGCGGGCCACCGTCTCCTGACCCGTGTAACACCCCTTGGTGTAGGAGATCCCCGCGTGGTCGTCGAACGCCACTTCCTGGGGCAACGTCTTCCCGTCGATCTCGGCGCCGACCCGGGGCCAGCCGTCGAGGATCCGCACCGCCTCCAGCGCGCCGGGCGTCGTGGCGCTCATCCCGTGCTCCACCAGCGTGCGGGCCAGCTCCGCGTGTCCGGCGGGCACCACCTGGATCTGGAGCGTAAACGGAGCGAGGGCCGGTCGGGCGATCATCCCCTCCGCCCCACCGGCCAGCACCCGCGACAGCTGACCCGGTTCGGGCACGTCGAGTCCGGCCGCATGGGCCGCGTCGATCACGCCGGGGCCCACCACTCGGAGTGTCACATAGGTATCGGTCCGGTCCGTGACCGTGGCCAGTCGGGGGGGCAGGTACTTGGCAAACACCGCCAGGAGGGCCTCGAGGGACTGCCGGGCCGTCGTGATCCATACCCGTCCGTCCGTCCGCGCTGCCCAGAGATCCGTCACGATCATCCCGTTGGGGGTGAGCACCGCGCCGTAGATCACGCCTCGTTCGCCCGCGCCCTGGATATCGTTGGTGATCAGACCCTGGATGCAGGCCACCGCTCCGGAACCGGCGACCTCGATCAGGGCCGTGTCGGCCACCGCGAACGCCGCTCCGGTGGTGGCGGCCAGCACGTCCGCCTCCGACACGTCGGACGATGAGAGCAGGAACACGCCGGGCTGTTCGGGACCGTTGGCCATGGCCCCAATCTAACCCGGGTCGAGTCCAGCTCGCCGATAGGAAACGGCCAGCAACTCCACCGGGTGGAGCACCGGCGTGTTGCGCCCGCGGGCCCGGAGTCCGGCCCCGATGTGCATCGTGCAGCCCGGGTTGGCGGTGACCACCACCTCGGGTTCCACCGCCTCGAGCCGGTCCAGCTTCCGATCGAGCACCTGTCGCGACAGCGTGCGCTGCTCCACGGAATAAAGTCCCGCGCTCCCGCAGCACGCCTCCGCCTCGTGGTGGCGCACGCGCCGGAGCCCCGGGATCGCGGCCAGCACCGCCTCCGGGGCGTCCGTGACCCGCTGGGCGTGGCACAGGTGACAGGGGGGATCGTACGCCACCCGCAGTGGCAGCGGCGCCCCGGCAACCGGTCCCGCTGCCGCCAGGACCTCCGACACGTCGCGCACCCGCTCCGCGAACCGGGTCGCCGCCTCGTGCAGCGGATCGTCCGCCAGGAGATGGCCGTAGTCGCGCAGCATCGCCCCGCAGCCCGCGCTGTTCACCACGATCGTCGCGTCGGGGGAGTCGGCAAACGCCGCCACATTCATACGCGCCAGTGCCCGGGCCTCTTCCCGCCGGCCCGCGTGGGCGTGGAGTGCACCGCAACAGCCCTGTCCCGGCGCCTCGACCCACCGGTACCCGTTCACCCGCCCGGCCACCAGGGTGGCGCGGTGTACGTGATCGAACAGCCCTTCCATGATACAGCCCGTGAACAGTACCGCCGGGCCCCGAGGGGGGACCGGGTCCCGGGAGGCCTGCCGAGCGTCATCGTGTCCGTCCGCCGGTGTGGCCTCGACCCGGCGTGGCCACCGCGATCGCGTTGCCCCCAGTGATCCCAGCGCAAACCCCACCGGCGAGCCGCCGCCCAGCCGGCGGGCGAGGGGCCGCACCATTCGCGCCAGCGCCAGGGCCGGCCGGCGCAGCGGGCGCGCGGCCATCACGGCCAGAACCAGTCGCGCCGCCGGCGACGGGGGTCGATCCACGGCGGTGCGGGCGCGCATCTGTTCCAGGGCGTGGCCGTACTCGACCCCGGACGGACACGCCGTCTCGCAGGCCCGGCACCCCAGACATCGATCCAGATGCCGCAGGGCCACGGACGAGTCCGGCGGCAACCGCCCGTCGGCGAGCTGCCGCATCAGCACGATCCGTCCGCGCGGCGAATCCGCCTCGTCGCCGGTCGCCAGGAACGTGGGGCACGCCTGGAGACAGAACCCGCAGTGGACGCACGGGTCCAGCTCCGGGAGCGCGGACGGGGCCGCGGGCACGGGGTCGGTGAGGGTGATGGCGGGCAGAGGCGGCACCTCCGGTGCGGGTTCGGCTAACGGTAGGGAAAGAACCGGTCGGGCGGAAGCGGGCCTGCGGAGAAACGAGCGGAAGTCGTGAGGGACCGGCCCGTGAGTCCGGATCGGAAGGGTTGGCGTGGCAGGCGAGCCTGCGTTGGCGCAAAGCGTCATCGTGGGCCAATCAACGGTACGCACCGAAACGGACGTGCATGCTTCCGGATATCCGAACGATTCATTGAGCCTGACCGAACGGTACGGCGGGTTCGACTCATTCAGCCCGACACACTGCCGCAGAAACGCGTTCGTCTCTCGCTCGCCGAACGGACCCGCGGGGAGTTTGCCGCATCCTTCGCTCCTGAACGGACGACCGGTTTACAACCCGGGGACGCCCGTCAATACCTGGGGGCCGGTTTGAGGGTCAGGTCGGCCGCGACCTGCCGCAATCAGCGGAATGCCGGTCCGGATGAAGACCCTCTGCGGCTGACAGCGTTCCGCAGCGCCTGGTTGCCGGCGACCGGACTCGCAGGTGAGATGCGTGCGCGGACGCCGTAACGGTATTGCGGCGCGCCTCACAGGAAGACGCGTCGATCGCAGGGACGGCACGAGACCACGCCCCGGATCTCAGTGGAAGGGGAAACCATGGTGAATCATCGCATGAACAGTCGGCGTGCCCGGGTATTCGGGTTGGCGTGGCGTGTGGTGGGGCCATCCTGGGTCTCGGTGTGTGGAGCAATCGACGCGGACGACGGTGTCTGATGGGGGTGCCTCCGGGTCCGGGGTAATCGTCGATCATCCCATCGCGGTTCTCTTTGATTCCCGGGAATGCGGCGTACGGTATCCGCCCGATGGTCCTACCAGGTTCGGCGGTCATAGAATTCAGTCATGAGGCAGGCGGTTCCGTATGGAACCCTGGTCTGCTCGGCTGAGCCATTGCCTTGGGGAGGGAAGCGTTGTCTCCCGGCCTTGGCGCCCGATACACTGGCCTCAGTGGAAAGGGGGGCGGCAGGAGGAGAAGATATGCATGGTAGATCGGAGATGTTACATCGATAATGGATTCACGAGTCAGTTGCAGTGTACCCATCCCTGCGACCGCCCGTAGCTTCGTCGGGCGTCGGGCGTCGGGCGTCGGGCGTCGGGCGTCGGGTGTTGGGCGTTCGGTGGACGGACCGACGGTGGTCTGTTGATGGTCCCCCGGACGTTCCGGTTCTGGATTGACGCCTCCGACGACCGCATCAAGCGTCGGGTTCTCCGTGCGGTGCGTGATCTTGGGTGGGAACCCATCCGTGATCCGGGACGGTCCGCAGGAACCGTTGTGTTCGGGGACGAGGGACTCCGTGTGTTTGAAGGCGATTCCGTTATCGTGCTCGCTACGCGACCACTTCGTGCGTCGGCGTTTCGTGGACTCGTCGAGGGCCGAGCCATTGCCGTACGCCTGGACCTCCTCGATGCCGATTATATCGAGAGGGGGTGCAGTATTGAGGGTGGGTTCAGGGCCCGGGGGGACCTGAGGACGGTGCTCATGGCCTCCCCGTTGCTGGCGGCAATCCCCAAACGGCTCATCGGCGCCTTTGTCGACAATCCGGGTCGCTGCCGTAGCTTGAAGGACGCCGCGAGAGAACTGGGCAAGTCAACGGCGGTGACGCGTGAGGTGGTCCACCAGGCAGGGTTTCGGCGGACCGTCCACTTGTGGACAACGGTCCGGGCAGAGGCGTGGCGCTGGTTCGTCCGCACCGGTGTTCCTGCACATTGTTTCCAGACCCATCTGGGTATCACCGATCCGTCGACATTCCGGCGTTCCTGCCGCCGCGCAGCGTATCCATCAGCGCAGCTCCGGCCGTGACCTCGTCGTCGGCGCAGCAAAAACGGCCTTCCGATGCGCAATTTCGGCCCTTCGTCAACAGTCCTGAATCAGTGATATTGATGTCGAAACTGCCGCTCCGGGTGTGAAGCGGCCCGTGTTTGACTGGATCTGCCGTTTCCAGTGGAAATGCTCGTCCAGAACCCGTGGGGGTATTGCTATGATTCCGCTACCGATTTCCCGGTTGACGCGTCGACGAACCAAGGCACGCCGCGTCGCATTGATAGCGTGCCTCCTCCTTTGCGAGGAGTTGTTTCCCGGCGACGTCGGCGGTTTTTTGGACTGCGTAGCTCTTTGCGTATTGCTGGATCCTTGAGCAGTAACATCTCGTTGCGAACAGTAGTGCACGTGTGTCGGCGGCATCTCGACGATGTATGGAAAGCGAAGCCATTAACGATGGAGTTGAACCAGTGGACAAGAAAGCCAATTCCACAGACGTGACCGGTGACGGCAACACGGCGATGAATCGTAGACAGTTTGCAGCGTTTGGTGGGCTTTTTGCTCTTCGGTCTGCGATGGGTGGTGACAACGGCGATGACTTTCTGAAGGTGTGTACGGGAGCTAACCGATCAGGGGTTACTCTGTCCGGGACTACTTTGGTGGACGAAGAAACCCCCCTCCCCGGCGGGGGTGTGCGCCACAGAGTGACGCGAGCCTATGAGGGCGGTGGGCGCCCGAGATTCGAGATGACGGCGGTCCGCGATCGTTGGGTGACGGACCACGGTGAGATCAAAGAGGTGCAGATTCTCGCTTCGCCTGATGTGTCCGGATTTGATGGCTCGACCATGAGAACCGCGAACGCACGTTATGAAATCACGTATGGCCCGATAGAAGACAACCACCGGGTCGACACGGTCAGTGTCAAGGGGCGAATCGGAGGCGAGGATTTCCACAAGATGTATCGCGTACGTCGGATACTTCCGGTCCGGGATGCGCCCGAGAACCCTCTTGATCTCGCCAGTGAGTTTGGCCGCGATTGGCACAGGCACGTCACTCATACCAGCGAAGTGATTGAATACCTGGATCCGGCTACCGGGGAGCCCGTCGTTGGCCGTTAACCTGCGCTGGCGCATAAGGGTGGCGCAGTCTGGGAACGTCCGCATGAACCGGTCTTGCGCAGGATGGTGGATGCTCGGTATTGGAACTGACCCAGTCACTGGTGAGGCGCCATGAGCGAGCGGGGGACGTTTGGGGATGGGGATCTGGAAGGTGACGCGGCGGGAACCGGAACCATGGTCGCCACCGCGCAACTTCCCAACGCGGAGATCACCGAGATTGGAACCGACCGTGTGGTTGCGGTGTCACGCCACGATGACGATGTCCCGTATGTTCGCGTGTTTCGGTTGGTGAAGAGCGTTACCAGGGTTGTTGGCGATGCGCGTCCGGGCCAGGGCCCGTAAGGCGTATTCTCACCAGTCACGGTGAATGGCGCGCTGGATACCGGTGCTGACGCCGACTATACACGTGTCATAATCGCCCGACAGTGACCCTTGCCGGCTCAACTCGCTACGGGGCCTGCGGGCCTCTGTCCCGATCCGTCACCAACACCCCCCGCACCCGCGCCTCCAGCGCCGCGGCCACCGGGTCCGTGGCACGCGCCGACTCCGCTTCGAGGTCCCGCGGCAATCGCTCCGCCACCACCGGCCAGCCCCTCTC
>Ga0114931_10001452_pt1 | contig 30304 bp, 29 predicted proteins | sample 2SBtaG_FD_89579 | JGI IMG/M metagenome (GOLD analysis project Ga0114931, IMG submission 89579) | Deep subsurface microbial communities from Kolumbo volcano to uncover new lineages of life (NeLLi) - 2SBTROV14_V59a metaG | ecosystem: Environmental > Aquatic > Marine > Volcanic | place: Kolumbo... | reverse complement strand
TACGCCCAGCGAGCCCGGCGGTGGTGACTTCAACGAGGCGGGCAAAAAGGCCATCGACGGCGATGCAACCGGGGCCGCGGCTGCGGCCGCGGGGGTTCCCGATCCGGATGCGGCCCGATCGGACGCTGCCAGTGCGGCGGCGGGGGCCGGTGCGGCGGCGGCGGCGGGAGCCGGGGTCGGCGCGGCCGCCGGTGGCACCACCGGGGTGGAAGTGGCCGCGGGCCAGGCTGCACACGGCGCCGAGCACGACATCATCAATGACGCCAAAGATCAGAGCGGTTACAGCGATGTAGAGCAGGCCAAGGAAGACGCCGAGAGCAAGAAAACGTCGGCGGAAATGGATGCCAACAACAAACAGGCACAGGTCAACGACCTGGGCGACGACCAGGCCGAGGCGTTCGGCGACGAGCAACGCTCCATGGATCCCAGCCGGGCCACCATCAATCCGGATTACGATCGCCAGGCGAGCAACGCCGCAAACGACGCCGAATCGTCGGGCAGCAACGTCGAAAGCGATGCATTCGGCCGTAAGGCAGCTGCCGAGCGCAGTGCCGGTGACCTGGGCGACGAGCCGGCGGTCATCCGCGAATCGGAAGTGTCGAGCGGGAACCAGGTTGGCAACGAGCGGATCAAGGCCGAGCGCACCGTGGACAACCCCGATGAAGCGCTCAAGGACGCGGCCAAAAAGAAGCTCGACGACGACTAGGGGGTGTCCCCTAAATACATGCTTCCGCCGGCTGGCCCCGCGAAACCACTGGCTTTGGTGTTCGTCAGTCGCTGGGGGTCCACCCTTCGCGTCGCTGGACAACTTCCACGAAGTGGAATTTTCCAGTCGCGCCACGTGAGCGAAGCGAGCTAACTCCCTCCTCGCGCCTCGCCATTGACTCCGCTGACCTCAGCGGGCGAAAGCGATATTCAGGGACACCCCCTATAGGGCTTTCGGCCGGCCAATCTCAGCGTGATCCCGAGGGGAGAGCGGTACGCTTTTCCCGCGCGATAAGCCAAAGATGAGCCCCCGCGCTCGTTGACCTCACCAGTCTCCCGAATTTAGACTAGCGGTCCCCCATTCCGCTCCTTAAATAAAGGGAAATTCCGCACTTGGACGAGGAAGAAGCGATCGCCTGGCAGGACGTTCTCGACGAGATCTTCGCTGGCCGGCCCAACAATTTGGCGTGCCCATTTTGCAACCACGCACCGCTCAAGCTCGAGGAGCGTGGGCACATCACCAAAGTCGTGTGTGAAAAGTGCGGCAAGTTCATCGAGGGCACGTTCGGGTTATATCGCTGAAGGACGAAGCGGGGGGTAACGACCTATGGCGGATCGAGAATGGCTTGGCAAAGGCTGGCGTTTTCCGGTGGCGATCAATCTCACCGGCGGCGTTTCTACGTCTGCCTATGAAGAGAACATTCGCGAGTCGATCTTCATCATCCTGGGTACGGCTCCCGGTGAGCGCATCAAACGACCGGAGTTCGGCTGCGAAATCCACGAGCTGATGTTCGCCCCGAACAACCCGACGACCGCTTCGTTGGCCGAGCACTACTGCGAAGAGGCGCTGTACAAGTGGGAGCCGCGAATCGAAAACGTGTACGCCCAGGCGACTCCCAATCCCGACGAACCCAACCGTTTGGACATCCGCATCGCGTACCTGATCGCCGAAACCAACGACGAGCGCAACGTGGTGTATCCGTTCTATCTGCGTACGAAGAAAGAGCTGCAGGACTGAGCCGTACGGCTGCAGCCAGGTGACGACAACTCATGATTCCCTCACCCAAGCTAGACGACCGAGAGTTTGCCGACATCGTCGAGGAGGCGATCAGCCTGATTCCTCGCTACGCGCCGGACTGGACCAACCACAACCCGTCCGACCCGGGAATCACGTTGCTCGAGCTCGCCGCGTGGATGACGGACCTGATCCTGTATCGGCTCAACCGCGTCCCCGAGAAGAACTACATCGCGTTTTTGAACCTGCTCGGCATCAAGCTGCGGCCGCCGCGTCCGGCCCGGGCGCTGTTGAAGTTCGAGCTGGTCGAAGGTGCAACCCACCAAATCGTGCCCAAGGGCACCCAGGTGGCGACCCCGCAGGCCGGCGACGAAGAGACGATCACGTTCGAGACCTCGCGCTCGGTGTATCTCAGCAGCATCCAGTTGGATCGCTGCTTTTCCTACTTCAACGACACGTACTCGGACAATTCGGCGCTCGTCAGTGGTGAGCGCGAAGGCTCGTTCGAGGCATTCGGCGGCGCCGAACGGGTGGACCGGTACTTATATCTGAGCGATCCGCGTTTCGCCGGGGCTGGCGAGGCGTCCGTGCTGCGCATCTTTTTGGGCTGTCCGGAGAGTGGCGCGCGTGATCTGGCCCGCCTGCTCGAGTGGGAATATTGGAACGGCGACCGCTGGAAAGAGATGCAGGCTGCGCCGCTGGAAGTCGACCGCGGTGAGATTTGCTTTTACGGGCCCCTCAACTTCGAACAGACCACGGTCGCCGACCTGGACGGTCTGTGGGTGCGCGGGCGTCTGGCCGAGGTGCCGGAACGCTCTGCGGATACCGAGATCGATACGGTTCGCGCCCGGGTAGAAGTGGTCGGTGAAGGCGTGCTGCCCGAGCGCGCGTTCGCCAACGTGGACGACAACGCGTTCATCTTGCTCGACCTGGGCAAGAACGTGTACCCGCTGGGCAAGGAACCCAAAGTAGACAGCGTCCTGTACCTGGCCTGCGACGATCTGCTCGAGACACCCGACGCGGAAGTCGGCATCGAGTTCGCTCTGGCCGATGCCACCGCCATTCCCAAGCCGAACGCGTCAGAGGATCTGACCCTGGCGTGGGAGTACTTCGACGGCAAGCGCTGGCGCACGATGGGACGCAGCGGCCCGCGCGGCAACATGCCCGGCGCCGAATACGGCTTCCACGACGGCACCCACGCGTTCTCCCAGACAGGCACGGTGAGCTTTCGGCGGCCGCCAGAACAGGCCGTCGCCGAGGTCAACACCGAGGAGCACCGGTGGATCCGCGTGCGCATCGAAAAGGGCAACTACGGCAGAGCCGGCACCTACACCCTGGACAACGACAAGTGGGTGTTCAAGGACGAAAAGCCGCTGCAGCCCCCGGCGATGCGTCAGATCACGTTCCGCTATCGCGAGGACTATCGCGATGTAAAACACGCGCTGTCGTTCAACGACTTTGCGTTCACCGACGTGACCGAGGACGCGCGCACCGAGTACACCCTGTTCCAGCCGTTCACGCCCAAGTCCGACGAGTCACCGACCTTGTATCTGGGCTTCGCGGACAAGCTGCCCAACGAGAGCCTGTCGCTGTACATCCAGATGGCCGAGGAGCTGGGCATGGGCTCGCTGCCCGAAGACGACACGGCGGTCGAGGCAGAAGAGCTCACCACGTATCGCGCCGAGCGGGCGGCAGAGTGGGAGTCCCAGCAGCGCGTGGTCTGGGAGTACTACAACGGCTCCGAGTGGTCACCGCTGGTCGTCGCCGACGGCACGTCGGGCTTTACCACCTCCGGGTTCATCGATTTTGTCGGTCCCGATGACTGGCAAAAGTGCATGAAGTTCACCGAGGATGCGTTCTGGTTCCGGGCGCGCCTGGAAATGGGCGGCTACGTCAAACCCCCGCGGATACGCCGCGTGCTCACCAACGTGGTGGACGCACACAACCAGACGACCATCTACGACGAGATTCTCGGCTCCTCGGATGCGACACCGTTGCAGCGGTTCAAGCTGTTGCACGGGCCGTTGCTCGAGGACGAGATCATCGAGGTGCGCGAGCGCCAGCCACCCGCGCCGGCCGACATCGAAGATTTGGGTGACGAGGCGGTGCGCGCCGTCGACGAAGAGGACGAGGAATCCGAGGAAGTGTGGGTGCGCTACAAGCGGGTCGACAGCTTCTACGATTCGGGTCCCAAGAGCCGCCACTACCTCATCGACTACCAGACCGGCGAGGTGGAGTTCGGTGACGGCCGCAAGGGCATGATGCCCCCCGAGGGCCAGAACAACATCATCGCGCGCGCCTATCACATCGGTGGTGGCCGTTCCGGAAACGTCAACCCGGGAACGGTGACGTCGTTGACCCGGTCGATCGCGTACATCGATTCGGTGAACAACCCGCTGCCCGGCGCCGGTGGTGCCGATCGCGAGACCGTCGCGGAGGCAAAAGAGCGCGCACCGCACACCATCAAGAGCCGCGATCGTGCGGTGACCGCAGAGGACTTCGAGATGATGGCGCTGCGCGCGTCGACGACGCTGGCGCGTGCCAAGTGCGTACCGGACAAGTCGCATCGTGGTGCGGTCACGCTGGTGGTCGTACCCAAGGCCGAGACCGAGCGAGAAGACCTGACCCGACGGCTGGTGCCGTCGAACGAGGTGCTGCGCTACGTCAAGCGTTACCTGGACGACCGCCGCCTGGTCGGCACGGTGCTGCAGGTCATCAAACCGCGCTATCGCGATCTGTCACTCAAAGTCACGCTGCTGCGCCGGACCATCGGCACCTCCGATCGGGTGCGCGGCGAAATCGAGCGCAAGCTGCGCCGCTATCTGCACCCGCTGGTCGGCGGTCGTGACGCGTCGGGCTGGGAGTTCGGGCGCGCGGTGCTCAAGACCGAGCTGATCCACGTGATCGAAGAGGTGCCCGGGGTCGACGGCGTAGACAACCTCGAAATCACCGACGAAGAACGCCGGGTCAACGTCGAGCACGTGCGTGTCGACGACGACGAGCTGCCGTTCCTCATCCACGTGCACGTGGTCGAAAAGGTCCGCGACGAGATCATGTAGTTCCCATGGTTGCCGAGTTACATAACCGCAAAGTTGTACGGGTTCCGGACCTGGCCGGTCATCCGTTGCGCAAAGCAAAGCTGATCGTCCAGAACGCGGGACTGTCCATCGACGCGATCTTGTTTCGCGAGTCCTACGAAGATCAGGACACGGTGCTGGAGCAAAAACCGGTGCGTGGTCAGATGGTCTATGAAGGAACGCCGATCACTATCTGGGTGGCGCGGCGCGGCTACATGGAGCTGTTGCCGGCGATCTTTCGCCGCTCGGACGCCCTGGGCCGCAATGTCGTCCGAGACATTTGTTCCATCTTCGCCCACATGTTCGGCTCGGTCGAAGACGTGCTGGCCGAGGGCCACCGCTACTACGATCCGTACGAGTGTCCGCCCGAGTTCTTGCCGTGGTTGGCAAGCTGGACCGCGATGGTCGTGGACATGGACTGGCCCGAGTCCAAAAAGCGGGCGCTGATCAAGCGCGCCGTCGACTTGTATCGGATTCGCGGCACCCGGCGCGGGTTGATGCTGGCGCTGCGCCTGTTTACCGGGCACGAGCCGCGCATCGAAGAGAACAAGTGGCCGTTCAAGGGATTTCGGGTGGGCACCAAGGCACGCATCGGTTTGGACTCGGTCGTGTTGCCACCGGTGGTGTTGGCCCACTGCTTCATCATCACCATGCCGGTGAAGTTCGCCGACGTCACCCCGGAGATGATCATTCGTATTCACCAGATCATCCGCATGGAGAAGCCTGCGCACACGCACTACTACCTCCGGTTCGAGGCCGACACCGACGACGGCGAGCTGCGCGAGTTCTTCCAGATCGGCCTGCGCTCCGGCATTGGCATCGGCGCCGAAGTGGTCAACGCGATCACGGACGAGGACGAGCTGGCGCGGCTAGAGGGCGGGGGGGCCACCACCGCGGCGGAGACTCGGGCCGAGCCAGAGCCCGAGCCCGAGCCCGAGCCCGAGCCGAAGTCGAAGTCGAAGTCGAAGTCGAAGCGATCGAGCAGTAAGAGCAAGTCGAAGAAAACCACGTCCAAGTCCAAGTCCAAACGGACGCGGAAAAAGGATGACGGAGACGACAAATGAGTAAGGACCCAAAAGGCTTCAAACGGATCAACTTCTTCAAGGGCTTCCTCACCACGGAAGCCGACTGGAACGCCGCGGAGACCTATCACATCGAGAAGCGGAAGCTGCACAACCGCGTGTTTCACTCACCGGGCGTGGTGTTGGGCTACGGCGGCGAGCTCCGTGTCATGGCGCGCGCCCGCGGCGACTTGTCGGTCGAGGTGCAGCCCGGCTACGCCATCGACGGCCAGGGACGCGATTTGGTGTTGTTCGAGGGCACCATCAAGAACATCAACACCGAGGAGTACCGGTTGCCGCAGACCATCTACGTGGTCCTCCGGTTCCACGACGAGCTCACCGACTTCATCGCCTACAAAGAGAACCTCGAGTACAAAGGTCATCGGCGCGTGCTCGAAACGGCGCGGGTCGAGCTGGCCCAGACCGAACCGGACATCACCCGCGAGATCGAGCTGGCGCGTATCCGCCTCGAAAAGGGCGTAACACGCATCCGCGACGCGCGCGATCCGGCGGACCCCAAACCCAACGAGATCGATCTGCGCTACGTGCCCCACGGCGGCGTGGCGGGCAGCCGGCTGGCGCCGCAAAAACGCATGCGCATGGAGGCCGTGTTGTGGCACGCGCGCAAGACGTTTCTCGAGTACTCACGCCGCCAGGTCAACACGGCCCAAAGCGTGCTGTCCGGCACGCAAACTGCGCTGATGCTCAACGCCACCAACCTGATCGACATGCGCAACGTGTTCGACATCTTCTATTTGCTGGTGGAGAGCGAGGGTGAGCTGTGCCTGGACGTGGACGTCAACCACGCGAACATCGCGCAGAAAAAAGAATTCTCGGACTACAAACGGCACGTCGAGATCCTGCGTGGCCTGCTGGCCGAGGGCAAACGCAACGAAGAGGCGTTCACCAACTTGCTCGCGTTCCAGGCCAAGGCATCCGAAGTCGCCGAGGCGGCGCTCGCGGGTGAGAAGGCCAACATCGAAGCGCCGAAGGAAGAGGTCAAAGAGGTCAAACCGGCCGACATCAGCGACTGGGAGGGCGTCAAGGTCATGCCCAACCCGGCAGACAAGATGGAGCTGGAAGGCACGACCTGGGTCATGGTCGACAAGATCGACATCCTGGACAAAGAGTCCGAGGAAAAGCACAGCTTCGCGATCAAGGAAGCCAAGGACAGCTACCGCTCGCGGCAGAAGCTCAAGTACCCCAACGGCACGGTCATCGAGGCAACGGGCCGCGCCCACGTCGGCGGTTTCGCCAGCTATCAAATCCACAACCTCACCCCCGGCCGGCCGGTGGTCATCTTGCGCCGCATGGACTACGTCTACGGCGACTACGAGATCGAGTACTTCGTGGACGGCAAGTCTGCGGCCATCGCGTCGTGCCAGGGGACCGACCGGATTCACCGCTGGCGCAACTGGCCCGTGCTGATCTCGGGCGATCACATCACCGCAACCTCCCACACCATCAAGCAGGTGGCAGTCACCGCGGGCCGTGACGTCAACATGTTCCACATCTGGGTCTTTCAGCCGGAGTAGGAGCTCGGGGCCGAGTCCGCTGTCCCTGGACAAGTCACAATGGCCAGGTATCATCCTTACGGTTCGGCTAGTTGCCGCCCCTGTTTTCGCCGGCCACCCGGGCAGCGTGGTATGATCGCTGACTAAACAACATGTTTTTCAAGTACTTCAGGCCGATACTGGCGCCCTTCGAAAAGCTGCGCATGATGTGGGTCAGCAAGAAGATGGCTGTCGGCCGGGTGCGGACCGATGCGTCACGCGTCAAGGCCTACAAGGGCCGCATGAAGGGCTACGCCGACGACGCCAAGTCCAAGGCCGGAAAGGTCAAAGGCAAAGCCGGCCAGATGAAGGGCAAGGCCGGCAAGCTCAAGGGCAAGGCCGGCAAGCTCAAGGGCAAGGCCGGCAAGCTCAAGGGCAAGGCCGGCAAGGCCGGCAAGGCCAGCCAGAACATGCCCGGCCAGGGCAAAGGTAGAGGAGGACCTGGTGCGCGCGGCGGCGGTGGCCCACCTCCGGCTGCCGCACGCGGCGGAGGCGCTATCAAGCCTTCACAACCCGGTGGCTCTGGACCGCCCGCAGCAAGCGGAGCGCCAGGCGCGGGAGGCCAACCAGCTGTGGAAAACGGTAACGGAATCACGGAAAAAGGTTTTCTGTTCTGGAAAAAGCGCATCTGTAACGGCTGCGGCGGCAAGCTCGACAAGACTTGGGATGCCTGTCCGTATTGCGCCCAGAATCAACCCGCGGCCGCAGCACCGGCGGCGCAAAAGACACAAGCGTTCATGATCGATCCGGGTGGCGGTGGCGGAACCGTCCAGCTGCTGGGATGGATCATCCCGATCGCGGGACCGCAGCGCGGTGAGCTGTTTACCCTGTCGCCCGTGTCCAAAATCGGCACCGATCCGAACTGCACGGTGTGCCTCGCCGATTCGTTCATGTCGTCGGAGCACGCCGAAATTTTCGCCGAAGACGGGGTCTGGATCGTCAAGGATCTCGGCTCCACGAACGGCACATACGTCAACGACAAGCGGGTTGAGAAGCAGGAGCTCGTCGACAACGACATGATCAAGTTCGGTCAGTCGCAAGTGAAATTCAAGAGCCTATGAGTCACCTCGTTCGCAGAGCCATTCTCGCTTCGCTCGCCGTCGCGCTGGTGCTAGGTGTGTCAGCGCCTGCGCGAGCCCAGTCCATCAAGATCCTGAACCTCGAGTGCAAGCAACCCGGAGCGGGGACCAAACCGCCGGCCACCGACAAGGACGCCGGGAAGAACAAGAAGAAAAAAAAGAAGAAGAAAACGGGAAAACGCCCCTACTTCGTCGCCGAGATCATGAGCGATGCCGGCGAGGCCAAAGCCAAGGATTTCAAGCTCGAACAGGTCGACCTGGACGAGCCAATCAGCATCGTCGGCGAGCGCGTGGTGCCGTACAAGGACATCGACGATCCGGTGTACATGGTCGTGCTTGTTCAGGCCGACGCGTTCTGGATGGGCGATGACATGATCGAGGACGTCGACGAGAAGCTCAAACACCGCGGCGCGTTCCGGGGGCTGCCCGCCGCGCTCAACGAGCTGATTCAGGACGCGCCGCAAAACGCCAAAGCCTCGTTGATCACCTACGGCGGCGGCAAGGCAACCGTTCGCTACCCCATGGGCCCGGTCAAGGACATGCCGGCCTCGCTGGGTACACAAAAGGACTATCGCAACAACAGCAGCGTGCCGTTAGTCCCCGGATTGGCGTCGGCGATCTCCGAGCTCAACAAGCCGGGCAGGCGCATTCTGGTCATCTTCGGCGACGGCAATGCCCAGGCCGCCGATGTGGACAAACAGCTGGTGGTACAAAAAGACGATCTGCGCAAAAAGAAGATCGAGACCTACGCGATTCACTTCGCCGTCGGCCGCGAAGACGTCGAAGTGCCCAAAGCCCGCCTGTGGAGCCTGGCCACCGAGTCGCGCAACCGGTTCACGGCCGAGTCCCCGGACAACTTCTCGTCGCTGGCCAAGCAGATCAAGACTCGCATCGCCAACCGCCTGTACGTGCACTTCCCGAGCGTTGGCTTCAAGCTCGACGGCAAGCCGCACGACATGCAGATCACCTACAAAGACGAAGCGCCCGAGGACATTCGCGTCAACTTCTTGCGCTACGAGGAAAAAAAAGGCGGCTCGGGCGGTTCGCTGTGGTGGCTGTGGCTGCTGTTGATCCTGTTTTTGTTCCTCATCATCGTGATCCTCATCGTCAAGCGGAAGCCGGCCGAGCCGGAGTACATCGAGGAGGAGTACTACGACGACGAACCGGAGCCGGAAGCGGCCCCGGCGCAAAAGACCATGATGATAGGCATGGGCGGGCGCGACGACGGCACGCCAGTAGTGGGCTGGATCGTTCCGCTCAACGGCAACAATCGCTTCCAAACCTACAAGCTGCTCGCCGGGGCGACGGTCATCGGCAGCGATGATTCGGAAGCACACGTCATCATCGCCGACCAGTTCGTGAGTAGCGTGCACGCCCAAATCGTTACCGGCCCGCAGGGCTTCATCCTGCTGGACAAGGGCTCTGCCAATGGCTGTTACGTCATGGACAAGCGGGTGACCGAGCACGAGCTGGTCGACAACGACGTGTTCACCCTGGGCAAGACCGACTTCAAGTTCAAGACCATCAACTGACCAACGGAAATGAGCACACCAGTCCTCATCGGTGTCATCGGCGGCGCCGTGGCGTTGGTACTAATCATCGTCGTCATCGTCGCCAAGTCGCGCAAGAAGCCGGCGCGGCTGTGCGGCCAGTGCCGCCGCGTGATGATGCAGGAGTGGACGAGCTGCATGTTTTGCGGCTGGAAGCCCGTGCCCCGGTTGGAGTTCATCTCCGGGCCGCTGGCCGGTCAGACCATCAACCTCGACGGCGATGTCACCACGCTGGGGTCGGTCGCGGGAAACACCATCGTCCTGTCCGATCCGGCGGTGTCGCGCAAGCACGCTGGCATCCGCTGGAATGGCCAGACGTACGAGCTCGCCGACCTGGGATCGACCAACGGCGTTTATGTAAATGGTCACCGTATGCCCAAGAAAGCACTGGTGACCGGCGACGTCCTTCGGGTGGGCAACACCGAGTTCGTGTTTCGCCAGCTGTAGGGCGCGGAGAAACGCCCCGGGATCTATCTGAACCGTAGTCTTTTCGGTAGTATCGAGGAATGGGAGCGCGTGTTCTATTCCGCGACAGCCAGGGTCGGGACGACCAGGTTCAGCTGAGCTCAGGGGAGCCATGTTTCGTCGGTCGATCGCTCGACTGCGCGATCCGCACCGACGACGCGATGGTGTCGCGTAAGCACTCCCGCATCTGGATGGAGAGCGGCCGCTTCTTCGTGGAGGATCTGAACAGCTCCAACGGTACCCACGTCAACAACGAGCGCGTTGTCGGCAAGCGGATGTTGCAGCACAACGACGTCGTCCGTTGTGGCTCGTTGTGGTTGCGCTATGTCGAAGACAGTCCGCTCGGCGGGCCGCAGCCCCAGAGTCAGGCTCCGGCGGTTGCACAACAACCGCGCAAGCCCGGCACCATGCGGCTCGATCGCAACGAAGGTGCCGTCGGCCAGCAACCACAACAACCACAACAACCACAACAACGCCCGCCGCAACGCCCGCCGCAACAACCGCAGCAACAACCGCAGCAACAAGCGCAGCAACCACAGCGGCCACCGCAACCGGCGCAACAACCACAGCGACCGCCACAGCCGGCGCACCAGCCGCAGGCGCAGGCCCAGGCGCCGCAACAGGGTGCGTATGGTGGCCCGCCGCCGATGCCCGGCGCTGGCGGTGGCGGTGGTGCATCCGGCGCACCCGCGATGCCCGTCGAGTCGTCGGTGGTCGTGGACCTGGGCGACTCGGAAGAGATCACCAAGCTCAAGGCGAGGGTCAAGTCCCTTCAGGACCGAGCGGACAAGCTGCAGTCTGCACACGAGCGCGAGGTCGCCGACGGTAAGCGCATGCGCGCCGAGTCGTCCACGCTCAAAGAGCGCATCGAAGAGATGCGCGACACGATCAAAGATCGCGACGAGCAGGTACAAGCCCACGGGCGGGTCGCTGAAGAGCTGCGAGAAGAGCTGTCGGCGGCGAAAGAAGAGCTGCGCGCGACCCGAGACGAGCTCGGCGGCATGGGCGACGAGGTGCAAGCGCGGGAACGCAAGCTGGCGCGCGCCGAGGACGACATCGCCAAGCTCAAAGAAGAGCTGGACGATCGCAACCGCAAGCTCGGCGAGATTTCCAAGACCAAAGACGAGGGCTGGAAGAAGCTCAACGAGCAGCTCGCCGAGATCGACCACCTGCGCGAGGTGATCAACGAACAAGAGCGCATGCTGGAGGAGCGCCGCGTCGGTCTGGTCAGCCAGGAGCAGGTGATCAAGGAGCTGCGCGCCGCCCGCGAACGCAGCATCAAGGAGATCGCCCACCTAAAGGCCCAGCGCGATCAGCTGATGTCCAACGACAGCCGGCGCGATGCGCAGATCGCGGCCATCGACGAGGAGAACAAGCGCCTCAGTCGGATGCTCGCCGAAGCGCAGGCCAGCGCGGCGGGCGAGGCCGGCGGTGTCGCCGCGTCCGAGCACACGATGAAGATCAACGCGGAGCTCAAAGAGCTACGCGTCGAGCTGCGCAAGCTGCAATCCGACAATGAGCACATGCGCGAGCAACTGGACCGCGCCGAGCTCGAGGCGGACACGCAAAAGCACAAGGTCGCCCAGCTCGAGGTCGAGTTGCGCGACGCCCAGGATGCCAAGGCTACGGCTGAAAGCGCCAAGAGCGTCGCCGAGGAAGCGATGACCAAGGCCGAAGTCGCCCGCCACAAGGCGGCAGAAGAAGCGCTCGAAGCGGCAAAGGAGCGGGACGCCGTCAAGACCTCTGGCGACGACGCGCGCCGCGAGCTCGACAAGCTCAAGCGCAAGCTCGAGGAAGCCGAGGCCAAGGGGGGCGACGGCGCGGCGCCGGCCGAGCCCGACGCCAAGCTGGCGACGGAGCTGGAAACTGCCCGGCGCAAGCTCCGCCTCGCCCTGGACAGAACGGCAGAGCTCGAGCGTTCGATGAAGACGCTGGAAGCGGAGCTACACGCCGCGAGGTCGGACGCCAAACAGAGCGAGCTCACGGACTTCGAGGCCGAGGACACCGACCCCGGTATGGCGAACCCGGCCACCGAGCAGCTCAGCTCCCTGGCAGCCGAGGTTTATGAGGGAATTAACGATATCCTGAGTGAAATCCGCAACAACCTGATGCTGGTGCACGGCGAGTTTAGTGTTCTGGCGAAGGAGCAAGATAGCGACTCCATACGTATTATCTCTGATACGCTGGATACCCTCATTGGAAACGCAGAAGACGCGAAGGGCACGGCTCGGCGCCTGCGCGAGTTCGTGGAGTTTGGTGGATGATCAATGATTCGAACGAAAACAGCCGCAACGAAATCCACTACCTGATTCGTGCGCGCTACCCGCTGATTTACGTCATCTCCCACGAGGAGACGCGTGTCGAGGAACAGCTGCGAAGCCTGTGCATCGAGCGTGAGATGCGTCTCGAGGTGTGGTCGATCACAGAAGGCTTCCGGGTCGTGGCCAACGGCTCGGGCACCCGCGACGTCAAAGATCCGCTCAAGGCGCTCGAGCACGTCAATCGTGGCGAAGGGCGGGCGCTGTACATCCTGCGCGACTTCCACCCGTTCTTCAAAGAGCCGTCGGTGGTGCGGCGGTTACGCGACCTGGCTTCTGCGTTGCGCAAGACCAAGAAGAGCTTGATTCTGTTGTCGCCGGTGCAGAAGTTGCCACCGGAGCTGGAGAAATCGATCTCGGCCATCCTTTACTGGGAGTTGCCGGACCGACAGGAAATCGATGCGATCGCGCGCCGCCTGGTGCCCCAGGCCCCCGTGGAGACGCAACAGCAAATCGAATCCGAGCCCAGCTACATGGAGCGGGTGGTCGAAGCGGCGCTCGGACTCACAGAGATCGAAGCGGAAAACGTGTTTGCCAAGTCGATGGTGCGCACGCACACCTTCGACATCGAGACCATCCTCGCCGAGAAGAAACAGATCATTCGCAAGAGCGGCATGCTCGAGTACTACGAGCACCGCGAAGAGTTTTCCGACGTGGGTGGGCTCTCGACCCTAAAGGGGTGGCTGGTCAAGCGGCGCAACGCGTTCGGCTCGCGCGCCCGCGATTTCGGTCTGCCGCTGCCCAAGGGCATCTTGCTCATCGGCGTGCCCGGTACCGGAAAGTCGCTGTGCGCCAAGGCTGCGGGCTCTCTGTGGGAGATGCCGCTGTTGCGTCTGGACGTCGGCAAGATCTTCGCCGGGCTCGTCGGCTCGTCCGAGGAGAACATCCGCACGGTGATCCGCACGGCGGAGGCCATCGCGCCGGCAATTCTGTGGATCGACGAGATCGAAAAGGGCTTCTCGGGCACCGGGTCGTCCAACATGTCGGACGGTGGCACCACGTCGCGTGTGTTCGGTTCGTTCATCACCTGGCTGCAGGAAAAGACGTCTCCGGTGTTCGTCATCGCGACGGCCAACGACGTGTCCCAGTTGCCGCCAGAGCTGCTGCGCAAAGGGCGTTTCGACGAAATCTTCTTCTGCGATTTGCCCACGGCCAAGGAGCGCCGCGACATATTCGACATTCACATCCGCAAGAAGAAGCGCAACCCGGCCGACTTCGATCTCGAGACGCTGTGCAACCACACGCCCGATTACTCGGGCGCTGAGATCGAGCAGTCGATCAACGCGGCGCTGTACGACGCGTTCGATGCCGGCGAGGACCTGAGCACCGAGCGCCTGATGGGCGTGCTGGAGCACATCGTGCCGCTGGCGGTGACGATGCGTGAGCGCATCGATGCGATGCGCGAGTGGTCGCGGACCCGGGCGCGGCCGGCGTCGTCCGGCAACAAGCAGCTCCCGGCAAAACAGAGCTGGCTCGAGAAGCACGGCGGTACCGCGCCCGAGCCCGAAGGCGAACGCAAACTGGAGATGTAACGATGTCGCACTTCACGAAATGCGATCTCAAGATCAACAACCTCGAGGCGCTCAAGCGCGCGCTCGACGATCTGGAGCTTGACTACGCCGAAGCCCAGGCGGGCCAGGGCGTGGTTGTGCGCGGCTGGCGTGGCCAGACCCTCGAAGCCGAAATGTCCATCAATATGGGCAAGTACGACATCGGCGTGGTCAAGAACTCCGATGGTAGCTATGGTTTGACGGCCGATTGGTGGGGTGTGGAAACCACCAAGGGCGTGAGCGAAGAGGAGTTCAAGAACAAGCTGAACCACCGCTACTCCTACCACCGGGTGAAACAGGCCTGTGAGGACAAGGGCTACTCGTTCGAGGAGGAAGTCAACGAAGAGGACGGGTCGATCAAGTTGGTCGCCCGGAAGTGGGTGACCTGATGCGCAAGCAAGATATTGAAATCACGATCAGCCCGACGGGGGAGGTCACGTTCACCATCAAGGGGGTCAAAGGCTCTCAGTGTCTGAGCGAGACCGAGTTTCTGGAAAAAGCGCTCGGCGGAGACGTGCTAGAGCGCGAGAAAACCTCGGAATATTACCAGCAGCCCGAGTCCGGCTACGTCTCCTCCTACGCGGGCGGCGGGGAAGACGACGACTACTAAACGCGTACAATGATTTGAGCAACCCGTGAGCGAGCACGACAAACCCGACGACCCGGACGGCGTGGAGCTGAGCGACGAGATCGCCGAGCGCTGGGATCCCGAGCGTCTGCTGCGGCTGGTGTCGAAGCGTGCTGGCAAGGGAAGCAAGCTCGATCTCACCACCCAGGCGCGGTACGAAAAGCGGCTCGGCGCGGACCTGAGCAAGGTCCGCATCTACACCGGTGAGTTCGCCGAAGAGGTCACCCGCGCCCACAACGCCGAAGCGGTGACCATCGCTTCGACCGGTATGATTTTGATGGGCGGTTCGCCCGAGATGTCCCCGGTCACTGGCGCCGGCGAAGGCCTGTTGGCCCACGAGCTTACCCACGTTGCCCAGGCCCAGCCGGGCATGCACCGCAAGGCCAGCTCGGTGGGCGACATGACGTTCACCGAAGAGCACGAGCGCGAAGCCGAACAGGTTCAGTCGGACGTAGCGTCCGGGCACGGTGAGCCAGCCAGTGCTCACGACGTCGGGCAGAAGGCCGCCGAACAGAGGAAGCAAGTCTCCGGCGCCGTGCGCAAGCGCGTCATCGAGATGCTCGGCGAGGGGGAGTGGGTCGACGAGCTGCGCAACGGACGCAATCCGTACAGACCATGACCAACCTGCCGCCACCAGGGTCGCCGGGTGACGACGACGAGATTTTCGTCGTCGAATCGCGTGTTCAGCTGCAGCAGCTCGCCGAGGATGGTGAGCTCGCGGGGAAAGAGATTCGCGACTTCGCTGCCGCCGGAGTTGGCCTGCGCGAGGTGGACCTCGAGGGGGTGACCGTCGAACGCGTCGACTGGCAAAAGGTCGACTTCGACAATGCGCGGCTCGAGAACGCGACGCTCAAGGCGGTGGACTTGCGCCATGCGCTGTGGCACGGCGCGCTGTGGAACCGTACGCGCTTCGATCAGTGCGACCTGACCGAGATCGATTTGACCGGGGCCGAGCTCGTGCGCTGTGAAATCGGCCCCACCCGTATGGGCAAGGCGAACCTGTCCGGTGCCAAGATCCAGCATACCCAGTTCAACGAGGTGGAGCTGTACGCTGCGAACTTTTCCCGCGCCGTGATTACCAGGTCGTCCTTTGTCAACTACGGCAACGGCACCGAGTCGCTCAACGGCGCGAATTTCTCCGGCGCGGCGCTCATCGAAGTCGAGCTGGCAGGCGTGTCGCTGATGAACGCGGACTTTTCGGATGCGCTTTTGGTGCGCTGCAACCTGCGCGGGGCCAGCTTGTGCAATGCTAACCTGCGGGGCGCAAGTCTCGTCGGATGCGATACCCGCGGAGCCGATACCGACGGTGCAACAACCTAGAGGGCCTGACCATGGCCGAACGACCAGATCTACGAAAGATATCCGGCAACATTCGTGAAGCACTCGCCGACTTCGACCGCGAGGCGTTGCTCGAGATTCTCACCTATGTGTTCAAGGAATACGTGGTCGAGGGGCCGCCACCGATGCTGATCAGCCAGCACGAAAAGCTCGAGGACCTGGCGGGGCTCAGCTTCGCCCAGCTGATGTCGACGCTGCAGACGCGGCTCGAGCACCCAGAGCTGGGCCTGTTTGCCGTCGAGGGCAATACGGTGACGGTGCGCGCCGGAGGCAACCGAGTGCCGTTGCAGGCCGACACGCGTGGCCGCAGCGCCACGCAACCCGCCGCCTCGGCGCCCGCTTCGAGCTCGGCCACGGCCGAAGGTCTGCAGTTCGTCGACACGCGGCAGGGCGACAGCGGCCCACGCGCGAGCGTGCAGGAGGCCGAAACCCGCGGTCGCGGCGATTTGGCCGGTGGCGAGCGCAGCGCTCCGCGCCCGGTCGCAGGACTGTCGGTATCGGGCCGGCGTTCGGCGGGCGGCATGATGGATGCGCGGGAGATGTCCGAAGCGGAGCGTCGCGAACGCGCGCGCCGGGAGGCCACCGGTTCCGCTTCGCCCCAAGCGCAGGCCGTCGCCCCGACCCAGGGCAAAAAGGAAGACAAGCCCGAAGAGCCACCGGCCACAGGTGGTGCGGACGACGACGCCTCCATCCGGTTCAGCTTGCTGGAGCTCGATTGAGCGCTGTCGCAAAGCGCTACTACACCCGTGGTGTAGCGTCACTGCAGCGCGGTGACATGAACGACGCCCTCGAGGCGTTGCGCGCCGCTGTGGACTTGCTGCCCATCTACTCGCAAGCGCGGGTGGCCTACGCGGTGGCGCTTGCGCGGTTGGGCGATTGCCCGCGCGCTGCACAGGTGCTGCGTGCCGGCCTTGGTCGGCCGTGCAGCAATGTCGCCGCCGCCACCATGTGGGCGACCCTGGGAGACGTGCTGGTCAAGAGCGGCGACTTCTACGGTGCCGAAGACGCGTTCAATCAGGCGGGGCAATTCACCGGCTTCGACGGCCGAGCCGCTGCGGGGCTGGCGCGTGTGTACGCAAAGCTCGGCCGCTATGCCGACTCGTTTCAGCAACTGCAGCGCGCCGCTTCGCACGACAAGCCGGCCAAGCCGGACTAGCAGCGTACGGCGCGGTCGAGTTCGTTTTTCGACCCGGGAGTCGAGTTGTCCCAGCGCACCGAGACGCCGCCGAGGCGTCCGCTGCTGGGGGCGAAGCCTTCGCCGCGCTCCAGCTGTTGTCGCCACAGGACGTTGACCGGGAGCGACGCTTCCGCTCACTGTCCTTGGGTGACCAGCAGGACGATGACGGTGATGTTGTCGGAGCCGCCGTTGGCGTTGGCCGCGCGGACCAGGTTCTCCGCGATCAGATCGAGGGGGTCACCCGACGTGATGATCTCGCGGATCATCCAGTCGTCGACCAGGTCGGTGAGGCCGTCGCAGCAAAGCAGGTACAAGTCGTTGTGCACCATGGGCACGGTCTGGTGGTCGACCTCGACTTCGGGGTCCAACCCTACCGCGCGAACGATGATGTTGGACGTCGCCGGACCCATGGTGCCCTCGAGCTCGGGCCGCTCCTGGTACAGATTGACCAGCGAGTGATCGCGGGTGAGCTGCATGAGCTCACCGTTGCGCAGAAGGTAGCAGCGCGAGTCGCCCGCGTGACATAGCTGCAGGTAGTTGTCGTCGGCACGGATGCCCACTGCGGTGGTGCCCATACCACGACAGTCCGGATCGACCTGCGACCGCTGGTACACCGCAGCGTTGGCGGCTTTGATGGCGCACACCAGGGGCTCTTCGCCTTCGCCCGGCGCAGGATCGCCGGTCTTGAGCGCATGGACCACCGTGCGTACGGCCAGCTCGGCGGCCACCTGGCCAGACGCGTGCCCGCCCATGCCGTCGCACACCAAATACAGACCCGGGAACTCGTCGACGGTGTGCGCGTCCTCGTTGACGGTGCGCTCGCGGCCGACGTCTGTCCGCCCGACGGCTCTGAGACGGAAGACCGGACCGGCAACCGGCGGTGGGTAGTTGTCCTCCATCCCGTTCAACTCAGCGCCACGCTAGCGCCGCGTTGTCTCCGCTGTCAATGCACACATAGTTCAGCCCTCTTTGAGCGTGCTGGGGTCGATACCTGCGAACCAAAGCGCGATGTCGCCAGCGGGGAAGTCGTGCCATTTCTCCTTCGACGGTTCGATGTCCAGGCCGTCCCAGGGCTCGTCGCGGATTTGGGCATGCAGCTCGGTCATGGCCGTGTCGGACACGACGAACGCCCTGCGTTGGCCACCGACATCGGCAATGTAGCGCTCGCCCATTACCTGGTCTACGTGGGTGCTCTTGCCGGTCATTTTGGGCACGCCGAGCGACGTGGGTTCCATGACGACCTGCGGGACTAGTTTGACTACACGATGCAAGTCGCGCAGCAGCGCCTGAGGCGTGCAGTGGCCCAGCGCCTCGGGAATCTCCGGATCCACCGCGCGGTCGCCGACACCGTGTCTGATCTCGACCGTGTCGGCATTGAGCGTGGTGATGCTCGCGTCCAGGATTGCCGCGGGTGGTTCGAGGGGCGCGACCGCCGTGGCGTAGCGCTCGGTGGTTTCCTCCAACGCGCCGACCAGCGTCATGTCAATGGCCGCCAAGACCTCCTCGCGGACCAGGCGCCGCTCGCGCTCCGCTTCGGAGATGCCGGGCTCAGCGGAGCTGCCGCGAAGCGCCGGGTCGATTTGCTCCAGCCGGTCTGCTTCCCGGGCGACGAGCTCTTCGTGACCGGCGCCGCCGAACCACGCCATGAGCTCGGCGAGAAGCTCCGGGTCCTGCACTTCGTCGGCGTCGGCGTCTGGCTCCGCCGGGTCGGGCCGTTTATCGTCGCTGCTCATCGCGACTTCATTTTCCCAGCTGAAGCACCGCCAAGTATGCGAGCACGCCTACACCCAGGCCCACAGCGAGGCAAATGATCCAAAACAGCGGCGTCGCACCGTCCACGCGGGTGATGTTGGTGCTCTCGCCGGTGGTCGGCGGCGCGGGATTGGCGCTGCCGCCGTGTTCGCCGAACGACACGATGCCCTCGCTGTCGCTGAGCATCATGGTTTTCGGGTTGGCATCGTACTCGGCGGGGCCCCCATGCGGTCCTTTGGCGGGCGGCGGTGGGCCTCCTGCCGGAGGCGGGCCACTACCCGGCATGCTGGGCGGTCCGCCGCCGGACATGGGGGGCGGTCCTGCGCCGGGTGGGGGCAGGCCTCCGGTGGCGATAACCGTCTTGAGCGGGGCTGGTCCGCCCGGAAGGTCGCCGCCCATGGCGATCATCGTCTTTTGTTGCGGGACACTGGACGCCGGCTCGGGTACCGACCGCGGTATCTCGGGCAATGGTTCGCCGATCACCGTGCGCTGATCGGGGGCCGCATGAGCATGCGCGGACTGCGCCCGGTTGTACGCCGGACCCGAGCCAGAATGTGCCGGTTGCGTGGGCGGGGGGCCGACCGGTGGTGGTGGTCCGCCCGACATGTGCGGCGGCTGGTGCGACGTCGCCATCAGGCCCGCCGATTGGGCACCGAGCTGTGCGAACACCTGCTGGCAGTGCTGCATCATCTCGGTCGCGTTCTGGTAGCGATCTTCGGGTTTCTTGGCCAGCGCCCGCATGACGATCTGTTGCACCGGCTGCGGAACCGAGCTGGGCAGCGGTGGCACCGGCTGGCGAAGATGCATGTTGAGCACCATCATCGGGTTCTCGTCGGTAAACGGCACCCGGCCCGTGAGCATCTCGTAGGCGAGGATGCCCAGGGCATACAGGTCCGAGCGCGGCGACAGCGGCAGGCCGCGCCCCTGCTCGGGCGACATGTACTGCGGCGTGCCGAACACCACGCCGGCTTGCGTGCGCATGCCTTCGTTCTCCTGCAGCAGCTTCGCCACGGAAAAATCGAGCAGCTTGACGAAGTCAGGAGAGCCGGCGAGGTTCAGCAAGAACACGTTGTCGGGTTTGATGTCCCGGTGGATGATCTGGAAGCTGTGCGCTTCGGCCAGCGATGCGTTGCACTGGATGAGGATCTTGAGCACCCGCACCGGCGACATGGGCGCACCCTCGCTGATAGCTTCGCGAAGGCTCTGCCCGGCGAGATACTCCATGGCCATGAACAACTGGCCATTGTGGGTTTCGCCGAAGTCGAACAGCCGAATCGTGTTGGGGTGCTGCAGTTGTGAGCACGCCTTGGCTTCGTTGTTGAAGCGCTTGACCCAGTTGGGGTCGCGCGCCATTTGCTTGTTGAGCATCTTGATCGCGACGATGCGATCGATGGACAGCTGCTTGGCCTTGTAGACCACGCCCATGCCGCCCTCGCCGATACGCTCGAGCATCTCGTAACGTCCATCGAGCACTTGCCCGATGAGAGGGTCATGATGTTGGGCTGCCCTGGCCAAGCGGATCCTAGCGTTCGATGAGAACGTTCTTGTTGGTAGAAATCGCGGTCAGCGACAAGCGTGTCTTGGCCAGGCAGTAACGTTCCCTGACCCGGTAGATGATGAATTGGCCGTTGGGTAGCGGTGTGTTGCCCACGCCGCGCACGACAAAGCCCTTCATGCCGGGCTTGAGGCCGACGTTCTTACCACGGTCGATGCGTAGCCGCAGCAACTTGCCGACGCGCTGGGCGCGAAGGATGCGCGCGTGAATAGGCGGTAGCCGACCGTCGGGTGGTGGTGGCGCGTCAGCCTCGGGCGCCGCGTCGTACTTGATCGGAATCGCGGCGAGCCGCGGCGGGTTGGGAACGTCCAGCGGGCCGGCATCGAGCTTGGCCGGCCGCGCTTTGAACCGGATGCGCAACCGATACTCACCGGCGTCGATGCGACGGGGCGCGTAGATCTGGATGTAGTACTTGCCCTTCTCGACGCGACGAAGCTTGACGCGTTTGACCCGTCTGCCTTTGCCGGGGCTGGGCTTGGCGCGCCTGACGCGCTTGAGGTACTGGTCGTAGACGTTGAACGCGAGGTCCAGGCCCGGGCGCGGCGATTTCCACTTGAGCTTGATGCGCATCTTGCCCGCCGCCGGCAGCTCGACGACTCTCCAGTCGACCCGGTCACCACCGGGATAGGTCACGATGCCTTTGACGCGGCCCTCGCCACGCTCGTCGAGCTTGATCTTCTTGGCGTGTTTGTAGCTCTGGTCCTTACCGGAGTGAGCCTTCTGCGAGATGTTGGATAGACACGCGTAGCCCGCGACGGCGATGGACGCCAGAGCGATCAACTGCCAGAGTCGACTGCGTGCTATTTTTACCAACATAACAACGGTTTATCCCAGTGACGGGGGATTTACAAGGGCTCATGGGTGCAAACGCACGCGGCCGGCGCCGGCGACCTGGTCCAGGGTGGCGTTCACGATGGCCGAGGACGAGCGTGCCTGCACCGCGCTGATGCTGAAGTCTCCCCACGAAATTGCATGCCCGTTCTTTTTGATAACGGTGCCCTTGGATCCGACTTTGAGCCCGACGTTCTTGCCTCGGTCGATGAGAATGTACGTGCCCTTGCCGCGGGATTGCGAGCGGATGATGCGCGCAACGATGACGCCCGTGCTCGGCGTCGAGTCCTTTTTGCACTTTTTCGTGCACGACTTGCGACAGCGCGCGCTCGACTTGCAGCTGCAGGTGCGGCACGAGAACCCATGGTGGTTGGTGTGATGCGTTACCCGGCCCCGGCACTTGTTGCCGCAGCGCGCGCGACAGCGCCGGTAGCGGCAGCTGCAGCGCCGGCAGTACGAGCACTTGGCGCACGACGATCGGCACTTGGTGTCGTGACACGAGCAGCGGCTGCAGCTGAACGATTCGAACAGCGGCACGGCCGGGAGCGACTGAGGATACGGAACGTTGGCGGGGAAGTTGGTGCTGTACGCCGCGTCGCCCGAGCTGTACGTAAGGCGCAGCTCGAAGTCGGCCTTGTCGGTGCGCGACTGGCCGAACACATGGATAAGATAGGTGCCCTGGGGCAATGACGTGAGCAGGGCCGACTTGCGCAGCTCACCGGCGTCTTCGGATTGGTTGTCCGAGCGATAGAGCCGTTTGTATTTGGAGTTGTACACCTCGAGGCCCAGGTCGAAGTCGTCGAACACCTGGTCGGTGGTGATGTTGAGCTTGACCGTCAGCGAGCCATCGCCGGGGAGGGTGATCGAGTACCAGCGGGCGCGGTGGCGCTTGGCGTAGTCGATCCGGTCGTCCGCGTCGGCCTCGCGGTCTTCATCGAAGCGCAACTTCTTCGGCCGCTTCCACGGCTTGTGGTGCTTCGGGCGGTAGCCGTCGTGAGTCGCGTACTTGGAGCCGCAACTCGCCGAGAACAACGCGCCGAAGTACGCGAAGCCGACCAACACAGCGATTCTTGCTGGGGAACCCGACATGACCGGGACTATATCAGACAGCACCCGGGAACTCGGCTCTGGCGTGGCCACATGCTATGAGATGGGCCATGAGGATCCCCCCGTACCCGGCGCTGGCCATCCTCGGGCTGTTGCTCGCAGCCGGAGGCTGTAAGACCAAGATCGCAGGTGGCCGAGCCGATGGGGCCAAGATTTTCGCTGAGGGGTGCGCCAAGTGCCACGGCCCCGACGGCAGCCCGTCGGCGGCGATGCGCCGGAGCATCCGGGTCAAAGACCTGACCGATCCCGCGCTGCAGAAACGGCTCACGGACGCGCAGATTCGCAAGCAGGTCGCCAACGGCTCCTCCAACCGGCTGATGCCGGCGTTCGGCGACAACCTGGACGAAGCGCAGATGGACGCGATCGTCAAGTACGTGCGCACGTTGGGCAAAAAAGCCAAGTAGACCGCGCGCCGCTATTGCAGCTCGGCCAGCACGTCTGGATCGGTCTCGTCGGCCAGGGCGTCGCGGCACCAGTCGCGGTCGCCGAGCTGGAGCAGCGCCCAGGCGGCGTGAGCGCGGACGATGGCGCTGCGGTCGGCCAGCAGCGCGCGCAACGGTTCGATGGCCGCGGGGTCGGCGGCGTTGCCCAGCGCCACACAGATGTTGCGGTACAGCTGCTCCCGATTGACCCGGCGCATGGCGCTGCCTTCCAGGTAGCGGCGGCGCTGGTTGGTGCCGAGCGAAAGCAGCCGCAACAGCTCCGGGTGGCCGCGCTCGTCCGTGTCATCCAGCTCCGGGTCCGGCGGTTCGCGCCGTGGGCCGCGGGCGTTGAACGGGCACACCTGCTGGCAGATGTCGCAGCCGAAGATCATCGTGCCCATGGCCGGGCGCAGCCGGCGGTCGATGATGCCGCGATGCTCGATGGTGAGATACGAAATGCAGCGGCGCGCGTCGAGCACGTACGCGTCGACGAACGCGCTGGTGGGGCAGGCATCCAGGCACGCGCGGCAGCTGCCACAGCGCGAGCGCGCGTCGTCGGCGGTGAACGCGGCGACGTCCGCATCCACCAGCAGCTCGCCCAGGGCGATGTACGAGCCGAGACCGGGGGCGATGACCATGGTGTTCTTGGCGGTGAAGCCGAGGCCCGCGCGCTCCGCCACGTCGCGTTCGAGCACCGGCGCAGTATCGACGCACACCCGCGCCGCCGTGGACACGCCGGCGGTCGCCAGCGTGTCGGCCAGCTCGTACAGCTTGCGCTTCATCACCTGGTGGTAGTCGCGACCGCGGGCATAGCGAGACACGAACCCGCGCGGCCGTCCGGGCTCGGGCGCCGGTGCCGGCTTGCCGTCGCCGTACGACGACGCGACCACCACCACCGCCCGCGCGCTTTGGGCCAGGTTGCGCAAATCGGCGCGGCCGCTGAGGTGCTCGGGGGCCGCCATGTACGCCATGGTGCCGTGATAGCCGGCGTCCACCCAGTCGCGGTAGGCCGCGTAGCGCTGCGGCGGCCCCACGGGCACGATGCCGACGCGGTGAAAGCCGAGGCGTCGCGCCTCGGCGACGATCAGGTCGCGGAGTGCTTCGGGGGACACGGGTCGGAATCGTCGTCGGCCGGGACGCCGGCAAAGTAGATGTCGTCGTAGGCGACGCGGCAATCGGCCTGGCGCGGCTGTGGGTAGCGCACGGTGTCGCCGCGGTAGTTGCGCACGGTAACGTAGTCATCGCCCCGGTCGACGATGTACTCGGGCCCGAACGGAATCTTGCCACCGCCGCCGGGCGCGTCGATGACCAGGTGCGGGATGGCCATGCCCGACATCCAGCCGCGCATGCCGTCCATGATTCGCTCGGCGTCCTCGACCGTGGTGCGCAGATGGTCGGTGCCCAGGACCGGGTCGCCCTGAAACAGATAGTAAGGGCGCACGCGCATGGTCAGAAGCTTGCGCATCAGCGCGCGCATGCAGCGTATCGACGAATTGACCCCGCGCAGCAGCACGGTCTGGTTGCCCACCGGAATGCCGGCGTCGACCAAGCGCTGGCAGCCGGCGCGTGCCTCGTCGGTGATTTCCCTGGGGTGGTTGAAGTGGGTGTTGATGAAGAAAGGATGGTGGCGGCGCAGCATCGTGCACAGCTCGTAGTAGATGCGCATGGGGCACACCACCGGGATGCGCGTGCCGACGCGGATGATCTCGATGTGGTCGATGGCGCGCAGCCGCGACAGGATCTTGTCGAGCTTGGCGGTCGACAGCAGCAACGGGTCGCCGCCGGACAACAGCACGTCGCGGATGCGCGGCGTGCGCTCGATGTACTCGAACGCCTGCTCGAGTTGGGCGCTGGTCGACGGGCTGTCGCCGCCGACGATGCGCCGCCGGTTGCAGTGGCGGCAGTAAATCGCGCAGCGGTCGACCACCATGAGCAACACCCGGTCGGGGTATTTGTGGAAGATCAGCGGCGCCGGGTTGTGGCTGTCTTCGCCCAGTGGATCGCGCAGCTCCGCCGGCGCAATGTCGAGCTCGGCCGGGGCCGGGATGGCCTGCATGCGGATGGGACAGCTGGGCTCGTGGCGATCCATCAAGCTGGCGTAATAGGGGGTGAGCCCGAAGCGAAACAGGTGGCGTGACGACGCCAGACCGTCGCGCTCGGCGTCGGACAGCTCTACATAGGTCTCGAGCTGTTGCGCGGTGGTGATCATGTTGCGCAGCTGCCAGCGCCAGTCGCGCCACTGCGCTTCGTCGACCGCTTCGCGTCCCAGTTGGATCAGAGAGACCACGCCTCGCCTTACCGCGTGCGGGCGGCGAACGCAATAGCGCGCTCGATAACGGGCAGCAGCCCCGCGGTGTGGGGGCGCCGGGCGATTTCGTCGACCGCCAACCACGCGGCGTCGCCGGCGTCATCGGCGGCGCACAAGTGGCCTCCGACCACCCGCACCAGGTAGTCGACAACGACGTAGTGGTACAGCACTGTGCCCGCGTCGTTGCGGTCGATGCGTTCGACGGTGTCGACGTGCCGGACCACCTCGACGTGCAGTCCGGTCTCTTCGGCCAGCTCGCGCACGCACGCGGCGGCCAGGGTTTCGCCCAGCTCGACCCGGCCGCCCGGCACGGTCCACAAGCCTTGGCCCGGCGGCTTGCCACGCTGCACCACCAGCACGCGGGCTTGTTCGTCCACGGCGATGCCGCCCACGGCCAGCTGGGGCATCATGAAGCGGCGTCTTCGGCGAGCAACTCGAAGCTGGGACACAGCGGCGCCAGCGGACACGTGGCGCACTTTGGCTTGCGCGCGTCGCAGATCCGCCGGCCGTGCCAGATGAGCTGGTGCGACACATCGATCCACTTGTCCTTGGCTACGTGCTCCATCAAGTCGCGCTCGATCTTGACCGGATCGGTGTGGTTGGTGAGGCCCAGCCGGGCGCTCACCCGTTTGACGTGGGTGTCGACCACGACCCCCGAGGCGATGCCGAAGGCCACGCCAAGGACCACGTTGGCGGTCTTGCGCGCGACCCCGGGCAGAGTGATCAGCTCCTCGAGCGTGTGCGGAATCTCACCGCCGAAATCGGTGACCACCTTGCGGGCCATGCCGAGCAGGTTCTTGGTCTTCATCCGGAAGAACCCGGTCGAATGGATGAGCGTTTCCAACTCGGCGGTATCGGCCTGGGCCAGGTCCCCAGGCGTTGGATAGTTCCGGAAAAGCCCGGGCGTGACCGTATTGATGAGCTTGTCGGTGGACTGGGCGCTCAGAATCGTCGCGACGAGCAACTGATAGGCGTTTTCGTGGTCCAACTCGCAGGTGGCGTGTCCCCAGGTGTCCTGTAAGATCGCCAGCACCTGCGCCGTTTGTTCAGCAGTCGGCGGCGGCAAGGCGCGGTCGCGCACGGATTGACTTCGCGGTTTTCCACCCATAATGATGTTCCCGGTAATGATATTCCCGGTGCCCACGATACGTAACACGACTCGGTTGGCAGGTGTGTACCTGACGGCCGTCCTGTTGATCAGCTGCGCGGCTTCGAAGAAGGAAGTGCGCAGGGCACGTACGTCCGGTTACAAGGCCGACTTTGCCATCGTGTATTCGTCGGTGCTCAAAACAGTGCGCCGGCACTACCCGCGCTTCGTCGAGAACGCGACTCAGGGGGTCATCCGCACCGCGTGGCACCCGATCCGAATTCAACACGAGGGCACGACCGACGGCTCGTCTACCCAGCAGCAGGATATGAACCAGGCCGCCAACCCGATCCGGGCGACCGTGGGCGGGTCGACGCTGAGGCGCAAGCGCTACTTCATCCGCTTCGATATCTACATGCTTGGCGGCAAACCGTGGCGGGTGCGCATCGATGGCTATGCCTCGGAGTGGGAGCTGGGCGCGGTGCCCACGGTGCTCACCGGCGCCAACATCCCGTCGTGGCTCAAGGGGCGGGTCAACGCGCTGTACGTGGAGATCTACGACAAGCTCGCGCGTTACGCGGTTCGGCTCAAGCACCGTGTCATCAGATCCGGACCCAAGCGCCGCATCGTCGCTCCACCCAAACCGATCGATCTCAAGAAGTTCGGCCACATTCCGGTGGCGGCTGCGCGGGCGGTGAACGATGTGCTGGCGGCCGCCAAGTCGCGCGACTTCAACGAGCTGCGCAAGCGCATGGCGGCCGAGTTCACGTGGAACCTGGGCGCGACGCCGAGCGCCAAGGCGGCCATCGTCACCTGGCAGGCCGACTCCCGCGTGCTCGAGCGACTGATCGCCGTGCTCGAGGCGGGCTGCAAAAAAGCGCCGCGGCCGCAACGTCGCGTGCTGTGCCCCCTGGACGACGCCGACAAGTCCAAGACCGGCAACTACGCGGCCAGCTTCGGCCTCGTTGCCGGCCAGTGGAAGATGACGTCGTTCGCTGCGCAGGATTGATGGGGCGGGGGGCGCCGGGGTATATCGACGGCGATGGCCAGACCACAGCGTTTCCTCGCCTTTGCTCTTTGTCTGTGTGCGTGCTCGGGCGCGCAAACCCCGCCGCCGGGGACACCGCCGAAGCCAAGCCCGGCCAAGCCCACCCCGGTCGCGAACAAGTCGCCACAGCCGGTCAAACCGGTCGCGCCTACGCCACCGGCCACCGCGCCGGCGCCGCGCCGGCACCCGGGTGCGCTGGTGCTCGATGGCACGCCGCGGCTGCCCGCACGCCACCCGGTGCAGCGCTACATGAACATGCGCAGCGCCAGCGCTTCGGACATCAGCGACAACGGCAAACGGATGCTGATCACGACACGGTTCGGCGAGGTAGCGCAGGTCCACCTGGTGGACAGGCCGATGGGGGCACGCACCCAGATAACGTTCTCCAAAGAGCCGGTCCGCGGGGCGCGGTTCGTGCCGGGCCGCACCGATGCCATCTACTTCACCGGTGACATCGGCGGCAGCGAGCAGAACCAGATCTACCGTATGGACCTGGCGACCATGCACACCACGTTGCTCACCGACGGTAAGAGCCGCAACGGCTACCCGGTGATGTCGCGCAACGGCAAGCGCATGGCGTTTCACAGCACGCGGCGCAACAAACGCGATTTCGACATCTGGATTTCCGACGGCAAATCGGCGGCCAGCGCCAAGCTGCTGCGCAAGATGAGCGGTGCGTGGTATCCGCTCGAGTTCTCGCGGGACGGCAAGCGCCTTCTGGTTGCCCACTACGTGTCGGCGGCGCACAGCAGCATTCACGTCATCGAGGTCGCCTCGGGCAAGATGACCCGCATCACGCCGGCCAAGCCGGTCGCGTCGTACAGCAGCGCGACGTTCAAGCGCGACGGTCGCAGCGTATACCTCACCACCGATCGTTTCGGCGAGTTTCACGAGCTGTACGAAGTGAGCGCGGACGGCAAAAAGTGGCGCTCGCACACCAAGAACATCCCGTGGAACGTCGGCAACGTGAGCGTATCGGGCAGCGGTGGGCTGGTCGCGTTCACCACCAACGAGAACGGTTGGAGCGTGCTGCGCGTGATGAACGCGTACACCCGCCGGCTGTTGCCCGCGGCCAAGTTGCCCCGCGGCGTGATCTCGGGCCTGGAGTTCGCGCGCAAGACCAACGTGCTGCGCTTTACCTTGCGCAGCGGAACCCGCCCCGGCGACGCCTACGCCTACAACGTGTACGGCCGGCGCGTGCGTCGCTGGACCAACAGCGAGGTCGGGCCGCTCGACGCCGGCAAGTTCGTCGCGCCCACGTTGATCAAGTACAAGACCTTCGACGGCGCGCAGATTCCGGCGTATTACTACCGGCCCGCGGGCGCCGGCCCGTTTCCGGTGGTGGTGTACATCCACGGCGGGCCCGAGAGTCAGGCGCGACCGCGCCTGTCCGGCATACTCCAGTACCTACTGGTGGAAAAGAAGATCGCCGTCGTGCAGCCCAACGTGCGCGGCTCGCGTGGCTACGGCAAGACCTATCATTCTTTGGACAACGGGTTCAAGCGCGAGGACTCGGTCAAAGACATCGGCGCCCTGCTGGACTGGATCGCCAAACAAAAGGAGCTCGACGCCAACAAGGTCGCCGTGTTTGGTGGTTCGTACGGTGGTTATATGGTGCTGGCGTCGCTGGTGCATTTCGGCAAGCGTCTGGTTGCCGGCGTCGACGTTGTCGGCATCTCGAACTTCGTCACGTTCTTGACCAATACTCGGGCGTACCGGCGCGACCTGCGCCGAGCCGAGTACGGCGACGAGCGCGACCCGAAGATGCGCGCGTACCTGGAGAAGATCTCGCCGGCCACCAATGCGAACAAGATCGTCAGCGCGTTGTTCGTGGCACAGGGCGCGAATGATCCGCGGGTGCCTCAGAGCGAGGCGGCGCAGATCGTCAAGGCCGTGCGCAAGACGGGTAAGAACGTGTGGTACATGCTCGCGCGCAACGAGGGCCACGGCTTTCGCAAGAAGACCAACCGCGACGCGTTTTCCCTGTTGTTTACGATGTTCCTCGAAAAACACCTGCTTCAGTAAGTGAACGTCCATCCGTGTCACGAACTGTTGGCAATTGTCGCTGCTTGTAGACACCGTTGTAATCAATTGTCGTGACGGTGGTTTAGGGCGTGCAACGACCAAAGTCCGGTGGCAGTGTGGGAGTCAGAACAGGCACTACCGCCAACTCTAACGGACGTGACAGGAGTCTCGAGATGAAGTCATTTGGAATGATGCTGTGCATGGTTACTGCCCTCGGTTTGGGCATGGTCGGTTGCAGCAAGAAAGACAAAGCGAAGAAGGTCGACAAGGCCAAGGCTGGCAAGGTCGTCGGCACCAAGAAGGCCGGCGACACCAAGAAGGCCGGCGACACCAAGAAGGCCGACGACACCAAGAAGGCCGGCGACACCAAGAAGGCCGACGACACCAAGAAGGCCGACGACACCAAGAAAGCCGCGGCGCCCAAAGCCCCGGCCAAGAAGTAACCAGCATAGCTAGCAATACAGGAAGCGGTCGTGCCATCCCCCGGCGCGGCCGTTTTCTCGTTTCGGCTACTCGTTACAGCGCCGGGACCGCGCCGGCAGGATCTTGCCCGGATTCAGCAGCTCTGTGGGATCCCACATTCGCTTCCAGCGGCGCTGCCATTCCATGACCCGCTCGGTCTGCTCGAGCGGCATGTATTTTTGCTTGGCTAG
>Ga0114931_10001451_pt1 | contig 30321 bp, 20 predicted proteins | sample 2SBtaG_FD_89579 | JGI IMG/M metagenome (GOLD analysis project Ga0114931, IMG submission 89579) | Deep subsurface microbial communities from Kolumbo volcano to uncover new lineages of life (NeLLi) - 2SBTROV14_V59a metaG | ecosystem: Environmental > Aquatic > Marine > Volcanic | place: Kolumbo... | reverse complement strand
GCGGCAAGAAAACCATCCACTTGATTGTCCGGTGCCGATAAAATTGTTTCCATGGCCGGGGGGACGAGAACGTGGGAATTGAGAATTGAAAAATTTGTCAACTTTTGTTGCGCTGCCATGTGAACTGTCATGGCAATGGCCGGCGCCGTGGTTTCAAAACCGACGGCAAAAAAGACCACTTCTTTATCCGGATGCTCATGAGCTATTTTTAATGTATCAACAGGCGAGTAAACAATTTTGACGTCGGCTCCTTTGGCTTTGGCCGAAAGCAGGTCCATATTGCTGCCGGGCACGCGCAGCATATCGCCAAAAGAGCAAAAAATAACGTTTTCCATCCCGGCAATTTTAATCGCTTTTTCAATTTTTTCCAGCGGCGTAACGCACACCGGGCAACCAGGACCATGCAGCAGCGTGATTTCTTTTGGCAACAATTCGTCGATGCCGTATCTGAGCAGCGAATGCGTCTGGCCGCCGCAAATTTCCATAATCGACCATGGCTGCGTTGTTATAGCGCGGATCGATTGGAGGAATTTCTTCACTGCCTGCGGATTTCTGAATTCATCGACATATTTCATTTTTGCATTCTCGCTGCAGTTGCTTCGCCCATTTCCTTTAAAATCTGGTACACTTCCATTGCCTCCTTTTCATCAATGATGTTGAGCGCAAATCCTACATGTACATTGACATAGTCGCCCACTTGCGCTTCGGAGACATAACCGAGGTTCACTTTTTTGACGATACCGGCAAAATCGACCTTACCCGTGCGCATCAGGGGATCGGCTTCATCGGTGATTTCCAATATTTTCCCGGGAACTGCAAGACACATGTGTTCAACTCCTTTAAAAATAAACCACTAATTACACCAATTTTACGAATTTGTAGTAACGAATATAATCGTTCAGTCACAATATTGCTAAATGACGAACGTTATTACTACAATTTGTTGCTAAACAATTTTTAATTTTTCGGGTGAACCGGGGAATCATGTCGACTTTTTTAAATCGGATTATTTGCTGCTCCAATAACCTGTCCAAGACTAATGCCGCCGTCGTTGGGCGGAACTCTTTGGTGCCAATAAGGATAAAAATTTTCCTTTCTCAATCTTTGGATTGTTTTTTCGGTCAGATATTTATTTTGAAACGTTCCGCCGCTCAAAACGATACGCTCTTCGCCCGCGAGTTGGGCGATCGCCACAATCATCTCGGCCAATGTGTTGTGAAAGCGAGCAGCGATCGTATTCACATCCGTCTCATGTTCTATTTCCGCTAAAATTTGCAACAGCATTGGGCCCCAGTCCAACATCCATGGTGTTCGTCCATCTTGTTCCACTGCATTTGCTTTGAACTCATAAACCCCCGATTCGTCTCCGGCATTCCATGCTGCATATTCCAAATTCATTGCCGCCTGTCCTTCAAAGTGATTTATTTGTTGAATATTCAGGAGTGAAGAAACGGCATCGAAAAGGCGTCCTGCACTGCTCGTTAAAGGAGAATTGATTCCTTTCTCAAGCAAAAGTGCCAGGTTTTCCAACTCATTTTTTTTAAAAGGATTGAAATCATTGGCACTTTTAAAAAAAGACTCATGACTGCCGAGTTCAAACAAAATCCCAAGACCTGACCGCCGCGGCTCTCTGATGGCTTTTTCACCACCGGGAAGAGGGAATGGGCGAAGGAAAGCTTTTCTTTCAAAGCCACCGGTTTCTATGAGCAAAAACTCTCCTCCCCAGATCTTACCGTCCATTCCGTAGCCGGTCCCGTCCCAGGCAACGCCGAGAGCGGGGGGGATGATTTCGTTTTCCGCCATGCAGGACAGAACGTGAGCATAATGGTGCTGCACACGAACGGGCTTACCAGCCATTCTTTCAGCAAAGCGCGTCGAAATATAGTCCGGGTGCTTGTCACAGGCAATCGTTTTTGGGGAAAGCTGATACATTTTTGGGAGATCGGCCAAAATTTTTTGAAAAGCCAGGAATGATTGCTCCGTCTCCAGGTCACCAATGTGCTGGCTGATAAAAACCTGGTTTTGGCTGCCGATTGCGATGGTGTTTTTAAGATGGCCGCCGACGGCAAGCGTTGGCTGCAGAACCTGTTTTACGGTGATGGGCAGCGGAGCATACCCACGCGCTCGCCTGAGGAGCATTTCGCGTCCGGAAATAACGCGGCCAACCGAGTCGTCCACCTGGCGGATGATGGGCCGGTTGTGGGTCAGAAAAAAATCAGCAATTTTTGCCAGACGCGCCAGCGCTTCGTCATTTGTGATGCATATCGGTTCGTCAGCAAGGTTTCCGCTGGTGGCGATAACCGGCGCATTCAACTCGTGCATGAGGATGTGATGCAGCGGCGTATAAGGCAGCATAATTCCCAGGCTGGGATTTTCAGGCGCAACGGAATCAGCGATTTGCATGTTTTTAAAAGGTGCCGGTTCTGCCTTTCGTTGCAGCAGAACGATGGGCGCTTGCGGAGAATTGAGCCATCGTTTTTCGATCGCATCAACGATACAGAATGCTTCTATGGAGTCCATGTCGGGAAACATTATGGCAAACGGCTTCTCATCTCTGATTTTGCGCTGCCGTAAACGGCGAACAGCTTTTTCGTTCGCTGCGTCGACAAGCAATTGAAATCCGCCCAGGCCTTTTAGGGCAACAATTTTTCCGTCCATAAGCGCATTCACCGTGCGTTGAATGGCGTGATGATCTTTTGACAGAATATTGCCTTTTCCATCCCAAAATTCCAGATGCGGCCCGCAAACCGGGCAGGCGTTGGGCTGCGCATGAAAACGGCGATTCGGCGGATCATCATATTCACGCTGACATTCGGGACACATGGCAAAAGCTTTCATGGTTGTGTTTTGCCGGTCATAAGGGAGTTTTTCGATGATGCTGTAGCGCGGCCCGCAGTTCGTGCAGTTTGTGAATGGATAGAGATAACGTCTGTTTTGGGGATCAAATATTTCATTGAGGCACAAATCGCAGGTTGCGATGTCCGGCAGAACCCATGCCGTTGTTTCGCCTGTGTTTTTGCTATGGATGATCCTGAAATCGGAATAGCCGGCCATGTCGAGAAATGTGGATTCCAAAGAATAGATGCTCGCCTGAGCCGGTTTGTCGTCTTCGATGGCCAAAATGAATTGAGAGAGATGCTCCGATTTTCCTTCAACTTCGATGACAACTCCCTGGATGGAGTTTTGCACAAAGCCGTAAAGGTGGAACTGATTTGCTAAATGATAAATAAACGGACGAAAGCCAACGCCCTGAACAGCCCCCTGAATTGTAATCCTCAAACGCTGTTTGTCCATTTTTATGGATTTGTTTCCGGCTTTTGGAGAAAACGTTTCTATCATATTTAAATGCACGAATCGATCTTTTTTTATATCAATAAATTAGCAATAATCTTTCTAAAGTCAAGTGTGAGTTTGGCTTGACATTGAAATAAAAACTTCTTATGCTAAAAGGACTTTCAAGAAACTTGAAGTATCACAACAAAAAAAGGCAAAACGATTATGGGCAAAACGATTACAAAATCTATCATTTGGCTGTTGTTTTTAATATTGCTTCAAATAAATATTGGAAAGATTTATTAGCGTTTGTTCATTTTTAAAAAAATAATTGTTTTGCCCCCAATAGTATTGCCTTATTATTTTTCTAAAAACTAAAGTTTCTCATATAAAATCAGGTTCGTTGTTTTTTGACGAATCTCTGGCACTATTCAGAAACCCTCCTACAGGAGGATTAAAAAACTGCATGCTTCAACTCTGGCAGAAAAAAATGAACATCACTGAAGTTCAAGCCAAGTCTATCCTTCGCAAGTCTAAAAAGATCGATTCGTGGTTCATTACGCGTTATGGTATGAATCTTTATCGAGGCTGCTCGCACAACTGCGCCTATTGCGATGGCCGCGCTGAGAAATACCAGGTTAGCGGTGTGTTTGGCCGCGATGTCGCCGTGAAAGTGAATGCCGTACAAGTTCTTCAACGTGAGCTGGACCCGAGGCGCAAACGCAAACCATTTAAAGGCGGGTTTTTGCTGATTGGCGGTGGCGTTTGCGATAGCTATGAACCTGTCGAAACCAGGTACAACCTTACGCGGCAAGCGCTGGAATTAGCAGCGCATTATAATTTTCCGGTTCACATGCTGACCAAATCGGTTTTGATAGAACGCGACCTGGATATCCTTAAAACTATTGACGCGAAAAGACGTGCCATTGTCAGCATGAGCTTCTCTTCGGTCGATGATCGCATCAGCGCCCATTTTGAGCCGAATGTGCCGCGTCCTGCCCGGCGCTTGAAAACGCTGGAATATTTCAAAAAAGAAGGCATTGCTGTAGGGATGTTTCTCATGCCAGTAATTCCATTTATTACGGACACGCCCGAGAAAATGGAGGCATCCGTACGGTCGGCAAAAAATGCAGGCGTCGATTTTATTGTATTTGCCGGAATGACATTAAAAGAAGGGAGGCAGCAGGAGCATTTTTTCAATGTGCTCAAAAGTTATGATCCCGATCTTGCCCTCAATTACAAGAATATTTACAAAGGCAGTCAATGGGGAGAGACGACTTTTGAATATTCTCAATCCATTCACAAAACTTTTTTTGAAATTGCCCTGGCTTATAATTTACCGGTGCGCATCCCGCCGTCACTCTTTGCCGATGTTCTTGACGAGAATGACCGTGTTGTCGTTATTTTGGAGCACATTGATTATTTGCTCAAGATGCGCGGTGAAAAATCTCCTTATGGATACGCGGCTTACTCGATTTCTAAATTCAACGAACCCCTTTCAAGTATACGCGAAAATTTGCAAAGCCTGAAGGGCGTTGGAAAGACGACGGAGAAATTGATTCGGGAAATACTTGATACCGGAACATCGAAATATTACGAGTGGTTATTGTTTGGAAAACCTGCTGCTCAAAATAGGTCAAGTGCCTAATTCACGATCTGTTCTTTGAGCCACTTGAGCCAGTCTTCAATGCCTTGCTTCGTTTTCGCAGAAACCTCAAAGAATCGCAAATCAGGATTAATTTTTATGGCATTTCTTTTGAATCGTTCAACGTCGAAATCCAGGTGTGGCAAGAGATCCATTTTGTTGATGATGCACAACTGTGAAACGCGAAACATTTTGGGATATTTAGCCGGCTTGTCGTCGCCTTCCGTTGTACTGACGATGACCACTTTTTTATCCTCCCCCAAATCATAGCTCGCCGGGCACACCAGATTTCCCACATTTTCGATGAACAGCAAACGAATTTGATCGAGATCGAGATTTTCCAAAGCATCGGCCACCAATTTTGCTTCCAGATGACACCCTCCGTTGGTTACTATTTGCACCACAGGAATCCCATATTTCGCAATTCGTTGGGCGTCATTATCCGTTTGCACATCACCTTCAACCACACCGACCGGAATTTTGCCCTTTAGCATTTCGAGCGATCTTTCCAGAATCGTCGTTTTGCCTGAGCCGGGAGAACTCAATAAATTCAAAGAGAAAATGTTTTTGTTTTGTAATTTTGATCTTATTCTAGCAGCAATTTCATCGTTCTTTTGCAAGATTTTTCTTTCAACAGTGATGACGGACATTATTCCACCTCCAGTTCGCTAATGTAAAGTTCATCCCCGCTTTTTATCCTTATTTGCTGTGAATGGCAGTACGGACAGAAAAATTCAAAATCGGAAATATCAAATTCTTGATGACATTTTTCACAGGACGCCGTGATCGGAATGATTTCAATTTCCAGATGAGATTTTTGCAGATTGGTTTTTTGAATCAAAGCGTTATAAGAAAATTCCAAGGATTCCGGGACAACCGCTGCCATTTCACCGATTTTTACGCAAACTTTGGTCGCGATTTTTCCCGGATGATCGGATAAAGTTGTATTGACGATGTTTATGATTTCCTGCGCCATGGCCATTTCGTGCATCGTGGGCTCCAATTACAATCAGTCATTGGATTTATTTAAATCAGGAATGTCGGTGAACCTCCCGCAGGTTTCACCGGAATGCTATATTTTTATCAATGATTCGATTGTTGTTATGTACCGCCCTGTTTAGTGCGAGATTAGAAACCTTCGGGAGGTTCACTTTCTTCTCATGAAATATCTTAAAAATTACACAATCAGCGCTAAAATTGCAAAGACGTCAATAATTAGCAACATTGGAGTTATTTCGTTTGTTTTACCGATTAAAATTTTGATGACCGTCCAACTCAGAAAACCCCAGACAATACCGAGAGTTATCGAATATGTTGCCGGAATCAGGATAAGGGCAAGGAAGGCCGGAATGGCATCATCCAGTTTTGTCCAATTGATTTTGACAATAGGTTTCATCATGAATGCACCGACCAAAACTAACGCGGGTGCTGTTGCAATGGACGGAATGACGGACAAGAGAGGCGAAAAAAACATGAACGGCAAAAATAACAAGCCTGCCACAACCGCCGTCAAGCCGGAACGCCCGCCCTCTTCAATGCCCGCAGCGGATTCGATGTATGCGGTTCCCGAACTGGTACCGAAAAGTCCTGAAATTGTTGTGGAAACAGCGTCAACAATGAGGGACTCCTTGATGTTGCGCGGTTCACCGTTTTCGTCAATAAGATCCGCCGCTTCGGCCACGCCAACAAAGGTTGAAAGACTGTCAAACATGTCGGTGAACAAAAATGCAAAAATAACCGGCCACAAACTTAATCCTAGCGAATGGACAAGGTCCATTTTCAGGATCAACGAAAAGTCCGGCACCGAGGAAATACCTGCCCATGATACGAGGGTGGTACTGCCCATGATTTGTGTTGCATCGCCAAAAAATCTGCCGACTGGGATTGACAAAATGGTGGTGAATAGGACACCCAAAATCAGCGCACCTTTAATTCTTTTTACGACCAACAGGGAGGTGAAAAACAAACCAAGGATAAAGATTGTAGTCACGATGTTCATCTTGCCAAAACCGATTGTCGTCGCATCATTGGCGACAATAAATTTGGCATTCATAAAACCGATGAGCGAAATGAACAGTCCGATTCCGGCGGCAACAGCGTAGCGAATCTGTTTGGGGATAGCGCGCACGATGTATGTTCTGATGTTAAAAACGGAAAGCAAAATAAAAATAATGCCGGACCAAAACACCGCGCCCAAGGCAACCTCCCATTTTATTCCCATTCCCAGAACAACGGAATACGTGAAAAAGGCATTGAGTCCCATACCCGGAGCCAGGGCGATGGGGTTTTTGGCATAAATCCCCATCATAATGCTGCTAAATGCACTTACAAGAATTGTTGCAGTGAGAACGCCGCTAAACGGCAATCCTGCGGTTTTGATTATGCCCGGGTTGACAACAATGATGTACATCATTGCCAAAAATGTTGTAAATCCGGCAACTATTTCTGTCTTAAAATCTGTCTCGTTCCTGTCAAAGCCAAACAGTTTTTCCATCGATCGCCTCGGAATTTAGAATACCCACTTTAGTCCCAGTGTCGGCATGGCTTTCCACGCTTTGAATGGTAAAAAGTTACGGCTGATTTCAATTTCACTGCCGACACGGAGATGATTATTTAAAACATACCAAATTTGCGGTTCTGCCTGCAAAACGGGTTTTTTACCGCCCTCATTTTTGTCACGGCTCCAGATATCCATATATCCCATGAAATGTATTTTTTCTTTTAAAAAAGATTTAAACCAGACAAAGGTCATCTGGAAATCCGGTGACCTTGCGTGTTCGAAATGTGCATAGAGGAAATCAGTGTTTATGGTGATGAAACCAAGATTGATCGGATAGCTGAAACCTCCGAGCCAAACAGAGCCAATCGGCCCCCAGATTGTGGCACCGTCGTTGTATTGAACGGTTGCAGACAAATCCTTGATAAAATGGAGATTGATATAGCGTGAAAATTCCCAGTACCCCAGGGACATGCTTTTGTTGCCGGGGTTGTCATAGTCCATATCCACAAAGAAAAAAGTGGAACCATATTCGTCCGGCTTGAACATTTCTATTGTGGAAGTAAAATAATGACGGCCCTGGCCGAAATCATAATGCAGTTGCAGGTTTTGTGACAGGGCGGCGGACTGCAAAATAAGAATTAAAAAGACGGCATATTTAAACATGGAGCTGAAAAACCTCCCGTTTGATGAACAATCCAAATTTTAAGAAAGAGGGGGATTTTAAAAAAATGGCAAAATAATTTTGGGAAAAACCATTTGCAATAGCAGAATTTCAGAATCAATTGTTTTGCCCTAAATCGCTTTGCCGTTTGTTGATCTTTGTATAGCTGTCGCCGATTCGTTATAAACGTTTGAGGTTTACCAAACTTTTTAAGTTCAGTAAACCTGGATGCTCAAATTCTTTTAAACAGTTCTGGATAGAGACAAAGATTTCGGCAAGGTGCCTGGCATAAAGATTTAATGGTTGCTTTATGATTCATTGCTTTCAGTGGGATTGAAAGTTGAAAAATAATTTTTGGCTAAATCCAAAAGTCTTGTATCTGATGCAACAAAATAATCAATGAGGAAATTATCAACTGAAAGAATCGCAGAAGCAAGCTGCAAAGAATCCAGGGTTCGCAGATTCATTGTTGAGGCAAATTCATCCAACAACTGAACGGCACGGTCTTTAATTGGTCTGTTTATTTCTATGATATTCAATAAACGCAGGTCATGATCAAAATCAAATAGAACTTGTTTCGCTGTTTCAATTTTAATTTCTTTTGCTCTAGTGCGCTTGAGGATTGCAGAATGAAATTCTATTTTTGCTAAATCGGAGATCGAGAGTACAAGATTTCCCGAGAACTGGTTTAAAAAATTTAGCAAGGTTTCTGTTCCCTTTTCCTGATGGTATAATTTTACAAGCGCACTGGTATCCATGAACAAGTTCATTTTTCACTTCTTTCAGAAACAATATCATCAGCAAGATTCCCTTTAATGGGTTTTGTGAGACGTTGTGACTTTTGAAACGACATTTTCGATAAATCCAATTTGGGAATGACAATAACCTGCACTTCCGTATCATCCTCAAGAGGAATGTTTTGCAGTTTTAGATGACCATTTGTGACACGTGTATTTAAAATAATTTGACCCAATTTTATAACCTTTTTTTTGCTGTCCGAGCGATAAAATCAAATAATGCCACTCTACAATTTTTTAGTCCAGGAAAGCATGAAAATCTGATATTAATAAAACCCACAATAAATGGTCAGGATTTCTGTGAGCTTTCCTGAACTATAAGAAATAGATTTATTTTTGCAACGCCATTTCCAATGCGGACGTTGTCGTATAATACTTTGCAATCATATCCGGAACCTCCCAATCCGGCAGCTTGCCGTCGACCAGGAATTTCAGATATTTTTGCGTTACCTGCGCAAAATGGGCTTCATGGCCGAGCCGGTATTTGTCTGGAATGATTACATGCCATTCTTTGCCATGTTTTTCCAATTCCAAACCCGGATATTTTGTTTGCAGGTTTTTGAGTGCTGCTTGCAGCGCGGATGCCAACGCCTTTGTATTTGCACCCTTGGCAGCGGCAACATATAACTCAGGAATAAACCCTTGCTCCTTACCCTGGCGGATGATGATGTTCGCTTTTGTGCCGCGCATAACAGAATAATGTGTGTCTCCGGTTCCACCAGTCAGTTTTTCAGCCTCAAATTTCCATACGACCGATACTTTTGCATGCACACCTTTAACCGTATAATTCATCTCGCCGTTGGAGAAAACGGGCAGCACGCCTTTGTCGTTTAATTTGGCTTTCAAATAATCAGGGAAATCCGGCAATTGCGTTACTTTGGTAAACTGCGCTTTGGTGATCATCGTCGGCCAGTGCTTTGCGGAAATCATTTTAATGTCTGTTTGGTAATTCAGCGCCTGTTCCGGAAAGCATTCCCACTGTACCAAATCAACGAGATGACTGGTGACGTCAACCAATCCCTCGCCCTGCTGGGTCACGTCGAAATACCACGGCGGACGTTTGATCGGATTTCCGGCCACGTATTTGAAAAAGTGATGTACACTTTCTTTGGTTACGGCGGGGTTCTCCAGTGTCCCTTTTTGCAATTCGCCAAAAACATCAGGAATTTCGGATAAAGCTTTTTGTAAAACGGTTGTGATCGAATAACGCTCCGTCATAATATCATAGAGAAGTACATGGTTCTTTTCAGCCGAGGAAAAAGCTTCCTTGAGAAGCTCGAAGCCTTGTTTGTTGATGCACATCGGTTTGTCGGACAAAACATTGATGCCTGCATCAACGGTGGCTTTGAGGTACTCTGTTTTTTTGCGATTATTTCCGGCAGTGATCATAACGTTTCCGGGTTTTTGTTCGATCATTTTTTCCAGAAAATCTGCGCCTTTGTAAACTTTGAGCTGCCAGGAAGTTGGATTTTCGCTGCGCGTATTGAAATTGTTTATTGCTTTGATATAATCTTCAACTTCGGGACCCTCCGGAGCATAGACATGCACAACAGGGGAGACCTGGTCGTACATTTTTTTCAACACCAATTCGGCGTGAAAATGCCCGGGATCGAGAATCATCAGTTTGACTTCGCCTTTTGCACCTGTGAATTTCATTCTGCTTTCCTTCTGGCTGGTACATGAAAAAGAACTCATTCCAACAACGAGTCCCAAAAAAAGCAAGACAATGTTGCGTAACATGATTATGTTCCTTTCTATTTTTATATTACAGCCAACACACCTCTGAGGTAGCCGACAGATTCTGCGGCACCCGGTAAGGGATCATTGGGATCTTTTTCAAATTCAAGTGAGGCATTTCCTTTGTAATTAATTTTGATCAGTGTTCTTAAAAATTTGGGTATGTCGATGACGCCACGGCCCACTTCTATTGTTTTTCCTGCAGCCGTTGCTTTTGTGACATCTTTGACATGAATATCGTACAGTCGGTCCCGGTATTTTTTTGCTGCGTCTGCAGGATCGACACCGGCCCGCATTGTATGCCCGATGTCCATACACAGGCCGATATGCTTGTCAAGGTTTTTGATTAATTTGTAAACGCTGCCCGGTGTTGGATACCTTTTGTCGTTAGGTCCGTGGTTGTGGATCGCGACTTTGATATTGTATTCTTTTGCCTTTTTCTCCACCATCGGCAGCAGGTTGTGTTCCGGTACACCGATGATGATTCGCATCCCTGCCATTTTTGCATAATCGAACGCCTGGTTTACGTCATTTTCATTTTTCATATAAATGACGCCGCCGCCATAAAGATCGAGTCCTGCCGTTTTAACTCGGGCAATGACGGACATGATTTTATTCTCGCTGCTGTCCAATGGAAGATGAAAAGACTTGAATGCAATTTCTTTAATCCCCAAGCGCTTGGTCATTGCGAGCGTGTCTTCGAGATTGAACTTGCGAAAAGTATAAGATGCCATCCCTATCTGAAAAGGAATGTTTTTACTCTTTGCTAACAAAGGAGCATTTAGACTGAGTAAGGCGCTTCCGGCAATTCCGGCGCCTGCAATTTTGAAAAAATCTCGTCTTGTTTTGTTATTCATGTTGCATTCTCCTTCAAATAATTTGGGTTTTGTTGTAAGCGGGCAAGAGTTGTCTTGTCTGATTATTTGTTTCTTGAAATGTTGCTTGTCCGTACTTTTAAAATTATTCAGCGGACTTTGTTGAGCGTAATTATAGTTAAAAGCGGATTGAATGTCAAGCAAAAAACCGAGGAAATGATTTGAAATCCGGGGTCGCATCCTTTGCCGCAAAGCATTGCGGCAGGGGAGCCTGTGCCGGGCTACCATGACCACCTGTAAAGCATGAAATTGCCTCGTTCCACTCCGTTTCGCTCGCAATGACATAGTTAGAACTGTGAATTAAATGACTTGGCCATTCGTTTTTTTAAATGCGCTATTTTTTCAAGAGTTAGTTCAGTGCCCTTGATCAACTTGATTAATTCACGTCCCTTAAAAAGTATTGTTGCAAACTAACCCATAATGAATAAACGTGCAGTCGCAAATGTCTTAAAGTTCATCCACCAGGATTTGGAGGGATTCAAAAATTATCTCACGACAAATAATCTATAATATCCACCGTCCTCTCCACCACAAATCCCGGCTGGAAAGGAGAGTCTTTGATGTCTTCTCTTTTCGTTTTTCCGCTCAGAACGAGAATGCTCAGAATGTGATGATCCTGCCCCATGCGGATATCCGCGTTCATTCTGTCGCCGATAATTGCCACTTGGTCTTTGGAAACGTTCAGACGTTTTAAAAAAGCATCGACCATTTCTGCGTTCGGTTTGCCGATAAATTTCGGCTGGATTTTTGTCGAAGCAGTGATTGCTGCTGCAAGTGCCCCTACATCCGGGCGAAAATCGTTTGGCCCGATCATCCAGTTGTTATCTTCGTGTGTGGCGATGAACGGGACACCATTGCGCACAAAACGACAGGCCTTGTCCAGTTTGTCAAAAGTTAAGGTGAGATCGTAGGCGAGAACCATATAATTGGGTTTGTGGGAGTCGGTTGTAAAGCCGGCCTTTTTAAAATCGTCTTCAACGCCGGGTGTGGCAAGGAGAAATATATTTTTCGAGTCTCCCCGAGTCTTCAGGTATTCGATTGTTGCATCGGCGGAGCTAAGAATTTCGTCCGTGCCGACGTCAATGCCGATTGATTCAAGTTTCTGCCGGTGCTGTTCCCTGCTTTTGGATGAGTTGTTGCTCAAAAACACAAATTTAATGTTGTGCTTTTTCAGGCCTTCGAGAAAGGGGATGGTCCATGAAAAAGGTTCATTCTCAAGATAGGTCGTCCCATCCAGGTCGATCACAAAGGCGCGTATATTTTTTAACTTTTCACGAAAATCATTATCTAAATATTTCTGAATCATCTGGCAGTCTCTGATTGAATAGAGTGTAAGAATTGCTCGGTTTACTGACATAATGTAAATATTATCATTTTATAATACTCGACGCAGAGCGTCGAAACAAGCATTCCCACGCAAGAGCGTGGGAACGAGAATGGTTAGGGTAAGAATTGCTCGGTTTGAATTTGTAAAACACAATTCGAAGAACGGTTTTTATCCATCGTTCTCCCTTTTCCGGTTTCCTTTTTCCCAAACGGATATGAAGTAATGAGACACTAAAAAGATATTAAATCGGTCGTTATAAATTTAAAAGGCGGTTTAGTTGATATGCGCTTTTATTTTAAACTTTGTCCGATCCGCGCGATAAATATCTTCCGCGTATTCAAAGGGAACGTCCTCATTTTCGAAATAAACAAGTCGTTTAAGAATAAGGACGGGGTCGCCGATTTCTATGCCGAGCACTTTAGCTTCCTCTAATTCGGCAAGTCTGGCTTCAATCGTATTTTCCGCACGGTGGAGATGGTATTTATGCTTTTCGCGGAGAATTCCATACACGGAACTGCACAGGTCTTCACCTTTAAGTCGTGTCGCAACATCCATGCGGAAATAGGAATGCTCTAGAAGAAGGGCTTCATCATCGCCAAATCGGAGTCTCTTTAACAGTACGACTTTTTCATCGTGATTCATGAGAAGTTTTTCCTGCAAAAATGCAGTTGCTTTGAGTTCCCGAAATTCCAGAACCTGAGCGGACGGCCTCTTTCCCGACATTTGCATCACTCTCGAAAAGCCCATGACCTGGCCTGTTTCGTGTTCTATTTTAGGCGCGTTAACAAATGTTCCGATTCCTTTGCGCCTCTCGATAAGTCCTTCATGGTTTAAGATGCGCATGGCCTCGCGCACTGTTCCCCGGCTGATCTGGTATTGACGCATCAAATCATATTCGGATGGCATGGCCTCGCCGGCTTTGAGCGAATTTTCAAGTATGTGCTCTCGCAAAAGATCCGCCAATTGATAGTAGAGAGGGACAAAACTGGCTTTGTCAAGTTCAATCATATTCTGCATTTAGAATCCATTTTGTTATGTGTGTTTTTCTCAAAATCCCCACGCCGGATCGACAATCGGCGCAGCCAGACGATGGGAACTTTGCTTGAATGCCTGCATAGTCGCCCAGCGGGATTTTTTAAATTCAATAGTTGTTATTGTGTCCAGAACAGCTTTGTTGATCACAACCGGATAGAGCGGCAGCAAGGAATTTATTTTGTTCTTCAATTCAACATGGGCGAGTTGGATGTATGCATCTCTTTTTGCCTGGTTTTTAAAATCTTTATATTTGGGTTTGTCGTCCCAGCGAATTTTATAGCGGTCTTTAAATTTATCAAAATATGCTCTGGCCTGGTCATCGCTGATGCTCAGATCTTTGGTAAACTCACGGCGGGCTTCTTCATAAACCCATTTATCGCGCCATTCCTTTAGTTGTTTTTTTACAGAGGGTAACTTGTCCAGACCGCGCTTTTTTGCTTCTTTTATAAAAAATGAATTGCGGACTGAAAGAGCAATTTCATCGTTAAGTTTGCTGCGTAAAGATTTTTTATCTCCCTTTTTGCTTCTTACATCTCTGGGATCAAGACGCTCGATGAAATCTTTTAATGTCCATTGGCCCCCTTTGAAAGTGACAAGCGTTTCATCGAGTTTGTTCTTCAATTGCAAAAGTGCTTTTTCAGAGTCAGCCGCGGTGGCGTTTGTCACTGCTTGTAAAAAATCTTTATCATGATTTTTTTGTTTTTGCCATTGCTCCAGGGCATTTGCCAGCGTTCTGAAGGCACTTCCTTTTGTTACAACATTTTTGGGTGTCATATAAGCAGAAACATATTTTGTCGCTTCGTTCTTAAGCTCCCGATAATAGAGTGTCTCCCTGGTGCTTTCATATTTGTCTTTGTAATCATAGTCACTGAGTACCGGTTCCCGCTTAATGTCAACAACCTGATAGATGAAATAGACGCCGTTCTTTTTAATGGGGTCGGATATAGCACCGACAGGAAGGTCTTTTATTTCGTCCAGCATTTCATCGGAAACGTCAAGCCACGTCAAATACTTTGTTTCGAAATCCTTGGGTTTCAAATGTATCTCCGGATTGCTTTTCAGAATGTCGTCCACTACAGGCATGTAGCCGCGTTGGCGCATGGCCTGACAAACGCGATTAGCATAATCCTCTGTCGGCTCGACCCAGTAACGCAGTTTCCAGCTTACTTTTGATTTATTGATGGCTGCGTGTATTTGCTCCGGCGTAATCTTAATTTTGGAATTCACATGGTATTTGAAAAATTCTTCAACTAAAAGTTCGTCGAGCAGATTTTTTTCCGCTTTTTGCACGCGTTCGGATTTATCCAGTCCCAGGCGATATCCCTCAAGCGAAAGGACTTTTTCCTTGATCATGTAATCAAGATAGGAACGTTTGCGATCCGGGTCTTTTTTGAGATGGGCAAATCCGAATTCATAGTTTCTGCGGAAATCACTGACAGTGATTTTTTCCTTCCCGACTGTGGCGACCACAATTTGTTCGGGGTCAATCTTTTTTTGGCAGCTTGAAAAAATGCCGAGGGAAAAAAGAACGAGTAAAACCTTACTGTAGTTTGAAAATAATGCTTTTAACATAATCACTTGCTATTCTGTTATTATTCTTAAATGCGGCGCAGGACCCTGAAAGTCTATTTTTGCTATCCATTTCTTTCCCAGGTGTGCCGAATAATTTGGACCAATGAAACGATATTTTTTGCTGTAAAGAATATTATTATCCTGTGTTACCTGCACGGTAACATTTTTTTGAAATGCATCAACTCTAAAGAGATAATTTTTTAATAGTGTTTGCGTACTTTTATGTGAGAATGAATTTGGTGAAACCCACACAATCGGAGATTCGGCAATGAACGGTAAACTTTGCGGCCATTCTTCAGTATTCAAATAATGTGTTATTGAAGCTGCGGCCATGCGTCCTTCAATCGCGGCAATGTCGGCGGTTTCCGCACCGCGGAGAAGATTGCCGGCAGCAAAAACACCCTTTTGCGAAGTTCGGAAGGACGAGTCAACCTGGGGCCCAAGCGTGCCCGGATCGATTTCCAGCCCGCCTTTGCGCGCCAGTTCATGATCCGGAATCCAGTCTCCGGTAAAAATAACCGAATCGCATTCCACGTTCTTTTTTTTACCGGTTTGCAGATGCGTGATTTCCACGGCCTCGACGCGTTTTTTGCCATAGATATTTGTTAGTTTTGAAAATGATGCAATGGGAACTCGCATCAACAGGGTTGTCGTGAACCATTTGAAGGGACGGTAGAAATGATATGCCTGATGTTTTGGCAATTCGGTTACCATCATGACCGCTTTACTTTTCGCGTTCGCAAGAGTAACAAGTGCCGAAAAGCTCACCAGTTCCGCACCAACGATGACCGCCCGGCGGCCGACGGGTTGAGAATAAGTATGCACAAAATCCTGAAGCGAACCTGTTGTAAAAATACCGTGGGGACGACTGCCCGGTACCAGACGAGCTGAACGGGGACGCTCCCGGCAGCCGGTGGCCAGCAAAACCGATTTGGCCGAAACCTGCTCCAGGCCGCGTGGACTGGAAAGTGTGAGTGTTGTTGCGTCCTTCCAATCGATCACTGTCGTTTCGGTCAGGATTTCGATTCCGGCCTGAATTGCTTTTTTTGCATAATGGCGGGCATAGCCCGGACCGGATAATGGAAAGTGAAGATCTTTTAAACCAAAACCGCTGTGATGGCAAAAGTACGGTGTGCCGCCCGCGTGTGAATCACGATCGACGACCAGACAATTTTTAACGCCGGATTTGTTCAATTCTATTGCCGCAGCAAGTCCGGCCGGGCCAGCTCCGACAATTAATACATCCACATTACGCTTTTTCATTGTCGTCCTCCAGTCCAAGTAAATTTGAAGCTTCTGTTCCCAGTTCTTCCGCCATGATGGCGGTAATATCTGCATGACAATGAAACCCCTGGCAGCGTCCCTGCATGCAGCGGGTTCTTCGCCGCAGGCCTTCAAGGGTTTTTGCCGGAACAGGGGAGTGGAGGGCGTCCTTAATTTCTCCCAGCGTTACTTTTTCACAATGGCAAACTATTTTCCCGTAATCAGGATTGGATTTTATCGCCTCCTCCGATTGATATGGCCGTTCATCTTTTTCGCCGATATAAGGCATTTTTATGGTCTTGAAATCTTTTTTCTTTTCCAGTTTGATATCAAAATCTTTTAAAAGCTCGAGAACATATTCAGAAATACCCAGGGATGCAGAGAGGCCGGTGGAACGAATGCCGCCAACACAAATATAGCGTTGTTCCGGATGAGAATAAATTTGATAGTCTTTATGTTCCGTTGCGGCACGAAGACCGGCGTAGGTTGCGGTTACTTCCTCTTTCATTAATGTGGAAATAATCGCCTCACCCTTTTGCCATAAAAAATTCAAACCTTCTTCGCTTGTGCCTTTTTGGTTTTTATCCTGCAAATCTTCTGCTGTCGGCCCAAGCATGATGTTGCCGTAAACCGTTGGACTGACAAGAACACCTTTTGTAATCGCAGTAGGAATGGGAAGGAGCACGTGGTTTACTAACGGGCGCGCCAGTTTGTCGAAAACGATTAATTCCCCGCGTCTCGGCGTTACGGTAAAACGATTGTGCCCGAACAGATGGTCGATTTCATCCGAATAAAGACCGGCTGCATTGATGACATGACGGGCAGCTATTTCGCCGCCGGAGCCGGACAGTGCCCAGGTTTCGGAATCCCGGGGCGAAATATTTTCCACGGGAAAATTTAATAAAAGATCAACGCCGTTTTCAACGGCCTGGGTAACATAAGAAAGAGGGAGTGTAAAAGTACAAATAATTGATTCGCCGGGAACGATCAGGCCGCCCAGGGCATTTGAGTTTATTTTAGGCTCCAGTTCATAAATTTCATCAAGCGTCAGGGTATGAACATCTTTGACGCCGTTTTCATGTGCGCGTTCAACTATGCCGGAAAGCGCTTCAAATTGCGCTTCATTCCAGGCGACGAGAACAGCACCGGTTTTTTCATGGGGTATGCCTGTTTGTGGAACGTATTCCTCAAGACGCTGGTAGCTTCTTCGCAGCAGGCGGGCTTCCAGTGTGCCGTGCTTGGCATCGAAGCCGGTGTGCCAGATTGCAGTGTTTGCCTTACTGGTGCCTGTGCCGACATCCTCTGCGGATTCCAACAAGACACAATCCAGTTTGTATTGCGATAGTTCCCGCGCAATTGCTGAACCAACCACGCCGCCGCCAATGACTGCAATATCGTATTTTTTCATATTTGTTATCTTTTTCCTGAATAGTGTAATAGCTATAAAACAATAAACTCCGCAAGTGGATTCGGTTGTCAAAAAATGAATTTCAAAGCAAGGAGAATGAATCGTACCTGCGGAGCAATAAGCATGAAGCAGAGTAATGAGCAAAAATCGTCCGGTGTCATTGCGACACCGGACAATTCAGAGTGCTTTACTTCATAAGGAGTAGTTTTTTCGTTTGGATGAATTTGCCGCCGGCATCGATACGGTAAAAATACATACCGCTTGATACGCGGTTGCCATAATCATCCATGGCATTCCAGATAACCGAATAATTACCTGCCGGTTGTTTCTGATTGACGAGGGTGGCTACTCTTTGACCTACAACATTATAGATTGTCAGAGTAACGTCAACCGTCGTTTTTAACCGGTACTGAATCGTAGTCGTCGGATTGAATGGATTCGGGAAATTCTGATCCAGAGCGAATTCGGTTGGCAATTTTTCCCGTTCATCAACACCAGTCGGAGACTCCATTTTTGCAGTGATGATGTATGAACCGACAGCATTATTACCTGATTTCGGTTCTTTGCCGCGGAAAGTACCATAGTATGGTAATGCATGAGCATAATAAGTCCCGGTGTATGGCAATGAATCAATTTTGACCTGAGAATATGTACACGATACTTCGCCCTGGTAAAAATTTAATTCATACCAGTCGTCATAATCATCGTTGCTACCCAGCAAGGTGCTGTCGTCTCTTATGACGTCGAGGTAAGTATCGAGTTCTCTGATCCAGCGTGGACCATGTGCAGGGTCAAGAGTGACAACCAGCGATTGTCCGGCAGTCCCTTCAAAAGCAAAGAGATCATGGTCGCCATCATCGCCAAATGCGGCTGTGATGGGAGTGCCGTCCAGCGGAAGCTGTGCTGCTGCATTTGCATCGGCCAATGTATTATCAGGTTCATGTATTGCGGCAACGGTTGCCAGCGCTTCACCGCCGGCAGCGCGGAGCTTGTATAGACCGATGTGTTGGTCATCAATTGCACCAACAGGAACGCTCAACTTGAGCAGGTAATTTCCGGTTGTCGGAGGAGTCCAGCCGCTAAGACGAAAATCGTTGCTGTTGAAACGTCCCCAGCCACTGTTGTCAATCAGGTTAGCTGTTGTGTCACTTTCGGCATATACCTCCAATTGAATGTCTTCACCAACGCGTGAATCCGCGCTGTTAAAGTAATAGAGATGTCCTTCTTCGAGGCTCACCTTGTACCAATCCACCAGATCGTCCGTTGCAAAAGAAGCACTGATCAGGTTATTGTCTGCAACGGGGATCATATTGGCTTGTGCAGCCCAATTATTCGGTTCGCTTTCCTGCATCTCGCCGCTTACCTGGATCAGGTAATCACCAACGCCCGGATCACGAAAACTGGATTCTTTACCGTTTGCAGCACTATAGTAGCCATAGACCATCAGGTAATAGGTGCCGTCTTCCGGGATTTCCAGTGCGATTGTCGAGTAGGTGCCTGTATCGTCATCGTTTTCTGCAAGCGTATCACCGGCAGCGTTGACAAAAGTCGCTTTTGTGTCGGTATCGCGATCCCATGTATCGCCACCCACGGGTAAAAGCTTTGCAACAAAAGCCTGGCCGGCAACGCAAGAGAACCGATAAATGTCCAGGTCGTTGGCTTTTGTAGGATCGTTGTCATTGTAGAGTGCCGCTTCCATCGAAACGCCGTCGATGGGATAATCGCCGCGTGCGTCTGCTTCGGCAATGGTGTTGTCCGGCTCATGAACATTAGCGACTTTTGCAATCTCGGTGCTTCTGGCACGGATGGTGTAAAGTCCTTGTCCCGGGTTTGTGATGCTGAGTTTGATATAGTATATTCCATCTGCCGGGGGGATGAAGCCGGCCAGGCGGAAACTGCCACCATGATAGCGTCCGTCGATACTGCTGTTTTCTAAAAGATTGGTCAGTGTATCGCTGGCAGCGTAAAGCTCAACATGAATATCTTCAGCCACATCATCTTCATAGGAGTTGACGAAATACATGCGAGATGTAACCATATTTATGGAAAAGATATCCACATCCTGGGCACTTGGCGCGCCGCCTTTTGCGAATTTAGCTTTGACATCTTTACCTTCAGGCAATTGCATCGCGCGTGCGAAGGTATCATTGCTTTCTCTTTCAGAAAATTCCGGTGCGGCTGCACTGGAATAAACCAGCAGTCGGTAGGTACCAATTGCGTTTTTACCTGCTGCGTTTGAATCTTTATAATAGCCTTCAACCTTAATCCAAACCGTGCCGGTGCCTTTGAGTGTATAGTCGACGATTCCGGAAAAAGTATTGCCCGGGTGTCGTTCTTCACCGGGACGATAGTCATCATTTTCGACGATATCGCCGCTTGGATCGATCAAAGTCATTTTGGTGTCCAGATCACGGCCCCATTTACCGTCATAGTCCAGGCCGCTAAAAGTTTCAACATGAATGATGTCACCGGCAGTGCCGTCGAACCAGAACCAGTCTTCATCGCCGGCAGGGTAGAGTGCCGCATACGTCATACTGGAATCGATATCCACCTGATTGGTTTCCAGAGCCGTCTGATCATTATTGTCGGGTTCACCGGCTAAGGATGCACTCCGCCATGTAGCCCAGCCCATGCGCAGTTGATAATCGCCGGTGTTCTCGCCGCCGACAGAACCGGGGGCGGGCGTTAATTTTAAAATATAGATCCCGTTTTTAGGAGGAATCCAGCCGGAAAGACGAAAATCATTGCTGTTATATCTGCCATCAACAGAATCGTCTATCAGGTTTGTCGTGGGGTCATCCCTGCTGTAAACTTCCAATTTGATGTCGTCGCCAACAGATGAACTGTCGGTATTGAAGGAATACATTTTAGTGGTTTTCAAATTGACAGCATAGCAATCGACATCGCCGTCACTGGAAAACTGTCCGTTAATAATCAGATTGTTGTTTCCGCCGACTTGTGAACCGGTAATGCCTTCGCAAAGAGGCGTTGCGTTTTCCGGTGTGTCATTCGGTTCAACTTCTGCTTTTGTCTCGCCCATCCATGCATACGCAACATAACCGCCGGTGGAGGGGTCTTCGTCAGAATGCCGTGTCACACCGTCATTGTTATAAGCAGCATAGTAGCTGGTGATTACGACATAGTAAAGACCGGTATAGGGCAAACTGTCGATCACACAGAGAGAAAAGACATTATTGGCGCCGAAATCTTCTTCCTGATTACTCTTATCATCATTGTCGGTAATGAGCTGGTTTCCATCGCCATCCCAGACATAGATTTTGCTGTCCATGTCGCGGGTGTGCGGATAGCCCTGCACCGGTTCTGTTTCGACCCACAGTCTTTTGCCTTGCTGACCTGCCATATAAAAAATATCAATGTCATCTTTACCGGTGGGAAGATCGTCTTTGTTGAAAAGCATGCCGTTAAATCTCGTTCCGTCGATAGGAAGTGCAAATTGCGCAAAGGCTTCCTGGAATGTGTTGTCCGGTTCGTGCAGATTGGCCCATTCGTCAAGGTTCTGCGTAATCAAGCGCACTTTGTATTTTCCGGTAAATTCAGCATCAATGGGTTGAGGGTGCGTCAACTTGATGTAATAGGTGCCGTTACCATATTCAAATGGCGCCCATCCTGCGATTCTGAAATCGCCCCATCCGGCACGACCGGCCGGATCGCCGTGTAAAATGTTGAAAGTTGTATCTCCCTCGAAAAACATTTCGATGTTGATGTTTTGCGGCAGATCGGACGAGTCCGAATAAATGTGATAGATATTATCCGTGGACATATCTATTTTGAAAATATCAACATCTTCGGATGAAGAAAACATTGCTGATGTTTCGGTGTTATCGAGAAGGGGTGTTGCCTGTGAGAAAAAATTGTTAGGTTCGGCTTCTTGCTGGGCAAGCGTCAGCCCGACGCTCAAGAAAATTACCAGAACCAATGTGAGTGCTACAACTATAACTTTGTTCATAAAATCCTCCTTTTGGCTTTTGGCCATAAAAGTTACGTTTGCCTTTCCGGATCAAAGGCTGTGGAGCATGCTGACAGAATTTATTCTGAACAATAAATTCTGCTTTAAAAACATGTGTTAATTTATCTGCCTGCTATCATCACCTCCTTTAAACTTTGTTGCTGATAGTGGTTTTTGTTCATGGTGCTGCTACAATTTATTAAAAGACAAGGCCCAACGAGAATCGTTGTGCGTTTTTAAGCATACCCCAATCCGACCAGGAATAATCAACGCGTATGCCCATGCGTCCACGCAAATAATAATCGATACCGCCGCCAAACGTTGGTCCATTTATGCTGTCTCTTTCATAGAGATTCTGGTAGCCGGCGCGGAGATAAAACATTTTGGCAAATCCGTATTCAGCTCCGAAATTAATACTTTCCGTCGTATTACTGGGATGATTGACGTCCATTGCCAGCATGAAATTGCCAAGTGCTCCAATTTCTCTTGCATAAGAAATACCAACTCTGAAAAGCAGGGGGAGGGGATAGGAACTCGTTTTGTAATTGACCGGCACACGATCGAAATTTTCCACCCGCGGATCGGGATCAACAATAGTTGTCAAATGCCGGCCGGAGAGCTGTATTTCGTTGCCGAAATTACTGATACTCGAACCCAGACGCAGGCCTTTGAGCATGGTGTTATAAAAAACGCCGACATCTACGGCCATAGCGTTTCCCGTTTCGCTCCATATTCGTTGCGAAATGTATTTACCACTCAGGCCAAATGAGAAACGATCCGTCAGAGACATGGCCCAGGATAAGGCCACTGCAAAATCACGGGCACCATATTTTTCTCCCGTTCCTTCCAGTCTGTCCACAGTCCGCACCGGTGATTCTCCATAATCAAGGCTGATAAAGCTGACGCCGAATGACGATCGCAGATAGGGAACCGGAATGACCAGGCCGACAAAGTCGTATTTTGTGTCGGCAAGCCATTCCGTGTGCATCATTTCTGCTTGCACGCCTTGCACCCAGGCGATTCCGGCAGGATTCCAGTAGAGGGCGGAAACGTCATTGGCAACTGCGGCATAAGCGCCACCCATTGCCACGGCTCTGCCCCCGACACCTATTTCCAAAAACGTGGCGGCGCTGGTGCCTACGCCTGATACGTTCGTTACGAATTTGAACGGCTGCTCTTGCTTTTCCTGGGCAACCAACAAACTTGTAAAAGAAAACGAGCAAAATAATAGTAAAATGATCTTCATTTTTTTCATGATTTTTAACGACTCCCTGTAAGGCTATTTGATTATCGCTAATTTTCCGATTTTTTCGCCGATGTTCGGCGCATCAACATGATAAATATAAATTCCATGGGCGACTTCGAGACCGTCTTTTGTGCGCAGGTCCCATTTTTCACGTCCTTCTTCCTCGGGAGAAGAATGGTATATTTCCCTCACCAGTCTGCCCGAGCTGGTAAAAATCGTGATTTTGCATTCTTTGGGAAGATTAACAAAATCAATCCTTCTTTCACCACGGCCGATGGATTGATTGACCAGACGGGGTTCCAGAGAGCTTGCGGCAATATAGGGGTCCGGGACAGTATAAATATTATCCATGGTCTTTGCTGCTCGTTCATCTTGATAGTCGCCACCAACCATGGTGAATTCAAAGACGTCATGGCGGTCAAACGGCTTTTTTGTGGTGAATCGAAAGATATCACCCTTTTGCGGGAGAATTTGCGCATCCTCTTCAACACCCCTGGGAAGGCTAAAATTTATTCGCCATGTTGTTTCGGTATAGATGTAGGTCGTATCCTTGCCAAAAACGAGTACCAGTGGCGCCGCTTTGATGGCAATTTGATCACCGTGACTGAGAATGCCTTTTAAGGAATCTGTCGTGTCGGATTCTGAAATTCCAAAAACGACGCGGAAAGCACTGTCCGGATTCGTAACATCAAGGACGGTGTAATTGACTTTCCTTGCGCGTCCGGGAACAGCGGAATAAGAGGAATCAATTCCCATATCGCCTACACGAATTTCATAGTCTCTGGGTACGGCAAGTGTTTGCTGATCAAATCCTCTTGGATCTCCGGCCACATTGCTGCGGCCTTTTACCCAGCCTGACCAGGCTACTTTTGCAGAGTCATCATTATTAATATAGAGCTTGAAACCATCGAACAATTTTTCTTCAAAAGAAGGACTTGTGAAATCTGTGGTGGGAGTGAATAGTGTATCACCTGTTGTCACATCTACAAACCAGGCCCCATCAGTACGTCCTGTTTGAAAAAAGTCGTCAAAATTTTCAAAGTAAGCATCATCTTTAAATGTCACTCTGTACTTATGTCCCGTTTTTACACTATCCGGAATCATGACTTCGATTTTTACCGAACCTGTACCCAAACCGGCAACATGATCGATACCGTTATCTGGCTGTGGGAAAAGATAACCGCCTGCAGGTTCCATCGGCACTACGACCGCACAATTTCTGTCTATAAAAGTAGGCCTTCCCAGAGGATCGGTTTGAATGATGGCAGAGCATTCTGTGGGGCTGTTTGGCGCAAGGTTTGCTCTGTCAGTCAAACCTCTTTCGAAAAAGTCCAAATCATAGCCTTTGTCTACGGAGACAACAGCATAGTAATATGTTCTTCCGTTTGTCACATTTGTATCGACATAGGAATGGCGCAAGCCGCTGTCTGTACCCATATCATAAGAGACGCCCAAATCAAGGCCGTTCCGTTCGCCGCCTCCGCCGAGAGGAATGGGGTGAGAGCCAATCAAACCATCCTTCAAGTCAAATTGAACGAGCGGTTTGAACAAGAGTGGATTTCCATAAGCATCGCTGATCGTTTTAATGTCGCTGAAATTCGGATCTGTGCTTTTATAAACTTTGTACATTTCAAAATCACGACCGTAAATCGGATCTTTGGATTTTTCCGCAGAATTATCCCACATGAGCACAACGCGCTTATCGCTGACGATGGTGTTCAATACGGGTTTCCTGGGAGGCCTTGAAAAGTTGTAATCAGAGTCGTAAATTTTTTGCATCGTTCTTTTATTACGGAAAATGTCTTGCTGGTCGTTACCGCACAATGTGGCAATGGCATATCTTTGTGTACCCTGCTTTCCCGGAGTTAATTCGATAAAGCCACTTCCATAGCTGAATGCCACATCGCGAGTGTATTCATCGTCAATGCCAAAGGTACCGGGCTGAAGTTCCACTTCCCAAAATTCCTCATCATTAGCCACACGACTATCAACATCTTTTAAATACCAGGAAGTCAATCCAACCTGATCGGACTCGTCATTATCCGTCATATCAAAATCCGGTTCGCCCCAGTCCGGCTGGCCGTTTGCTTCGGAACCGTCAGGATCGGGGCCGGGGTAGCCTTCATCATCCGGGCCAATGCCGTCCGAACCCACATCGTCCCACACCGGCTCAAAATCAAGTTTGCCGTTGCCGTTTACGTCTTCTCCCGGATCCAGTTCGCCATTGTAGTTCAGGTCCTCGTTGTCGTAAATTCCGTTTCCATTTAGATCTTCCCATGGCTGCCAATCGCCATCATCGTCGATTCTGTTTGTCTGGCTTTCATCAACCATGCCGTCCTGGTCGTCATCTTTTCTGTTATCGGAAAGGCCGGGACTTTCGAGAAAAGCAAAGCCGAAATATCCGGTTGGCAACCCTTGAGTTGAAAGTCCGCTTGTATCCCATACATAGGTGATATCGTCGATAGTGTCAAAATTGGCATCATCTCCGCCGGAGCTGCCGCCAACATCCACATCGCTGTACATTCCCACCACAACCTTGCTGAGCTTTTTGCCATAATTGGTAATATCATAAATCGAGATCAAAAGATCTTCGGCCATGCGGGCAACCCACTGGTAATTTCGCACTTTTACGGTAATTCCCAGCCCGCGTCGGCCTTCGGGCCAGGGTCTGTCGTCGGGAATAATCGTGCCGGGTAGATTAAAGGGATAGTATTCAAATTCATCATTTTCGTGGTCATCTATGAGATAATATGATTCCTGGTCGGATCTTGCATAGGCTCCATATTCACCATTCCATCTTCCGGCGCGCACACCGGGACGTTCATCGCCGATCGCGCGATCATCGCCCGGATAGCTTTGCGGCGGCCAATATTTAGGCCATGTTTCCCGCAAATGACTCATGGCAGCCCATTCGGAAACATTGATCATACTCTCGTCAAGTACACCGTTCCTGTTAAAGTCCTCACCGGCTTCCAGTTCGCCGTCTGCCTCACCGTAATCATGCGTGTTGGGAAAACCGTCGACACCCACATCTTCACTTACACCGCCAATATCCCATTCCGTTGATCCCAGGTGATGATTATTAAAGTATTTTGGCAAGGGTTTAAAATCATACCAATGGCTTTTATCTTCCGACTGCTCAAGACCGCTTCTGTGGAATCTATCGGAACAGATATGAATGATATTTCCAGTGGCGTCAGTAACCTCGGCCGCGACGAAAAAATCGAAAACGTAGCCGTAAACTATGCCGCTTCCTTTGGGCCAGATCATCGGCCAATTGGGTCCGTCAATGTATCCGTCGGCCAACTGTGCCTGGTTAACCCAGCCGGTCTCAATCAAATTACCGTCATGTTTTGAAAGGCGTACATACTTTTGCCACCCCAACTCCTGCAGCGTTTTCTTTAGTGCCGGAGAGTAATTTCTGCTGCTCAGCCAACTGAGACCGCCGGTATCGCTCGTTTTATCGTATTGTGCTTTGACGGCTTTATCTTCTGCAATACCACGATTGGCAAACATTAGAAATACAAGATTAAGGATGACAATGAATAATTTCTTTATTCGCACGATGACTCCTGATTATTTTCAGCGTTTTTAATTATTTTTCTTTCAGTCTATCATTTTAAAAGCGTACCGACATACCCAGTTGAATTCGCCTTGGTTGGCTGAACCATCCGGGATGATTATCCCACTCTTGCATAGTAAATTGGCCGCCGCGACGCAACATCTCCAACTGAATTTTTTCATCGTTGGGAAGCCTGGCGTTATATATTGCCCGACCCGTAACCGAATAAACATATTTTTCATTCAGATGATCAAGGAGGTTATAAACTCGTAAAAATACCGAGTAGTCCAATCCGCCAATTTTGAATTGCTTGTTGGCTTTTAAATCGATGTTATAACGCATCGGCTTTCGTGCACTGTTTTTGAATTCCCGATCCGGCAGTTGCAGTTGTTCGACGCTCGAAGGGGTGTAAGGCAACCCGCTGCCGAGCGTGCCGATCATGCTGACCGCCCAGTCTCCGGGCTTGGATAAATTCAAAGTGGTGTTGAGCGTATGTCGCTGATCCCAATCCAGCGGAAGAATTTGTCGTTCCGGGAATTGAACGGGTTCACCGCTGAGGCGCGTGGCGACCTCGATAAGTTGTAGGAAATTTGGATCCGACGCGCTTCCTTTCGAATACTGAAATGTATAATCAACAGTGCCCGAGAAAATACCGGTGCGCAATTTTTCAAAGGAAAGCGTTATCCCTTTCACATTGCCGTAATCCCGGTTGACATAGCGGGTATATCCCACGGCATCAATGGTTCGTACAGCTTCCAACCCCAACTGATCGCGAATGTCTTTGAAATACATCGTCAGATCCATTGCGTACTGATCGGACAATTGCTGCTGCAATCCGACTTCATAAGCAATGGTTCTTTCAGGTTTGATATTGGCATCGCCAATACGCGCACCGCTCAAAAGGAGGGATGTCATCTTTTCGTCGATCGGCCGTTCAAATAATTTTTCCAAGCTCGGCATCTGAAAAAAGTGACCGTAAGAAACATGAAAAGCGCCCCTTTCCGAAATGGGGTAGGAAAAACCCAATCTGGGACTGATCTGGGTTTTAATGCTTGCTTTTTTAAGATTATTGGGTTCGCCTATGACATCGGAGAGTGTTCTTTTATTAATGAGCGTATTCGCATTGGGATCAAAAAAATCAAAACGAACGCCGGCATTTAGAACAAGTTCGCCAAGTTCCACTTTGTCCTGGATATAGGCCGCAAACTCGATCGGTTTTCGGTGATAGTCCACAAAACTGCCGTCAGTGAATTTGGCCAACCTGAGCTTGGGCATGCCGTTTTCTTCGTTCCAGTTTTTCCAATAGTCGACCATTAAATTCCAATATTCATTAAATTCCAGACCCTTTCCGCTGATGGAATTCGTATATGCATAGCTTTTCCATCTTTCCGTTCGCACCAACGGTTGGTTGTGGTAATGAATATCATGTTGCCTGAATTCAAATCCAAGTTTGACAAAGTTATGTTTGTCGAATTGCCAGTTTAAATCGCCATTGCTCATGTACACTTTACGAGTTGTGGCGCCGCGTCCCCACTGATTATCTCCCTGAACAAATCCGGTTTGGTCATCCGAGGCGCCGATCGGAAGAATTCCGTCGTCACCGGGATATTCCGCGATGTTGAGATCATCCCGCAAGTAGTATTTAGAATGATTGTATTGATAAGAGAATCGCAGATTGTAGAACAGATTCGGCGTCGGATTATGTCGAATAGCAAAAAAGTGATGATATGATTCACCATATCCTTTTGCGCGGCCATCAGGGGCATAGCGCCAACTATTACTGTACCCTTGTCCGTTGCTTTTTGCTGCAAATAGCGAATAAGTGAATCCCAGAGCAGGAACAGGGATATAAGTCAGCTTGCCGGTAAAAGTCACTTTTTCATTTTTCGCCATGGGCACTTTTGCCCTGTCACCTGTTTTAAGAGAATCGGGAAGCGGGATGCGTCCGTAATCGGAAATCTGACCGGCAAAACGCTGGGTGAACCAATGTCGAAATGCATCGATCTTCCATCCATCCTGGGCGTTGTAGCGTCGTTCACCGTAAAGATATCCATCGTTATTGTGATAACGCGTGGTAGCAAAAAATCCCAGTTTACTGCTGCCGAGAATTGGTCCGCTCAGGGTTGTCTGCACATCCTTTTCCGCTAAAGGATTAAAATCGTCGATAGCAATAAAGCGCTCGGTTTTGTTGCTGAGATTATCGCCCGCAAAAACCTGTACGTTGCCGTGAAACTGGCGTTCAGGATTTTTAGTCATCACATTGATGATGGCTGATTGCGCTGATCCGTACTCTGCGTTGAACGTTCCGCTGATGACCTGCAGTTCTTTGATGATCGAATTTTCAATGGCCACGTTACTGCCGCCGGACTGGGAAAAAACATTCGATACGGGAACGCCATCAATCATATAGGCAACTTCTCTCTGGCGCCCGCCGCGAAAGTGCATTTCACCGCCGGAGCCGGTGACCACACCGGCTTGCAACTGGAGAATATCACCCATTTCCTGAACGGGCAAGTCCTTGATTTGATCCGCATCAATATAAGATGCCGTGTTTGTTCGGTCCAGTTCAATGAGCGGTCGCTCGGCTGTAATAACGACAGCTTCACCTTCCAACACTTGCGTTGAAAGGGTGATGTTTTGTGTTGTCGTCCGGTCTGCGTATACGCGAACTTTTTTGACTGTTGTTGGCGTATAACCGATCATTGTTACTTTCAGATCGTACGAGCCGGGGGGAAGATTGATGATCCTGTAGTACCCGTCAGGATCCGTTGCTGCACCCCACGATGTGCCTACGACGACAACGTTGACGCCGGGCAATCCTTCATTTGTAGATTTGTCTATTACACGGCCTGCAACTTTCCCTGTTGTTCCGGAAAAAAGAAGACTTGTAGATGTAAAAACTACAAATGAAATGATTAAAAATAAGAGTCTTGATGTTTTCATAGAGTTCCGCTTATGAATAAGTTCAAGAGTGATGGATTTATTTAACGAAAAAATGTGAAAATATTTTGATGTGCTGAACTTAATAATGGATTATGATAAGAATGTAAAGAAATTATTAAGAATGCATAAAGATTTTTGAAAGGATACATTAATTAAAACCTTTATATAGACGATAAAAGAGGGAAATGTGAAAAAATCTGACCGGTTGTCTATACAACCAATAGAATGCAATAATAAGCAGTTTAAGTCGAAATGTCAAGAGAAAAATGTTTTAATTTACCGTAGTTTGGCATTTATTGGGGTTTTTTACAGAAATTGTTGTTTTTATAAAAATGTTTCCGTATCGTAAAAACAGCTTGTTAGCTTGTTTTTGCCAGACAACGGTTAATTTAAAAAAATGATTGCTTGTTTAGCTCAGCAAAAGCACAAATAACTTTTATTAATTCAAGAATATATACTTCTGCCTATACAACTATTTAAGCAAGGCTCGTCATTTCGGCTGGAGCGGAG
>Ga0114931_10001450_pt1 | contig 30322 bp, 28 predicted proteins | sample 2SBtaG_FD_89579 | JGI IMG/M metagenome (GOLD analysis project Ga0114931, IMG submission 89579) | Deep subsurface microbial communities from Kolumbo volcano to uncover new lineages of life (NeLLi) - 2SBTROV14_V59a metaG | ecosystem: Environmental > Aquatic > Marine > Volcanic | place: Kolumbo... | reverse complement strand
TATCTGGTCCGGCACGGGGTGGTGGACGAGGCCTACTACGAGCAGGAGAACCTGCGCTTCTACCAGGACTACAAGGCCGGACGACTGGATATCCATGCCTTCGCCCGCTTCGCCTACCGGCCCTTGGCCGAGACCCCCCTCCCCCGTCTCCATGCGTTGCGCGAGGGCTTCATCGCCGAGTGCGTCCGCCCCATGATACTGCCCCGGGGCCGGCAGCTGCTGGAACGGCACCGGACGCAGGGTCACACCCTGATCATCGTCACCGCCACCAACCGCTTCGTCACCGAGCCCATCGCCCGGGAGCTGGGGGTCGAACACCTGCTGGCGACCGAGCCGGAATTCCACGAGGGCCGGTTTACCGGCGAGCTGACGGGGATCCCCTGTTTCCGGGAGGGCAAGGTGCAGAGACTGCAGGCGTGGCTGGCGGCCACGGGGCACGAGCTGGAGGAGAGCTGGTTCTATTCCGACTCCCACAACGATCTCCCCCTGCTCGAGGCCGTGACCCACCCGGTGGCGGTAGATCCCGACGCCCAGCTGGAGACCCTTGCGCGCCAGAGGGGCTGGCCCCGTATCAGCCTGCGCGAGCCCGGCGGAGAATGACCATGGACCCCACTGAGGAACTGGTCCGCTACTATGCCTGGCTGCGCCGCTACGGCTATAACGACTCGCACAGCGGGAATGCCTCCCGGCGGGAGGGGGACCGGTTCTGGATCACCCCCACAGGGGCCAGCGCAGACCGCCTCGAGGCACGTGACCTCGTTCACTGCGGGATGGACGGCACCCTGGGTGAGGGGGCCTCCCTCGACGCCCCCCTGCATCTGGCCGTATACCGGGCCGTGCCCCAGGCCCGCGCCCTGCTCCACAGCCACGGCCCCTACACCGTCGCGATGACCTTCGATGGCCGCGACTTCCGGCCGGTGGACTTCGAGGGGCAATACTATTTCTCCAGGATCCAGGTCATCGACCTGGAGTACGCCCACTATCTGGAGCAGGCGCCCCGGCGGGTCGCCGAGGCCCTGGGCCGATCCCCGGTCACCGTGGTGCGGGGCCATGGTGTCTATGCCTGGGGTGAGACCCTGGATCGGGCCTACAAATGGACCTGCTCCCTGGAGCTGTCGGCCAAGACGGCCTTCCTGGCCCGTCAGGCGGGCACGCTGGACTGAGCGGGTTCTCCCCGGGGGTTCCTCAGATCTCCACCATCTCGAAGTCCTCCTTGGTGGCCCCACACTCCGGACAGGTCCAGTTCAGGGGGATGTCCTCCCAGCACGTACCCGGAGCGATCCCCTCGTCCGGCGCCCCCTCTTTCTCGTTGTAGATCCATCCACAGATGACACACATGTAGGTCTTGTATTTGCTGGCTGTTGCGGTTTCCATTGCAGTTCCTGAACATCGAGCGGTTGAGGGTCTGTCGGCAGACTCCCAGGTGTTAAACTATGCCTGTCGCACCCGAGCCTTCCGGCGCGTGGGGATCCGGAGCAGAGCGCGACACAGGGGCAGGCACACCACTTACGAATCAAGTATCCTTGGCGCCGTCATGCGCCCGGAGACGGGCACCTGGAGGCCGTAGACCGAGTACGGCAGGTATATAACACACGGGACTCACCATGCGGAAGCACACCTCTATTCCGGTCGTCCTGGCGTTCGCCGGCTCCGATCCCACCGGCGGAGCCGGTATCCAGGCCGACATCGAATCGATCATCAGCATGGGCTGCCATGCGGCCCCCGTGGTCACGGCCGTGACGGTGCAGGATACCACCAATGTGATCGCCTTTACGCCACAGACCGGCTAACTGGTCATGGAGCAGGCCCGCGCCGTGCTCGAGGACATGCCGGTATCCGCCATCAAGGTCGGCCTGCTGGGGAGCATGGACGTCATCGAGTCCACCCACGCCCTGCTCAGGGACTATCCCGATCTCCCCGTGGTCCTCGATCCGGTGCTGATCGCAGGCGGCGGTGCGGAACTGGCGGACGAGGAGATGATCGCGGCCATCCGATCCCTGCTCCTGCCCCTGGCCACCATCGTCACCCCCAACAGCATCGAGGCCCGGGCCCTGGCCCCGGAGGGGGATACCCTCGAGGCCTGCGCCATGGAGATCCTCGACAGCGGGGCCGAATATGTCCTGATCACGGGCACCCATGAGGCCACCCCCGAGGTGATCAACAGGTTCTACGGGAATCACCGCCGACTGGACACCTTCTCCTGGGAGCGCCTGCCCGGCGGTTACCACGGATCCGGCTGCACGCTGTCCTCGGCCCTGAGCGGCCTCCTGGCCCAGGGTCAGGAACCCCTCTCGGCGGTCAACGAGGCCCAGGAATACACCTGGCAGGCCCTCAAGCACGCCTACCGGCCGGGGATGGGACAACACATCCCCGACCGGATGTTCTGGGCAAGCCGGGAGCCATGAGCGGGCCGACCCTCAGGGGACCCTATGTGATCACCGATCCCCGCCTCATCGCCCCTGCGACTCTGATGGACGTGGTGACCCGGGCCATCGAGGGCGGGGCCGCCCTGATCCAGTACCGACACAAGGGCCAGGACGAGGCGCTGCGCCGGCGGCAGGCCGAGGCCCTGGTCGGGCTGTGCCGCCGACACGGGGTCCCCCTGATCATCAACGACGATCTCGAGCTGGCCGCCCGCTGCGGGGCAGACGGCGTCCACCTGGGCCGCGACGATGTCCCGGTCGCGCAGGCCCGGCGACGACTCGGGGCCGAGGCCCTCATCGGTGTGTCCTGCTACGACGAGCTGGACCGGGCCCTGGGGGCCGAGGCCGACGGGGCGGACTATGTGGCCTTCGGGAGCATGTACCCCTCCCCCACCAAGCCCGGCGCAGGCCGCGCCCCGCTGGGACTGCTGCGCCAGGCCCGGGGCCGTGTGCGCATCCCCATCTGCGCCATCGGCGGGCTCACCGTGGACAACGCCGGACCCGTCGTCGAGGCCGGGGCGGACATGCTGGCGGTCATCAGCGCCGTCTTCGCCACCCCCGACCCGAGGGCCGCGACCGAGAGACTGGCGGCCCTGTTCGGGTAGAATTCGGTAGAACACCCCATCCGACCCCACTCACAACCGAGGCAAGGCCATGACCCGATCCCACGAGCTGTTCACCCACGCACAGGAACATATCCCGGGAGGGGTGAACTCACCGGTACGCGCCTTCCGCGGCGTCGGCGGCGACCCGGTCTTCGTCGATCACGCCCGCGGGGCCTACCTCTACGACGTGGACGGAAGGCGCTATGTGGACTATGTAGGCTCGTGGGGACCGATGATCCTCGGCCACGCCCACCCGGAGGTCCTGGCCACGGTCCACGAGGCCGTGGACCGTGGTCTCAGCTACGGGGCCCCCACCGAGATCGAGACCCGCATGGCCGACCGCGTATGCGAGCGGGTGCCCTCGGTGGAGATGGTGCGCATGGTCAACTCCGGCACCGAGGCCACCATGAGTGCCATCCGTCTGGCCCGCGGCTATACCGGCCGCGATGCCATCGTCAAGTTCGAGGGCTGCTATCACGGCCACGGGGACTCCCTGCTGGTCAAGGCCGGCTCCGGGGCCCTGACCCTGGGCGTCCCGAGCTCCCCCGGCGTCCCGGCCGACCTGGCCCGCCACACCCTCACCCTGGACTACAACGACCCGGCCCAGGTCGAGGCCCTGTTCGCCGAGCGCGGTGGGGACATCGCCTGCATCATCGTCGAGCCCGTGGCCGGCAACATGAACTGCGTCCCCCCGGTGCCGGGCTTCCTGGAGACACTGCGCACGGTCTGCGACGCCCACGGGGCCCTGCTGATCTTCGACGAGGTGATGACCGGCTTCCGGGTCGCGCTGGGTGGGGCCCAGGCCCTGTACGGGATCACCCCGGACCTCACCACCCTGGGCAAGGTGATCGGCGGCGGCATGCCGGTGGGGGCCTTCGGCGGACGGCGTGAGGTCATGGATCGGCTGGCCCCGCTGGGCCCGGTCTATCAGGCGGGCACCCTGTCCGGAAACCCGGTGGCCATGGCCGCCGGGCTCAAGACCCTGGAGCTGATCTCGGCCCCCGACTTCCACGAGGGCCTCGGCGAGCTGACCCGGGTCCTGGTGGGCGGGATCCTGGACAGGGCCCGCCGGGCCGGAGTCCCCATGACCGCCAACCAGGTCGGCGGCATGTTCGGCCTGTTCTTCACCGAGGCCCCCGAGGTCAGCAACTTCGCCCAGGTCAGCGCCTGCGACCTGGAACGCTTCAGGCGCTTCTTCCACGGCATGCTCGACCAGGGCGTCTACCTGGGCCCGTCGGCCTACGAGGCCGGATTCGTCTCGGCCGCCCACACCGACCGGGACCTCGAATTCACCATCGAGGCGGCGGGCCGGGTCCTGAGCGCGCTGTGAGGCGTCGCGGCGGACCGCCAGCGACGGGCGGTCGACCGCGCGACCCTGTCCCGGGGTCCGTCGCGACCATGGACCATGGCCGGGACCCTGCACACGGAGAGCGACCATGACACGCACCCGACCCGACTACTACTACACCCAGTCCGCGGTGATCCCGTACCGGCAACGGGACGGAGCGCTGCAGGTCCTGATGATCACCTCGCGCAAGAAGCGGCACTGGATCGTCCCCAAGGGCATCAAGGAGCCGGAGCTCAGCCCCCAGGCCTCGGCGGCCAAGGAGGCCCTCGAGGAGGCCGGGATCGAGGGTCGCGTGTCCGAGCGCCCGATCGGCAGCTACCGCTACCGCAAGTGGGGCGGGACCTGCACCGTCGAGGTGTTCACGATGGCCGTGGACGAGGTCCACCCCACCTGGGACGAATCCTACCGCGACCGGGAGTGGGTCCCCCTGGAGGCGGCGGTCGACCGCATCGAGAACCGGGACCTCAAGGCCCTGCTCCGCGCCCTGCCGGCGTTTCTTCACGAGGCCGGATAGTTCCCGGCCTCCAGGCCCGGTCCGCGCCCGGGGCACCGGGTCACGGCGCAGGGTCCGAGGACGGCACGGGCGTGATCTACAGGCGCCTCGCCGCAACGCACCCAGTCAGATCCCACCGCCCCACGAGGGCTGGCATTTTTGACAGTTCATCAGGCCCGCAGCCGATTGCCCGTCCCCGGGCAGGCAGGCCGTGGACGGCACTGCAGTCGTCCCGCGCCACAGACGCATGCTGCCGGGCCCGGACCAACAGCCACCGACCGCGAGTCCTCTGTTTTTTTATCTTGCGCAAGCCCGGATCAGGGAGTATATAGTGACCACAGTAGTGCAAATATCCTGGCGTAAGATTTATCTATAACTATAAATAAAGATAATCACTGTGGCCTCCTTTCGTGCTGTTGGCGGGACACTGGACGTGCTTCGGGATGTGCTCGACACGCACATCGCCGGCACCGTGGGCACGGTGATCACCAACGCGGACGTACGCGTGATCGGCTTTCGGGAGCTCAAGGACAGCTCGCTACCCAATACCGAATCCCTCGGCATCTATCTGCACCGCATCTCGGTCGATCCCTTCGGCCGCAACCGCTATCTGCAACCGGCCCGTGACGATCAGCCGCCACAGCCGGAGCTGCCCGTCAATCTCCACCTCCTGCTCATCGGCTGGAGCCCCACCACCGGCCACGAGGCCGCCTTGCTCGGCTGGGGCATGCAGCAGATCGGTGCGGCCCTGGACCTGGACATCTCCCACCTCTCTTCGGTCGATCCCCAGTGGGGGGAGGGCGAGCGGGTCCAGGTCATTCCGGAGGAGATGAGCACCGAGGACCTGCTGCGCATCTGGGACGGACTGCCCCGCGACTACATGCTCTCCAGCCCCTATGTGATCAAGACCGTACGCCTGGCCCCGATCCCGGAGCTGAACGCCGGCGAGCCGGTACGCACCCTCACCCATGTCCTGGGTGAACTCTCGTGAAGGCCCTGGAATCCACCATCCATCACGCCAGTGCTCGCATCGATTGGCTGGACGCCAGTGGCTATCAGGAGGCCGGCCGGGCGAGACGCAGCACGGTCCGGCTCGAGCTGCGCCCCAGCCGTGCGCCGCGCGGCCTGCAGATCGTTCACCGGCCCGGCCGCAGCCTGCTCTGGCTCGATCCCGGCCAGCCCGGCCCGGACCCCGCCCGGGCCGGCAGCCTGCTCCACCCGGTGATTCCGGGCCGGGCCGGTGAGGCCGACCGCCGCTACCCACAGGCCGTGGCGCTGTTCGAGCTGCGGGGGAGCGTGCGGGACCCCCGGGGTATCTATCACCCCCGGGACTTCAGCCTCAACACAGGGCGGGGACAGGGCCAGGGCGTGCGGCTGTTCCGCACCGTCGCCGCCACCCGCCCGGGAAGTGCCGGGGGCATCCGCGGCCTGCTGCGCTACGAGGACGGGCGCCCCGCCTCGTGGGCCCTGGTCAGCCTGCAGGTGCGGCTGCACACCGCCGGTCAGTTGAACTTTCTCGCGCAGGCTGGCCGCTCGGGTGAGTTTCTGCTCGCCATGGACCGCGTCCCGGCCCTGAAAAAGGACGCACCGCGGCCGGACTACGAGGCCGAGCTCAGCGTTCGCGGCGAGGCTGCGGCCAGCGGTGCCGAGCTGGCGGACCCCGACGCCCCGGGTGTGCGCGACCTGCTGATCGAAGCCCCCGACCATGCAGGGCAGTTCTCCACCTCGGCCCGCCTGCAGGTCCGGCCCGGGCCGGTGCAACAGATCACGAGCCAGGGTAAAGGACATCTCGTCCTGCGCCCGCCCAGCTAAGCCAGGAGCCAGCCATGCCAGAATATCTCGCACCAGGCGTATTCGTCGAAGAAACCAGCTTCAGGGCCAAGTCCATCGAGGGTGTGGGGACCAGCGTCGCTGCCGTGGTGGGCCCGACCCGGACCGGACCCCTGCGCGGCACCCCGGAGGTGCTCACCAGTTACGCGGAGTTCGAGCGCGTCTATGGCGACGAGGCCGACCTCGACTACGGCACCCCGGGTGCGCCCAGGCCCCAGGCCAACTACACGGCCCTGGCCGCCCGGGCCTATTTCGACAACGGGGGCAAACAGCTCTATGTGGCGCGCGTCTTCAACGGGGACTAGAACGCGGCCACGGCCCGGCGTGCCTCCGGCGGCACGGAGCCGGCCGTGGTCTTCGAGGCCCGTTTCCCCGGTGCCGCGGGCAACTACGTACTGGAGCTGCACTGGCGCGAGGGTGAGAACCTGCTGCAGCGCAATGCCGTGGCGACGCCTGCCGACGGCCAGACGGTCTTCCTGGAGGCCGACGGGGTGCCCGCCAGCGCCAAGGGGACCGGCATCGCCCTGGCCGACGCCAAGTTCCCCGTCCGCATCAGCGCGGTGGTGCAGCGCAACGGCGATCAGCTCCAGATCACCGGGGCCGTGATCGAGGACAAGGACGGCGGGACCACCACCCTCACCGGCGCGGACAACGCCACCCTGGTGCTCGCCCAGATGCCTGCCGCGACCACCAGCTACTGGCGCATCACCGCGCGCGCGCCGACCGGAGGCAGCCTCAGCGACGGCACGCCGGCCCAGCTGCGGTTCTCCCGTCCCACCGATCTGCGCCCCTATCACGGTGGCGCCCACTGGGGGGATCTGACCCTGCTGCGCGGCACCCTCAACGCCGCCGGCGACACCTTCACCCTCCGTGCCGCCCTCAACGAGGGCATCGACAGCGACCTCGCCCTGCCCCTGGCCAGCCTGGGGGCCGTCACCGGCGGGGTGACCATCCAGCTCCAGCCCCTGGACTTCGACCTCGACGTCCACCTCGGGGGCGCCGACGGCGAGGTGGTCTACAGCGTGGCCGACATCGGCACCGACCGGGACGCCCCCAACAGCCTGGACCGGCGCCTGCCGGCAGAACCGGTGCAGCGCACCGATCAGCTGAGCCAGCCGGTGGCGGCGCGCCTGGGCAGCGGCAGTGTCGCCGATGCCCTGTTCGGACTGTTCGAGACCGATCCCATCCAGCACCCCGACCCGCTCACCGGCCCGCGCTATCTGATCGAACTGAGAGGCGGCAGGGACGGCAGCCGGCCCCAGCCGGGCCAGTACGCCGGGGTCAGCGACGAGGTCGCCGGCAGCAGTGGACTGGCGGCCCTGGAGGAGGTGGAGGACGTCAGCATCGTCATGACCCCGGCGGCCGCGGCCGCCGACCGGGAGGCCCATCAGGCCGTGGTGCTCGAGGTCCAGAAACACTGCCGCCGGATGCGCTACCGGGTGGGGCTGGTGGACAGCCGGCGGGCCATGTCCATCGCCGAGGTGCAGGACTTCCGCTCCCAGTTCAGCGACGACCGCCTCGCCCTCTACTATCCGTGGGTGGTGGTGAGCGCCCGCACGGGCCGGGGCGGCACCCTGGCGGTGCCCCCCTCGGGGTTCATGGCCGGGATCTATGCCCGCACCGACGTGGAGCGCGGGGTGCACAAGGCCCCCGCCAACACCCCGGTGCTGGGCGCACTGCGCTTCAACCAGGAGATCAACCGCTTCCAGCAGGAGCTGCTCAACCCCCGGGGCATCAACTGCCTGCGCTCCTTTCCCGGCCGCGGGCACCGGGTGTGGGGGGCCCGCACCCTGGCCGCCGACCCGGAGTGGAAGTACCTCAACGTGCGCCGCTACTTCCTGTTCCTCGAGCGCTCCATCTACAAGGGCACCCAGTGGGCGGTCTTCGAACCCAACGGGGAGGCCCTGTGGGCCAACGTGCGCAGCACGGTGGAGGACTTCCTGTTCAACGAGTGGCGCCTCGGGCACCTGCTCGGCGCCAGCCCCAAGGCGGCCTATTTCGTGCGCTGCGACCGCAGCACCATGACCCAGAACGATATCGACAACGGCCGGCTGGTGTGCGAGATCGGCGTCGCGCCCCTGCGCCCCGCCGAGTTCGTGGTCTTCCGCATCGGCCAGAAGACCGCCGACGCCTGACCGCCAAGACTGGAGGAGAGAACCGATGGCCACCTTCCGCGAGACACCCTATTCCGCCTTCAACTTCCTGGTCGAGCTGGAGGCAGGCCAGGGCCAGGAGGTCCAGGCAGGCTTCGCCGAGGTCTCCGGCCTCAATGCCGAGGTCACCATTGCCGAATACCGCAGCGGCAACGCGGCGGTGAACTATGTCACCAAGGTCCCCGGCATCCACAAGGCCGGCGACGTCACCCTCAAGCGCGGGGTGATCGGCGCCAGCAACATCTGGGAGTGGCTGGACGAGGCCCGGGCCAGCAGGCTCTCCGCCAAACGCAATGTCGTCATCAAGCTGCTCAACGAGGACCGCTCCGAGACGGTGCTGAGCTGGAAGCTGCGCGGTGCCATGCCCATCAAGTGGACGGGCCCGAGCCTGACCGCCAAGGGCGGCGGGGACGTGGCCATGGAGGAGCTGGTGCTGGCCGCGGAGACCATCGAGCAGGAATGACCCCCTGAGCCGCCGCCATGCCCCTCGCTGACCGACGCGTCGTCTTCGACCCCCAGCCCCCGCCCGAACCGGAGGCGGTGCTGGAGGTCGCCCTGATCGGGCACTGTCCCGGCCCGGCCGACTGGCGGCGGCTGCTCCAATTCCCCGCCCTGGTGGCCGAACTGGAGGCACTCGGCCACGGTCGGGCCCTGGCGCGGCTGCGTGAGCTGGCCGCCGGGGCGGTGCCCGGCCCGGGCGACGACGCCCTTCAGGCGCTGTACCGCCTGCCGATCCCGCTGCAGTCGCCGACCCAGTTCCAGGCCCTGTTCCCCGAGGCGGGGCGCCACCCCACCCGCTATCGCAGCCGCCTGGCGGGGGACCGGGCCTGGCTGCCGCAGGCCGTGGCCGACTTCTTCACCGCCGACACCGGCACCGGCCGGCGGCTGTGGGTCATCCGCGTGGCCGAGCGCGAGGGTATCGACGCCTTCCGGGCCCATCCGAGCGCGGGCCTGGTGCAGACCCCCGCCCCCGGCGCCTTCGAGACCGCCCTGCTCCTGCCTCGGATCGGGCTGCTGGCCCTCCCCGATCTGGAGCGGCTGCTGATCCCGGCCGACCTCGCAGCCGGCCCGCCCCCGGCCCCGCCCGAGGGGCCGCAGCCGCAGTTCGTGCCCTGTCCGCGCCCCGTCGATGCGGACCACAGGGAGCGGCGGCGCCCCCCGCCGGCGCGGGAGGCGCCGCCCCGCCCCGGTCTGGACGAGCTGATCGGCCCCATGCTGGCCTCCCTGGCCCGCTATCGACCGGACCTCCACTGTCTGCTGGGCTTCCCCCTGGGGCCGCAGGGCACGGCTGGTCAGGCCCGGCCGGATCCGGTGGCGCTGGAGGCCCTGCGGAGGCTGCAACGATCGCACAATGTGGGGGCACTGCACCGCCTCCAGCTGTTGTTTCCCTATCTGCGCCGCCCGGGCGTGGCCCTCGCCTCCCCGGTGGGCCTGATCGCCGGGCGCATGGCCGCGGTCACGGCGCAGCGCGGCCCCTGGCATGCCATCGCCGGCCAGCCGCTGCCCGGGGCCTATCGGCCCCTGCCGGCCCTGAACCAGGGCGAGGCCACCGCCCTGCGCGAGGACCCCGGGCTGGGCGTGCTGCTCAGGCGCGATGGTGATCTGGTACTGGACGACGAGCGCCTGCCCGGACCGGTGTTCGGCGCAACCGGGGTGGCGGCGCGCAGCGGCGAGGTGGCGCGCTTCGTGGGCTGGCTGCGGCGTCAGCTCCAGGCCTACGGCGAGCAGCTGATCTTCGATGCCGACCCCCGGGACCCCCGCCCGCTGCTCGCCCTGGAACGCTTCCTGGCCCGGCTCTATGCCCTCGGGGCGCTGCGCGGGCGCCGCCCCGAGGAGGCCTATCGCCTGCAGCAGCTGCCCGCCGTGGCCGGTGTGCTCCTGTTCGAGATCGAGCTGGCCCCGGCCTATCCCATCGACCGCATCCGCGTCCACCTCAGCCAGGACCCGGTCGGCGGGGGCTGGAACCTGGAGCTGAGCAATGCCTGAGTTCATCCCCTACCGCTTCCGGGTCGCCCTGTTCAGGGCCGGCCAGGGCGAGGGCCAGATCCTGTGCCGCGGGGCCTTCAGCGAGGTCGGCGGGCTGGAGGCCACCATGACGGCGAAGAGCCTGCGCGAGGGGGGCCGCAACTGGGGCGAGGTGCAACTCGCCGGACCCACCCGCTTCGCCACCATCGTCCTCAAGCGGGGTGTCACCGAGGTCGACGACCTGTACAGCTGGTTCGACGTCACCACCCGCCAGGCCAACTATGGCTACCGGCTGGACGGCAGCATCGAGCTGTTCGACCCCGACGGGCCCGAGACGCCCCGACTGACCTGGCGCCTGCACAACGCCATGGCCACCCGCTTCAAGGGGCCGGAGCTGTCGGCCACCGCCCACCAGGTGGCCATCGAGGAGCTACACCTAGTCCACGAGGGCCTGACCCTGCAGCGTCGGGCGGAGGGCGGCAGCCATGCATGAACCCCAGCTGGCCCGCGCCGTGCTGATCCCCATGATCGGTGAGCACCCCGATACGAACCAGGCGCACTACATCCTGGTCCAGTTCAACCCGGAGACCCTCCAGGTCACCCTGTCCAACAGCCTCAAGGCGGACAACCGCGGGGGGCACAACGGTGCCGCCGCCCAGTTCGTGGAGAAGAGCGACTCCAGCCTGCGGATACAACTGGTCTTCGACACCACGGTCGCCCGCAACGACCGGGTGACGCTGCAGGTGCCGGGCGAGGGTGACCAGCCCCAGACCCGCACCGCCCAGGCCGCACACACCGCCGACAGCGACGTCCGCGAGCAGACCCGGCGCATCGCCCAGGCCTTCATGGAGCCGCGCCAGACCACCGGTGACCGCCCCACCGCGCCGCAGCGCTGCCGGTTCCAGTGGGGCGCATTCGCCTTCGTCGGCATGATCTCCAGCTATCGCGAGACCCTGGACTTCTTCTCCCCCGAGGGAATCCCGCTGCGCGCCACCCTGAACCTGAGCTTCAAGGAGGACCGCTTCCAGTTCGAGCAGGTCGGCGGGGTCCGGGCCGGGGCCCGGGCCAGCCCCACCCTGAGCCCGGCCGGCCGGGACATCGGGCCCGCCGATGCCGCTCGCAAGGCGGGCAGGGATCCCCGCGACTGGCGTGAGATCGCCCTGTTCAACGGCCTGGAGAACCCGCGTTTCGGCCTGGATGGGGGGCTGGTGATACCCGGTGGCGGCAGCGGGGCCGTCACGGCGACCGCGGCCGGCTTCGTCACCGGGGCCTCCGAGCGCCTCGGCACGCGCATCCCGGGGGCCTTCGACGGGGTCCCCCCGGGGGGAGGATAGGCATGCCCATCATCGTCAACGAGCTGGTCGCCGCGCCCACCACCGAGACGCCCCCGGAACCGGCGGCCGCGCCCGCCACGGGCGCCGCAACGGGCGACGCCCTGATCGATGAACTGGTGGACCGGCTGGCCATCCAGCGCGAACGACAGGAGCGCCTGAACATTGACTGAACACGCCACCCACGAGGCACCTGAGCGCCCGGGACCGCCCCTGATCAGCGCCCGCCCCAGGCTGCGCATCGACGATCGCAGCCGCCCGGCGCTAAACGAGGCCGCCCTGGAGGCCCATGTCCACCTGCCCCTGAGCGGTATGGCCAGCGCCGAATTGCGCCTGCTGAACTGGACCCACGAGACGGACGGTCCGGGGGCCCGCTTCGCCTTCGGCGACCTCGCACTCGGTCAGCGGCTCACGATCCTGCTCGGGGAGGCCGCCGAACGGCCCGCCTTCGAGGGCGAGATCACCGCCCTGGAGGAGCGCTACGGAGACGGGGCCCCCCAGCTCGTGTTGCTGGCGGAGGACCGCCTCCACCGACTGGCGCGCCAGCGCCACAGCCGGGTGTTCGCTGCCATGAGCCTGGACGAGGTGCTTCGCCAGGTGGCCCGGGAGGGTGGTCTGGAGGCCGAGGTGCAGGTCTCCGAGGCCAACGCCGACTGGCACCAGCTCAACGAGAGCGACCTGGCCTTCGTCCTGCGCCTGCTGCGCCCCTACGACATCGCCGTCCGCCTCGAGGACGGGCGCCTGCGGGCCCGCCGCGAGGAGGCAGACCCGCTGCCTGACGCGCTGTCGGTGGCGGACAACATCCGCCGCCTGCGCCTGATCGCCGACCTCAACCATCAGCCCACCACCACCTGGGTCGGCGGCTACGACCTGGCCCGGGACGCCGCGGCCTCGGCGAGCGCCGATCGGCTGCAGCCGCCGCCGACGGGGACCGGTGCGGGACAATGGCTGCAGACCCTGGGCTGGGCCGGGGAGGAGGTCCTGCCCCATCCCTTCGCACGCAGCTCGACACAGGCCGAGGCCTGGGCCAGGGCCGGCCTGCGCCAGCGCGCCAAGCAGCTCGTCCACGGCGAGATCCTGTGCGAGGGCCTGCCCCACATGCATGCCGGGCGCGAGGTGACCCTGAACGGGGTCTCCCCGCGTCTGCTGGGCAGCTATCAGGTCGTGGACTGTCACCACCACTTCACCCGGAACGGCGGGTTCACCACCCGCCTCTACGTCCACAGGCCCGACTCGCCCAAGGGAGGCAGCGCATGAGACACCGGCTCGGGCCCCTGCAGGAGCTGCACCTCGGCCAGGTCACGGACAACCAGGACCCGGAGGGCCGGGGGCGGATCCAGGTCAGGCTGCACAGCACCGGGATGAGCCTGTGGGCCACCTGCCTCAGCCCCAGCGCCGGCCATGGCTACGGTATCAGTCAGCTCCCGCGCCAGGACGAACAGGTGGTGCTGGCCTTCGTCAGCCCCGATCTGCCCATCGTCCTCGGCGCGGTGTGGAGCGGGGCCGACAGCCAGCCGCAGACCGCGACCCCGGTGGAGGACAAGTATGCGCTGGTCACCCCGGCCGGCAACAGGCTGCTCATCGAGGACCGCCCCGGTGCACGACTGCACCTGGAGACCCCCAGCGGCCATCACATCACCGTCAGCGAGGCCTCCGGCGGAGAGATCACCATCGAGAAGGGGAACGAGCGCATCCGCCTCGACTCGGGAGGCATCACCATCGAGACGGCCAGCCAGGTGGAGATCAAGGCCGGTGCCCAGGTCCATGTCAGCGCCCCCATGGTCAAGGTGGACGCCGGGATGAGCAGCTTCTCGGGGGTCGTGCAGTGCGATACCCTGATCACGAATTCGGTGGTCTCGGCCAGCTACACGCCGGGGGCGGGCAACATATGGTAGACCGCGCCCCGCCCATCGTGCTCCACACCCCCTACTATGCCGATCCGGGTGACGGCTGCCTGGTGCATCGCTATCTGGACGAACAGTTCCTGCCGCGCTTCATCCAGGAGGCCCGCGACGGGGGCCTGAGCGCCGCCGCGACGCAGCAGTGGCGGCGCGCTGACCGCTTCGGCCCCCAGGCCCAGGACCTGCCCAACCTGCGCCTGCCCCTGCACCGCACCTTCTATGTGGTGTGCTGTGAAGCCAGTTGTGAACTCCCCGGGGCACCGGCCGTGGATCCGCGGCGCATCGCCTCCGCCGGCCTGGTCATCCGCCGTGGCCAGCCGCAGCGCCACCAGCGCTGGATGGTGCGCGACGGCACCCCCCAGGGCTGGCGCACACCCCGTGCCAACGCGCCCCTGGCCGGGGAGTTCGAACCCGAGGAGTTTCGACGCCTGCGCCACCTGGGGGTCGCCCTGGAGGCCCCGGCGCTCTACTCCGGCGAGGCCACCTACCCCCTCCACCCCCTGGTGGTCGAGCGCACCACGGCGACCGGCCACAGGCGCAGGCACACCCTGCTCTTCGGCTACCTGCCCCTGGCGGCAGCTCGCCGGTGCCCGGTGAGGACCAGCCCGCGGCACAGGGCGGGCCCCCCACCGCCTCCGGTCATCTCCTGGAGCTGGAATGGCCCTTCGGATGCCGGGATGGCCAGCCCCTTTCGACCACGCCGGAGGCAGAGCCGCCCCTGGACTGCGGGCGCTTCCGGTGGACCCAGCGCACCGGCCTGCAGCTGAGCGGCGGCAGGCCGACCCGCGCCTTCGCAGGGCTCCTGCGCCTGCTCGTGGAGCGCTACCACATCCAGGACGCCGCGCTCCCCGCCAACCGGGCCCTGCGCCGACAGCTGCGCGAGCTCCGCTTCTTCGAGCGGCTGCCCACCCCTCGCCCGGACCTCCCGGGAGATCTCCCCACCCAGGGCCATCCCGCCGCCGGCGACCTCCTCGACTACCTCGACCACCACTTCGAGGCCCTGCTGGCCTGGCTCACCCGACATGCCCAGGACGCCGACCGCCACCCGCTGCCCGAGCGCCCCGCCGATCTCCTCTACGTCGGCGAGCGCCAGGCCGCCGCCCTGCGCGAGCTGATGGCGATCCGGGCCGAGACCGCGGAGCGGATGCTGGCCGACAGCCTGCCGGTGCCCCGCTTCCAGCAGCGCCGGGAGGACATCTACTACGTGCAGCCCTTCGTGCGCTTCACCGACCGCTGTGCACGGGAGCGGATCCACTGGGGCCCCCCGAGTCCGTGCTTTCGGGTGGCGGCCCCCCTCGATCCGGAGGCCAGCCGCCCGACGGCGATCCAGATGCCGGAATTCAGCGATCTGAAGCGGGGCATGGCCCGGGGCCTGAGCTTTCTCACCCCCAGGTCACTGGCCGACAAGATCTTCTCGGTCAAACCCGACACCCGCTTCGAGGGCGGCGGCCCCGGCAACCGATGGCAGTTCTGCGCCGGCCTCAGTCTCAGCTTCAGCCTGCCGGTGATCACCTTCGTGGCCATGCTGTTGCTGATGATCGTGGTCGGCCTGCTGAATCTGGTGTTCTTCTGGCTGCCCTGGGTCTTCATCACCCTGCCGAGGCTGTGTCGCCGATGAATTCCTCGCCCCGACAGGTCGGTCTCGCGCTGGGCGGCATCAAGCACGGGCGCCTGGAGTGGGCCCGCGGCAACGACAGCGTGCGCGAGGTCATCCGGAATATCCTGCTGACCAATCCCGGCGAGCGGCTGATGCGCCCCGAGTTCGGGGCGGGGCTGCGCCGCTTCGTCCACCATCCCAACAACGAATCCACCCGCAACCTGCTGGTCGATGCGGCCCGCCGCGGCATCGAGCGCTGGGAGCCCCGGGTGGCGCTGCTGGCGGTGACGGCCACACCCGACCCCTACCACCCCAACCAGGTCACCCTCGGCATCCGTTACCGGCTGCGTTTCGACGGCCAGGAGGCCGAGCTGCAGCTCGGCCTGGACCTCAACCCGAGCTGACGGACCGAGCGCACCATGCCCCTGCCCCTCACCTCCCTGGACGACCGCCGCTTCGACGAGCTGGTGCGCGAGGCACGTGACCGCCTGCGCAGCCATCTGCCCGAGCTCAGCGAGATCGCCGAGGGGGACCCGCTCTATGCCCTGACCGATCTGTTCGCCTGGCTCACCGAGACCGTCCTCTACCGGGCCAACCTGATCCCCGAACGACAGCGCCGGGCCTTCCTCAACCTGTTGCAGATCCCGCTGCGTCCGGCCCTTCCTGCCCTCGGCCTGGTCAGTATCGATGCCCCGCCGCGCCCCCAGCTCCCCCCGCCCCTGGTCGCCGAATCGGGCCTGCGCGCCGGGCGGGTCAGTCTCCATACCCGCGGAGACCTGCAGCCCACACCCCTGGGTCTGCGCATCCTGACCAAGGAGCGGCTCGACCCCGGGCTCCTGGAGGAACTGGGGATCAGCTCCGCCAGCCTGCGTGAGCAGTACGGCCGCGAGGTGACCGCCTTCCGCCCGCGCAGCCTGATCCCGGGGCGGGACGCCCTGGACCTGGACCGGAGCATCGACCGGGCCTTCTATCTGGCCTGCGTCGTCGACCCCAGACTGGGGGACCAGGCGGATGCCCTGCGCCAACAGCTGGCGGGGGTGGTACTCAATATCGGCCTGGCGCCCGAACGGGACCTGCCTGCGCAGATGCAGACCGAGCTCAGCGCCCGTGAGCTGCGCTGGGAGATCGCCTGGCAGGCTGAGCCCGATGCCGCCACCGCCAGCTACCTGCCCCTGGAGCTCGTCCACGACAGCTCCCTGGGGGGACGCACCACCGGTGTGGCCCGCATCCGCCTGCCGCGCAGCGCCGTCAATCTGAGCGCGCAGTGGCCCGCCGACCCCCGCCTGGCGGGGCTGGGCAACCGCCCGCCGGAGCCGCCGGCCGACCTGCAGCCGGGGCAGGTGCTGTTCTGGATCAGGCTGCGTGCCGCCGACGGCGAGGCCTTCCGGCTCGGCTTCATGGACATCAATGGGGTGGAGGTGGTCGCCCAGGGGATCGTACGCGACTACCCGCTGGGCCGGGGCACCGGTGAGCCGGACCAGACGGTGCAGCTGCCCGACACCCAGATCGACGCCGAGAGCCTGGACCTGCGCCTGAGCGAGCAGGGTCGCCTGCGGCGCTGGAGGCGGGTGCCCCACTTCTTCGCCCAGGGGCCCGACGATCGGGTCTATCGCCTCGAGCCCGCCACCGGCCTGATCCAGTTCGGCGACGGGGTGCGCGGTCGCCGTCCGCCGGCGGGCAGCCTGATCCGTGCGGCCTACTACCGCCACGGCGGCGGGCGCAGCGGCAATCTGCCCCCCGGCAGCATCACCGAACTGGTCAACGGCAACGCCGGACTGCGCGTGCGCCAGGGCTGGCCCACCCGGGGCGGGATGGATGCCGAGGGGGTGGCCGAGGCGGAGCGCCTCATCCCGGCCGAGCTGAGCCATCGCCACCGGGCCGTGACCCGGGAGGACTTCGAGACCCTGGCCCGCGACAATCCCGTCAATCCCGTGGCCCGCGCCGAGACGGTGCCCGGCCTGCTGCCCGGCGCCAGCATCGGCGCCCTGCGCAGCGACGTGCCCGGGGTGGTGAGCGTCTTCGTCCTGCCTCCCGCCCGACCGGCCCTGGCCGCCGCACCCCGGCCCACGGCCGGCCTGCTCAGCGATGTCTACCGCTATCTGGACCCGCGCAAGCTGGTGGGGACGGAGCTCTATGTGCTCAGCCCCGAGTTCGTGCCCGTGGCCGTGGCGATCGCCCTGCGGGCGGTGGATCCGCAGACCGCCACCCAGACGGCCCAGGCCGTGGAACAGGCGGTGCTGGACTATCTGTGGGGACTCCCCCCGGGCGGCCCGGGGGGCAGTGGCTGGCCCCTGGGGCGTGAGCTGGCCGGCGATGAGCTGCGCGCCGTGGCGGCCCGCGTGCCCGGAGTGCTGGCAGTGGGCGGACTGCGCCTCTACTCCCGCCACGATGCACAGTGGCGGGAGGCCCCCACGGCTCGGATCGAGCTGCGCCCCTACCAGCTGCCGGAGCTCATGTCCGTCTCGGCCCAGCTCACCGACGACGCGCCGGCGCCGCCTCCCCCGCTCGGCCCCAGCGGCGACGGCAGCCTGGAGGACGGGAGCCTGCCGCTCCCGGCGCCGGTGATCCCGGATCTGTGCTGAGGACCCGCGACCATGGACAGCAACGGCACCCACTTCGCCCTCCTCCACGGACCACAGGACTTCCCCGCGCGGCCCGGGCAGGGCTGTGCCTGGGACGAGGCCGCCGATGCCCTGATGCTGGGGCAGGCCCAGCGGCCCCGCCTGGCGGGCCTGCCCTTCCCCCAGGCCCTGAGCGCCTGGCAGGCGGCCCGCCCCCTGGTGCGCGATGCCCAGGGCCAGCTGGGACTGTTCTCCGACGACGCCCGCCAGCTGTTGTTCAGCCCCGGGTGGCCCGTCTCGGGGCCCCAGCCGGTGCTGGCCGAGAGCGAGGCACACACCGGCGCCAGTCAGGCCGCCCTGGAGCTGGCACCGGTGACGGCCCCGGCCGCCACCCGCTACCGGGACATGCACCTCGGCGGTGACGGGCGCCTGGCCCTGGCCGCCAGCGACGGGGCCGGCGACCACCGCCTGCAGCTGGTGCATCTGGCCCGGCGCTGGCAACGCCAGTGCAGCCTCCCCGGTGCGCCACGCCGGGTCTGGGTCGACACCTCGAATCGGATCTGGGTCGCGGCCGACGACTCCCTCGCCCTGTGTAGCGGCGGGCCGCTGCCCCAGCCCTACTCCCCGCGTCCCGGGACCTTCGTCCCCGAGCCCGTCAATCCCCACACCCTGACCGTGCACTGGCAGCAGGCCCTGCCCGAGAGCGAGGGCGTGCTCGCCCTGACCGCCGACGGGGCGCATCTGTATCTGCTGGTCTGGCGCCGCAGCCCGAAGCCGGCCGGCTTCGAACAGCAGATCCTGGCACGCCCGCTCACCACTGAGGCCGACCTCCCGTTCACCCCCCTGGCGCTCCCCGGCGGGCTGCCCTTCGCGACCGACCTCGGGGCCCTGGGGCCCGGGCGTCTGGCCCTGATGGTCCCTCACGACGATACGGCCGATCCCGGCTTCTCGCGCCCGGACCTGCCGGTGGTGGACGTGGATCCGGGCGCCGGCCGGGCCCGCCTGCGGCCGCGGCGCTATCCACAGCTGAGCCAGCGACTGGCCCGCTTCGTGGCCAGCGCCGACGGACGGGTGCGCTATCTGTCCGCCCAGGGCCCCCTGGAGCTCCTCCCCCTGGCCCAGGCGCGCTTCCCCGCCCGCGGACAGGCCGAGCCCGCCGGCCCGCTCGACGCCGGCCGGCCCCGGAACCTGTGGCACCGGCTCTGTGTGGAGGCCTGCATCCCCCCCGGCTGTCGCCTGGAGATCCGGGCACGCAGCTGGGAGGCCGGGGAGGCACCCGGCCCGTGGCTGGCCCAGCCGCCACCCCTGTGGCGTCCCATCGCCTCGGAGCTGCCCTTCCATGCCGGCTGGCGTCCCCCGGTCCCCGGGCAGTCGGGCCTGTTCGAGGTCCTGCTCCAGCGTCCGGACGGTGCGGTCCGGGAGCTGCGCGGCCGTTACCTCGGGCTGCGCCTCGAGCTCTCCGGAGACGGCCGCCACAGCCCGGCCGTGCATGCACTACGGGCCTACTATCCCCGTTTCTCCTGGCAACAGGCCTATCTGCCCGGCCACTTCCATCAGCAGCAGGCCCCGGGTGGCGAGGGGACCGCCAACGGGGCGGACGTGCGCGAACGGATGCTCGCCGGCCTCGAGGGCATGCTGACCCCCATCGAGGACCGGATCGCGGCCGCCGAGGTCTGGCTGGACCCTCGGGCCACCCCGGCCGACCACCTGCCGCACCTGGCCGGGCTGCTCGGCACCCGGCTCCCGGGGCAGTGGCCCGAGGCCCGGCAGCGCGCCTGGGTCGCGGCCCAGGGGGAGCTGCAGCGCCGGCGCGGCACCCTGGCCGGCCTGGTGTTGGCGCTGGACATCGCCACCGACGGGGCCGTGGGACGTGGCCAGATCGTGCCGGTGGAGAACTACCGGCTGCGGCGCACCCTGGCCACCGTGCTCGGCCTGAATCTGGACGACCGCCACCACCCGCTCACCCTGGGCACCGGCCAGAGCGGCAACAGCCTGATCGGGGAGGGCCTGATCCTCACCGACGCCCAGGCCCGCGACTTCCTCGCCCTGTTCGCGCCCGAGCTGGCCACCGGGGCCGCGGACGCCGCAGCCGTGGCCCGCTTCTTCGACCGCTATGCCCACCGCCTCAGCGTGGTCCTCCACGGCCCGGCCCGCCGCCTGCGCCAGACGGTGGAAGAGCTCCTCGCCGAGCAGGCCCCGGCGACCACCCGCTGGCGGGTCGTGGAGAGCGACCACCCCTTCGTGCCCGGCCTGTCGCCCCTGCTGGGCATCGACACCTACCTGGAGATCCGCCCGCCGTGGCGGCCGCTGATCCTCGACGACAGCCATCTGGGCCGGGAGGCCATGGTGCGCAATCCCCCCGTGCTGTCCCCGGGGTACGGCGGCCGTCCACCCCGCCCGGATCGCCCCGACGGGGGCCCCGGCCATTGAGGAGCATATGCCATGAGTGACTTCGAAAAGGACCTCAGCCTGGCCGCCGACAGCCGCTGGGAGGAACCCCTCGAGCGCGTCTTCTTCGAGGCGGGGATGCTGCTGGGTGTCTCTGCCACCCGCACCGAGCAGGACTACCACCGGCGGCGGCTGACGCGACATCAGCACTGGCTGCACGGCAGCGGCACCGTGCTCGGCCTGGCCGTCACCCTGGACAGTGAACCGGCCACCGGAGAGGCCGAGGACACCACGGTGCGGATCCTGATCGGGCCGGGACTGGGTATCGACGGACTGGGCCGGGAGGTCCTGGTCCCGGGCCCCTACTGCCTCGATCTGGGGGAATGGATGCAGGCCCAGCAGAGCGGCGCCCTGCGCGACGGCCGCGACGGGGCCGGCGCCCTGTGGCTGAGCGTCACCATGCGTTTTCAGGACTGCCCCCATGCCCTGCAGCCGGTGATGGCCCGCAAGGTCAACGCCGGCACCGACCCGGTGCAGCCCGCCCGCATCCGCGACGGGGTGCTGCTGGAACTGGTGCCCGAGCTGCCCCCCGGGGAGGACGGGGACGCCCCGCCGGGCTGGCCCGGCCTCGGGCCCCTGCCCGATGCCGCCCAGGCCGCCACGGCACGCACCCCCGCCGAACAGGCCCGGGTCGATGGGGCCGGCGACGCGCTGCAGGCCCGCCGGCTGGAGCTGGCGAGCCGGCTGATCTACGCACTGCCTCCGGAGCCCGAGGCCCTGGGCCCCGGCGTGACGGACCCGGCCACCGTCGCCCGCACCCTGCTGGCGCGCCTGCGCATCGCGCTGCGCGAGGACGACAGCCCGATCCTCAATCCCGCCCACATCACAGTGGACAATCTGTCCCGACCCGTGGTGGCCAACCCGGCTCAACTGGCCTGGCTGATGCGCCAGACCCTCCGCGAGGGAACCCCGTCATGAGCGACGACATCGCCTTCGGCCCCCTGCACAGGCCCCAGGGCAGCCCCGCGGACCAGGCCCCCGCCAGCATCGACCCCCGGCTGTCCCGTACCCATTACTTCGATGGCCGCCTGCTCACCGCCGCCGACCTGGTCCGTGACCAGCAGTATCTCGACGGGCGCCTGCGCGAGGTGGGCCGGGTGCTGGGTTCGGGCATCGCCCAGGGCCTGGAGACCACCCTCGATGAACGTGGCCGGCTCAAGGTGGGGCCGGGTATCGCCGTCGCCCCCTCGGGGAGGGTCCTGGAGCTCGACCAGGCCCTGGATGTGGACCTCCTGGATGCCGGGCTGATCGCCAGTCTCAACGACACACCCGCCGGGCGCCTGCGGCGCGGACTGTATGCCGTGACCCTGCACTACTTCGAGGTGGGCAGCGATAGCGCCGAGGCCTATCCGCAGGACCTGGAGACCCAACGGGGTCTGCACTTCAACAGCTGGACCGAGGGGGCGGAGCTCACCCTCACCCCGCTGCGGACCGCCCCGCCCGCCCTGCGCAGCGACCGCCCCGGGATCAGTGATCCCCTGAGCCATCTCTCCAGCCGCGCCGCCCTGGTCAGGACCTTCCTGCCGGTCCGTGGCCAGCCCCCCGAGCTCGGTGAGGAGGCGGTCGCCCTGGGCCTGCTGGCCGTCGATCAGGGCCGCCCCCTGTGGCTCGACCTCGGTCTGCTCCGGCGTCCCCTGCGCCCGCCGGGGGCCCCCCATACCCTGCAGGAGGACCTGCACCGCCACTACGAGGAGCTGCTCGGCGCCGTGCTGGCGGCACGCTCCGCCGGGGCCCTGCCCCTGCGCTTTGGCGCGGCGCAGCACTTTCGCCTCCTGCCCCCCTTTGGCCACCTGCCTCAGCAGGCCGTGGATCCGGAACACGGCCAGCAGGCCTACTTCCCGGATCGCTTCCAGGTCAGTGTCGCCCCGGTCCGGCGGGCCGAACTCGGGGCCCTGCTGGAGGAGAGTGGGGCACTCGACCCCCTCGACCTGGAGGCGGGGGACACGGCACAGATCATGATCCTGGCACCCATGTCCGACGTCGAGTTCGAGCTCCGCGCCCGCCAGCTCGAGCACGGGACGGGACAACCGCTCCCCGACGGCCACGGCCTGCTGCCCCACATCGACCCCCTGACCCTGCGTCTGTTCCCCCTGCCCGCGGCGCACACCATCGACACCGATGCGGCCGTATGGCGCGAGATCTGGGCCCAGACCGACGAGGTCCTTTACCTGCGCCGCCCGCCCCGCGCCGCCGAGACCGGTGTCAGTGCGGTGGTGCTGGCCAGGGGCTATGCCCTCCCCTCCCCTGCCACCGACTCTGCGACGGAACTGCGGGCCCAGCTGGCCACGACCCGGGCCGCGCTGGCCCAGTGCCGCCAGTCCCTGACGGGCGCCGAACAGCGGGTCGCGGAACTGGAGGCCGCGGCGGCCGCCGGCCTGCACCTGGGACTGCGCGATCTGGCGGAGCTGCGCGGCCTGGGCCCCGACCTGGGGGACACCGTCAAGGCCCTGGAGGAACAGCTCCAGGGCCGGCCGGAGGCGGTGAAGACCGTCGCCCGGATCCTGCTCCAGGTCCCGAGCCTCTACGACCGGGCGCTGTGGCCCAGCCTGGTGATCGTGGCCCGCAAGGGCCTGCTGGACGAGTTCGCCCGCTTCACCCGGGACAAGGCCACCCCGACGACCCTGGGCCGGGCGATGGTGGAGGGTGGCGCGGAGTTCGGCCTGAGCCGCGCCCTGATCGAGCAATGGCGCGGCCTCGATCCCGCCGCACCGGTCCGACCGCCGATCCGGGACACGGTCACCGTCTCCCCCAGGGGGCTGCAACCCCGGGTGACGACAGTGCAGATCAAGACCCTCCTGCAACGCCGCCAGGTCACCGACCCGGCCACCCTCAAGGCCGCCACCCGGCTGGCCGAACAGATCGGCACCGACCGCACCGCCCTGGGCCAGGTGAATCGGATCGCCGCCCTGGTCGACATCCGCTACGACCGGGCCCTGTGGCCCACCCTGCTACGCCTGGCCGAGCGGGGGACCCTGGCGGACTTCCTGGCCTTCCTGAGCGAGGTCCGGGCCAGCGGGCAGCCCCTGGGCATGGCCGTGGCCGCCCACGGCGATCGCTTCGGGCTCACCGACGCACAGCGCCGGGCGTGGCGCGCTCTGGACTGAGGGAGGACCCCCTATGTCAACCGCCATCCGGCTCCACCGACCGCTGCCCAGTCCGGCGAGCCCCAGACGTCTCAACCCCTTTCCGGGCCGGGCCCTGACCGAACAGGACCTGGACCTCATGCAGCGCTATGTGGAGCGGCGCTGCGCCCCCCTCCTGGCCCATGCCACGCCGGGGATAGTCGACGGCCTGCAGGCCGGCATCGACGGCGACCGGCAGGCCTACCGGATCCTGGTCCAGCCCGGTACGGCGATGGACGCCAGGGGCCAGGTGGTGGCGCTGTTCTTCCCCATGACCGTGGCCTGGGAGGCCCTGCTCCCGCCCGGTCCCCAGCCCCCCGGCACGACGCCAGGCAGCCCCGCCGTGGGCGTCGGCCCCGTGTCACCGGTGGCGCCCGGGCCGGTGCGGCCGTCGGAGCCCGGGGCGGAACTGCCGCCTGCCAGGCCGCTGCGCGACGGCTTCTACTTTCTGAGCCTGCAGCGGGGCGAGGCGATCGTGGACGACGGCCCCGCCACCCCACCCTGCGCCCGGGACGAGCTAGACCCGCTGCGGCCCAGCCGTGTAGCCACCTTTGCCCGCCTGGCGCTGCACCTCATCGAGGCCGGGGGCGGGCTGATGGCCATGCCCGAGGCGAGGGCCGTCAACCGGCTGTGCGCCCACTTCCTCGAGGCGTCCCCCTTCGACCCCCGGGGCGGCGTCCCCCTGGCCCTGCTCAAGGTGGTGGAGGCCCGCCCCACCTGGTTCGATCCGCTGGCCGGGCGCTTCGCCGCCCGGCCCGATGCCGCCTGGCAGACCCTGCTGACCCACTATGAATCCGTGCTCGCGGGGCCCGGCCGCGCGCGCGGGCTGCCCCCGTCGCCACCTCCGGCCCTGCCCGACCCCTCGGGCAGGGGACTCGCCGAGGCGCTGGGCGTGGACTATCTCCCCGCCGCCGGGCCCTTCCCCCCGTGGGTGGCGGACATCGCCGGTGAGCCCGCCCGGGGCGCAGACGGGCCCGTACAGGGCTGGACCCTCCCCCGGCTGGCCTTCCGCCCCGACGGTCTGCAGATCGAGCTGCTGCCCCTGCCCGCCAGCACGGTGAACGAGATCGTGCACCGGGAGCTGAGACGGGGTCCCATCGCCATCGGCGAGCAGACCACCCAGCGGATTCGCATCCTGGTCGCCGTGAGCGATTCACGTTTCCACCCCGCCCTGCTGGACCTGCCGGCGACGGACGGGGCGCTGGAGCAGGCCCTGCGCGAGCGCGCGCAACGGGCGCGCCAGGCCTATCAGGACTGGCTCGACGCCTATGCCCGCCTCTACCAGGGCCTGGATCGCACGCCGGTCGACAGCGACGAGCCCGCCCCGAGGCTGATGGCGCTGTTCGGTGGAGTGCAGATGCCGCCGGCCCCGGTGGACTTCTTCCCCGCCCTGAGCGATGCACTGCGGCAGGCGCTGCGTCTGGTCGACGACGTCGTACCCCCTCCGGATCCGGAACACTTCTTTACCCACCTGGTCGAGCAGCGCCGGGCGCAACTGGCCGAAGGCGAGGTCCTGCCACCCCCATACAGCCTGTGGCCCGCGGGGCAGGCCCCTGAACCCGAGGCACCGGTATCCGACTACGAGGACGGGCTGTACCGCGAGCAGGCCGAACTGCAGACCGAGATCCGGGCCCTCGAGGAGGACCTGACCGCCAACTTCGAGCTCCTCGAGGCCTGCAACGACTTCCTGGGCCTGCAGCGCCAGCAGCTCGATGTCATCACCGTCTCCTTCTCGGCCCTGGCCGGCGGCGTGGCGGGGGACGGCACCGGCCTCAACCTGATGCGCTGGGCCACCGAGACCGCCTTCGTGCCCGAGAAGCAGACCGACAACGAGTGAGCAGACCATGGTCAATCCCACACTCCGTACCCAGGCCATCACCCCCCCGGGCGGCGAGGCCCTCGGCACGCGCCTCGAGTTCGCCGCCTCCACGGTCGGGGGCAAGACCGCCACCACGGCCCTGGATCCGGCCCAGCTGTCGGCCGCCTACAGCCAGACCATCGCACTCAATCTGGCCCTGTCGGGTGCCACCCGGAACGTCGAGAAGCCGGCCGACCCGGTCTACACCAAGGCCGCCGAGTCCTTTGGCGTCCTGCGCCACATCGAACCCGCCGACCACCTCTACCGGGTGGCCAGGCAGGGCATCGAGGACCTGCGCGAGGACTTCGCGAGCCACCCCCCGGGGGGCACCCAGACCCTCCTGGGGAGGATCGCGGCCTACATCGACGCGCTCTACGCACAGGCCGGAGACGATGCCCGGGCGCGGGCGGAGCTGGACCGCTTCTTCGGCCCGTTCCGCACCCCCGATGGCTTCCGGTTTCGGAGCCGCTCGGTGGACTTCGTCGAACCCGGCAAGGATATCGCCGTGCCCGGCACCGAGATCAGACACAACGCCTATACCGCGCTGTTCCACAATGGCCGGGTGATCCAGACCGACATCCGCGACATGGAGCGGCTGCGCACCGCCCTGGCCCGCTTCCGGCGCTTTCGCCAGCGACGGCTCGCCGCCGCCCAGGCCCGGCTGGTCCAGGTGGACGAGCAGATCCCCGTGGCCCGGGAGGCCCTGGACAACCTCGACCGCCAACGCCTCGAGGCCCTGGCGGACTACCACGTGGCCCAGCGCCTCGGAGGCGAGGACTGGGCCGCCGTGGAGCGGCGCTACACCGAGCGCCGCACGGCCCTGGAGGAACACGAGGGCCTGTACTACGTCCGGGTGAGGGAGAGCGCCCTCGGCCAGGAGCTGCCCGATCCCCTGGCCCTGCGCACCCGGGCCGCCGGGGACCTGGTCCCGGGCTGCCCGGCGCCGGATGGGGAGCTGCCACCGGCGCTGGAGCCCTTCATGGAGACGGTACTCGACATCCCCATCGGTGACTGGGCGGAGCTCCGCGAGCGCTACACCCTGCTGCCCCCCCGCCATCGCCTGGAGGCCCTCGTCCGCCAGCGCATGGCGCGCCTGGAGTACAAGGCCTCGGCCCCGGTGCCGGCGGTGCCCCTGGGCACCGGGCGCCGCCTGAACGTGCTGCAGCGCCAGAATCAGGGCCTGCTCCAGCAACTGCTGCGCGTGGAGGTGGCCCCCACCGCGTCGCTGCGCGACTACCAGCGCAGCGCGCGCGGTGCGCTGTCCGTGGACGACCTGCTCACCGGCCCGCCCCACCGTCTGCAGCAGGCGGCCCAGGCGCTGCGCAACCGGCTCGACCAGGCCACCCACTGCCTGCTGGACGGACTGCGCCGGATCGGCCCCGCCCTGCGCCTGAGCTGGGCCCGTGCCGCCGAGCAGGACCGGCTGCCCGTCCAGCACCCCGAGCGCTGGCCCGGCCTGGAACAGGCCGAGGCCGGTGACTTCAACGCCCTGCGCAGCCTCGTCGAGCTGGTCGCCTGGTGGTCCCGCCAGCTCCACGAGTCGGCGGGCGGTACCAGCCACAGTGCCCTACGCAACCTGATCCGGGCCTGTCTCATCCTGGCCGCCGACGACGACCCGCAACAGATCCTCCACGGACGTCTGCAGTCCACGCCCGGTCGCCTGCGTCCCGGCGAGGCCCTGCGCGTGCAGCTCAACCGCGAGGCGGCACCCGGCACCCGGCTCCAGCTGCTGGACACGCACAGCCGCGTGGTCGGCACCCTGCGCGTGGACGACTTCGACGCGCAGGGCGCGCTGGCCACCGTCACCGCGGTGCTCGATCCCACGGTCGAGCCCAGCACCCGCTTCACGGTGACCGCGCTGCTGACACCGCTCCCGGGCGGATGATGCACCCGGGCGAGGCCCAGGTCGTGGTGCGCCGGCTGCGTTATCGCGGCCAGCCCGCTCTGCGCGGGCGCGTGCTGGATGCCATCGACTCCGCGCCCTGGCCGCCGCTGCCGGCCACCGAGTACCTGTTTCTGCGCCGGCTGAGGATACGCGGGGCCTGGTGGGCGATGGCCGGGCTGACCCAGCGCACGGCCGCCGAACAGGCGGCGCGGGCCGTCCCCGGCGGGCACCCGGATGCCCGGGGGGCGGATGCGGTCCGCTTCGCCAGCCTGGCCGAGCTGCTGGCCTGTCTGAGCATCGATCTCAGTCGCCCCCGGAGCGGGCAGGCGTGGTACTGGGCGCTGTGGCAGGCCCTGTTCGAGCTGCCCCCAGGCGAGGCCCTCACCCGCCTGTGGTCTGAGCACGTCCTGGAGCTGCCCGCCCTGTTTGCGGAGCTGGAGGCGCGCCAGGCGTGGGCTGCGGCCATGGCCACGGTCTCGGCGGCCGGCCTCGAGCGCCTGCTGGCCGCCATCTGCACTACCACCGGCTGGCGGGCTCCACACCCCCCCGCGACCCCGACCCCGCCCCCCGGGGAGGGGCGCACCGCCTCTGTGGCGGCCGAGGCCCCGGCACGGCTGCCCGTCCGGGCCAGTGCACGCCGCAGTGCCTGGCTCCGCCTCATCCGGGGCGCCCCACCCGCCCGCCGCCCACCCCTACGCCGGCTGGCCATGCTCACCCTGGCCTGGGAGTTCGAGCCCCAGGCCCTGCACAGGCCGCAACGGCTGGCCGTGTGGTCTCAGGCACTGGAGCCGGAACGGGCCGGATCGCCCCCTCCGATGGCCGGCGGGGCCACACCACACCCCGCCTCACCGCCGGCCACGCCCGGCCGGCCGGCCAAAGGGGTCGCGCCGGCCTCCCCAGGCCCCGGCCCCCGTGAGGCCCCGCGGCAGACCCGGGGCGGTGGGGGCACCGTTCCCGGGCCGGCGGCCCCGCGGGAACCGACTCTCCCCCCGCTGTGCCCGGGCGGGCAGGCGGCGGGTGGCGCGCCCGCCCCGGCTCCGTCCCGGACCGACGACGGCGCGCCGCCGGGCACGGCAGCCACCACCGATCCCGGCCCCGCGCGCGGCACGGAGTCCTTCCACACCCGGCAGGGGGGACTGTTCTACCTGCTCAATGTCCTCAACCGGCCCTGGGTCCTCGATCTGCTCCGGGACGAGCCAGCCGGCGGCTGGCGGCGCCTCTACCGCCTCGGACTGGCCCTGGGACTGCGCATGGAGCCGGCGCTCGGGCAGTTCCTCGCGGCCCGCCTGGACCTCGACCACCCCGCGCGGCTGGGCACCGTGCCACCCCTGCCCGGAGAGGCGCTGCTGCTGACCCGCCTCCACCACGACTGGGGGCGCTACGGCTTCTGGGGACCCGGCCTGCTGAGCGTGGCGGCCCGGATAGACCACAGCCCGAGCCACCTCGACGCCCACTACCCGCTCGAGTCCATCGACCTCGAGATCCGGCTGGCGGGACTCGACCAGGACCCGGGCTGGCTGCCCTGGCTGGGGCGGGTCGTGAGCTTCCACTACGAGGCCGGTCCCGGGCCGGGTAGGGAGCGGGTCCATGCGCCCTGAGCCCGTCCGTCCCGGCCTGCGTCTCGACCAGGGCACCCTCACGGCCCTGGTACACCTGGGCGTGGGTCTGTTCGGCGAGCGCCGGCTCAGCGAACCCGATCCCCTGTTCCAGGCCCTGCAGGAGGAATACGATCCGGCCCGGACCATGGGCCTGCCACCCCGGGCCTGGCCGGAGCTGATCGCCTGCCTGCCCCGCCAGGGGCGGGGCTGGCAGGGTCCCGTGGGCCGGCTCGCCAGGGAGCTGACGCTGGGTCCGGCGGACCTGTTCGTGCTCGGACTGTGCGGCGGGACAGAGAGCAGCCACTGGCTGAACCTGGCCATTGGCACCCTGCAGGCCCCCGATGGCCCCGCACGCCCGACCCTCCATCTGGTGAGCAGCCTGGTGGCGCAGCTCTTCGAGCAGCGACTCGCCCCCCATCAGCTGGCCCAGCACGCCCTGGTCCGCAGCGGCGTGCTCACCCTGGAGGACGACGACAGCCCCATGCCCCTGCGCACCCTGGGCACGTCCCCCCTGCTGTGGGCCTTGCTCGGTGGAGAGGAGGTGCACTGGCCCGGCACGGAGTTCCTGCCCCCGCCCCAGCCGGACCTGCTGCCCGCCTCCCTGAGCGGACAACTGCCCCGGGCGGCACGCCTGCTCGCCGAGGGAGCCGCCCGGGGTGTGGTCCTGCGCGGGGCACGAGAGAGCGGTCTGTGTGCCGCCGCCCTGCTCGCCGAGGCGCTGGGCCGCAGGGCGCTGACCGTGGGCGCGGAGCAGTGGGCGGCCGAGGCCGCCCTGTCTCCAGCGGCCCGTTATGGTGGCTGGCTGCCGGTGCTGAGCCTCGAACTGGGTCCGTCCGACTGCCTGTGCCCACCACAGCGTCCCCTCCCGCCGCCCCTGGTCGTGGTCACGGGTCGAGAGGGCGCGGTGGATGGCGAGGGCTGGATGGAGATCGAGCTCCCACCCCTCGATCGCGCTCAGCGTCAGCGGCTCTGGCACGCCCTGCTCGGGGACACCCTCGACACCCACCGGCTGGCGGACGGCGCCGTGCTCGAGGGGCCCCTCATCCAGCGCCTGGTCGCCCGTGCCCGCCTCGACGCCGAGCGCCAGGACCGCCCCCTGACCATGGACCACATCACCGCCGCACGGATGCGCCTGGGCACCCACCGCCTGCGCCTGCTGGCGCAGCCGGTGGAACGCCAGGTGGCGCGCCAGGCCCTGATCCTG
>Ga0114931_10001449_pt1 | contig 30326 bp, 31 predicted proteins | sample 2SBtaG_FD_89579 | JGI IMG/M metagenome (GOLD analysis project Ga0114931, IMG submission 89579) | Deep subsurface microbial communities from Kolumbo volcano to uncover new lineages of life (NeLLi) - 2SBTROV14_V59a metaG | ecosystem: Environmental > Aquatic > Marine > Volcanic | place: Kolumbo... | reverse complement strand
CACGACCGATCTCGTGTTCTGGGTAATATTCAAATATACTGGCTTGGATGGTGCGTTTTTCGCGCATTGTCGTCTCCGGTGTTGGCGGGTATTTCTTTTATAGTCAATCGCTTAGCTATAAATTATACCCGACTTCACTGGAGTTTTACATCACTTTTAGGTCGTTTTCTACAATTAATTCAATGTGTTATCGTTTCTGACCGGACACTAATTAACTATTCCGCGTCGTTGCGTCTTGCCCTGCACCACCGCAAACGCACACTTTACCCTGTCCAACTGAGGATTCTAGGTTGAATTCTCCATTGTGAGTCCTCGGGTAGCTCGGCTACTCTGGCGGGTGTCGCTTTCTTCTTGTCGATGGGGATGCGGGAAGAAAGTATAGACGAGGGGGCAGGCCCTACTGAATGGATCGGCTCTAGCCTCTCGCCCGCAGGGCCGGCCACAGTCGGCGCGGCTGTGGCCGGCGTGTGGTTCTGTCCTGGAAGATTCGGTAGAGTGCTCAATGGCCTGAAATTTCTCAAGTAGAATCAATAAGTAAGATTTTTATTAAATGCTGATGCACTGGTTGCCCGAGAGTGCGCAGGTCGTGTCATCGTTGTATAATCCCAGCCTTCATTTCGACTTTGTCAGGTTATCCAAGGTGGGGTGTGGCGGGGCATCTGCGCGGCCTTTCATCGCTGTGACAAAGTAGATTGGGACCGGTCTGTTTGGTCCGGGAAGCGGCCTCCTGAACCCCAGGGATCCACGGGCGTGCAGACCATGAGAGCCTAACCCTGGTTGTGCGTTGCCCTCCCTCTTGCTCAAGAGCAGGCTCAGTGCATCAGGGCTTGTGCGGCGTGTGGGTCGCTTTCAATGAGCCGGGGCGAGGGTCTGTTCCGGTGCTGTTTCGGGGCGCCGCTCGTACGCGACCCGGGCAACAGGTTCAGTGATAAATTACAAGAGTGCCATGTGGCGTGGGGGAGTGTGAAGATGCAATACAAAGGTAAGTGGATCCTGTTACTCTCTGGTCTGGTGATGGCCGGTGGGGCCTGTGCCGATCGGGTCGCCGAAACGGCCATGCATGAGTATGAACAGGCCATCAAGCTGAAACCCAACCTGGAAAACGGTAGAAAGGTCTATAGGATCTGCGCGGTCTGCCATACCCCGGAGGGCTGGGGGACGGAGGATGGGGCCTATCCTCAGCTTGCGGGTCAGCTCAATACCGTGATAATCAAGCAGTTGGCGGATATCCGTGCCCGCAACCGTGATAATCCCACCATGCGGCCCTTCACCTCCCCGACCCTGTTGGGAGGGGACCAACAATTGGCGGACGTGGCAGCCTATATCGCACGACTGCCCATGACCCCGCACAATGGCAAGGGTCCGGGGCGCGACCTGGAGTGGGGCAAGCGACTGTTCGAGGAGAACTGCACCGAGTGTCATGGCAAGCAAGGGGAGGGCGACAAGGCCGAGCATATCCCGGCCATTCGGGGCCAGCACTTTCGCTATCTGGTGCGCCAGTTCGAATGGATCAAGATGGGCCGCAGGCGCAACGCCGACAACAAGATGGTGAAGCAGATCCGCGACTTTCGTCATCGTGACGTCATGGCGGTGCTCGACTATGTCTCGCGGATCGCTCCACCGGCCGACCAGGTGGCCAAGCCGGGTTGGACTAACCCGGACTTTCCCAAATATGTCCGTCGCCCCATCAGGGCAGGTTACGCCATCGATGAGCGTGCCCAGCGCCGCGAGCGGCTCAAGTGAGTCCTGTCACATAAAGATATCCTGGGTGATGTTGGTGAACCAGCTATGGGCATAGGCCACTTCACGCTTGCGTATATCGGCCCCGGCATCAAGGGATGAGAGGCCACCTGCGACCTTGACGATCTGTGAGCCGTCCCGCGCCAGGCGGTAGACCCCGGCGCCCGAGATGCCATACTCCCTGCCGACGATGGAGTAGCAGGTGTCGACAAAGACCGGGGTGCCCGGTTGCCGGCCATTCAGCAGGGCGGCCACGGCGGCGGCGCAGACCTTGGCCTCGGAGTTTGCCGCATAGCCCGATTTCGGTATGCCGCGGGTGACTGAGGCGTCACCGACCACATGAATATGCCGCTGCAGAGTGGATTCGAAGGTGAGCAGGTCCACCGGGCACCAGCCACTCGCATCGGTCAGTCCTACGGCGAAGGCGATGGCGCCCGCCTTCTGGGCGGGGATGAGGTTGAGCACATCCGCCTTGATAGTCTCTTCGAAGCCGGTGGTGACGGTGCGGCTGGTACGGTCCACCTTGACCACCGCGTTGTCGTTGGAACCCTGGGCGCTGCCGCGCCATTCGATCAGGGAATGGCTGCTCTGGTAACCGTAGAGCGCCTTCCAGCCCTGCAGGAACAGCTCCATCTTGGCAAAGTGGGGCTTGGCGTCGAGGATGAGGATCTTGGACCTTGGTTTGTGCCCTTGCAGATAATGGGCGATCTGCGAGGCGCGTTCATAGGGACCGGGCGGGCAGCGAAAGGGGTTGGGCGGTGCGGCGATCACCACCCGGCCGCCATCCGGCATGGCCTCCAGTTGCCGGCGCAGGCTGATGGTCTGAGAACCCGCCTTCCAGGCGTGGGGAATCTCCTCGGCGACCTGGGCGTCATAGCCCTCGATGCTCTCCCATCTGAAATCGATGCCGGGGGCGACGATGCAGCGGTCATAACCGAACTGCCGGCCACTCCGGGTCTTGACGGTGCGAGCCCGGGCATCGATGCCGGTGACCCGGTCCTGGACTACCCGCACGCCATGCCGGCGCAGGGCGTGGTAGCCAAAACGTATGGAGTCGATGGTGCGTTCCCCGCTCAACACCTCGTTCGACATGTAGCAGGTGTAGTAGTCCTTGTTCGCTTCGATCAGGGTGACCTGGATGGTTGGATCGGCCATTCGCAGGTACTTGGCCGCGGTGACGCCGGCGGTGCCGCCACCGACCACGACGACTTTCTTGGAGGCCCCCAGGGTGATGTGGGGAAGGCTGGCCAGACCGATGCTGGCCGTGGCGCCTTTGATGAATTTCCTGCGGGAGACCTGCATCCGCCTTTCCCTCATCCCATCATCCTAGAATCCTCAGTTGGACAGGGTAAAGTGTGCGCTTGCGGTGGTGCAGGGCAAGGCGCAACGACGCGGAATAGTTAATTATGTCCATGGATGGACGGTATGCAGAAAATGCAGGAGCAATTTTCTGCCTATTCCAAGGAGTTGTAACGCCGCCATGCGCCACCGCAGGCGTGCAATTTGCCCTGTAGCGTGGTTCATCCAACGGGTGATAAGGTCAATCGAAGTGAGTGTTTTTCATATCAATCACTTAGTTTCAGAATGGAGCAATCAACTGAGGAATCTAGGATCATCCGTGGCTGGCGAGGGCGCTCACCTGTGTTTGGATCCCGGTGTGTGCCACCCTCCCCCTTCATCTGCTTGGGGGGCCTGCAGCAGCCGGGTCTGAAATCGCGCCGGGTCCATTTCGGACGGCCGGCTATCTCTGTAACAGATCGGTGATGCCTTCGAGGTGTCTCTTCTTGGCCAGATCCAGGGCAGTCCGGCCCTGGTGGTCCTTGCGGCTTGGATCGGCGCCCTGGTCGAGCAGCAGTTCGACCAGGTCCCGGGAGCTGCTGCTGACCGCCTCCATCAACGGGGTGATACCGTCGTTGTCCGCCAGATTGACATCTGCCCCATGCTCGAGCAGGAGTTTGGTGACCCGGTAGTGGCCCGATCCCGCAGCCCAGATCAGGGCCGTGGCGCCGTCGTGGTCGCGTGCGTTGACATCCGCCCCCAGTCTCAGCAGGGTCTCCACGACCTGGTCCTGTCCCCGGTCGGCGGCCAGGATCAACGGGGTGGAACCGTTCTTGTCGGTTGAGTTGATGTTGGCGCCGTGCTTGACCAGCATTTCGCAGGTCTCGGCATGGCCCTTCTCGGCGGCCATCATCAGGGCGTTCTGGCCGTGTTTGTCCGATGCCTTGGGGTCGGCGCCTTTGTAGAGCAACTGTTCCACCATGTCGGTGATGCCGTAGCGGGAGGCGATCATCAGGGCGTCCCAGCCTGCCCGGGTGCGGTCATAGAGGTGCGCGCCACGCTCCAGCAGCAGGGCGGAGATCGCCGGGTGGCCGTTCTCGGCGGCGAAGGTCAGGGCGGTGCAGCCGGCCACGGTGCGGGCATTGACATCGGCCCCGCGGGAGAGCAGCAGGGCGACGGTCTCCATGTTGTCGTTTTCCACCGCCATCATCAGGGCGGTCTTGCCAAACTGGTTGGTGGCATCGACGTCCACTCCCTTGTCCAGCAATTTCACGATGGTCTCGTCGTCCCCCAGACTGGCGGCTATACGCAGTTCCTTGCCTTCCTGGGAATCGGCCGCCAGGGTGGTGGTGCAGAACAGCAGCGCCAGCAGGGCAGTGGCGAGGATTCTGGTCATGATCGGTGACTTACCGGGATTATGCTGGATCACTCTATTCCCCTTCTTCTTCCTCGTCGGGTTCGTCAGGTTCCTCGTGGGCGATACCGGCGTGGCAGTCGATACACTCCTTGCCTTCGTCCAGCGCCCTGGGGTGGCGTTTGCGCGCGCTGCGGCCCTGTTCACTCAGGTCCATTGCGCCATAGTCGTGGCAGGACTTGCATTCACGCGAGTGGGTGGTGCGCATCTTGTCCCAGACGATATTGGCCATTCGCCAGCGGTTTTTCTCATACTTCTCCTTGGTGTCGATGGTGCCCAGGATCTCTTGCAAGACGTCATTGGCGGCCATCACCTTGGCCACCATCTTGGGGAAGAAGGGCTTGGGGACATGGCAGTCGGAGCAGACCGCCCGCACCCCGGCGGCATTCTTGTAGTGCACCGTCTCCTTGTATTCCGCGAGATTCACCTGCATGGAGTGACATGAGGTGCAAAATTCCATCTCGTTGGTGTAGGCGAGCCCCATATTGAACAGACCGGCAAAGACGATGCCGGCAAAAAAGATCACGGAGACGAGCAGCAAGGAAACCTTGCCCGAATTATATCGCGACATACTCCACCCTCAAAGAATAAAAGAATAAACAGTCGTGATTGGGTACAGACCTCAGCGGCTTTCCGGACCATGGATAAGGGCTGGTGTGACAGGCCGTCTGTGGGCTCGATGGCGGCGTTCTTGCTGCCAATGGTCTCGCCAGCCCGTATCCATAGCCCTCCGGAGCGCGAGAGCCGAGTCTTGTAACTGATCACATACACAGTTGCGCGGGGCGCCCTGTGTTGATTTGTCACCACGACTGCAGGGCCTGCAAGGCCCATGTGGTGCCGCTTCTTGGTTTTGGGGATGTTACGTCAAGTCCCGGGACGATGCAAAATTAGCGATATAAAACAATCGATTATCAATATATCAGTGATTACTGAAAAAGCCTCGGGGGATTGCAGGGCTGCACCCGGTGCCGGGTAGGACCCAGCCCCTGCAGACGGTCGCCGATCTCCCCCAGCATGGAGGGGGTGATCAGATCGGTCTCCAGGGTAGTGCGGATCTCATGGGGAATCCTGCTGTGGATCAGGATCTCCGCACTCTCCCAGGCGCGCCTGCCGCTGCCGCGGACCCCGGTCAGTTCGGCATAGTCGGAGGGCAGGGTCTTGATGTCCAGACCTACCCAGTCGAGCCGGGGCAGCAGGGCCGACAGCCTCTGGGGATAGGGGCCGGCGGTGTGCAGTCCGACCTTGAACCCCAGCCCCTTGACCTCCGTGACGGCGGCGGGCAGGGCGCGTTGCAGGGTCGGCTCTCCGCCGCTGAAGACCACCGCGTCGAGCAGTCCCTGGCGGCGACGCAGAAACTCGACGATATCGCGCCAGGGGATCTGCACCTCGCCCCGGGATGCCAGCAGTTCGGGGTTGTGGCAATAACGACAGCGCCAGGGACAGCCCTGGCAGAAGACCACCGCAGCCAGTTCGCCGGGGAAGTCGATGGTGGTCAGGGGTGTGAGGCCGCCGACTCGCAGTTCGGTTGCTGGCATCTGCTCTACTGTTCCCTGAAATTGACCCGCTCCGCCTGTTCGGCTTGTTTGCCCGGGTTGAAGGCCGAGACCGGCCGGTGGTAGCCCATGACACGGGTCCAGACCTCACAGCGGGTCCTCTCCCGGTCATCCAGATGGATGCCTTGCCCTGTTTCTGGGGCGTCGTCCCGGGCCGGCATCCCCGTCGCCGACTTGCTGGCCTCTATGCGACCACTGGATGCATGGGCCTCCCGCGCCTGGATTCCCACGTGGCCTCGTTTTGCTTCTTGCGATTCAGTCTTGGATGGCATGTTTGGCTTGCTCCTGTTGTTTCTGTTGTATCAATTCTTCATCGCAGCGCGGGCAGAACTCGTGTTCACCACTCAAGTAGCCGTGCACCGGGCAGATGGAGAAGCTGGGGGTGATGGTGATGTAGGGCAGGCGGAAGCGCTCCAGGGAGCGGCGCACCAGCCGTTTGCAGGCCTCGGCGCTGCTGATGCGTTCGCTCATATAGAGGTGCAGCACCGTGCCACCGGTATATTTCTGCTGCAGGGGCTCTTGACGGGCCAGGGCCTCGAAGGGGTCTTCGGTGAAGCTCACCGGCAGCTGGGAGGAGTTAGTGTAGTAGGGACGTTCACGGGTTCCGGCCTGCAGGATGGAGGGGTAGCGTTTGCGGTCCTCCCGGGCGAAGCGGTAGGTGGTGCCCTCGGCCGGGGTGGCCTCCAGGTTGTACATGTTGCCGGTCTGCTCCTGGAACTGCAGCATGCGCACGCGGATGTGGTCGAGCAGGCGCTCGGCGAAGGCGCTGCCCCAGTCACTGGTGATGTCGTGCCGGTCGTCCGTAAAGTTGCGGATCATCTCGTTGATACCGTTGACGCCGATGGTGGAAAAATGGTTGCGCAGGGTCCCCAGGTAGCGCTTGGTATAGGGGAAGAGGCCGGCGTCCAGGTGGCGCTGGATGACCTTGCGCTTGATCTCCAGGCTGTTGCGGGCGATCCCCAGCAGCTCGTCCAGTCGCCGCAGCAGCCCCGCCTCGTCGCCCCGCTGGAGGAAGCCCAGGCGGGCGCAGTTGAGGGTCACCACCCCCAGGGAGCCGGTCTGTTCGGCGGAGCCGAACAGACCGTTGCCGCGTTTGAGCAGTTCCCGCAGGTCGAGCTGCAGGCGGCAGCACATGGAGCGGACCATGTTGGGTTTGAGTTCGGAGTTGAGGAAGTTCTGGAAGTAGGGCAGGCCGTACTTGGCGGTCATGGCGAACAGGCGCTGCGCGTTGGCGCTCTCCCAGGGGAAGTCCGGGGTGATGTTGTAGGTGGGGATGGGGAAGGTGAAGACCCGTCCCTTGGCGTCGCCGCGGGTCATCACCTCGATATAGGCGCGGTTGATCAGGTCCATCTCGGTCTGCAGCTCGCCGTAGCGAAAGGGCATCTCCCGGCCGCCGATCAGCGGTATCTGGTCGCGCAGATCCTCGGGACAGACCCAGTCGAAGGTCAGGTTGGTAAACGGCGTCTGGGTGCCCCAGCGGGAGGGCACGTTGAGGTTGTAGATCAGTTCCTGAATCGCCTGGCGGACCTGGACATAGTCCAGGCGGTCGTTGCGCACGAAGGGCGCCAGGTAGGTATCGAAGGAGCTGAAGGCCTGCGCCCCGGCCCATTCGTTCTGCAGGGTGCCGAGGAAGTTGACGATCTGCCCCACCGCCGAGGAGAGGTGCAGGGGGGGTCCGGACTCCACCTTGCCGGGGACCCCGTTGAGGCCCTCGTTGAGCAGGGTGCGCAACGACCAGCCGGCGCAGTAGCCGGCCAGCATGTCGAGGTCGTGGATGTGCAGGTCACCCTCCCGATGCGCCTGGCCCACCTCTGGAGGGTAGACGTGACTCAGCCAGTAGTTGGCGATCATCTTGCCCGAGCTGTTGAGGATCAGGCCCCCCAGGGAGTAACCCTGGTTGGCGTTGGCGCTGACCCGCCAGTCGGCCCGCTCCAGGTACTCGTTGACCGAACTGGCGACATCCACCAGGGTGTGCCGGTCCTGGCGCAGGCGGTGGTGCTGTTCGCGGTAGACGATATAGGCCCGGGCGGTGGCCAGGTGGTCGGCGCCGATCAGCACCTGTTCGACGATGTCCTGGATGCGTTCGATCTCCGGGATGGCCGCCCGCCGGTGGCTGTGGCTCAAGACCTTGACTACCTGGGCCGTCAGCAAACGGGCCTCGTCCTCGTTGAATTCTCCCGTGGCCTGGCCGGCCAGGAGGATGGCCCGCTGGATCTTGCCGGCATCGAATGACGCCGCCTGGCCGTCGCGTTTTCTGACCCGGCTGGGGAGAAACAGGGGGGCTCCATTGGGCTGGCTGTGTATTGGTGGGGATCTCCTTGGTGTCGCCTGATCACCCTGCCGCCGAGTGGTAAACAGGGCTGCCGAGGGGTGTGTGCGAGGACGTCAGCTTATCTTATTAGGCACAATATATAGTGGAAAATTACACCATTAACCCAATATATTGGGCGTTAAGTGAGTTTTAATTGATCTGGATCAGATTGGGGCGGTTTCGGGTCGGGCGACGATGCCGTCGTAGGGGGGGCTGTTTTACTGACGAGTGGTGGTGGGGCCATTGACCATCTGGCTCAGCGGCCGTCACCCACGAAGGGGTTGCTGCGGCGCTCCTCGCCAAAGGTCGAGCTGGGGCCGTGGCCCGGAATGAAACGTACCTCGTTGCCCAGGGGCCAGAGGCGCTGGTGGATGGAATCGATGAGGGTCTGGTGGTCCCCGCGGGGAAAATCGGTGCGCCCGATGGAGCCCTTGAACAGCACGTCTCCCACCAGCGCCAACCGGCTGTCCGGATGGAAGTAGACGACATGCCCAGGGGTGTGGCCCGGGCAGTGCAGCACCTTGAGTTCAATGTCGCCGAAACCGACCCGCGCGCCCTGTTCCAGCCAGCGGTCCGGGGTGAAGGCCTCACCGTCGGTGAGGCCGAACATGGCGGCCTGCTGGGGTAGGCGCTCGAGCAGGAACAGGTCCTCCCGCTGCGGGCCCTGGATCGGCAGGCCGAGGCGCCTGGCGAGGGCGGCGGCGCCGCCGGCGTGATCGATGTGGCCATGGGTGATGAGGATCAGCTCCGGTTGCAGCCGTTCACTGGTGAGGGCCTGGACGATCCTGTCGACCTCACCCCCCGGATCGACGATGGCACAGCAGCGGTCCGTCTCGTCCCACAGCAGGGTGCAGTTCTGTTGCAGTGGGGTGACCGGTAGGATGCGGAATTGCATCAAGCGATCTCGGCCAGGAGCTTCTCCAGCTGTTTCAAGCTCTTGGCGCCCAGCACCACTCCTTTGACAATATTGCCCTTCACCAATACGGTAGTGGGAGTGGCGCGCACGCCGAAGCGTCGGGCGGTATCCGGGTCTTGCTGTACGTCGATCTTACCCACATTGCCATGCTCCCGGGCCAGCCGGTCGATGAGGGGGGTCATGCTCCGGCAGGGCCCACAGGCGGGGCTGTAGAAGTAGAGCAGGCGCCCCTTGTCGTCGCTCTCCCCGGTTTCGACTTGCCTGCCTATCATGCGGCGGCTGGAGAGGTAGGTCAGTAGAGGCATCAGGATGAGAAATCCGGTAACCACCAGAATCAGAATCAAGACCCATGACATCGTATTGCTCCCGTATTTTGCAACATGGAGTGGCGCTCACTAACACCCATGAGACCAGGGCCGCACACACCCTAGATCATGGAAAACCTGAATCCGTGCGTTGGTGTGCAATATCCTCATTGGTCAAGGGGTTGCTGGGGTCTTTGGGTGAGACGCCGTGAATACATCCCTGTAGGCTTGAATGCAGCATCCCTGCTGCATACACTCACCCAAAGACCCCGGCAAACCCATTCGAAAGTCACGGATTCAGGAAAAACCCTAATCTATTTCCATACTAAAATTTGAGGGTCGCCACCAGGAGAAGTTCTGGTGGTGGCGGTACCTGCTTCAGGTCGGCTCCCAGAGAGAGGTTGAAGAGTGGAACAAACCAACCTGTTTATCGCCCTGGGGGGATTATTGATCCTCGCACTGGTACTGGCAAGTGGGGTGCGCAGATACCAGCAGCGGATGGCAGAAAAGCGCCTGCGTATCCAGCGCATCCTGCGTGGTGTGGATCTCATCGAGGAGTTGCTGGGACGTACGGGCGATTGTGCGCCACCCCTGGAGATCGAGCGCCTGTTGCGTGAGGATATCGTCGCCCGCTATCGGCTGGTGTCGCGTATCGACGGCCGTTACCAGGGGATAGAAGCGCTGCTGGTGGAGGCGCAACAGGCCCTGGCGGGGTGCCGGGATAGAGGGGTGGACGAGACAGGCATAGAGGAACGGGTGCAGATGGAGCGGGCGAGCGGGGCGCTGGGCGAGCTGATAGGCCTGCTACGCCAGGGAGGTCTGCTCAAGCCCATGGCGCCGGAGCAGTTGAGAGAGCGGGTCCATCGGTTGGCGCTGCGCCGGGCCGAGTGTGTGCGGCGTTTCTATCTGGCTCGGGCCGAGCAGTTGCGGGGCGAGGCCCGGCTGTCCGAGGCCCTGGCCCAGTGTCAAGGCCTGAAGACCTTTCTCAGTGAGAACGGACCCAACTGCGAAAAGGTGAGGGAGTGGTATGGCGAGGCCGATACCCTGGCCAGGTCGATCGGTGATGAGATAGCGGCCGCGGCCGGATAGCCGCCTCAGCGCCGGCGCCGTGCGCCCTTCTTGCGCGGGATGTTCCGGGAGACATAGATCTGGCGGCCGTCGATCTCACTGCCATCCAGTGCCGCAATGGCGGCCCGGGCCTCATGCCCCTCCATATCGACCGTGGCGAACCCCTTGCAATCCCCGGAAAACAGGTCTTTTGCCAGGGTCAGTCCCCGGACTTTACCGAATTGCGAGAACAGTTCGGTGAGGCTGGCTTCGTTGGTGGAGCGGGGGAGGTTGCGTACGGATAGTGTGATCATGGAGATCCTCAAGACAGGGGGCGACAGTGACGTCCGCTGGGGCGTCTGCCGGGTGGGGCGGGGAATTGGTGGCCCGGCCGGGGCCGGGCTGTTTTCTAAGGGCTGGTAGTGACCTCAGAGCGGAACGACGTTGTCCGCCTGGGGGCCTTTTTGGCCAGCGACCTCGGTAAACTGGACTTTCTGTCCATCACGCAGGGTCCGGCGGCCTTCGCCGACGATGGAACGGAAATGGACAAAGAGATCGGCGCCGTTTTCTCTTTCAATGAAGCCGTAGCCCTTTTCGTCATTGAACCATTTAACGGTGCCGGTTTGTTGCTCAGACATGTGTAATCAACCTCGAATATAAAAAAAGTCTCAATTCATGTGGCCATGATCAAGACGACTTGCGGTCATGATGCAGAAATTCAGTGGATGGAGCAGAGTGAGATGAATGGCTTCAGCAGAACAGCTACTCGATTCAGGCAGGATTTCTCATGAGTGGGTGAGTAGAACGTATTTCCCGGGTGAATGTCAATCGTTTTGGGGAAATTCTCCATCTTCCTGGAGGGGGTGATCGTCCCCTTCGACCTCGGGCCGGGAGATACGGTGGTGTTCGTTCAGCCAGGCCCCGAGGTCGATCAACCGGCAGCGCTCGCTGCAGAAAGGGCGCCAAGGTGACGTTTTGTCCCAGGTGACGAGCTTGCCGCAGTGGGGGCACCTGGTCTGGAGGGGGGGGTGGGTCATCAAAAAACGCAGTTGGTGAGTTGAAATTCTATGTCATGGGTGGTCTGGAGCGGGCGCCCGCTATCCACTGCCTCGAGAAAGCGGATGCTGTAGCGGTGTTTGTTACCGCTGATCTCGACGAATAGGGAGGCAGCCTGCGGCAGTCCGACCCGAACCAGCTGGGCGGGGGCCGAGCTCTCGAGTGATTTTTGATAGAAACCCTTGCGCGCCAGTTCCTGTCTTGGATGGGTGCTGCCACGCACCAGGTTTAGCAGCAGCACGACCGCCTCCCGCACCGGAGTGAGTTCCCGCAGCCAGTCGTCCATCTGGTCCTGGCGTACCTCGTAGGGCTGATTGAGCCAGTAGTGGTACTGGGGCAGGTCGAAGTTGCAGCTGCCACCGGGGATACTGCTGCGCTGCAGGATAGTGGTGAGGAATTCGTCCTTGCGCAGCCGCTGGGCGATCTGGCCGTTCAAGCGATAGACCTGGTGAATCGCCTGTTCGAGATCATCCAGCACCGCCCCCAGGGCCTGCAGGTCCACCCCCGGCTGGCGCCTTATCTTCTCCAGATTGCCGGTATGGCGTTCCAGTTCTTTGAGTATCTCGGTCTTGAGGTCGGCGCGGCTGAACAGGCAGCTGATATCGAGCAGCCCATCGATGGCGGCCCGGTTGCTCCAGCTGTCGTGTAGGGGTCGGAAGTGGTCGAGCTGGCTAAACAGGTGCTCGAGGCGCAGAAAGGTGCGCATGCGTTCGTTCAGCGGGTGTTCGTAGAAGATGAGGTCGGCCACGGCGGATAGGCATTTGTGCGCGCTTTGGGGAGCAAATTGTCGCGCATTTCATCGCGAAAGGACAATAGTGGCCGAGGAACGGGATTGCATTTTTTACAATCGGCCCCGAACATATCCACTGCCGGACTCTTTGTGGTTCTTATATTATATTGAATTACAACGAGTTGGGAGTAACTGCCCTGATCGGTAGGGGAGCGCTGCAACAAGTCCTCGCTCAGCCTGTCGTCCCGGGTGGCTGCAGGGCAACAGATTCCCAGGCGGGTGCCGCTAATTGGGCTATGGCGCCAAAGACCATCGGACGTTTCAGGATCGGCAGACAGCTCGGCTCGGGCAACCAGGGCACGGTCTATCTGTGTGTGGATACCGAGCTGCAACGCCGGGTGGCCATCAAGCTGCTGAACAAGTCCCTGCCCGAGGCCGCCTACCGCAGCGAGGCGCGCACCATGAGCCAGCTGCAGCATCCCAATATCGTCACCATCTACGAGGCGGGGGAGTATCGGGGCACTCCCTACCTGGTGTTCGAATATGTGGAGGGCCGCCTGCTGACCGAACTGATCCGTGGGGAGAGTCTCGATCTGGCACAGGCGCTGGCGATCTTCGAGGGGCTGCTGGAGGGGGTGAGCCAGGCCCACCGGGTCGGTGTGGTGCATCGTGACCTGAAGCCGAGCAACATCATCCTCAACCAGGAGCGGGTACCGAAGATCACCGATTTCGGTATTGCACGCCTGCTCTCCGGCGGCAAGCAGCGTGACCAGGAACTGATCGGCACGCCACGTTACCTGGCTCCGGAATATATCGAGCGGGGTGAGGTGGGGCCGGGCAATGACGTCTTCGCCCTGGGGCTGATCCTCGACGAGATGCTCACCGGCATGCCGGTATTCAGCGGTCAGGACCCGCGGGTGGTGCTGGAAAGCATCCTCAAGCTGCAGCCCGAACCCCCTTCTCGTTTCAATGTGGAGGTGGGGGAAAGGCTGGACCGCTTCGTACTCAAGGCCCTGGAGAAGGATCCGCAGTTACGCTTCAGCGATGCAACGGAGATGTTGCAGGCCTTCAAGGAGCTGCACCGCTCCCCCCAGGAGCTGGCGGAGGTGGCGGACGCCTCCCATGGCACCGTGGAGTTTCTGCTGCGCCGCATGAAACGCAAGAGTGATTTCCCGGCCCTCTCCCAATCGGTGCGCAGTATCAACGTCATGTCCGAGAGCAGTAACAAGGATGTGAATCAGTTGGCCGGGGTTATCGTCAAGGATTTTGCCCTCACCAACAAGATCCTCAAGGTGGTCAATTCGGCCTACTACGGCCGTTTCTCGGGGCGCATCGGGACCGTTTCGCGGGCCGTGGTGGTGCTGGGCATCCGCGCCATCCGTTCCCTCGCGGCCTCGCTGATCTTCTTCGAACACATACAGGACAAGGAGCAGGCCCAGGAACTGCGGGAGCTGGTCTCCTCCGCCATGTTCAGTGCGACGTTGGCCAGCCAGGTCGCCCGGCGGATGGACAAGCAGGAGGCGGAAGACTATTTCCTATCGGCGATGTTGCGTGATCTGGGGCGTATCCTGGTTGCCTTCTATCTGCCGGAGGAGTCCCGGGAGGTTCAGCGCCTGATTGAGCAGGAGGCGGTGGAACCGGTGACCGCCCAGCATGCGGTGCTCGGGGTCAGTTATGAGACGATCGGGGTCGAGATCTCGCGGGAGTGGAACTTCCCCAGATCGCTCAGTGAGTCGATGCGGCCCTGGAAGGCGGGTGAACACGCCCACAATCTGACCGAGAAACGGCGCCTGGTGGCGGAGTTTTCCTGCCAGGCCACCGAGCTGATGGTGCAGGAGGGGCTGGGCAATCAGGCGGCGGTCGATGGGCTGTTGCGCCAGTTCGGTGAGGACCTGGAAATGGATGGCCGGCAGTTCAAGCAGCTGGCGGGCCAGGCCCTGGACGACTTCAAGGAGGTGGCCAAGGCACTCAGCAGCGATGTCTCGCACTCCTTCGTTGACAAGCTGTCGGGCCGGATCCGGGGCACCACGGACGAGAAGGTGAGAGCGCCGCGGGCGGCTCCGGAAGACGGTCTGGCGGAGACCCAGATCCTCGATGGCGAGGGGGATGAAGCGGATACCGAGACCCAGGTCATCAACCACCAGCTGATTCCAAGGGATGCAGAAGCGATGCTCATGGATGGCCTGCAGGAGGTGACCGGCCTGCTGGTGGGGGAGCACGGGGTGGCGGAGATCTTCAACGTGGTGCTGGAGACCATGTATCGCTCCATGGGGTTTCAGCGTGTGATCCTGGCGTTGCCGGACCTTAAGCGTGGTGAGATGACCGGGCGCATCGGATTTGGCGAGGATGCGGAGGCGTTCGTCAAGCAGTTCCGCTTCCCCCTGCGGTACCAGGTGGATGTATTCCACGGGGCGTTGAAGAATGCCGTGGATGTCTATATCGCCGATAGCCAGGGGGCGAAGATGCAGTCCGATATACCGGAGTGGTATAGGCGGGTCTCCCGAGCAGGCTCCTTCCTACTCTTTCCGCTGATGGTCAAGGGGCGGGCGATCGGCCTGATCTATGCGGATCATCCCGAACCGAATGGCCTGGTGATCGACAAGAAGCGGCTCAACCTGTTGAAGTCCCTGCGCAATCAGATCATCCTGGCGGTGCGGAATTGATCCGGCTGCTCGGCACCTCCCTGGACCCCCTCTCCCTCTGGGAGAGGGCCGGGGTGAGGGAACGGTCATGGCGGGAAGGTTTCATCACTTTGGGTGGCCTCTCGTCATGACCGTCAGTGTGGAAATACAGTAGGGTTTTTCCTGAATCCGTGACTTTCGAATGGGTTTGCCGGGGTCTATGGGCGAGTGTATGCAGCAGGGATGCTGCATTCAAGCCTACAGGGATGTATTCACGGCGTCTCACCCAAAGACCCCGGCAACCCCTTGAGCAATGAGGATATTGCGCACCAACGCACGGATTCAGGTTTTCCACGATCTGGGGTGTGTGTGGCCCGGTCTCATGGGTGTTAGCGGTCAATAACCCCCTTTACGCTTGGTCTCCGGCAGGCCGGCGACCTTGCTGGCCTGTTTCGCCGGTCCCTTGGGGAAGTGGATGTAGAGGGCCTTGGCGTCCACCTTGTCGAGATCGGTCCAGACTCCCTTGAAGTGCTTGACCATGGCGCGCTCGTTGGGCTGGTTGCCGCCATTGTTGAAGTATTCGTCGCGCAGGTAGTTGATGATATCCCAGGCCTTGTCGGACAGGGTGATACCCTCCGCTTCCGCGATGACCTTGGCGAGCTCTTCGCTCCACTGGGTCTGATCGACCAGGTAGCCGTTCTCAGTGGTTTCGATCGTGGTGCCGTTCAGTTCATATGACATAGACATCTCCTTCACAAAAAAGCAGGCGCTCTGGCGCGCCCGGCAGACAGAATTTTCGTTTTCGTCACCGCGATGGTGTGCGCGGCGAGCCGCGTTGCAAATACGCTTGGAGTGTGGCCCTGCCTTGAAGAATCGGACAAGGCAGGATCAACCCTATATGTTAAACAGTCTTGTGTGGTACAAACAAGCCGAAACCGCGTTGGCGGTGCTCGCCCAGGCCCTGTTGCTGGAGGGTGATGGAGTCATCCACCGGCAGCCCGGCGACCATCAGGCTCTGGGTGGGCAGCTCTCCATGGGGGCTGGCGAACCGGTAACCCTTGCCGCACAGCACCTTCTTGAAGCGCAGCTGCATCCGGCGCAGCTGGGCGACCGCCTCGGCAAGAAACGCCTCCTCGTCCAGGCCCTCGGCGTGGACCACGAAACGACTGTAGAGGGTGGTGGTCTTACTCAATTCACGGGTGTGGCTGGCGCCGATCTCCAGTTCATGACCTAGTATCTGCAGGGTCTGGCCGGTGAGCTGTCTGGCTGCTTCGGCCAGGCGTTGCTTGGGCAGGCGCAGGGCCAGGCGGGTGCGGCGGGACAGATAGATCAACTCCTGCTTGCCCTGCGGCCGCTCCCAGCCGTTGCCGGAGTCGGCCCCGTACAAGAGGTGGAGTCCGGCCTGGGGTTCCTCGGCAAACCAGGGGAGCTGGGCCTGAATGGCCTCGGAGAGGCCCCAGGCATGGTCTACCGGCAGACTGGGGCAACGGATCTTGAACAGCAGGTCAACGACCTGATCCGGTACCCTATAGGTCGCTTCATCTAGCTCTTCTTGCCAGTACATCTTTTCACGCTCACGCGTCCGCTGGGATCTTGTTGCGCAGGCTGTCCCGGTCAAACCACCAGTCCCCCTCCACGATGAGTTCGAGGATCCGGGAGAGCCGTGGCAGGAACTTGCCGGGGTCGTTCAGCTCCATGCGTTCGACCCAGAAATCGAAGATCTCCTGTTCCTCGACCTGGCTGTGGCGGCGGGCCACCTGTCCGAGCAGCTGGTTGGTGAAGAACATCAGGCCTTCCCGGTCCTCTCCCCGGGCGCGCAGATCGACGATATAGCTGGCGGTGGCCGCAGCCACTGCGGCGCCGTCTGAGTCGTCCGGAGTCTCGTCGATCAGGTGCTGCAGCATGGCGACGCTCAGCTCCGGATCGATGGGGAAGGTTACCCCCAGCCAGATGCCATGCGCCAGGGCCTTGATGGAATCGGGCCTGTCCGCATGATAGAGGATGTCACAGGCCTCGACCGCCTGCAGCCAGAGTTCGGCCTCGAGGGCCTGAGCCAGCAGTGCCTGGCAGCTTTCCCACGCCTCGTCCCTGCGCTCCAGATCGAGCAGGATGTAACCGCTCTGGAGGATGAGGCCGAGACGTTCCTGTAGTGGTGCGTCGGCCGGCAGGGTGGCCAGGGCCTGTTGCTTTTCGTCCAGCTGCAACTGCAACAGTTTGCTGGATTTGACTGCATCTTCGGAACAGTCGTTGTCACCGAGAAATGTTTCTGCTTCCAGGTACTTCACTGGAGGTCTACCTCTATATGTTGGATGGGCTCTGGGCTTTCGGGCCATCACCCATTGCCGGTATGAGTGGGGGTGGGTGCAACTCTACATTGATTCAGTGGATCGGTTGTAGATGAGCTTGCGAACCACCTGCCTTCGCTCGCGTGTGTCAAGTAAAGGCCGCCTCGAGGCGGTCCTCCCAGTTCTCCGGGGTATCGGGAAAGGGGGGTTTGACATCGATACGGAAGAACATCTCAGTCTTCTTGCGCTCCCGGACCACTTCGATCAGTTCAGCGAAGGTCTCGACATCGGGGTTTTGCATCATTATTTCACTTAGATACAGCATGGTTCCAGCCTGAAATATTGTCGGTGATTGAGTTAGGGTCGGATGGGCCGATTAATTTCACAGTAAATTGGTCAACTATTGATATTGAACATCATGCAGGCTCTGCGATCAAGTTTACATACGGAGTTTTTGTGGTTTGTGCGCAATAACCGACCCTAGGGCTCGGTTGTGCTTTACATGGATTTGGGGATATTTATTAACTGATTGTTAAATAATATGAATATTTGATTTTTTCCGGCCGGAATGGTGGCGGGCCAGGCTTTCGGCTATCCCATTCGAGATAGGCGTGGGAGGGAAAATACCCCCCATCGGAAGGATATGGTGGCCCATAAGGAACTTCTAAAATTTGCTCGCATTCCAGGCACCCTGGGTTGCCTGTGGCGGTTACTGATTGCAGGTCTGTTGATAGTCTTCTATGCTCGGTGCCTTGACTGGACGATGGACTAAGACACGAGCCGGTCAAAGACGCAAACAAACGACCAATTCTGGAGAAAGAGTGATGGCAAAACAAATGCATGACACCCCCATGCTTGATCAGTTGGAGAGTGGCCCCTGGCCGTCTTTTGTGACTGGCCTCAAGCGTCTCGCTAAAGACAATGACATGATGGTTGACCTGCTAGGTCAGTTGGAGACCTCCTATGAGACCAAGAAGGGCTACTGGAAGGGCGGCACCGTCGGCGTCATCGGTTATGGTGGCGGCATCATCCCCCGCTTTACCGAGCTGAAGAAGGACGGCAAGCCTGTCTATCCCGCGGCCGCTGAATTCCATACCCTGCGGGTCATGCCACCTCCAGGTATGCACTACGATACCAACACCATCCGCAAGTTCTGCGACATCTGGGAGAAATACGGCTCTGGTCTGATCGCCTTCCATGGCCAGTCCGGTGACATCATGTTCCAGGGTTGCTCCACCGACAATGTCCAGCCCGCCTTCGACGAAATCAACGAAATGGGTTTCGATCTGGGTGGCGCTGGTCCCGCTGTACGCACCGGCATGTCCTGTGTAGGCGCGGCCCGCTGCGAGAACTCCTGTTTCGACGAGGGTCGCACCATGCGCATGCTGGTCAACAACGCCCTCGACGACATGCACCGTCCGGCCCTACCTTACAAGTTCAAGTATAAGGTGTCGGGTTGCCCCAACGACTGTATGAACTCCGTACAGCGGGCCGATCTGGCGACCATCGGTACCTGGCGTGACGACATGAAGGTCGATCAGGACGAGGTCAAGAAGTTCATTGCCGAGCGGGGCCGCAAGTATATCATCGACAACGTCATCACCCGCTGCCCGACCCAGGCCCTGTCGCTGAACGATGACGACACCCTGGCGGTAGACAACCCCTCCTGTGTGCGTTGCATGCATTGCATCAACGTCATGACCAAGGCACTCTCGCCTGGTGACGACAAGGGTGTGACCCTGCTGTGCGGTGGTAAGCGTACCCTCAAGATCGGTGACCTAATGGGAACCGTGATCGTGCCCTTCCACAAGATGGAGACCGATGAGGACTTCGAGTGGCTGGAAGAGCTGGCGACCGAGATCCTGGACTTCTTTGCAGAGAATGCCCTGGAGCACGAGCGTACCGGTGAGATGATCGAGCGTATCGGCCTGACCAATTTCCTGGAAGGCGTAGGGCTCGAGATCGATCCGAACATGATCAGCCGGCCACGCATGAACCCTTATTTCCGCTCTGACGACTGGGATGAGGAAGCTGCCAAGTGGGCTGAGCGCCAGGCGCAGTAGGCTGTCTGACTGTCTCGTTTGAGACAGCTTGAAGTTGGGGCACCGGGCCTGCCCGGATGCCCCTTAAAAACGAATCAAATACCCTATTTTTTAGGAGGTAAGCATGTCGGAACCTCGTATGCCGATCGAGAGTGGTGTCCCAGAGATGGAGCCCTACCTGCACCCAGTCCTCAAGAAGAACTATGGCCAGTGGGCTTGGCACGAGCGCCCGCGTCCGGGTGTACTGCACCATGTCGCCAAGAGTGGTGACAGCATCTGGACGGTGCGTGCCGGTACCCAGCGGCAGATGGATGTCTACACGATCCGCAAGCTGATGGACATCGCGGACGAATTCGCCGAGGGCTACGTACGCTTCACCATACGCTCCAACATCGAGTTCATGGTGAGCGAGGAGTCCAAAGTACAGCCACTGATCGACAAGCTGGAGTCGGAAGGCTTCCCTATCGGTGGTACCGGCAACTCGGTTTCGATGATCTCTCACACCCAAGGTTGGCTGCACTGCGACATCCCGGGTACCGATGCCTCTGGCGCCGTCAAGTCATTGATGGATGATCTCCACCATGAGTTCACCCACGAGGAGATGCCCAATCGTGTACGCATGACCACCTCCTGCTGCCAGATCAACTGCGGTGGCCAGGGTGATATTGCCATCAACATCCAGCACACCAAACCGCCGAAGATCGATCACAGCCAGGTGGCCAACGTGTGTGAGCGGCCCTCGGTGGTTGCACGCTGCCCGGTGGCGGCGATCCGCCCCGCCATGGTCAACGGCAAGCCCTCCCTCGAGGTGGACGAGAAGAAGTGTATCTGCTGCGGTGCCTGTTTCCCTCCCTGCCCCCCTATGCAGATCAACGACCCCGAGCACTCCAAGTTCGCCATCTGGGTGGGTGGCAAGAACTCCAACGCCCGCTCCAAGCCGACCTTCCACAAGTTGGTGGCTTCAGGGGTGCCCAACAACCCCCCGCGTTGGCCCGAAGTCTCCAAGATCGTCATGCAGATCCTCAAGGCCTACAAGGAAGATGCCAGGGAATGGGAGCGACTGGGTGAATGGGCCGAGAGAATCGGCTGGCCCAGGTTCTTCGAAAAGACCGGTCTGCCCTTCACAAAGTATCATATCGATAACTGGCGTGGCGGCCGTAACAACCTGAATGCCTCGGCCCATATCCGTTTCTAGGGTGGGTTCGAGTCCAGTTTTTTCAACGGAAAGGTTCTAACTGATGAAATTTGCAATTCAGGTAAACGAGGGGCCGTATCAGCATCAGGCGACTGATTCCGCATATCAGTTCACCAAGGCGGCACTGTCGGCGGGGCACGAGATCATGCGTGTCTTCTTCTACCACGATGGTGTGAACAACGGCACCAATCTGACTACCCCGCCCCAGGACGACCGCAATATCGTCAACCGCTGGTCGGAACTCGCCAAAGAGCACGATCTCGACCTGGTGGTCTGCGTCGCCGCGGCCCAGCGCCGCGGTATCGTAGACGAGGGTGAGATGCAGCGTAACGGCAAATCGGCACAGAACATCGCGGATGGTTTCCGGATCTCCGGGCTGGGCCAGCTGATTGAGGCGGGTATCCAGTCGGATCGTCTCGTGGTTTTCGGTGATTGAGGAGAGGTTGAGTCATGTCTGAAATTATCAAAAAATTCATGTACATCAACCGTAGGGCTCCTTACGGGACGATCTACGCATGGGAGGCGCTGGAGGTGGTGCTGATCGGTGCGGCATTCGATCAGGATGTCAGTCTGGCATTCATTGATGACGGTGTCTATCAACTGGTAAAGGGCCAGGATACCTCTGAGGTGGACATGAAGAATTTCTCTCCAACCTATCAGGCCCTGGGTGACTATGACGTCACCAAGCTCTACGTCGAGAAGGAGTCGCTGGAAGAGCGTGGCCTGACGCTCGATGATCTGATGCCCCTGACCTACGAAGACGAAGACGATGACTGGGCCGAAAAAGACTCCATCAAGTTGATGAGTCGTAGCGAATTGGCGGCGATCATGGATGAGCAAGACATCCTCTTCAGTTTCTAAGGCGGAGATGAAAGCATGAGTATTCTGCACACGGTAAACAAGTCCCCCTTCGAGAAGAGTTCGTTGAACAGTTGTCTGGGCTATGCCAGAGAGGGCAGTTCGGTACTGCTTTATGAGGATGGGGTTTATGGCGCCATCAAGGGCACGGCAATTGCTGACAAGATCAGCGGACTCAGTGGTGTCAAGATCTATGCGCTGGGGCCCGATCTGAAGGCTCGCGGGGTGAGTCCAGAGAAGATTGTTGATGGTATCGAGGTTGTCGACTACGCGGCATTCGTCAGTCTGGCCGCCGAGAATGACAAGGTTCAGGCCTGGGTCTGAGCCTCTGTCACTGATTATTTTTCACTCTAGTTTGGAGAAAGACTATGGCTATCGAAGCTAACGGAAAGACCTTTGAGACCGATGAAGAGGGTTACTTGGTAAACCTCAGCGATTGGGAACCGGCTGTTGCCGAAGAGATGGCGAAGGAGGATGACCTCGAGCTGACCGATGATCATTGGGAGATCATCAACTTACTGCGCGAGTACTATGAGGAGTATCAGATTGCACCTGCAGTTCGTGTACTCACCAAGGCCGTCGGCAAGAAGCTCGGCAAGGAGAAGGGCAACTCGAAGTATCTCTATTCTCTCTTCCCCTATGGTCCGGGTAAACAGGCCTGCCGTTTTGCCGGCCTGCCGAAACCAACTGGCTGCATCTGAGCCAAACTCGTTTGGCCGGGGGGCAGACCCCCCCGGCCAGTAGTAACCGACTCCGAGGACCGCAGGAACATGTCAACCGTATACGCGTTGCTGTTTATCGTAGCGACCATCGTCTTAATCGTAGGTCTGGCGCGTAAGATCATTCAATACGCCAAGACCCCCGCACCCTTAAAGATTCCGACCACCCCGGCCCCAGTGACCACCACAGGCGTGGTGCTACGCATGTTTCGCGAAGTGGTATTTTTCGAGAGCCTGTTCAAGAGCACAAAATGGACCTGGATATTCGGCTGGATGTTTCACATGGGGCTGTTTCTGGTGCTGTTGCGCCATGTGCGCTACTTCATCGATCCCGTCTGGCTGCCCATCGAACTGATTCAACCCTTTGGAGTGTATGCGGGATTCGCCATGGTGTTTGGCCTGAGCGGGCTGCTTTTGCGGCGCATCTTCGTCGACCGGGTGCGCTATATATCGTCCCCTTCTGACTTTCTCTGGCTTCTGTTGCTCATCCTGATCGGCCTCAGTGGGCTGTTGATGAAGTTCGTATTCCGTACCGATGTCCTGATGGTGAAGAATTTCTTCAATCACGTTTGGACGCTCGGTGGTGGTCCTTTACCGATGGATCCTCTGCTGCTGCTGCATCTGACAATGGTGGCGATCCTCTTGCTGCTACTGCCGTTCAGCAAGTTGCTGCATATACCGGGTGTCTTCTTCAGTCCAACACGCAATCAGGTCGATAACCCGCGTGAGAAGCGGCACTTGGCCCCCTGGGCGAAGAAGTTCGAAGAATCCTAATTATCACTGCTTGGCCGACGAGGGCTGCACATGGCTAAGGCTAATTTTGAGACACCGGAACTCAAACAATACATTGAGGTTCCGTCCATAGTTGAAGGCGCCATGGCGCACAGTAAGTGCTTCGTGGCCAAACCCGAGCACCAGGCCGACCTGAATTTCCCGGGTGAGAAGGTCGAAAACTGGAAGGAGGTCGCCATCGACAAGATGGGTGACCTGCTGAGTCGCTACCGTTCGTTCCAGGTCTTCCTGGATGCCTGCGTGAAATGCGGATCCTGTACCGACAAGTGCCACTACTTCCTCGGCACCAAGGATCCAAAGAATATGCCGGTCGGACGACAGGACTTGCTCAGAAAGGTCTATCGTCGTTACTTCACCTTCGCCGGCAAGTACTTTCCCAAGCTGGTAGGTGCGGTCGATCTCACCGATGAGGTCATCGACGAGTGGTACAGTTACTTCCACCAGTGTTCCCAGTGTCGTCGTTGCTCCGTGTTCTGCCCCTATGGCATCGATACGGCGGAGATTTCCATGGCGGCGCGAGAGATCCTCGACAGCATCGGTATCGGTCAGAAGTACTGCAACGAGATTATCGCCAAGGTCTTTAAGATCGGTAACAACCTCGGCCTGCCTGGTCCAGCCCTGGCCGATACACTGGAAGGCCTGGAAGAGGATGTCTTCTACGATACCGAGGTAGCGGTCAAGTACCCACTCGATCAGAAAGGCGCGGAAATCCTCTTGATCACCCCCTCTGCAGACTTCTTCGCCGAACCCCATGTGGACGGCCTGATCGGCTATGGCAAGGTATTCCACGAGGCGGGGGTCAGCTGGACCCTCAGCTCCTATGCCTCGGAGGCGGCCAACTTTGGCATGTTCATCGGCAGCTACGAGAACATGCGCAGGGTCTCACTGCGCATTCGCAAGGCGGCCCTCGATCTGGGTGTCAAACGCATCGTGTTCGGTGAATGTGGCCATGCCTGGCGTGTTGCCTACAGCTTCCTCAATACCCTGGCCGGTCCTTTCGACTTCCTCGATCCTAACTATCCGGTGCCGCAGCATATCTGTGAGTTCACCTGGAACGAGATCCAGAAGGGAACCCTGGAGTTGGACAAGTCGGAAAACGACGATATGACGCTCACCTTTCATGACTCCTGCAACGTCGCGAGAGCGACTCGTATGGGGGACAAACCAGGTGGCCAGTTCGAGATACCGCGCAACGTCATCAAGGCGGTCTGCAACAACTACTACGACATGGAGTGGGATACCATCCATGAGCGGACCTTCTGTTGCGGTGGTGGAGGCGGTCTGCTGACGGACGATCTGATGGAGATCCGTGTCAAAGGGGCCTTGCCACGCATGGAGGCCTTCCAGAATGTGATGGATGAGAGGGGGGTGACCCACATGGCAGCCATCTGTGCCATCTGCAAGAGTCAGTTTACCAAGGTTCTCCCTTACTACGGGATGGACATGTTCCAGATTGTCAGTGTCCACCAGTTGGTGAGCAACGCGATCGTTCTGAACAGGAAGACGGCCCCTGAAGATGCGCCAGGATATGGCGAGGACGACGACGAGTAGTCTGGCGACTGGCGTTCAGCAAAATCTGCTGCATGAACAAAGCAGCTACGACCAAGAAATTCAGATAATGGAGACACAATATGGCAACTCCTAGCGAAGAGATGAAAAAAAACCTCACGTGGCGCCGCTTCGAAGACGGTGAGAATCAATGGGATGATTTCGCTGAAAAGATATTCGTCCAAGATACTTCCTACAAGTGTCCCACCTACGTCCACAGGACCCCTCCCTGCCAGGGGAGTTGCCCATCTGGTGAGGATATCCGTGGTTGGTTAGCCATTGGGCGTGGGCAGGAGAAGCCGGTCGGCGACATGGATCGCGATGAATACATGTTCCGCCGTTCCACCGATGCCAATCCCTTCCCCTCCATGATGGGCCGGGTCTGTCCCGCACCCTGCCAGGATGGTTGTAACCGTAACGACGTGGAAGACTTTGTCGGCATCAACTCGGTGGAGCAGTTCATCGGTGATACCGCTATTGCCAAGGGCTTAAAGTTCGAGGCCGGTAAGGACACGGGCAAGCGGGTCGCCGTGGTCGGTGGTGGACCGGCTGGCATGGCCGCCGCCTATCAGCTGCGCCGCATGGGCCATGGTGTCACCGTCTTTGACGAAAACGAAGGGCTCGGCGGTATGATGCGCTATGGCATCCCGGGTTATCGTATTCCGCGCGACAAGCTGGACAGTGAGGTCAACCGTATCCTCGATATGGGCGTAGAGACTCGTCTCAAGACCCGGGTCGGCCGCGATGTCTCCATGGAGGATGTAGAGAAGGAGTTCGATGCTGTCCTCTGGGCCCTGGGCTGTTGGACGGGTCGTGGTCTGCCCGTGCCCGGCTGGGAAGGCACGCCCAACTGCGTCACCGGCGTGGCCTTCCTCAAGGCCTTCAACGAGGGGCGCATGAAGGTGACCGCGGAGAAGGTAGTCTGTATCGGTGGTGGTGATACCTCCATCGACGTGGTCTCGGTGGCCCGCCGCCTGGGTCATGTCAAAAGGGAAAATCCTACCGATCACCCGGAACTGGTGGTGCGCGACGGCTATGTCGCTCACGATACCGCAGTGACTGCGGCGGCCCAGGGCTCTGAAGTCACCCTGACCTCACTCTTTACCAAAGACAAGATGATGGCTGCTGAACACGAAGTCATCGATGCGACCACTGAGGGTGTGACCATTCTCGATGGCGTGATGCCCCTCGAGGTCCTCAAGGGTGAAGATGGCAGGGCGACCGGTCTGCGGGTCTGCGACTGCACCATGGACGGCATGAAACCGATCCCGGTGGAAGGTACTGAGCGGGTCCTGGAGGCCGATCTGATCGTCGCGGCTATCGGCCAGGGCGGTGACATGGAGGGCCTGGAGGACCTGGGCAACGATCGCAGTCTGATCGATGCGGACAAGTTCTATCAGGTGCCGGGCAGGACTGGCCACTTCGTCGCCGGCGACATCGTGCGTCCCCACCTGCTGACCACTGCCATCGGTCAGGCCTCAATCGCCGCCGAGAGTATCGATCACTATCTCACGCATGAAGAGATGAAGAAGCGTCCGAAGGTGGACGTGCACCATTTCGACCTGCTGAAGAAACTGCATGAGAGCGGTCTGGATCCAGAGACATTCGACAGCTCCAAGGGTGATCTGCGTGGCACCTCCAGCGCCAAGTATGCAATCCACAACTACGAGGATCGCTCCGCACAGGAGGTCATCCCCTCTTCGGATCTTTTCCTCGGTCACTTCGAGTACACCCCGCGCAACAAACGCGAGGAGGATGTCCCCTCCGCTGACGAGGTGTTGGGCCATTTCCACGAGCGTCTGAAGGCGCTCAGCGAGGAACAGATGGTCGCCGAGTCGAAGCGTTGCATGAGCTGTGGCATGTGCTTCGAGTGTGATAACTGCGTAGTCTTCTGCCCCCAGGATGCGGTCTTCAGGGTCAAGAAGAATGAATCCACTACCGGTCGCTATGTCGATACCGACTATACACGCTGCATCGGCTGTCACATCTGCGCCGATGTCTGTCCGACCGGCTACATCCAGATGGGTCTTGGTGAGTAGGAGCTAAGATGCGTTGTTCTTCGTTTGGCGTGAAGTGCTTGCTAGGCCTGTTGCTGGGGATCGCCTTGGCGATCCCTGGAATGTCGGTGCTGGCTTCCGGAGATCATTCAACCCAAGGTTCACATGTAACCAAGGGTTCCAAGGCGGCCGGGTTGAAAAACTGCGTCGCTCCAACCAGCGAGATTCGCCGCTATCACATGCTCTACCTGAAGCACGACAGGGATGAGGTGGTCAGGCATGGCAACCGGCGAGTCAAATACAGTATCTCCGCCTGTATCGACTGCCACGCCAGCAAGAACGACCAGGGAGAGTATCTGCCGGTGACCGACGAGGGCCAGTTCTGTGAGGCCTGTCATGAGCACGTTGCAGTGGAGCCTCCCTGCTTCGACTGCCACCGGACGACACCGGACCTAAAGGCCCGGCGGCGTGAAGGCATGACTCAGGAGGATCATTCTCAGGTGTTGGACAGCAATGCCTACCGGATAGTCTCCGAACCATTCGTACATCCATCCAGCCCGTTGAATTAAAGAGAGACTGATCATGAAGCAAAACAGTGACCAGCCGGGTATGGACCGCAGACGCTTTATAGGTGGTACGGTCATTGCAGCAGGCGCAGCCACCCTGGCTCCAGGGGTGTTTCTAACCGCCGTAGCGCATAGCAACCAACCATCCAGTGGTGCATCCAGTAGCCACCGTTGGGGTCTGCTGGTCGATACCAACAAGTGCGCCGAAGGCTGCAGTGCCTGTGTCGATGCCTGCAATGATGAACATAATCTGCGTAGCCATGGGCGCCCAGAGACCGATGCCCAGTGGATCCGTACCGTCAAGCTCAAGGATCTGCAGACCGGGCACATCAATCGACTGGTATTGATGTGCCAGCACTGTGAGTTCCCACCCTGTGTCGATGTCTGCCCGACCAATGCATCCTTCAAACGTACGGATGGCATCGTTCTAGTTGATCGGCACCGCTGCATCGGCTGCCGTTACTGCATGATGGCCTGCCCCTACAAGGCGCGTTCCTTCATCCACGAGGTGTTACACGATCAGGCACTCTCCGCCCCCCGCGGCAAGGGGTGCGTAGAGTCCTGCACCCTGTGCGTGCATCGGATCGACTACGGTCACCTGAAGACCGCCTGCCAGGAGGCCTGCGAGGCGGAGGGTCACAAGGCAATCGTATTCGGCGATCAGAAGGACCCGCAGAGCGAGATCAGCCAGACATCCAAAAACAATACCACGACAGAGCTCAGGGCGGATCTGGAACTGAATACCGGTGTCCGATACCTCAATCTGTAAATGAAGTAGGAGCCTAGACAACATGACTAAGATGCACTATCGCGAGCTCTACTGTGGAAACCCATTGCGTTTCTGGATGGGTCTGGCGCTGCTGGGCGCCTTTATCGCGATTGGATTGGGCGCTGCCTACTATATGGAACACAACGGTCACTGGGTGACCGGCATGAGCAATCAAATCGTCTGGGGCCTGCCCCATGTATTCGCGATCTTTCTCATCGTCGCCGCCTCCGGGGCGCTCAACGTGGCCTCCATCGGCTCGGTATTCGGCGGGCCGATGTACAAGCCCCTGGGGCGTTATTCCAGCCTCCTGGCCATAGGTCTGCTGGCCGGTGGTCTGATGGTGCTGGTGCTGGATCTGGGACGGCCTGACCGGCTCATCGTCGCCATGACCGAGTACAACTTCAAGTCGGTCTTCGCCTGGAACGTATTTCTCTATACCGGCTTCTTCGTCATCGTCATGCTCTACCTCTGGACCATGATGGACCGGACCGTGAAACGGTTCTATCGGCCGATAGGTTTTCTCGCCTTCTTCTGGCGGATCGCACTAACCACCGGTACCGGTTCGATCTTCGGTTTCCTGGTGGCCCGGGAGGCCTATGACGAGGCGATCATGGCGCCCATGTTCGTCATCATGTCGTTCAGTTACGGCCTGGCCTTCTTCATCATCACCCTGCTCTCTGCCTATCTGTGGAGTGACCGGAAGATCGGTGAACTGCGTCTGGCGCGCCTGAAGAATCTGCTGGGTGTCTTCGTCGGCGCGGTGCTCTATTTCGTGTTGGTGTTCAATCTGACCAATCTTTATATTACCCAGCACCATGGAATCGAGCGTTTCATCCTGCTGGATGGCGGGATCTATACCACCATGTTCTGGCTGGGGCAGATATTTGTCGGTGGGGTGATCCCGCTGTTCCTGATCTACTCGCCGGCCTTCGATAGATCCCGCTGGGCCATAGGGGCCGCCTCGATCGCCGTATTGATCGGTGGTTTCTTCCAGATCTACGTCATCGTCATCGGTGGCCAGGCCTATCCCATGAGCCTTTTTCCTGGCAAGCAGGTGCTGGAGAGCAGTTTCTACGATGGCGTAGTGAACAGCTATGTACCCACCTTTCCCGAAGCGGCCTTGGGGGTAGGGGGGGTCGCCCTCGCCTTGGCCATGGTCGCCGTTGGCGCGCGCATGTTCAAGGTGTTCCCCGAGTCACTGGAGGACCCCAATCAGGAGGCCTGACGGGGTTCCCGGCAATCCGGAAAGAGAGAAGATCCATCACCAGCCGGCTGGTGATGGATTTTTTCATTCTATCCGTCCCAGATCAGGGGGGAGTATATGCCCAGCCTCTATATCTCCGCCGCGCATAAATCATCCGGCAAGACCACCCTCTCCATCGGGCTGGTGCGCGCCCTGCGCGATCGGGGACTCGGAATCCAGCCCTACAAGAAGGGTCCGGACTATATCGATCCCCTCTGGTTGAGCGCTGCCGCCGGCAGACCCTGCTACAACCTCGACTTCTACACCCAGAGCCGGCAGGAGATCGACCGGCTCTATACACGCCACCTGCAATCCGCTCAGCTGGGGCTGATCGAGGGCAACAAGGGCCTCTATGACGGTCTCGCTCTGGATGGCTCCAACAGCAACGCGGCACTCGCGGCCCAGCTGCAGGTCCCGGTGGTGCTGGTGATCAATACCAAGGGGATCACCCGGGGCATAGCCCCCCTGTTGTTGGGGTATCAGGCATTTGACCGGGCGGTCCATATCGCGGGGGTGATCCTCAACCAAGTGGGTGGAGCGCGCCACGAGCGCAAGCTGATCGAGGTGGTGGAACACTATACCGACCTGAAGATTCTCGGTGCCGTGCCATCCAGTCCGGCGATGAACATCGATGAGCGCCACCTGGGGCTGATCCCCAGCAATGAGCAGAATCACGCGGAAGCAAAGATCAAGTCGCTAGCCCAGATGGTCAGGGATCAACTGGACCTGGATGCCCTGCTGGAGATCGCCGCCGAGGCCGCTGAACCCTCAACGCCACTAACGCCTCAGCCTGCCGTCAGGCCCTATAGCGGACTGCGCATTGGTCTCCCCCAGGACCAGGCCTTTGCCTTCTACTATCCGGACGACCTGGAGCGCATGCAGGAGCTGGGGGCCGAGCTGGTTACCTTCAACAGCCTGTCGGACCGACAGCTGCCGGAGGTCGATGGCCTCTTTCTTGGTGGGGGATTTCCCGAGACGGCCATGTCCGAACTGGCCGCCAATCGACCTATGCTGGAGGCGGTGGCCGCCTTCATCGAAGGGGGCGGACCCGTCTATGCGGAGTGTGGCGGTCTGATCTATCTCACACGCAGCCTGGCCTGGGGAGAGAAAAAATGTAAAATGGCGGGTATCATAGCGGCGGATGCGGTGATGCACGCCAAACCCCAGGGGCGTGGTTATGTACAGCTCCAGGTGACCGACCAGGCCCCCTGGGAGATGGCCCCGGGGCAGTCGATATGCGCCCATGAATTCCACTACTCGGCCCTGCGGGGCCTGGACCCGCAGGCTGCCCGTTTCGCCTATCGGGTGGTGCGGGGCACGGGCATAGACGGCGAGCATGAT
>Ga0114931_10001448_pt1 | contig 30328 bp, 22 predicted proteins | sample 2SBtaG_FD_89579 | JGI IMG/M metagenome (GOLD analysis project Ga0114931, IMG submission 89579) | Deep subsurface microbial communities from Kolumbo volcano to uncover new lineages of life (NeLLi) - 2SBTROV14_V59a metaG | ecosystem: Environmental > Aquatic > Marine > Volcanic | place: Kolumbo... | reverse complement strand
TGGCTTCCGACGCGCCGGCCGGACCCTGCCGACCGCGCTCGGGCGCTGGGCGCCGGCGCAGTCTACGCGACGCGGCCAACGGGCGCACCCCAGGGGGCGATCGCGCTTCGCGGACGCCCGGACGCTCAGATGTGCCAGATCCTGTCGTCGGCGTCGGCCCGATGCACGGCTCCGGCCGACGCGCGTTTGCACAGCGCCGCGACGCTGACCTCGTCCAGCGCGTCGCCAACGCGCCGCGCAATGTCGTGCCAGACGAAGCCGGGCCGATGCGGGTCGCGGCGGTCGTGGGGCGGCGGACCCTTCGCCAGCGATTCGGAGAGCGGCCCCTCTACCGCCTCGACGATGTCGCGCAGCGTGATCTCCTCGGGCGGCCGCGACAGCACGTAGCCGCCCCCGGGGCCGCGCTTGCCCTCGACGAGATCCGCGCGCTGCAGCTGACGGAACGCCTGTTCGAGGTAGCTGACCGGGATCTGCTGGCGTTCGCCGATCACGCGGACCTGCACCGGATCGGTCCCGCCGTTGTAGGCGAGGTCGAAGACGCCGCAGATGGCGTACTGGGCCTTCAGCGAGAGTCGCACGGGGCGGATCATCCCCCGTCGCCGGAGGGGCGTCCAGCCGCGGCACCCCCCGGACCCAGCCGGTCCGCGGTGGCGGGCGCCGCTCCGGGCCACCCGGTAGCATCGCCGCGGGCGTGCGGGGCCCCCTCCCCCGATCCGCCCGGTCGCTGTCACCCGGTGTGCCTCCTCGCGCCGGCCGAGGAGCCGTGGGATGGAACCCAGGGCGGCGCAGGCCGTATCGAGATTCCTGGACGAGGTCCAGTCCGACGAGGCGTTGCAGCGCGCGGTGCGCCACCACGAGGTGGAGGCGCCGGTGCCGGCGGCGTTCGCCGACGGCCTCGACCTGCCCGAGCCGCTCCAGCGGGTGCTGGCCGCGCGCGGCATCGGCCGGCTCTACGCGCACCAGGCGCGCGCGATCGCATCGTTGCGCGCGGGCCACGACGTCGTGCTGGCGACGCCGACGGCCAGCGGGAAGTCCCTGGTCTATTCGCTGCCGACCCTCGAGGCCTCGCTCGCGGACGCCGGGCACCGCGCCCTCTACCTGTTCCCGCTGAAGGCGCTCGAACAGGACCAACGCGCCAAGCTCGAGGCCGACATCGCCGCGATGGGGCTCCGCCCGGACCGGCGGCCTCGGGTCGCGATCTACGATGGCGACACGCCGCAGGCGGAGCGCAAGCGGATCCGGAGGGATCCGCCCCAGATCCTGATCACGACGCCCGACATGCTGCACATGGGCATCCTGCCCAGCCACGCGAGCTGGGAACGCTTCTTCCGCGGCCTCGGACTCGTGGTGATCGACGAGCTCCACACCTATCGGGGGGTGTTCGGCTCCCACGTCGCCCAGGTCATGCGCCGGCTCGATCGCGTCGCGCGCCACCACCGGGCGCGGCCGCGCTTCGTGTGTGCATCGGCCACGGTGGCCAACCCGGGAGAACTCGCCGGACACCTGACCGGACGCGACTTCGACGTGATCGAGGCCAGCGGTGCCGCGCGGGCGCGTCGGCACGTGCTGCTCGTCAATCCGCAGGCCTCGCCCTACACCACCGCGGCGCGGCTCTTCCGCCTGTCCGTGGGTCACGGGCTGCGCACGATCGCGTTCACCAAGGCGCGGCGCATCACCGAGCTGATGCACGCGTGGATCACCGCGGCGGACCCGACGCTGCGCGAGCGCATCTCGTCCTATCGGGCCGGCTTCCTGCCCGAAGAGCGGCGCGAGATCGAGCGCCGGCTGTTCTCGGGCGATCTGAGGGGCGTGATCTCGACCTCGGCCCTCGAGATGGGGATCGACGTCGGCGGGCTCGATGCGTGCCTGCTGGTCGGCTACCCCGGCAGCCAGATCGCGACCTGGCAGCGCGCGGGGCGCGTCGGACGCACCGGCGAGGCCGTCGTGGCCCTGATCGCCCAACCCGATTCGCTCGACCAGTACCTGGTCACGCACCCGGAGCAGTTCTTCTCGCGCCGCTTCGAGCACGCGGTCCTCGATCCCGGCAACGCCGAGATCGCGGCCGCGCACCTGCCGTGCGCTGCCGCCGAGGTGCCGCTGCGGGCCGGCGAGGACTGGCTCCAGGCCCCGGGCCTGCAGCACGGTCTGCGTCTCGCGGACGAGCGCGGCGACCTGCTCGAGAGCGAGACCGGGACCGAGTGGTTCGCGTCCCGGAGGCGGCCGCACCGCGACGTCTCGATCCGGAACGCGGGCACGAGCTACCTGATCGGCGTCGCGGGAGCGCCCGGCGAACGACCGCGCACGCTCGGCACGATCGGTTCCGCCAACGTCTTCGTCGAGTGTCACGAAGGCGCCGTCTACCTGCACCGCGGCCGGGCCTACCGCGTGAAGACGCTCGACCTCGACGAGCGCGAGGTCCTCGTCGAACCGACCGACGTCCCGTGGTACACGCGCGCGCTCTCGGACAAGGAGACCGAGATCCTCTCGCGCGAGCGCACGCGCCCGGCGGGCGGCTTCCGGCTGGTCGAGGGACGCGTGAAGGTCACGACCCGGGTCACGAGCTACGAACGGCGGCGCGTGCGCGGACAGGAGCTCCTCTCCACCGAAGCGCTCGACCTGCCGCCCACCTCGTACGAGACGCGCAGCGTGTGGCTCGAGATGCCGGACGAGATCCCGAAGGCGCTGCAGAATTCCGGCCGCCACGTGATGGGGGCGCTGCACGCGGTCGAGCACGCGGCCCTGGCGCTGTTCCCGCTCTTCGCGCTCTGCGATCGCTTCGACGTCGCCGGCATCACCTACACGCACCACCCGCAGCTCGGGCGCGCCGCGATCTTCCTCTACGACGGACAGGACGGCGGCATCGGCCTCACCCGTGGCATCTTCGACCGCGTCGAGCCGCTGCTCGAAGCCACCCTCGAGATGGTGCGCGATTGTCCGTGCGAGAGCGGTTGCCCGGCCTGTGTCCACTCCCCGCGCTGCGGCAACGGCAACCGGCCGATCGACAAGCCCGGGGCGGTGGAAGCGCTCGGGATGCTGCTCGGCCGCGAGCCGCTGCCCGACTTCCCCGAGAGCCCGGCCCTCGACCTGCCCCTCCCGGCTCCGCTGCGCAAGGCCTTGGACCCGGTCGGTCCGCCTCCGCGGCTGATGATGTTCGACCTCGAGACGCAGCGCAGCGCCGCCGACGTCGGTGGCTGGCACAACGCGCACCTGATGCGGATGGCGCTCGGCGTGGTCTGGGACAGCGCCGACGACGCGTTCCACACCTTCCACGAGGGCGACGTCCACGCGCTGCTCGCGAAACTCGGCGAAGCCGACCTCGTGGTGGGCTTCAACGTGATCCGCTTCGACTACCAGGTCCTGCGCGGATACACCGACCGCGACCTCGAGGCGCTGCCCACCTTCGACATGCTCGACGCCGTCCACCGCCGTCTGGGGTTCCGCGTCTCGTTGGGCCACCTGGGGGAGGAGACGCTCGGCGCCCCCAAGAGCGCCGACGGCCTCCAATCGCTCGCCTGGTGGAAGGAAGGCCGCGTGGACGAGATCGAACGCTACTGCCAGCAGGACGTGCGCATCCTGCGCGATCTGTTCGAGCACGCGCGGCGCGAGGGCCAGCTGCTGTTCAAGACGAAGCGCGGAGAACGCGTGCGTCTGCCGATGAAGATCGCGCTGCCCGAGATCCTGGAGCAGGCCCGGGAACGGGCCGCCCGCGTGCGCGGCCAGACCTGATCCGGTGCTCCGATCGGCCGGAGCCGGGAGGGGGGACGCGGGCGGGCCGTCAGTGCAGGACGGCGGCCTCGCGCATCCGGCCGTCCAGCAGCTCGAAGTAGAGCAGCACCAGCACGTACCGCACCGAATCCGGCAGGGATTGCACGAAGTCGCGCGCCGCGGCGGCATCGTCGATCTTCACGAGCCCGTCGATGGCAAAGTGGACCTCGTCGAAGCGGCCCTCGAGTTCGCACCGCAGCCGGTTGGCGTCCTGCGAGAACGCGCACACGATCGTCTCGGTGTCGAACAGGAGATGGATGCCGCGAGATCCGATGTCGAGAAGGCGCTCGGTGTCCATGCCTCCCTATCGGCATCGCGGGGCGGGGGATTGACCCCGTTGTCCATTCGTTACCGTCCCGGCCCATGTGGCTCGAACTCACCGGCGTGTCCCGCAGCTTCGGGAACCGGACGCTCTTCCAGGGGGTGGACCTGCGTGTCGGCTCCGGCGACCGGATCGGGCTCGTCGGGCCCAACGGCGCCGGCAAGACCACCCTGCTGCGGATCGCCGCGGGCGACGATCCGCCGGATGCGGGGCGGCGCCAGGTCGCGCGCGACGGCCGCGTCGGCATGCTCCGCCAGGAGATCGACCCGCACCCGACCCATACGGTGATGGAAGAGACGTTGACGGCGCTCGCCGAACTCGGAGCGCTCGAGCGGGAGTTGCGGGCCCTCGAGCACCGGATGGCCGAGGCGGGCGAGGTCGATCCGGCGGTCGCCGAACGTTACGACGCGCTGCACGATCGCTTCGTGCGCGAGGACGGCTTCTCGCGCGAGGCCCGCGCCGAGCGCGTGCTCGAGGGGCTCGGCTTCGACGGCGAAGCCCGCGGCCGTGCACTGCGCGAGTTCAGCGGCGGATGGCTGATGCGGGTGGAGCTCGCGAAGTTGCTGCTCTCGGATCCCGACGTGCTGTTGCTCGACGAACCCACGAACCACCTCGACCTGCCCTCGATCCAGTGGTTCGAGGAGACGCTCGCGGGGTTCCGCGGCGGTGTCGTGGTGATCAGCCATGACCGGACCTTCCTGCGCCGGCATACCAACCGCATTGCCGAACTCGCGCACGGACGCTTCGCCACCTACGCGTGCGGGTACGACGCATACCTCGCACAGCGCGAACAACGGCAGCTCGAGCTGCTCGCGCGCAAGAAGAGCCAGGACAAGCAGATCGCCGAGACCGAGAAGTTCATCGAGCGCTTCCGCTACAAGGCCTCCAAGGCGCGTCAGGTCCAGAGCCGGGTGAAGGCGCTCGAGAAGATCGAACGCATCGAGGTCGACGAACCGCGCGCGAGGCGGATGCGGCTGCGGATCCCGGAACCGAAGCGGGCGGGCGCAGTCCCGGTGGAACTCGAAGGCATCCACAAGGCCTACGACGACCACGTCGTCTACGCCGGCGTCGACCTCTCCGTGCGCCGCTGCGAGCGGCTCGCGCTCGCGGGACCGAACGGCGCCGGCAAGACCACGCTGCTCCGCATCCTGGCGGGCACGCTCCCGTTCGAGAAGGGCGTTCGCCGGCTCGGGCATCAGGTGGAGATCGGCTTCTACGCCCAGCACCAGCTCGAAGACCTCGACGAGAGCCGGACCGTGCTCTCGGAACTCGAGCGCGTCGCCACCCACGACGACGTCCCGCGGCTGCGCGGCCATCTCGGCGCCTTCCTCTTCTCCGGCGACGACGTCGAGAAGCGCGTGTCCGTGCTCTCGGGCGGCGAAAAGGCGCGTCTCGCGCTCGCCAAGATGCTGCTGCGTCCGAAGAACCTGCTGGTGCTCGACGAGCCGACGAACCACCTCGACGTCGAGGCGTGTCAGGTGCTCGAGGACGCGCTGCGGGCCTACACCGGCACCCTCGTCTTCATCTCCCACGACCGGGCCTTCATCAACGCGCTCGCGACGCGGGTGGTCGAGGTGCGGGACGGAACGCTCCGCGAGTTCCTGGGCAACTACGACGCCTACGTCGAGGCAACCTCCCCCACCTCCCCGGCGGGTCCCGCCGGCGCGCCGCAGGCGCCCGACAGCACGGGCGCGCGCGCGGCCCCGGCAGCCCCGCCACGCACCAAGGCGCAGCGCGCGCAGGATCGCGCGCGCCGGAAGGCACGCGAGCGCATCGGGCGCAGGATCGGGAAGCTGGAAGCCGCGATCCTGGAGCAGGAGACCGCGTGCGAGGCGCTCGGTTGGAAGCTGGGCGATCCCGGCGTCTACGCGGATGCGGAGCGCGTCGCCCGGATCGAGTCCGAACGCGCCGCGCTACGCGCCGGCGTCGCGGCCGACTATCGCGAGTGGGAGCGTCTCGCTGCAGAACTCGAGGTGCTCGACGCAGCGGGCGATTGAGCCGCGACGTTGACGCCGACGGGCGCCCCTTCTAGCCTTCCCGCCCCACCCGCCCGGGTGGCGGAATTGGTAGACGCGCTAGACTCAGAATCTAGTGTCCGTATGGACGTGCTGGTTCGACTCCAGTCCCGGGCACCAACCCCTCCCGTCGCAGCCGCGGTCGAGCGCTGGGCCGCTGCCGCGAACCGGTTCCTGGATCGAGCGCGATCGGGAGTCCGGCGAGTGGACGCCAACGGCGGCGGGCGACACGGGCCCGCGAGATGAATGCGCCGGCTCCCTCGCCGATCCGGACCGCCCTCGCGCGTTGGCGCGACGCGGTCTTCGCGATCGATCTCGAGTGGCTCGCGCTCTTCCGCATCCTGCTCGGGCTGCTCTTCCTCGCCGACGTCTGGCTGTGGGCCCCGAACGTGGACATGGTGCTGACCGACCACGGCATCTTTCCGCTCTCCCTCTGGCACGCGTACTTCTCGAGCCGACCGAGCTTCCACGCGCTGGCCGGCTCCGCCGGCTTCGAGTGGGCATTGCTGCTCGCAGGCATCCCGCCCGCGGTCGCCTTCACGCTCGGCTGGCACACGCGCAAGGCCCAGATCCTGACCTGGATCTTCTGGTCGTCGCTCCAGCACCGAGCCCCGCTGATCCTGAACGGCGGCGACGAGGTGATGCGCCTGCTGCTCTTCTGGAGCGTCTTCCTGCCCCTCCACGCCCGCTGGTCGCTGGACGCGCGCGCCGGGCGGGCGGCCGCGTGGGCCCGGGTGGACGGCGTGCGCAACCTGGCGAGTGCCGCGCTGCTGCTGCAGGTGGCCGTGATCTATCCGGTCTCGGTCATCCACAAGCTGCGCTTCCCGGTCTGGCAGGACCTGAGCTTCCTCGAGCGCGCGATGCGCATCGACAGCGTGGCCACCGGGATCGGCCGGCTGCTGCTCCAGATCCCGGACCTGTTGCCCGTGATCTCGTGGGCCACGGTGCAGCTCGAGGCCTTCGGGCTCCTGCTGGTGTTCTCGCCGTTCGCGACCCGCATCACCCGGACGATCGGCGTGGCCGCGTACATGGCGCTGCACGGGATCGGGATCGGTGCCGCGATGGACATCGGCCTGTTCCCGTGGGTGATGGTGGTGGCCTGGATCCCATTCCTTCCCCCACGCCGTGCCCGTGCGGGAGCGATGCGGCTGGCCGAAGCCGCCGCCGGGCGCCCGGAATCGCGCTGGCAGCGAGCGCTGCTGGCCACGCTGATGGCCGGCGTCGCGATCCACCTCGCCGGGACGCTCGACTGGATCCCGGCGAAGCGCGTGCAGCGCGTCACCGACGCGATCACGGTCGTACGACTCGACCAGCGCTGGCCGCTGTGGGCCACGGTGATGCCGAACCGCTACTACCTCTTTCCGGCGCACACGGTCTCGGGCCGCGAGATCGATCTCCACCGCGAGGGGGCCGACCTCGACTGGGACCATCCGCGCAAGCGCACCTGGAGCACGCGCTGGTGGAAGTACCTGCTCCAGCTCGCCACGCCTCCGGCCCGGGTCGCCCGCCCGGCCCTGGCCGACGCGCTGGCGTGGCGCTGGAACCGCGACCACCCGGAGGACCCGGTCGATCGCGTCGAACTGTGGATGCAGATCGAGAACGCCGAGCGCGACCGCTACCGGACGATCCTGCTCTGGTCCCCGGACGATCTCCCGCGGCTGGGCCCGGAGGCGATCCGGCGCCAGGCGCTCTCGGGTGGGGGCGGCGACGGGCCAGCCGATTGACGGCCCGGGGCCGGTGCTTAGGCTCCCGGGACCTCCCGGACCCCCGGAGGGGCGGAGTCCCCGTTGAGCGATCCTTCCGATTTCCAGACCGTCCTCGTGGCCGGCGAGACCGTGCAGCTGCCGACGCAGCTTCCGGTCCTGCCGGTGCGCGATGCCGTCGTACTGCCCGGCCTGAACGTGCCGCTCGCGGTCGGTCGGCCGCGTTCGCTCGCCGCACTCGACGCGGCCGGCGATGGCGGGCTGCTGCTGGTCGCAAGCCAGCACGATCCGGCGACCGAGGACCCCGGCACCGACGATCTCGCCCCGGTCGGCTGCATCTGCCGAATCCTGCGCATGGTCGATGCGCGCCAACAGACACGTCAGGCCCTCGTCGTGGGCATCGTCCGCGCCCGCATCGGGGCCGTCGTCCCGCCCGCGGAAGACGACGGAACCGCGGCCCTGACCGTGCGCGTCGAGGCGCTCCCGGAACCGGTGGACGAGTCCGCCGAGGCCCAGGCGGCGCGCGACAACGTGATCCAACTCGCCCATCGCCTGATCGACCTGCGCGACGACGCGCCGCCCGAATGGAAGAGCCTGGTCTCGAACATGCCGACGCCGGGTCTGTTGGCCGACATGATCGCGTCCAACATCCCCGTGCCGCCCGAGGACCGGCTCGCCCTGCTCTGCGAGCCCGATCCGACCGCGCGGCTCTGGAAGGTGTCGGGCTTCCTCGAGCGCGAGGTCACGATCGCCGAGACCCACCGCGCGCTGCGCGAGGACGAAGACGACGAAGAGATGGACCCGCGACGCCGCGAACGGTTGTTGCGTCGGCGCATGCGGGACATCCAGGACGAACTCGGCGAACACGACGGGGGCGAGCGGGAAGCGGACGACCTCGCCGAGCGGCTCGATGGCACCGCCCTCAGCGAAGAGGCGCGGACCCACGTGGATCGCGAGCTGAAGCGCTTCCGTGCGCTCCCGGCGCATGCGCCCGACCGCCACCTGGTGCGCACCTACCTCGAGTGGGTGGCGGACCTGCCCTGGGGTGTATCGACCGAGGACCACCTCGACCTCCACGCCGCGCGCGACATCCTCGACGAGGACCACCACGATCTCGACAAGGTCAAGGAGCGGATCCTGGAGTACCTGGCGGTGCGGAAGCTCGCGCCGGAAGCCAAGGCCCCGATCCTGTGTTTCGTGGGGCCGCCCGGTGTCGGCAAGACCTCGCTCGGCCGCTCGATCGCGCGCGCGATGGGACGCAAGTTCGCGCGCGCGTCGCTCGGCGGCATGCGCGACGAGGCCGAGATCCGCGGCCACCGCCGCACCTACGTCGGCGCGATGCCGGGGCGCATCCTGCAGAACATCCGGCGGGCCGGGAGCCGCAACCCCGTCTTCCTGCTCGACGAGATCGACAAGCTGGGCGCCGACTTCCGCGGCGACCCGTCGTCGGCGCTGCTCGAGGTCCTCGACCCGGAACAGAACGCCACGTTCAGCGACCACTACCTCGAGATGCCCTTCGACCTGTCGAAGGTGCTCTTCATCGCCACCGCCAATACGCTCTCGACGATTCCGGGCGCGCTCCTCGACCGCATGGAGGTGATCGAGCTCCCCGGCTACACCGAACGCGACAAGGGCGTGATCGCCCGGCGCTTCCTGATCCCGAAACAGCTCGAAGACCACGGGCTGACCCCCGAGCAGGTGACGATCGAAGACGACGCGATCGACCGCGTGGTGGGCGAGTACACGCGCGAGGCCGGTGTCCGGAACCTCGACCGCCTGTTCGCGACCCTGGTCCGCAAGATCGCGGCCCGGATCGCGACCGACCCGGACACGGCCGCGCTCGTGGTGGATGCCGCGTTCGCGACCGAGGCGCTGGGGCCTCCGCCGCACCTGCCCGAGACCGCCGAACGGACCGAGATGGCCGGCGTGGTGGTCGGCCTCGCCGCCACGACGCACGGCGGCGACATCCTCTTCATCGAGGCCACGCAGAGCCGGGGCGGCAAGGGCGTGCGGCTGCGCCTCACCGGCCAGCTCGGCGAGGTGATGCGCGAGAGCGCGGAAGCCGCGCTGTCATGGGTGCGCGCGAACGCGGCGGACTGGCTCCCCGAAGGTGGCGTCGGCCCCGGCGAGATCCACCTGCACGTCCCGGCCGGCGCGGTCCCCAAGGATGGGCCGTCGGCCGGAGTGGCCCTCGCCACCGCAATCGTGTCGGCACTCTCGGGCCGCCGGACCCGCGGGACGGTGGCGATGACGGGCGAGATTTCGCTGCGCGGGCGGGTACTTCCGGTCGGAGGAATCAAGGAGAAGGTGATGGCAGCGGCGCGCGCCGGCGTGAACACCGTGCTGCTGCCGCGCCGCAACGAGAAAGACCTCGTCGAGGTGCCCGAGGACGTTCTCGAAGCCCTCGAGATCGTCCCGCTCGACACCGTGGAGCAGGCCCTCGCGCACGCGCTCGAGCCCGACACCGGCGCGGGAAGACCCGCCCAGGAGCCCCAGCCCGGCTAGGATGCGGCGATGCGAAGCGCGCTCGTGCACGATTGGCTCACGGGCATGCGGGGTGGCGAGAAGGTCTTGCTGGAACACGCGCGCCTGCTCCCGGACGCCGCGGTCCACACCCTGGTCCACGTGCCCGGGAGCACGCACCCCGAGATCGAATCGCACCCGATCCACGCCAGCCCGCTCTCGCGGCTGCCCGGGATCGCGCGCCACTACCGCAAGGCGTTGCCGCTCTTCCCATGGGCGGTGGCGCGGCTCGATCCCGGCGAAGTCGACTTCGTGCTGTCGTCCTCCCACGCGGTGGCGAAGGGGGTCCCGGTCCCTCCGGGCGCGGTGCACCTCTGCTACTGCTTCACGCCGATGCGGTACGTCTGGGACCAGGCCGATGCCTACCTTGGACGTGGCGCCTTCCGCATGCTGGCACGCCCGTTGGTCGCGGGTCTTCGGAACTGGGACGTGTGGTCGAGCGCCCCCTCCCGCGTCCACCGCGTCGTCGGCATCTCGCGCACGGTCGCCGAGCGGATCCGCCGCCACTGGGGGCGCGAGGCCTCGGTGATCCACCCGCCGGTCGACGTCGGGCGCTTCGCCCGGATCCCGCGCACCCCCGAGGACTTCTACCTGCTCGTCGGCGGCTTCGTCCCCTACAAGCGCGAGGACGTCGCCATCGACGCGTTCCGCGAACTGGGCCTGCCGTTGGTGGTCGCGGGCGACGGACCCGGGCGCGCCGCGCTCGCCGCGCGCGCGCCGGCGAACGTCGGCTTCCTCGGGCGCGTCGACGACGCCGCGCTGGCCGGACTCTACGCGCGCTGCCGCGCCCTCGTCTATCCGCAGGAGGAGGACTTCGGGATCGTCCCGGTCGAGGCGCAGGCGGCCGGGGCCCCGGTCGTCGCGTTCGGACGCGGGGGCGTGCGCGACACCGTGGTCCCGCTCGGGGACGCGGCCCCGCCCACGGGCCTCTTCTTCGATGCCCAGGATGCGGCGAGCCTGGCCGACGCGGTCCGCCGTTTCGAGCGCGAAGCCATCGCGTTCGACTCCGACGCGATCCGCCGGCACGCACGGCAGTTCGACATGGCGCGCTACCGGAGGGAGATCCGGGCCGCGATCGACGAGACGGTGGCGCACGGCCCGCAGGCCTGGGAGACGCGCGGCCCTCAGTAGGCGTTGCGCCCGAACGCGCGCCAGAACGTCATCAACAGGATCTGGACGTCGAGGCCGAGGCTCCAGTTCTGGATGTAGTAGATGTCGTGCTCGATGCGCTCGTGGATGGACGTGTTGCCGCGCCAGCCGTGTACCTGGGCCCAGCCGGTGAGCCCGGCCTTGACCTTGTGGCGGAGCATGTAGCCCGGGATCTCGCGGCGGAACTGCTCGATGAAGACCGGGCGCTCCGGCCGCGTCCCCACGAAGCTCATGTCCCCGCGCAGCACGTTCCACAGCTGCGTAAGCTCGTCGAGGTTGCTGGCCCGCAGGAACGCGCCGAACCGCGTGCGGCGCGGGTCGTCTTCGACCGTCCAGACCGGGCCGCTCTGCGATTCCGCGTCGTGGCGCATCGTCCGGAACTTCAGGCACTCGAACACGCGGCCGTCCAGCCCCATGCGTTCCTGCCGGTAGAGCACGGGGCGCCCCGACGTGGCCCACACACCGAGCGCGACGAGCGCCAGGACCGGCGCGCCGATCACGAGGCCGGCGAGCGAAACGCACACGTCGAACGCGCGCTTCTGGATCGCGGACCACCCGATCAGGGGACTGTCCCGGAGGTTGATCACCGGCAGTCCGTCGAGTTCCTCGACGCTGCTGCGCAGCGTCATCACGTGGAGCAGGTCCGGGATCAGGCGCACCGTCACGAACTCGTCCTCGAGATCGGCCAGGATCTTCTCGAGGTGGTCGGCGTCTTCCCGCGGCAGCGCGACCACGACCTGGTCGATGCGTCTGCGTCCGAGCGCGCTCTTCACGGCCGCGTAGTAGCCGATCACCTGGACCCCCTCGATCGTGCGGCCCTGGAGCGTGAGATCGTTGGTCAGGATGCCGAGCACCCGCATCCCCGCTTCGGGATGGCCGTGGATCGAGGCCACCGTCCCCCGCGCGGTCTCGCCGGCACCGACCACCAGCACGTAGCGGAGGTTGTGCCCGCGGCGCCGGGCCGCGCGCAGCAGCGAACGCCCGGTCACGCGGAAGGCCACGATGGAGACCACCGACAGCGCCGCGAACGTGGCCAGCATGCTGCGCGAGAAGAACGTCCGGAGTGCGGCGTCGACCGCCAGCAGCACGACCAGGGTCAACGCGATCGCGGCCACGACGTTGCCGGTCTCGCGCCACAGTGATCCGGTCCGCATCGGCTCGTAGAGCCCGCGCGCGCGGAAGTTCCAGAACGCGACGGAGACCGCGAGCCCGGCGCCGTAGAGATAGGTGTCCGGGTTCCATCCGGTCGCGGGCGGGAACATCTGGAAGCGCAACAGGTACGCCCCGGCCCACGAGAGCGCCACGAGGCCGAGATCGGCCACCAGCAGCAGCGTCCGGAAGATCTCGCTGTAGCGTTGCAGCATCCGGATCCCCTCCGTTGCGAACTTCCCGACCCAAGAACCTGGCCCGGGGCGCCTAGCCCCCGCGGAGCGCGCGGTCGATGGCTCGCACTTCGACCAGCAGCGTCTCGAATGCCTCGGGCGTGATCTGACTGGGCCCGTCGCAGGGCGCCGCGTCGGGATCCGGGTGGACCTCGACGAACAATGCGTCGATCCCGGTCGCGACCGCGGCGCGCGCGAGCGGCGCCACCATGTCGCGCTCGCCACCGCTGGCCCCGTCGCCGGCGCCGGGGCGCTGGACCGCGTGGGTCGCGTCGAAACAGACCGGGGCGAAGCGTCGCATCTTGACGAGGCCCCGCATGTCGACCACCAGATCGTTGTAGCCGAAGGCCGCGCCCCGCTCGGTCACGATCACGCCCTCGCCCCCGGACGCGCGCGCCTTCTCGGCAGCGAGGCCCAGGTCCGTGGGCGCGATGAACTGCCCCTTCTTGATGTTCACCACCTTGCCGGTTGCGGCGCACGCGGCGATCAGGTCGGTCTGGCGGCACAGGAAGGCCGGGATCTGCAGGCAGTCCACCACCTCGGCGGCGGGCTTCGCCTGGCCGGGCTCGTGGACATCGGTTGTGAGGCTCAGACCCGTCTCGGAACGGACGTGGGACAGGATCCGCAATCCCTCGTCGAAACCGGGTCCGCGGAACGAACGGACGCTCGACCGGTTGGCCTTGTCGACCGAGGCCTTGAACACCATCGGGAAGTCGTGGCGCGCCGCGATCTCGCGCAGCCCGTGAGCGGCCGCCAGGGTCGCGTCCTCGCTCTCGATCACGTTCAGGCCGGCGATGAGCACGAGCGGTGCGCCATCGCCGATGGGAATGTCCCCGATGCGAATCGTCACGATCCGGTGCCCTCTCCCCCCAAACGCGCCCCAGGCTGCTGTGCCCTCGATATAGCGAGCCTGACCCGATTCCGCCGCTCGGGCGGCACCCCGGATCCCCGCGGGAGGCGTCCGCTAGGAACGGCCGGGCGGTGCCTGCCCACCGGGCGATCCTGTGGCGTCCGCGTCGATCGCGCGCTGCAGCTCCGGCAGGAAGTCCGGCAGTGCCGAGGTCACGCGGTTCCAGTTCGGGATCTGCGGGGCCCCCATCGGATCGCGGACGAAATCGAGCCCGGCCCCGCGGAGCGCGGCCTGGAAGGTCTCGACCGCCAGCTCTTCCGCGTGGCGGTCGAACGGAAGCCCGTTCAGGGCCGCGGCGTCGTGGTAGCGGGCGACCGCGTCCTGTGCGAGGCGCACGTAGGCGGTGGTCAGGGTGTTGAGGAAGCCGGCGTCGAACTCGATGCCGTAGCTCGCGAGGTTCCGGATCAGCGAGCCACCGATGTCGGTGACCATCCGGTGCAGGCCGACCGTGGCGTCGTGCTCGGAGAGATCCCGATGCTTGTGGTCGTAGTTCTCGACGAGTTCGACCTGGGCGATCCGCTTGAACGAACACGCGCGGTAGACCTCGGCCAGCACGCCGACCTCGAGGCCCCAGTCGGACGGGATGCGGATCGAGCGCGCGAGATCCGTCGTCAGCGCGAACTCGCCCGCGAGCGGGAAGCGGAACGAGTCGAGGAACTCGAGCAGCGGGTTCGGTCCGAGCACGGACTTCATCGCGCGCAGGAACGGCGTCATGAACAGGCGCGTCACGCGCCCGTAGATCCGGTCGGTGACGCGCGCGTAGTAGCCCTTCACGAACTCGTAGTTCGTGTTGCGGTTCGCGATCGGGTAGCAGAGCCGCGCTAGCAGCTTGCGCGAGTAGTCGCGGATGTCGCAGTCGTGCACCGCCAGCAGGCGCGCGCGGTCGCCCGCGATCACGGCCCCCATCGCCAGCCACACGCCCCGGCCCTTGCCCGGGGGACCGGGGTCGAGTCCCTGGTCCGCGAGCTCGCGGATCAACGCCTGCAGACGCGGGCCATCGTTCCAGAGCAGCGTGGGGCGCGCGCCATCGACGGTCCGGACGTCGGCGAAGGCCTCGCAGAGCTCGTCGTAGTGCGCGCGGGTGGGCGCGCCATCCACCGACACGATGACCTGCGCCAGGTACGGGACGCTCCGCAGCTGGTCGATGATGCCCTTGAGCGCCACGTCGTGGAGCTCGGAATGCAGGCAGGGCAGCACCAGTGCGATCGGGCGCGCTTCGGCGTGACCCACCAGCTCGCGCTCCAGCGAGACGACGTCGCGGCGGCCCAGCCGGTGCAGGGTGCTGATGACCCCGGTCTGGTGGAAATCGGACACCCGGAGACCCTGACACCCCGGACCCGACCGATCAACCCCCGAGGGGCGCACCCGGTCCCACTACGCGGGTGCGAACACCTCGCTCGATTCCTCGAGCAGGCGGAGCGCCTCGGGGTCGATCTCGTTGAACTCGAGACCGATATCGAGCGTCAACGGATCCACCTCGGTGGCCCAGTTGACGGTTCCCACCGCGACGACGGTGTGGGTGCCGATGTTGAACGTCACCCGGATCCGGTCGCCCAGGTCGAGTTCGCAGCCGACGGCCTCGAAGCGGATGCCGCCGGCGGAGACGTTCTTCGACACGCCCAGCTGATCGCCGGCATCGAGCATCGCGAACGAGATCACCTGGTCCGTGGAGATGCGGGCGTATTTCCGGCGTTCATCGGACATACCGGCCCTCTTCGGCCGGCAACTCGGCGGGCTTGAGCCCTGCCTCGGGGCGGGCCCTCAGTCGGGGCGGGCCCTCAGCCGCCGAACAGCTCGAGCTGGCGGTCGTCGCGCCGGGACCGGACCAGGGACTGGAGCGACAGGCCCAGGGCCCGGATCGGGCGGCTGCCCGCCTGGGTCCGCGCGAGCAGCTCGAACGCCACGTCCCGGAGACCGCTCGCGCCCGCCAGCGGCCGGGGGAGCGTCCGGCTGCGGGTCTTCGGCTGCGGCTCGTCCGCGTAGCGGACCTTCAGCACCACGCGCCGCGCCGCCAGCCGTTCGCGGGCCAGCGAGGCCTCGAGCCCGCTGGCCAGTTCGCCGAGCCGCTCCTCGAGACGCCCGAGGTCGATCTCGGCCCCGTCCAGGGTGGATTCGAGCGAGAGACTCCGCGAGTGCGGCGCGGCGCGGACCCGGGAGGGGTCCTGTCCGAGCGCGTAGCCCAGCGCCGCAAGCCCGTGGTTCCCGAGGTGCTCCTCGATGCGGGCGCGCCCGAGACCGACGAGGTCCGCCACCGTGCGCACGCCGAGGGCCCCGAGCGAGGCCTCGGTCCGCGGCCCGACGCCCGGGAGCCGCGCGACCGGGAGCGGGTCGAGGAAGGCTCGGACCCGTTCCTGCGGAATCCAGAGAATGCCTTCGTTTCCAGGGTCTTCGGCAACGACCTTCGCTAGGAACTTGACGGGTGCGGCGCCGACGCGCAGCGGCAGCCCGAGTTCGTCGCGAACCGCATCGGCCAGGGCCCGGGCGAACGCGTCGGGCGCGACGTCGCGCTCCGAGAGATCGAGGTAGGCGGCGCCGAGGCCGGCCGACTCGACGCGGTCGGTCTCGCGCCGCAGGCGCGCCCGCAAGACCGCATCGACCTCGCGGTAGCGCTTCATGTCGGTCCGCACCGCACGGCCGTGGGGGCAGCGCTCGAGCGCGGTCGTCATTGCCATGCCCACGGTCACGCCTGCGGCGCCCGCGTCGTCCGTCATCGCCTGCACGGTCCCGCGTTTGCGCGGATCTCCGCCCACGATCACGGGCCGCCTCTCGCCGCTCGCGTCGCGGCGCCGTTCGACCTCGGCATAGAAGCCCCGGACGTACGCGTAGAGCAGCATCAGCGCGGGGCCTCGCCACCGGGAACGGCCGGCACCAGGTGCAGCCGCGCCACCGGCCCGTCCTCGATCACGGGATCACTGGTGGACAGCAGCGAGGGCTGGCCGCGCAGCCAGCCGACCAGACGATCGCGGGCGTGGGGATGGCCCGGGTGGCCGGACTGCCCGGGGGCCAGTTGCGTGAGCGCCTGGTCCAGGTTTCCGGCGTCGGCGGCAAAGCGATAGGCCGACACGACCTCGACGTCCGAGGCCCCGGACAGCGAGAAGTCGGCGACGGCCAGGCTCGAGCCATCGCCCCCGACCGGGAACGGGCCGATCCCGCCCGATGCGTCCCAACCGCCGGGCCACAGCGGCGTGAAGCGCAACCGGTGCAGCCGTCCCCACCGCCACTTGTCGCGGTTCGAACCCAGATCCACCGACAGCGCCAGCCAGGCCTGCTCGAGACTCTCGCGCACGATCGGTGCGATCACCTCGGGCGCGGTCCACGGCATCTCGGGCACGCCCCCCTGCTCGGCCCACGCCAGTGCGTCGCCGAGCCAGCGGTCGGGTTCGGCGCGCGGGACGCCGAGCAGCCGTTCGGCGACCGGGTGACCCAGCGCGGCTTCCAGCCAGGCCCACGACATCCGGCGCACGAAGACCTGGTAGGCCGCCGCGCCGCGGCTTTCGGCGCCCCCGTCCCCGTCCCAGGCCCGCAGCAGTTCCGCGATCTCGGCCTCCTCGTGTCCGAGCGCACCCGCCAGCGCGAGCGCCCGGCTCACGATGCGCCGCGACGCGTTCGCGTGGGTATCGCGCTGCATGTCGACCAGGACGCCCACGTCGATCGGGCCGTCGTCGGCCGCGGCCTGCAAGCGCTCCTCGATCCGCGCGCGCGCGGGACCGGGACGCACCATCGGTTCGAGCGGTCCGTCGGCGGCCACCGGTGCGCGCCCGGCCGCGATCGCCCAGGGCCGCGCCGGGCCGAGGCGCTGCGCGGGCAGGGCCTCGGTGCCGAGCCAGCCCCGCCACGCGTACGCGGGATTGTCGGCCGGCACCGGCTGGAAGCCGGAGCCGACCTCGCGCGCCGGCGCGGCGCCGGCCACGCGGATGCCGCCCTCCCCGGCCGCGTCGACCCAGGCCAGCGTGACCAGCGGCTCCCCGTGCGCCGCCATCGCCCCGCGGATGCCGGCCGCGTCGCGAGCCCGGGTCAGCGCCACGAAGCCGTCGATCCCGCCGACGCGCTGGCCGGTCCAACGCAACGACAACGGTCGGTCCGCGCCGAGCAGGGCATCGACCATCGGACGTCCGGCCGTCGTGCGCACGGGCCACTCGTCGTCGGCCTCCCCCTCGACCGGGATGCGCTCGATGCGCTCCGTCAGGGAGCGCCAACGCCGCCCGCGAAGCACGCGCGACGGATCCTCCCGGTAGAGGGTCTCTTCGACGAGATCCATCGTCAGCGCGGGGGTATGGGTCGCGATCCAGGCGATGTGTCCGTTGAAGCCGGCCCAGAAGACCGGGATCCCGGGCAGCGTGGCTCCGGCCACCTCGAAGCGGCCGGCCCGCAGGTGCGCCTCGTAGACGGGACCGGGCACGCGGGGGGCCGCGTGGAGATCGCCCGCCAGGAGTGCAGCACCGCGGCGCGTGAAGCGGCCCGAGACGACCCAGGCGGCGCTGCCGACCCGGCGCCCGGCCATGCCGCCGGCACGCCGCAGCGGCGCGGATGCGCCCCGGGGAACCTCCGGGGCCCGCCGCGGTGTGGTGGCGGCCCGCGTCCCGGCGGCACGGGGCGCCGCGCCGACCGGGAAGAACGCGCGTGCCGCGACGGGACCCACACGCCGGACGACGGCCTCGTAGGCCAGCATCTCGTCGGTAGCGTCGGCCAGCTGCCAGGCGCGGAGCTTGGCGATCGCGAGCGAGTCCTCGGCGCTCCACGGCACGATCGCTTCCGGTGCGACCGGCAGGCCCGCCGGCGGATCGGCCGTGCCCGCGCGCAGCTGCGCGAGCCACGCGTTCACACCGGCCGCGTACGCACCCAGCACCTCGCGCGCCTGTGGGGAGGCGCGTTCCAGATCGCGCGCTGCTCCCCGGGCGAAGTCGAGCGTCCGCGCCCAGCGATCCGCCGCCAGCCCCGCAGGCCCGATCCAGGCCGCGGTCTCGCCGCGCGCGGACCTCCGCAGCCACAACAGCTGCCCCAGGCGGTCCTGCGCCTGCACGAAGCCCAGCCCCAGCCACGCATCGGCCGGGTGCTCCCCCCGGATGTGGGGAACCCCGTTGCGATCGCGAACCGCCCAGACCTCGTCGCGCAGACCCGGCAGCGCGAGTTCGCCCTCTTCCACCGGATACGCGGCGCGTTCCTGGCGACGATGCTCGAGCCAACGCGCACCGAAGGCGAGCGCCGCCCCGACCAGGACGACCATCAGGACCAGCCGGCGCCGTTGGCCGACGGGCCGGTCGGTTGCCGCGGACGCTTGCGCGTTGCGTTCCTCCAATCCCCCTGGCGCCTCCATCCGGGAGGGTATCGGACGCCGGGCGCGCGCTCCCGAGGCCGGATCCGCGGATGCGGGAAGCGAGCCCGGCGGGTATACACTGCGCCTCCCGACGGGAGCCCGCCAAAGGAGACCACGCTTGACCCTGCGCACCGTGGACCAGCTGGTGGCCCAGGGCCTCCGCGGACAGCGCATCCTCGTCCGCGCCGACCTCAACGTCCCGCTGGCCGAAGGCCGGGTGGGCGACGACACCCGGATCCGGGCCGCGCTCTCCACGCTTCGGAAGCTGCTCGCGGCGGGCGGGCGCGTGGTCCTCGCGTCGCACCTGGGGCGGCCCGGGGGCAAGCCGGATCCCGCGCTGTCGCTGCGACCCGTGGCCGACCGGCTGGCGGACCTGTTGGGACGCACCGTCGCCTTCTGCCCCGATTGCGTCGGGCCGGCGGCCGAGGCCGCGGTCGCGGCGTTGCGCGACGGCGAGTTGCTGGTGCTGGAGAACGTCCGCTTCCGACCCGGCGAGACCCGCAACGACGACGCGCTCGCCCGGGGCTTCGCGGCGCTCGCCGACGTCTACGTGAACGATGCCTTCGGCACCGCACACCGGGCCCACGCATCGACGGCCGGGGTCGCGGGCCACGTCCCACAGCGGGCGGCCGGCGACCTGCTCTGCAACGAGCTGGAACGCCTCGCCCGGGTCCGGCACCCGGAGCGGCCGCTGCTGTGCCTGATCGGGGGCGCCAAGGTCTCGGACAAGCTCGGGGTCCTCGAGGCGCTCGCGCCCCATACCGACGTCCTCTGCATCGGCGGAGCGATGGCGTACACCTTCCTGCAGGTGCTGGGCCAGCCCGTGGGCGCGTCACGGGTCGAACCCGAACGCGCCGGCGACGCAGAACGCGTGCTCGCGGCCGCCGAGAAGGCCGGCCGGCGTCTGCTGCTCCCGACCGATCACGTCGTCGCCCAGCGGCTCGAAGCCGACGCGCCGTGCCGCACGGTCGAGGCGATCCCCGACGACTGGATGGCGCTCGACATCGGCCCGGCCACCGCGGCCGCCTACGCGGCCGAGGCCCGGGCCGCGCGGACGCTGTTCTGGAACGGGCCGATGGGCGTCTTCGAGATGCCCGCCTTCGCGGCCGGCACCCGGGCCGTGGCGCGCGCGGCGGCCGCGTCGCCGGCCCTCAGCATCGTCGGCGGCGGGGACTCGCTCGCGGCCGTGAACCAGCTCGGGCTGGGCGGCGCGATCGGCCACCTGTCGACCGGGGGCGGCGCCTCGCTGGAGTTCATCCAGGGCCTCCCGCTGCCGGGCGTCGTCGCGCTGGAGGCGTGCGCGTGAGGCGACCCGTAATGGTGGCCAACTGGAAGATGCACAAGACCGTGGCGGAGGCCTGTGCGTTCGCGGACGCGTTCCTGCCCCTCGTCTCCGGGACGATCGACGCCGACATCGTCGTGGCGCCTCCGGCAACCGCGCTCCACGCGCTCGGGCAGCGGTTCGCGGGCAGCCCGGTCGCGCTCGCGGCCCAGAACGTCCATCCGCGAGACCACGGCGCATTCACCGGTGAGATCTCCCCGGCGCAGCTCGTCGACGTGGGCTGCCGGTACGTGATCGTGGGCCACAGCGAGCGGCGGACCCTGTTCGGCGACACCCCCGCGTTCGTCGGCGAGAAGACCGCGGCCGCGCTCGAGGCCGGGCTGACCCCGATCTTCTGTTGTGGCGAGCGCGACGAGGAGCGCGAGAGCGGCCAGACCTTCGCCGTGATCGGCGAGCAGCTGGAGGTGGGCCTCGGCGGGTTGCCGCAGGACCGTGGCGCCGCGATCCTGGTGGCCTATGAACCAGTGTGGGCCATCGGCACCGGCAAGACGGCCACCCCCGAGACGGCGCAGGAAGTCCATGCGATGATCCGCGAGCGGCTCCGCGATCTCTTCGGGCAGGCCGGAGACGGGATCCGCATCCAGTACGGCGGTAGTGTCCGACCCGAGAACGTGGCCGAGTTGATGGCCCAACCCGATATCGACGGAGCCCTCGTGGGTGGCGCGAGCCTCGACGCCGAGAGCTTTGCCCGGATCGTCCACCGAAGCCCGAGCCCCCGCGGAGGAACAGCATGAATCTCTTCATCACCGTCCTGCACGTCCTCGTGTGCCTGTTCCTGATCGTGGTCGTGCTGCTGCAGCGCGGCAAGGGCGCCGAGGTCGGCGCCATGTTCGGCGGCGGCGGGTCCGCCACGATGTTTGGCGCACGCGGCGCCGGCAACCTCTTCACGCGCCTGACCACGGCCTCGGCCACGGTCTTCATGCTGACGAGCCTGTACCTCGCGGTCGCGGGCCAGGACGACACGTCGAGCGACCTCTTCGACGAGCCCGCGCCAGCCGAGAGCGGGTTCGAGGAAGCCGCGCCGCCGACGTCGCCGTTCGAGGCTGGCGACGCGGACAGCGGCGGATTCGAGGAGATTCCGGCCGCGGACGGAGCGCCCGCGAGCGAGCCCGCCCCCACGCAATAGGGCTGTCCGAACAGGGCTACCCGGGGTGGATGGCAGTCGTTAGACTGCGCGCCCCTCGTGCGGCAGTGGCGGAACTGGTAGACGCGCATGGTTGAGGGCCATGTCGGGGCAACCCGGTGGAGGTTCGAGTCCTCTCTGCCGCACCATCCACCCTCCCTCCTCGGGGATCCTCGAGCGAAAGGAGCCGCGCGGCGACGCGCCCCCCGATGCCTGCCCCGGGCGGCTCAGCGCGCGTCCAGCACCCCGGCCAGCAGTCGCTCGATCCAGCGGCGATAGGACGCCAACGGCTGGGCCCCGCTGACGACGGCGTCGGTCCCGGCGACCCGGACCGCGGGGACGCCGGTCACGCCGAGCGCGAGCGCCTCGTCATGCTGCCGCGCCGTCTCTTCGAGGAGCCCCGGATCGGCGGCGGCCTCGAAGCCCGCTGCCGGCAGTCCGGCTTCCTCCCAGATCGCGCGCAGCGTCCCGGTGGCGCTGATGTCGCGGTTGTCCTCGAAATAGGCCCGCAGGAGCCGGCGGTGGATCGCATCGAAGGCCTCCGGCCCGAGCCGGGCGGCGGCCTTGGCGACGAGGTGCGCGGGCACGCTGTGGCTCGGCGGCCCCTCGGTGGTCTCCCAGACCCGGAACGCCGGCGCGTCGGGCTCGCCGGCCGGGCGCATCCAACCCTGCGTGTAGCGCATGAACTTCTCGAGATCGCGCTCGCCGGGGCGAGGACGCAGGAGATAGCTCTTGAACGTGAGCTCGAGATCGGGGCCGAACGACTCGGCCAGCAGCCCGAGCCGATGGTCCGCGAGATGACACCACGGACACAGGTAGTCCGACCACACCTCCAGCCGGACCGGCCTCACGCGGAGGCCTTGGGCGCGAGTCCGTGATAGGCGCTCGCGTAGTGGAGCAACGGGGCGCCCTCCCCGTGGACGACCTCCTCGACCCGGCCCACGACGATCACGTGGTCTCCCGCGTCGTGCAGCGCCACCACCTCGCAATCGAGCGATTCGAGGGCTCCCGGGATCAGCGGTGCGCCGGTCTTCGCGGTCGCGCAATCGAGACCCTCGAAGCGCGTCCACTCCTCCTTCTTGGACGCGAACTTGTTCGAGAGGGCCTCCTGGTCCGAGGCCAGCAGGTTGATGCACAGGTTGCCGCCCTTGCGGATCACGCCCAGCGTGTTCGCCTTCTTGTCGGCGCAGACCATCACCAGCGGCGGATCGAGGGAGACCCCGGCGAAGTCGGACGCGGTCATGCCGTGGATCTCGTCGCCGGCGCGCGCGGTCACGATCGTCACGCCCGTGGCCCAGCGGCCGAGGGTACTCCGGTAGGTCTCTGCATCGATCGGCATCGGCATCCTCCGTACGGGGTCCAGCGTCGGCCCCGCTCCAATGGTCCGGCAGTCTACCGCGCCGGTGTCGCCGTTCCCTCCTGGAGGAACGCGAAGACGTAGGGGCCCACGATGTCGAGCGGGCGCACCCCGGGAGCGAGCTCGGTCGCCAACCCCAGGAGCAGCGTGAGCGCCCGACTCCACATCACGAGCCCCTCCGGCAGCCGGAACGTCCGGACCGCCGCGATGTGCTTGCGCATCCGCCCGACGTATTCGGGAATGTCGATCCTGCCCAGCTCCTTCGGCGTGAGGTTCCAGTATTCGTCGCTGAACTGGAGCCGCGCGATCTCGAGGACCGCGGCCAGATCGCGCTCTTCGATCATCCCCGCGTCCAGGAACGACCGCGCATAACGTTCCGGGTCCCGCGTCGCGGTGGCGGCGATGTTCTCGCGCAGCATGTGCATCACCTCGGGCGTGACGCGCTTGTGCATGCCGAAGTCGATGATCCCGATCCGACCGTCCGGATCGACGAGCAGGTTTCCGGGGTGCGGGTCGCAGTGGAAGAAGCCGTCCCGGAAGATCATGTGGAGGAAGGCCCGCGTCGCCCAGGTGGCGAGGTCCGCGACGTCGATGCCGCGGGCCGCGAGCGCCTCGCGCTCGTTGATCTTCTCGCCCGGGATGAACTCCATCGTGAGGACCCGGGTGCTTGTGCGATCCCAGTGGATCCGCGGGATCCGCACGCGCTCTGCCACCAGCACGTCGCGCGCCAGGTTGCGGGCCACCTCTTCCGCGGCCCTCCCCTCCCGCTCGTAGTCCATCTCCCCTTCGATGGATTCCTCGATCTCGCGGAAGACCTGGCCGAGATCGGCGACCGTGACGAAGTCGAAGAGCCAGAGACCGAGCCGGAGCGCGGCCAGATCCACGGCCACCGACTTCTCGACGCCGGGATAGAGCACCTTCACCGCGACCTTCTCGCCGTCCTCCACGACCGCGGTGTGGACCTGGCCGAGACTCGCGGCGGCCAGGGGCTCGCGGTCGAACGCGCGAAAGAGCTCGTCGACCGGCCGCCCGAGCGTGGCCTCGATCTGGCGCTCGATCTCGGCGACCGGGTGCGGGGCGACGCGATCCTGCAGCCGCGCGAGTTCGTCGCTGACCTCCTCCGGGAAGAGATCGACGCGCAGGCTCGCGACCTGGCCGATCTTGATCAGCCCGCCCTTGAAGCGCATCGCGGTCGCGGCGAAGAGCGCGGCGAAGCGCCGCTCGATCTCGACGAGGTGCGCGGGTTCGATCCGCCAGCGGCCGCGCGCGTCGAGCACCATCCGCAGGTAGATCCACGCCGCACGGACGATCAGGCCCAGCAGGACGCTGAATCGGCGGGCCAGGGCCCAGGGCGTCGTCTGGCGGTCCATCGTCCCCCGTTCGCGAGGCACCGAGTCTAGCGGCCCGGCCCGAGCGAGATGCCCACCAGCGCGACGTCCATCACGTTGGTGCCGGTCGGCCCGGTCCGGAAGATCCCGCCCTCTGCGGCGAAGAAGGAATAGGCGTCGTTCGCCGCGAGCGCCGCGGCCGCGTCCACACCCCGGGCGCGGCCGCGCGCGACCGTGGACGCGTCGGCGAACGCACCGGCGGCGTCGGTGGGGCCATCGCTGCCGTCGGTGCCGGCGGCGAGCACCGAGACCGCGGGCGGCCCCCCGGACGCGAGCGCCAGCGCGGCACCGAGCGCGACCTCCTGGTTGCGTCCCCCGCGCCCGTGGCCGGCCACGGTCACCGTGGTCTCGCCTCCGGCCAGCAGCACCGCGGGCCCGGGGCGAGCGCGGCTCGCAGCGACCAGGGCTGCGCCGGCCGCGCGTGCCTCGCCGTGCAGCGGTTCGTCCAGCGCGACCGCCCGGAGGCCGCGACGAGCGGCCTCGCGCGCCATGCCGGCGACGGCGTCCGCGTTGCGCGCGACGATCCGATGCGGGGGGCGCACGGAGCGCGCGGGCTCCGGCCGCCGGTGCGCGAGCGCGCGTCGCACGGCGGATGGCACGGCGTCGCCCATCGCCCGCACGACGTCGTCCAGCGGCGCCGCGGAACCATCGTCGCCGGGCCAGCACGGCCCGGAGCCGATCACGCCCGGCGCGTCTCCGGGGACGTCCGAGACCAGGGCCACCTCGACCGACGCGGTCCCCGACGCCGCCAGCAGACCGCCGCCGGCCACGCGCGAGAGACGCTTGCGCACCCGGTTCAGCGCGGCGATGTCGGCGCCCGCTCTCATCAACGCTTCGGTCACCCGCGCGAGGTCCGCCAGCGGGACGCCGGCGACCGGGCAGGCCACGAGCGCGGAGGCTCCCCCCGAGACGAGGACCACGAGGGTGTCGCTGGCCGGCACCCGGGCCGCGAACGCGAGCGCGGCCTCGCCCGCCGCCGCGCTCCGCGCGTCCGGGAGCGGGTGGCCCGCGAAGCGTGTCTCGAACGCGGGCGGGCCCGGCGCGTGGCCGTCCCGGGTCACCACGAGACCGCGGCCGACCGGGGCCACCCCGGCGGCCACGAAGCCGCGCGCCATCGCACCCGCGGCCTTGCCGAGGGCCAGCACATGATGGGCGACGTCGTGCGTGCGGCGTTGCCGGTCCAGGGCCCAGCGCCGCGTGGCGGGCTCCGGGTCGACGGCGGCGAGTCCGTCCCGGAAGAGCGCCTCGAGCGTGGCCCGCGCGCTCACTCGTCCCCGGCCGCCGCCTCCGGGGCTTCGGGACGCGGACGCAGCCGGATCTCGATCCGCCGGTTCATCGCGCGGCCCTCGGCGGTGTCGTTGGACGCTATCGGCTGCGTCTCGCCACGCGACACCGCCGCGAGACGCTCCGGCGCGACGCCGTTGGCCTCGAGGAGCCGCACGACGCTGGCCGCCCGCGCACCGGCCAGTTCCCAGTTGCTCGGGTAGCGCTGCGCGAGGCTTCCGCGGATCGCCACGTCGTCGGTGTGACCGATCACGTCGACCAGGTGCGGCACGTCGGCGAGGCGCGCGGCCACCCGTCCGAGCACCTCGCGCCCCTCCGCACCCAGGCGCGCGGACCCGGACGGAAACAGGATCGCCTGGGAGAGCTTCACGCTGAGCCCCTCGCGAAGCTGCTCGATCTCGATCCGTCCGCTCGCAACCTCGGACTGCAGGTCGTCGACCAGCCCGTCGTAGGTGGACCGGAGTTCTTCGACCTCGGCCCGGCGCTTCGCGAGTTCGGCCTCGCGCGAGGCCAGGTGGGTGGAGAGTCGCTCGCTGCGTTCGGACAGCTCGGCGACCGAGGCTTCGAGCTTCTCGCGCGCGATGCGCAGGTCCTCGACCTCGTCCGCGAGCGCCGCGCGTTCCTGGTCGAGACTCTGGCTCGAGGCCTCGAGCAGTGCGATCCGGCGTTGGGCGAGCCGCAGTTCGCCCTGCAAGCGGTCCCGCTCCTCGACCACGGCGCGATGGACGCCGACCGAAACGCACGCCGGAAGCAGCAGCGACGCTGCGAGGAGGAGGGACACGGATCGTGCGCGGCTCACGTGGGCGATTCCCCTGCCGGTGGCAGATTCGATCGGTGGCGGATTCGATCTCGGCGAAGCGGTCAGACGGCCTGCGACAGGATGTGTGCGAGCGCTTCTTCGACCCGGCCAACGTACTCGAACTCGAGACCGGACACGAGCTTGGGCTGGATCTCCTCCACGTCGCGCCGGTTCGCCGCCGGCAGCACCACCTTCTTGATCCCGGCGCGCTTGGCGGCGAGGACCTTCTCCTTGATGCCGCCCACCGGCAGGATCTTTCCGCGCAAGGTGATCTCGCCCGTCATCGCGATGTCGGGAGCGGGCGCCTTGCCGGTCAGCAGGGAGGCCAGCGCGGTGACCATCGCGACGCCGGCCGACGGACCGTCCTTCGGCACCGCGCCCTGGGGCACGTGCACGTGCAGGTCGTGGCCCTCGAACGCGCCGGCCGCGATCCCGACCTGTTCGGCGTGCGCGCGCAACCAGGTGCGCGCGGCTTCGGCGCTCTCGCGCATCACGTCGCCGAGGGATCCCGTGAGTTTCAACTCCCCCTTGCCCGGCATCCGCGTGCTCTCGACGAAGAGGATGTCGCCCCCGACCGGGGTCCAGGCGAGCCCCACCGCGACGCCGGGATGGCCCGCGCGCTCGGCCAGCTCCGGTTCGACCTTGATCGGACCCAGCAGCTCCGCGAGATCCGCCGGCGAGACGTGGAAGCCCCCTTCCGGCACGCCGTCCTCCGCGACCTTGCGCGCCAGCTTCCGGCAGACGGAACCGATCTCGCGCTCGAGGTTCCGCACGCCGGCCTCGCGGGTGTAGCTCGCGATGATCGCCCGCAGCGTCGGGTCGGGGAGATCGAGCGCGACGTCCTGGATCCCGTTCTCGCGCATCTGGCGCGGCAGCAGGAAGCGGCGGGCGATCTCGAGCTTGTCCTCCTCGGTGTAGCCGGGAAGTTCGATCACCTCCATCCGGTCCCGCAGTGCCGGGTGGATCGGATCCTGCACGTTCGCGGTCGCGATGAAGAGCACCTGCGAGAGGTCGAACGGCACCTCCAGGTAGTGGTCGCTGAACGTGCCGTTCTGTTCGGGATCGAGCACCTCGAGCAACGCCGAGGAGGGGTCGCCACGGTAGTCCGCGCCCACCTTGTCGATCTCGTCGAGCATGAAGACGGGGTTGCGGGTACCCACCTTGCGGAGGCCCTGGATGATCCGCCCCGGCAGCGACCCGACGTAGGTGCGGCGGTGTCCGCGGATCTCGGCCTCGTCGCGCACCCCGCCGAGCGAAATGCGATCGAACTCGCGGCCGAGGGCGCGCGCGATCGAACGCCCGAGCGAGGTCTTGCCGGTACCGGGCGGCCCCACGAAGCACAGGATCGGTCCGCGCAGATCGCGCTTCAGCGACAGCACGGCGATGTACTCGACGATCCGGTCCTTCACCTTCTCCAGGCCATAGTGGTCCTCGTCCAGGATCGCGCGGGCGTCCTCGACCGAGAGGTGATCCTCGGACGTCGTCGACCACGGCAGGTCCGTCATCCACTCGAGGTAGCCGCGGATCACGCTGTGCTCTGCGGCCGCGGCCGGCGTCTGCTCGAGCCGTTCGAGTTCGCGCAGCGCCTGCTGGTGCGCCTCCTCGGGCATCCCGGCCGCCTCGATCTTCTTGCGGAAGGTCTCGACTTCGGCCTCCTCGTCTTCGGCTTCCCCGAGTTCCCGGCGGATGTGGTCGAGCTGCTGGCGCAGCATGTATTCGCGCTGCGAGCGGCCCATTTCGGTCTGGACGTGTTCGCGGATCTCGCTCTCGAGGCGAGCGGCCTCGCCGGCCCGGCGCAACTCGTCGCGGATCTTTCGCAGCCGCTCCACCACGTCGAGTTCTTCGAGGAAGGCCTGCTTGGCCGCGACGTCGAGTTCGAGATTCGACGCGACCAGGTCGGCGAGCCGCGAGGGCTCTTCGAGGTTCATCGCCAGGACCTGCAGCTCGTCGGAGAGCTGGCTCGACTCGGAGACCAGCGACACGAACTGGTCGCGCACGTCGCGCGCCAACGCCTGCGCCTCGACCGAGTCGGCCTCGCCCCGGTCGGCGAGCGCCGTCAGCGTGCCGCGGAAGAAGGGGTCCTCCTCGGTGAAGTCGTCCACCCGGGCGCGCGCCACGCCCTGGACGAGCAGCCGGTAGGAGTCGTCCGGGAAGCGCAACATCTTCGCCACGCGCAGGACCGTGCCGGTCCGATGCAACTCGTCCGGGCTGGGGCTGCCCTCGACGGCGTCCTTCACCGCGACCGCGAGCATCAGGTGATCGTCCCCGGCCATCACCGCGTCGATCAGGGCCTTGCTGCGCTCGGTGTTCACGAGCAGCGGCGCCAGCAGATGCGGGAAGATGACGGTGTTCTTCAGCGGAAGCACCGGCAGCGTCGTCGGCAGCGCCGCTTGCGCAGGCGCGGCCTCGCCCGGGTTCCCGGGCTCCGGGGTCTCGCTGGTTCCGGGTCTACTCACGCTCTCCATGCCGTCCGATCGTGCTCGTCGCTCGCGCGCGGGCTCAATCCTTGGGGGATTCTTCGGTGTACTCGGCGTCGATCACGTCCTCGTCGGTCCCTCCGGGCGGGGTCGCCTCCGGTCCCTCGGACTCGGGGACCCCGGCCTTGTAGAGGGTCTCGGCGAGTTTGTGCATCGCCTGCTCGACGCGCGGCTTGCGGCCGCGATCCGGTCGGCATCGTCGCTCTCGAGGTCCTCCCGGGCGGCCTTCAGGACGCCTTCGACCTCGGCCTTCTGCGCCTCGTCGAGCTTCTCGGCGTTCTCGGCGATCGACTTCTCGGCGCTGTAGAGGAGACCGTCGAGCTCGTTCTTCCGTTCGATCGCCTCGCGTCGCTTCTTGTCCTCGGCCGCGTTCGCCTCGGCGTCCTTCACCATCCGCTCGACTTCCTGCTCCGAGAGCGCACCTGCGCCCTCGATCCGGATCGACTGCTCCTTGCCGGTCGCCTGGTCCTTCGCGCTGACGGACAGGATGCCGTTCGCGTCGATGTCGAAGGTGACCTCGATCTGGGGGATGCCACGGGGCGCGGGCGGGATCCCGTCGAGAACGAACTTGCCGAGCTCGCGGTTGTCGCTCGCCATTTCGCGCTCGCCCTGGAGCACGCGGATCTCGACCTGCGGCTGGTTGTCGGACGCGGTCGAGAAGGTCTGGCTGCGCTTGGTCGGAATCGTCGTGTTCCGGTCGATCAGCCGGGTCATCACCTGTCCCGCGGTCTCGATGCCCATGCTGAGGGGCGTCACGTCGAGGAGCAGCACGTCCTTCACGTCGCCGGACAGGACGCCGCCCTGCACCGCCGCGCCGACGGCCACGACCTCGTCCGGGTTCACGCTCCGGTTCGCTTCCTTGCCGAAGAGTTCCTGCACCTTCTCCTGCACGAGGGGAACGCGCGTCGACCCGCCGACCAGCACCACCTCGTCGATCTCCGAGGCCTTCAGGCCCGCGTCCGCGAGGGCGCGGCGGCAGGGCTCGAGCGTCTTCTCGATCAGGTCGCCGATCAGCTGCTCGAACTTGGCGCGCGAGAGCTTCAGGTTCATGTGCTTCGGACCGGAGGCGTCCGCGGTCACGTACGGCAGGTTGATGTCGGTCGACTGCGACGACGACAACTCGATCTTGGCCTTTTCCGCGGCTTCGCGGAGGCGCTGCATCGCCATCGGATCCTGGGCGAGGTCGATGCCCTGGTCCTTCTTGAACTCGCCGATCAGGTACTCGATCACGCGCTGGTCGAGGTTGTCGCCGCCCAGGTGCGTGTCGCCGTTCGTCGACTTCACCTCGACCACGTTCTCGCCCACCTCGAGGATCGAGATGTCGAAGGTCCCGCCGCCCAGGTCGTATACAGCGATCTTCTCGTCCGACTTCTTCTCGAGCGAGTAGGCCAGCGACGCCGCGGTCGGCTCGTTGACCAGGCGGAGCACCTCGAGCCCCGCGATCGTCCCCGCGTCCTTGGTCGCCTGACGTTGGG
>Ga0114931_10001447_pt1 | contig 30331 bp, 21 predicted proteins | sample 2SBtaG_FD_89579 | JGI IMG/M metagenome (GOLD analysis project Ga0114931, IMG submission 89579) | Deep subsurface microbial communities from Kolumbo volcano to uncover new lineages of life (NeLLi) - 2SBTROV14_V59a metaG | ecosystem: Environmental > Aquatic > Marine > Volcanic | place: Kolumbo... | reverse complement strand
CCTCGGCCGTTGATTCCAACGAGTTTGCCTTCCGCATCGAACAAGGGCCCGCCAGAGTTGCCGGGGTTGATGGCGGCGTCGGTTTGAATGCAGTCGGTGTATTCCAATAGGGTGCCGGCCGGGTATTGGTAACGGTGGACGCCGGAGACCAGGCCATAGCTCACCGAAGGGTGAAAGTCGTCGGCCAACAGAAACGGATTGCCAATCGCGAATACCCAATCGCCGACTTTTACTAGATCGCTATCGCCTAGCTCGGCGACCGGAAAATCGTCGCGGCCAAGCAGTTGGATCAACGCGACGTCGCCGACGGGGTCGAAGCCGACGATGACCGCATCGTAGATTTTACCATCGGACATGCCGCACTTCATGGCGGTGCCACAGGGTGCGGTGACGTGAAAATTGGTGAGGGCAAACCCATCGGGTGAAATCACGACGCCTGATCCGCCCCCTTGTCCGGTGCCATCGAAAACGGCGACAGTCGGGGCTGAAGCGATTTCGATGGCATGAATACGCTGCTGCTGAGCTGCCAATACTGCTGGGTCTGGCGCGACTTCGGCTGCGGCGACTGTGGCCAACAGAGTTGATAGCAGGAAAATGAATAGTGGTGATAGTTTCATAGGGTGTTTCATTTGGTCACGCGGGCTTCAACCAAGTGGAGGCGGTCGCCAAAATCGAGATTCGCCCCATAATCGACAAGGATCGAAAGTTGCCGAGCCCCGTTCAGATCGAATTGTATTTCAACCGGCGGAGCGGTGCCATCGATCTCTCCCTGCCAAAGGACTTGATCGCCAGTGGAGATTTTTAGTTGGACGTTGCCTTGATCGGCTGTGGCGGGGTCGATACCGGCGATGGCAACAAAGCGTTTCATCTGCGGCGGTAGGCGGTATTGCAAAACCGTGCGACTGCGGAGGGCAAGTCCCTTCTGGTACATTTTGATAACGTTCTTTGATGGTGAGGAACGTGTAGCCTGCTTGACAATCGTTGGCCACTTGAGGGACAGAGTCGAGCCGGAAAAGGATTGATTGATTCGAGGAGTTCCATACTTGCTAATTAATCGGGCTGATTCCGGAAATTCTATTCGAGGAGTCCATTCTTGGCGGGTAGGCTGTAGGTCACTTAGGTAGGTTACTTTTCCTAATGAGTAATCTGCTTCTTGCAAAGACGCGAGCGGGAGGCGGAGTTTTATTCCGCTGATGGTGGTGAGTTGGAGATTCTCTTTTTTCAGAGCGAGTGATGCCAAGGGAAGCTGGGCCCCGCCGCGTGTCTTGAGCCAACAAATTGGGGCCGGGGGCTTCGGTTGGCGGGCATGAAAGTAGCCCAGTGCGGCAACTTTGGATCGCTTGACGGGAATCTTATCGCCTTCGAAATGGAAGGTGACTTGCTCGTTGGAAACATCGCCCAATAGGCCCGTCAGGTAATCGAGAGTCGTTCGCTTTTTCTTATGCACGATCAGCACATCCCCAGCCAACTGCTTTTCGGTCAAATCGCTCCAGAGGTCGGCTACGCGATCCTCGAAGGGGGCAAACTGCAGTAAGCTGATGTTGTCGGTGGGAATCGTCAATGGCTGTGCGGCGAGTCGGATCGAAGCGGTTGCCCGATGATCGGCGACGGTATAGTTGGTCAGAGGGAGGACCGACCCGTCGATTAATTGTAAGCGAGCGGTGATTGTTTCGGTTGACGCCGGTTCCGATACGCTCGACGCCAGTTGCCGAACTGCCAGCAGCCGATCGGCAGCAATCGCCAGAGGCTGCCCGTCGACCGCAAGAGTCAGGCCCTCGGCATTCCAAATCGTGAGCTCACCGGTGGCCTCGACGCCATCGATCGTCGTGACGCTGGTTTGCGGTTCGTCTGCGACCACGACATGCGCGGCGAATAACAGGACTAGCAAGATTCCACGAGTATTCGATTGCACGTTATTTTACCTCGGTAGAGGTTAGTTGGGGGGACTAGAGCCCGACTCGTCGGCCAGTTCCCGGAAGTATTGTTCGATCAAGGCTCGGTAATGTGCCGGAAACTCGCGGCCCATTTCTTGCAAGGCTTTTTCACGTTCCTTAGGAGGCAAATCGCCCCAGCCCGATTGGCTGCCGATGTCGCGCTGATCGACTTTCATGGGCGCCTGCATCGAAGGGAGGCGGCTATCTTCCATCGGCTTCGAGCTTTGGGCAGATGCTCCGCTACTGGATTGTTGCTGCTTCTGCTGATCTTCCAGTTTTTTGATAAGCTGATCGAGCGAAGAGAGCACTTCGTCTTCGACCATTTGCACCTGTTTCCCTGCGCGGCCTATTTCGAGCCGACGACGAACATCGTTCATTTGGCGGGCGATGTGATCTAAGGACTCGTCTTTGAGTCCGCCCAGATCACGTTTTACAAGCAGGGCAAGTTGTTGATAACGCCTGGGCAACGCGTCTTCGTGTTCCAATAGCTGAACCAAAGCGGCAAGGCTTTCGTCCGGGTGTACCAATTGGTGATGCGCTATCAGACGGTAAAACAGCAGTCCCGCCGGATCGACCACTTCAGCTGGGGAGATGCCATCCAAGGCGGTCAGCACTTCATCGTAAAGCTCGTGCTGAGCCAGCCAACGGGCATAGTAAAGCCGTAGGTTTTGTCGGAGCAGGTCGGGCAGTGCCTGATCGTCGAGCCAAGCGGCGTCGGGTGGAAATGGGCCGAGATGCTGGGCGTTGCAGGCGTCAATCAGTGCGCGTGCTTGGGCGTTGAGTAACGCAAACGTATCGGCCAACGTATCGAGTAGTGCCGTGCCATCGGAATTACGAAGATCAGTCGAAGGCCAAAACGATTGGGCCTCAAGGCGAATATTATCGTCGACCTGAGATTGTTCGAGCCAATCTAGAACTTGGGTTCGAACTTCGCCATAGTCGGGCATTTCCCAACTTGGCTCGAAGGTGAGCTGTGCATGACTCGGGCTAAGCATCAGCAGGAAAACGGCGAATGACTGAGAAACGACGAATGACCAATGACGAATGACGAAACCTAGAGGTCTCTTCAACTTCGTCACTCGGTATTCGTCATTCCTCATTTTCTTTTTTGCTATCACGAGTTGCCTTTCAAAACTACTGATTCCGTCCTGTGTCCAGATCGTGGGTCGCCTCGAAGACGCGTTCTTGCCGTAGGGCTAGTCGGTCGAGTGCTTCGAGCAGCTCGGCTTCGAGAGCCTGCTGGCCATCGATCAACTCCCCATATCGCTTGGTCCGTCGGTTGATGCGATTCTGCAATGCTCGAATCATACGCAATTCGGCCAATTGGTCTACTAAAGGTTGTTCGCCGGGCTGACCCTGGCCTTGCTGTTGCTGTGATTTTTGTTCGCGTAATTCTTTAATCGCTTGCTGCAGAGCGGCCAGGATTTCCTCCAAAGTTGCGATAATGTCTTCTTCCAGACCTTGAGTAATCAGGCTAATTTTGACATCGGCCAGTCGTTCGGCGACGGTCTGCATGTCTTCGCGAGCTTGTTCCAATGCCTCAGGAAAAGCGACCGAGGTGCCATCCTCGCGTAGTAAGATCAAGGCACGATCGGCGTCGCGGATAATTTGCGATTCCTTTCGACCGAGACGGCCAACGGCGATTTCTAGCTCATGGGTTTGCACATTCGCTCGCGAGGTGTCGAGTTTTTCGGTTTTCTCATAGACTTCGACTTGGGCATCGAGCATCTGACGAAATCTGGCCTCGAGCAGCACGAGCATTCTTTCTAGCTCTTCTTCGCGAAGCTGACGCAAGATACGCTCAAGCTCAGCTTTTGCTTGCTCTAGTTCTCGCAAGGCTTTTTCCTGCTCTGCTACGGCATCGTCACGTCGCGATTTCTCTAATTGCTCCAGCGCTTGCTGCATGCGTTGTTGTGATTGTTTGAGCCGATCGGTTGCGCGGTCGGCAGGAGTTTGCTCGGACTCTTGTTGCTGCGAGTCTGCAGAACTCGACTGCCCTTCACTGGGTTTAGACTCGGAGGGTTTAGACTCGGAGGGCTTAGACTCAGAGGGCTTAGACTCAGAGGGCTTGCCGTTTTTGCCGGGCTTTGGCTCTCCCTGGCTTGGCTTGCCCTGTTCGCTCTCAGTCGTCTTGGGCTGTTTTTCGTTATCTGAATTCTCGGCACTGTTTTCGTCGCCCGAGGTTGATTTCGCTTGGCCTTCGGTCTCATCAATTTGGTCTCGGAGCTTACCCGTGGAGTTTGCCACTCTCTGCTGATCTTTGCCGAGCGAGTCGGCCCCGTCGCCGCCATCGGTGCGCGCTTTGATGCCACGTTGGAGTCGAATCAGTTTTTTCAGCTCCGCCAAATATTTACTAATTCGCTTTCGCTCCGATTCGAGTTGCCGATCGCGGCCTTCCTGCATCAAAAGATCCAAGAGCTTTTGGAGTTCTGACCGGAGCTGGCCCTGGTCTTCGGTCGCACCGGCTAGACGATCTTCTTCGAGTGCCTTGACAATCAGCTCGAAGTGGCCGGCGATATCTTGTTCGCGGCTTTTGGAAACCAATTCGCGTAGCAGTCGAGCACGGCGCGGCTGGGTCGATCGAGAAAGCTCTGCTAGCCGACCGGCAAGTAGTTCTAGGCGATTGTAACGTTCGGCGATGCGAGATTCCTCGGTGGCGAGACCCTGTTTTTCCTGCCGAAGGGAATTGCCTGCTGGCTGATCCTGAGCGAGAAGTTCTTTGCATGTCGACAAGGAAAGAACGACGAGCGCACAAAGCAAGCAACTCAGCGTGCGTATTGCATATCGATCCATGGTTCTTACCGATGACGAAAATCAAGTGAAATAAAAAATTACTACTGTGGCACAGAGAACCCGGAGGAAAATTTTTGGGGGAACTTTTTCGCTGGCGACGTTAGCCCCTACGCAAACGACGTGGCCGTCGGCGCTAACCATTGATGTGCTCTGTGATCTCCATGCCTCTGTGGTAAATAATATTTGTTAGTTTTGGTTCGGGTAATATTCGTTTTTCACAATTATCACTCATCGCCTAATAGTCTGCGGAGTTTTTCACGACGTTGTAGTTTGGTTTTTTCTTCGAGCTGTTTTTGATCTTCTAGAATGTTTCGCAGAAGCTCTACTAGTTCATTATAGCTTTCGAGCTCGAGCATGCGGTCGAGTACTTGTTTCATCGCCTCGGTTACGATTTCGGATTGAGCAATCGCGACCGCATGGGTGGCCTTGATATCTGCTTCCTGGGCAAAGGTCGACTCGAACTGCTGGAGTGTCTCTTCTAGCTTGGGCATGAACTGGCTGCCGATCTCGCGGAGCGGAGCGGCGATTCCTTCTTCTAATCGTTCCTTGAGTTCTTCGGTGTCGACACGATTATTGATCAACTCTCGCACGATTTCTTCAAATCCGTCGGCTACTCCAAGTGTTTCATAGGCTAGTTGCGTCACATTTTGTAGCGTGCCGGTGATTCGTAAACGGTCGCGCTCTCGACGTCGGTTGGTCTCTTCTTTATTAGTTGGATCTTCTTCGGTTGCTTTCGGCTCGATGCCTATTCGTGTGAGCAGATCGGCCGTGTCGACCATTTTTTCGTAAATCGCTTCGAAGCGCTGGCGTAGGCCTAACTCTCGCTTTTCTAATAAGGCACGTAATTCGGAGGCGGTGACGATGTCGAGCAAGAATCGTTGGCTCGAACCGACATGGGGTTCTGCTTGGAGATTATACGCATCACGGGCCTTGACAGAGAGAGTAAGTTGCTGCCCTGGCTGCAAACTGAGGAGGAGACTCTTGGAATCTTCCTGGCTTTCTGCCAAATCGAAAGGGTTAATTTCGGCAAGCTGGCGTCTGCCTTGCGGTTGGGAGGCCAGAGGTCGGGATTTAGGAGGGTTTTTGTCGACTTGGTATTCGAACCAGGCTTCCTCCAGGCCGTACTCGTCGGTCAGTTGACCGGCAAAGGGAATGGTCGCCTGAGGAGTCACTGCCGAACTAATTCCGCGAAGCTGAACAGACACTTCTGGAGGCAGGTCGGGCACCGCCGAGACAACGACTCGATAGGGTTCACGGTTTTTCACTCCGTCGGCGTCGAGCATCGTCATGAGCAACACGCGGTCGTGCGAGCCGACATCCAGGTCGAAGCTGAATTGTTTCGGAGAATCTATTGAGGTAGTCGTGTTCAACTCTTGTTGGCTCTCTGGGTCGAGAAGGCTGATTTGTTCGAGTGGTTTATTGGCAGCGACTCGACATTGGACGGTTGTCCCCTCGGGTAACTCAACCCGACCACTGACAGGAATTGACTGTGGCGAGCGCTGCATATATTCAGGGTACTCGCACTCGAAGAGCATTCGAACAATTTGAGGACGTTCTACGACGTTCAGTTTCAAATTGCGCAGCCGATCGTCGCCGCCGATCAGATCGAATTCTAAGTCGGTGACAACATTATTAAATGTGTAGCGAAACAATTGGTTGTCGTCGCGGCCTGGAAGTGCTTCGCCCACTTTGGTCATGGTATCGCGCCCGCGACGCCCGTCGGCCAAACGATAACGGATTTCAACTGTTTCGGGGGCCGTGTGTCCATGGCGAGTCGAGGCTTCGACTTCCAGAAGAAAATCATCGTCGCGGGCAACATTGACGGTGCGGTTTTCCTGTTGCCCGAACCCGCGAACAGAGAGTTGGACTTGCCGGGGCCAAGGCGTGTCGCTCAGCCGCATGCGCGCGACCCAAAAGCCAAACACGTCGGCCTGCAGAAACGCCAGAGCGAGAATCGACAGCACCAAGGCAGCAGCCAGGCTCGACTTCCAGAGGAGAGGACGGAACCGAAAAATCCGCAGCAGATTGACTTCTCGCATTGCTGTTGCGGCCTCATCGCCAGTGTGTTGAAGTAGTTCTTGATGGCCTAGCGGGGAGAGATGGCGTTGCGCAGCACTTTGCTCGGCCGCTTCGACGGTGGTGACTAGGCTTTCTGCTAATTCTGGAAAATTGCGCTCGAGCAACAGTGCCATACTCGCACTGGGCAACTTTCTGAAAACTCGCGTGAACAGAAACCGTGAAGCAACGTAACCGGTTGTCATCGCGACGATCAGCCACAGGCCCACGCGGATTGCCGGTGCAGGTTCGAATGACCAATCGATGGCCAGTCCAAGCCAAAATGCGCCGCATAGCACCAAAATGATGGAAGCAATTCCTTCAAGGACGACGTAAAATCGCACGAGCCAACGCAGTCGCGAGACTTTGCGAGTCACGGGTTTTGGTATCGGCAGGGGGATGGTGGCGGTGGACATGGGTTATGCAAGTTTCATTAGCCGGCGTAGGAACCACTCGAGGCCCAGGGCCCCACAGATGACTGCCAGCAGGATACGGTTTAATTGTTCGGTGAAGTCCTTATCGGGTGTGCCGCGTAATGTTTTTAGCTCGGCTCGGCTTTCGATTTGCTCAGCCACGGGCGATAGTCCCGAGTGGCCTTTCAATGCCGAGGAGAGGGTAGGGTAGTATTGCCCTCCCGATTGACTGGCTAGCGCGGCCAAAAGGGAGTCGTTGCGACGGGTTTCATCAAATTCTAGGCTAGGGACGGTCACCTGGATACGCCGCACGAGTTGTTCGTCGAGCACCTCGGGTACTGGCAACTCGATGCGATAAGAGCCTTCGCGACGAACATTGAATTGGCCAACGAAATTACCAGGGCGATTTTCGTCGGCCGACATCATTAGATTTTTGCCCATGCCGTGTGGGTCGATGACACGGGCAGTGACGCGATCGGCAATCAGCGGTTCGCGACTTGCGGTCGAAAGTTGAGCACGGACGATCACTTCGTCGCCGACCGAAAACCGGTCGCGTTGGACTAACAGTCGACCATGGGAAGAATCTCGCAAGAGTCGGCCTTGGCTTACGTGGCGGATCAGCCGTGTGTATAAGACCTCGAAATAACTGGGGTCCAAACTTCGTAGTCGCCAAAGTTCGCCACTGCCCATGTAGAAGACTCGGCCGCCGCCATAAAAGTGTTCGGCCCAGTAAACGGGTCGCTCGACCGAGATGCCGGCATCGGGGTCGCTGTAGCGAGCCAAGACGCGAGCTCCCGGCTTTGGACCTTTGACCGAGTAGCAGCCAAAGACGCCCTTGAATTGTGACCAGAGCGAGCGACTCTCGCTAGCAGTATCGGCAAGCCAGAGATGGTCTGATTCTTCTCCTTCGCGGGAGAACAGTAGTGGCCAGGCCGTCTTTGATCCGTAAAGACCGTCGTCGAGCAGCGTAAGTCGGCGTTGGAACTCGACAGGATAGAGCGCACGGATTTTGCCGAGTTCGGGGCTTTGTACCCAACTGGCGGTATGGATTGGTCCGGCCACGACGACCAAGCCGCCCGCTTCCTCGGCGACCCACGATTCCAGCAAATCGGCCTGCTGGGCGTCGAGCAAAGTCCAATCGGGATCGAAAGCCACGATGCAGTCGTAGGGATAGAGCTCTTCTTTCGTGCGAGGAAACTCGTCGAGAATCTGATCGGCGTCTTGGGAAATTCCCGGTTGGGCTGACTGGAGTAGAACGTCGACAGTGGCATGTCGGTCTCTGCGGAGTTGATTTCGTAAGAACCGATAATCGCGAGTTGCTCCGCTGGCAATTAGCATGACACGGGTTTAGGTTTCGACGACCTCCATTTCCGCCTCCCGGCGGTTGTCGTCTGAGTATTGGTCGTCGGTTGGTGCCATGATGCGCACTTCCAGGAGCAAGCGACCAATTTCGGCTGGCTCGACCTGAAACTGTAATGGGATCACTTGTTCGTCGGTTTCAAAGGTAATCTGCTGTTGGCCTATCTGGTTGGCAGCCAGCGAGGGGGCACCAGCATCGCGAGCGAACAATTCTACCGCTACGGTTCGACCGGCAAATCCTTCGCCGCGAATAAGTGCGCCCACGGTCACGTTATCTTCGGGATAGACGCGGGCAGGAACGCTGAATCGTTGGACGCGTAGATTCCGTCGCGGCTCGGCAGAGCCGACGCCCACGGTGTAGAGAGGAGACGGAATGGATTGTGAACCCTCGCCGAGTGAGAGCGGCTCGAGGCCTCGGTTCTGCTCCCCATCAGAAATGACGATCACCCCGGCTAGGGGATGCCCGTCGTCGCGCTGTAGTGCATCTTTAATCGCCTCGCCCAGTCGAGTTTCGATGCCTTGGGGTTGGAGGTCGGGGGCGAAGGATTGGAGATTTGGCGACGACTTGTCAGGGTCTGTATTTTCTGAAGTCACGGTTTGCTGCCGTCGCCAGAGAGCCAGATGCCTTACTTTTTCGCCGAAGACTGACAACGAAACGTCATGCTGTTTGCGGAGAGTTTTGATCAGTGGCGAGTCGGCGAGTACCTGCAAAACGGCTTCGGAACGAGCCACTGATGCTTTGTCTGTGTTTTCTTTACTGGGGAGTGTCTCGTCCTCGATCGACATGCTTTGACTTGTATCGACGAGGAGGTTGACCACCGACTCGGTCACGATTTGTTTGTCGATACGTTTTTCAAGACCAAGAAAAAATATCACCGCACCGGCGATTGCTATCAGGCGAAGTCCTGGCAGCACGAGCCGCAATGGGCGAGATAGGGGCCCGCGCTCGCGACGATAAAGCCAGATCACGTAGACCATAACTATTGCAAGTAGAGTCCCCAAAGCAGTCCAGAAGATGCGTGGCTCGTCGAATTGTCCGAGACGCCTTAGTTCGTAGGCGACAAGCTCGCGCACCTCGCCGCCCTCGGGGGGGAGAGTGGCTGCTGCTAGTAATCGAGGTGGTAAGTTGATTAAGGTCATTTGGGGTTTTGCGTTTTATGTTTCGCTTTCCTACCGGGACGGTGGGGCTATGTTGGTCGCCGTCTCGGGGGGCTGGACTTTAGGTCTTGGTATGGTAACTGGTGCGGTAGGCTAACCATTGTTCGGCAATCAGCGTCGCTAGAAGCAAATACAGTAGGGTGTCGCTGAGCCGAAACCCGGCTCGTTGATCGTTGCTTGTGCTTATTTGCGAGGCAAGTGAAAACTCGTAGTCGAGCCCTTTGAGGCGTTGGGCGAGACCGTCGCGATCGAGGTGGTGCAAGTCTCCCTCGCCGGTCGGCACATTGACGGCCATGTAACGCGGTTCGGGACTTCCGTCGCGAGGCTGCAACTCGAACTGCCAAATGCCACTCATTTCGCAAGGGCTCGTGTTGACGGCATAAGTGGTCGAATTATCTTGCGGGGTCAAAGTGAGGGTTTGGCTTTCTTGAGTGCGTGGTATTCTGATACGTACCTCAGATTGATAGTCGGACACGGGCAACTCGAATTGGAGCTGGTCGCCGACTTGGTGCTGCTCAAATTGTCGACGCGTCGACGAAAGGTACCCAATCAGTTCATTCGCATAGACAGGGAAGACAGGGTTGAGGCTCCAATTGCTCCAAATGCCGAGATCGGTCGATTTGGGCGAGAGCTTGCAGAACTGGACCACGACTCGACCGCTGCCAAACTGTCGGTCGACGACAAAGGGCGCCCCGTTCCGCAGAGTAGCCAGCACGGTAGTTTCGCCACTGGTTGGTAAGGTCCAAGAGGGATCAATCGCGTAATAGAAATTGACATCAACGACCGACAGGAAACTGTTCCGCTGGCCGCTAAAGATGCGAAACAAGGGGTGGCTAGAGACTTCGACATCAGGCTTGGCCTGATCGGGGTCGCTGAGCATTTGCGACGGTACGTCCAGCGGGGCGGGCAATAGTCCTACTCCGTCGCGATAGAGTCGTTCGTTGTAAAAGGGGCGTTGGACTTGAGGCCCTAGGAATATCCCGAGTCCTCCACCGTGCTGGACATAACTCTCCAAGGCAACGACTTCGGTCTCATCAAGTCGCGCTACGTCGAGCAAACAGATTGCGGCAAATTTTTCTAGCTGGTCGTGCTTCCTGAGAAAACTAGGGTTTTCAACTTGAGGGTTCCAGCCCGGCTTGCTTGTGCCGCCCGGATTGAGTGCGGTACGCAGGAAGAAGCCGTCGTCTCCTTCGCGCGATCCGTCGATGAGCAAAACGGGGAATTCGCTTGGCACCTGACAGGCAAAGTAACTGACGTTGTCAGTCTCGAGCGAATCGCTTTCCAACGAGGCTTGCAACTGATGGGCACCGGCGGTCGGAAATGTGACTCGAAAGCGGCGCGAAACCTGTTCGCCGGGAGGGACCTCGTCGAAAAGTACGGCTGGCAGCTTGTGACCATCTTGAGTGACTCCCACCGTAACTGCGGCAACTGGTTGATCGCCGTAGTTTGTGACGTTCAATTGAAACCAAGTTTCGACTCCAGCGGCACGAATTCCCGCCTCGGGTTCCAAGTGACTTACTGCAAGATTGGGCCGAGATTGCTCGACGCATTGCACCAAATGGAGACGGACCGAGCGGTCTCTCAACTGGTCGAGCAGTTGCCGGAGCTCGGTGTTTTTGTCCCATTGATGGCTACGGAAGTCAGAAATGATAGTCACGATGCGTGATTCATCTGCGTCAGGCTCGGGAAGGCTCAGCGCGGCTTGAACCGCTTCGAGTGGTCCGGCATCGGTTTCCGAAACCTGCAGCTTGCCGAGTAACGAAAGTAGCTGGTCGGCTAGCTGTCGGTCGAGAGGTCGGTCGCCCAGGTCGAGTTCTGCTCCTGCGGAGAGATGCTTGGCTTGCGAAAACCTCAGCAAGGTCAGTTTTTTGGGTTCTGGCCTCGTCAGCGCTTGGTCGACCAATTGCGTGACAACGCGTTTGGCTTCCTTGAGGGCATTGGTTTGCCCCCAACGGTCGGCCATCGAGTAGCTGTCGTCTAGCAGAATGAGATAATGGGTCGTGCCTTGGCCGAGCAATTTACCCCAAGAGGATCGCAGAATCGGGCCTGCCAACATAAAAACGACCAGCGCCACTGCCGCGGTGCGGAGCAGGAGTAGCAACAATTGCCGCAAGATAATCCACTTTTTGTTGCGTCGCTGACTTTCTAGCAGAAACTCCATAGCCGCCCACTCGACACGCCGATGCCGTCGCAAGTTGATCAAATGGATCACCAGCGGGAGGGCAATCAGTGGTAATCCAATCGTCAGTAGCGATTGAAACAGGAACGACACGTGAATCTCCTTGTCATATCAAATGACGAATTTCCGAATGTCGAACCATTCATCGGATTTCGTCATTCGGACTTCCTTCGTCATTAGTTATTTCGCCATTCGTCATTCATTTTTAATGCATTCTTGCTGATGCGCCGCGTCGGCATAAAAACGCTGCCAGTGCTGCATCCAAAGGCTCGCTTGTTCGCACCAAGGCATAGTCTACCGCATCGCGGGCACAGCCTCGTCGGAGTGTTGTTAGGAATCGCTCTAGCGACTCAAGATAGCCGTCTCGCAATGCACGCGGATTGCAGGTCATGTGCTCTGGCAGTTCGAGTCCTTCGAAGCGTGTTGGTCCCTCGAATGGAAAATCGAGCTCGTCGTCGTCCATGATGTGGATGACAAGCACGTCGTGTCCACGCTGGCGGAGGAGCCGCAGGCCGCGCAATACCGATTCGACGTCGCCCAGTAGGTCGGAAATGAGCACCATCATGCCGCGTCGAGGACTGACTTCGACGATCTCGCGTAGGATCGCTCCGGTGTCGGTTTTCTTTTGCGGATCGCTGGCATCGAGCGTGCGGACGATCGATTTGAGATGCGTTTGACGACTACGCCTTGGTGTGCGAGCTCGAATCGTCTCGTCAAATGCAATGCAGCCGACCGAGTCGTGTTGCTTCAGCAGCAAGTAAGCGAGACTCGTGGCCACGGTTGCTGCATATTCGTATTTGTCGAGCGGCCCCGAACCGTACTGCATGCTTGCCGAGACATCGACCATGAGCGTACAGCGCATGTTGGTATCTTCTTCGAATTGCTTGACATAGAGACGGTCCTGTTTGGCCCAGACTTTCCAATCGACGTGACGAAGATCGTCGCCGGGAGCGTATTGTCGGTGCTGTAGGAATTCGACCGACTGGCCAAAGTAGGGACTACGGTGCATACCGCTAAGTAGCCCTTCGACAATGTGCCGAGCGCGTAACTCGAGTCGACCAATGCGCCGAACCGCCTCAGGATGCAAAAATCGCTTGGAATCGGGCGTCATTTGCCAACTCGTCCTCCTGTGTTGGGGTGGACTCGAGTAACGCATCAATGATGCTATCAGAGGTGATTCCATCGCTCTCGGCGGCGAAGTTGACCACAATGCGATGGCGCAACACGGGTTTGGCCAGTGCTTGGATATCTTGAACCGTGACGTGAGAGCGGCCCTGCATCAAGGCTCTCGCTTTGGCACCGACGACGAGAAACTGAACCGCACGCGGTCCGGCACCCCAGGCTAGCTGATCTTCCACAACTTCTGGAACGCCTTCTTCGCCAACGCGTGTTTGACGTACCAGTGACAGTGTGTAGCGAATCACATGGTCGCTGACGGGGACTTCCCGAACCAAGTTTTGCAGCGCAAGAATTTCCTCGGGTGCGACCGTTGGAACAATCGAGTCTGACGAATTGGCAGTCGTGCGGCGAGCAATCTCGAACTCCTGCTCAAAGTTGGGGTAGGTAACCAAGACTTTGAACATGAAACGATCTTGCTGCGCCTCGGGCAACGGGTAAGTTCCTTCTTGTTCAATCGGGTTTTGCGTCGCCAAGACAAAGAAGGGGTCCGACAACTGATGTCGAACCCGACCGACAGTAACTTGGCGTTCCTGCATTGCTTCTAGCAGAGCCGCTTGGGTCTTGGGAGGGGTACGGTTGATCTCGTCGGCCAAAATAATGTTGGAAAACAGCGGCCCTTCGAGAAATCGCACTTCACGCTGGCCTGTCGATCGGTTTTCTTCGATGATATCGGTACCTGTGATGTCGGCAGGCATCAGGTCGGGAGTGAATTGAATCCGGCTAAACGAGAGGCTGAGCGACCGAGCCAACGTGCTAATGAGCAACGTCTTTGCCAACCCTGGCACGCCTTCGAGCATGCAATGGCCACGGCTGAACAGGCTGATCAGCAGCTGATCGATGACTTCGTCTTGGCCGACGATTACTTGTCGCAATTGCTGGCGAATGCCATCGACGGCTGTGGCAAGCCTTGCGATCAGTTGCGTGTCGGCCGGGGTTGATTCGGAGTTATTCATTCAGGTGCCTTGGATCGTTGGTTGCTGTATTGTGTCCCAGAGCTTACACCCTGGGCTCTCCTGCCTTTTTCATCTTTGATAGACTGGCAAACTGGCCCGTTCCAATTGCAGAATGATAAGGTTTAACGACGTCGTGTAAACCGGGCCTACGTAGCCCTGCTTCCAGACGGCCACGAGATGGTCGCCGATCTGAATCCTTTCGGCTTCGTCTAGCAGCCGCCTGCTCACCTCGCGGCGGTAGGTTTCCCAGTCGTCGCCCCCTTCGCGATACATCACCTGGGCATAGTAAAAGTGGGCATAGTGCCAATGGCCAAAGCTGTCGTGGCTGGCTGGCTTGAGATGCTGTTTGCAGTATTCGAGTATCTTGTGGACGTAGTTGTCGTCGTACTCGCCGGCATTGTAGAGACAAGCAATCGCAGCTGCGCTGATCGCAGGTCGGCTGCCTCCGCCTTTCGAGCTGTATTGTACCCCGCCATCGGTATGGGTGCATTTATGGATATAGCCGACCGCCTTGTCGATGATTTCTTTAGGAACAGGAATCGCAGCATTGCGGCAGCTACGCAATCCTTGAACTTGGGTGATCGTGGTCGAACCCTCGTCAAACCCGTTTCCGTCTTTGGCACTGACGTAGCCCCAGCCACCGGCGCGAGTTTGCGCTCGACCAGTAAACTCGACCGCCTTGGTTAGCACGGCCGTTAGCTCCTGCCGGCGATCGAGATCTTCCTCTTCGCCTAAAACTTGGGAGAGGAACAACATTGCAAAGCCGTGACCATAGGTGTAACGCTCATCATCCTTATCGCCAATGAGACCGTTGTTCCGACTGCGGCGGGTGAGAAAGTCGACCGCTCGACGGACATTCTCGGCGTATCGTCCTTGCGTGGTCGTCGAACCTTCGCAGAGAAAGGCTAAGCCGGCAAGCGAGGTCATCGCCGTTGGGTATCTTCCCTGGGCAGTCCAGTGGCCTGCCTTGTGTTGTTGGTAGGCGAGCCACTGCAGCCCTTGGGCAACGGTATCCTCGGTGTCGGATTCCAAAGAGGCAACGGCGGGAGTGGCCACCATAGCCAAGACCACCATTGCAAAAGAACCAGCCAGCAACGTGCTTGGAAAGCCGCGACAAAGCTTCGAGTTATTGTAAGAACTAAAATTCAAAATGGGGTGTTCCGGTTTTTATCGATGTCGAATTACTACGGTGATGCGCCACCGATGAGTTTCTTGCCGATGCCGAGCAGCCCGGCTTGGCCTTTTTTCTCTTTAGGTTCTACGTTGACCATCGCTGGTGGTTCGGGAGGTCGTTTCTGAGCCGTGAAAGCAAGGCGGATGGTTTGGCTTGAGGTTTCGATTACCACTTCGTTCTTGTCGGGCCCTGAGGCATGAACGGCGCAGAAATTGTTACGCGTCGACCTCAAATTCTCGTCACGGTAAAGCAGGCGGCCCGACGTTTTTTCCAAAACCAACATGCTCAATAGCGTTTGGCTCCCTCGGCTGTTCCGACGAGCCACGTTTCCGACAAAGGCGATAATGGGAGAATCTACAGGCTGGTAGAGCATCAACGGTTGGTCGTGTACTTCGGCTGGCCTTTTCCAGGCAGGAAGTCCCGTTGATCGATCGAAAGCATAGATCAACCCGTCTATCATGGCGTAGTCGACCGGGTTGAGACCACGAGGTCTTCCCGAGTTTTTTTTCCCAACCGCAAGAACAAAAGTATCGGAGCCTACCATCAGATGAATATCCGTCGCTTTTGGTTTCAACGGTAAACTTTGCTCCACGAGGCGGCGTCCGTCGGCCGCGTCGACGATCATGCAACTGCCAGTGTGGTCGACGACCGAGACATAGCGAGACATGGCAACATCGACGCGGGCGTTTCGGCCAAAGTCCTCTCTCCAGTGCGTTTTTCCTGAATACGAATCGAACGAGGAAAGTTCGTTTCGGCCATCGGCTCGTTTACGCCAACGGATCACATTTCGCCCGCGGGTCGCGAGCTGTTCTTGCCAACGAGGGACCGTTACTTGGCCGAAACTACGGCCGTCAACCGTGCCAAAAATCATCGCGTTTTTGCTCGAACGAGGTACCGCAAATACGTATTCCTCGTCGCCATAGAGATCGCAGCCCTGGGGGACATCGTCGCGAGTCCAACGCACTTCTCCGGTGTGGGAATCGACACAAATCAACCGACGTTGATCTTGGTAGATGAAGCTATCGTGTGTCAGTGGCCCAATGACACCGATCCACTTTCCGTCTTTTTGCGACCGGGAGGCTCGAAAAGTCCCGGGTCGACCGTTTTGCGGCCCACTTCTTACGCGAACTTGTGCATAGCGAGCATCGAGAGTGCTAATCACATCTTTCCGCTAGAGCTGTTCAGCAGTGTGCGAGCCGACTGAGGCATCGCTGGATAAACTGAGCGTGTCGAAAGCAACGATCTGTCGCCCCAGCGAAACGACTAAAAGATTGCCGCGAGAGGCAGCGTAGAGGTGGCTTGGGTCGTGACGCTGTCCATGTCCAGGGGCGGCTAACATCGCTCGAAAGAATTCGTTTCCAAAACCATCGTATGCGGTCACTTCACCTTTGGTCGTCGAGAGCATGATGTTGCCACGTCCCAAGACGCCATCGCACTGCTCCAAGCGAATTCCCCACCTGGGAGTGACCAAATTGCGCGAGTTAGCAGCGCTCTGTGTCGAAGCCACGGTCACATTAACTTTGCCATAGGGCCACTCGGGGCGAGTTACCACGCTGCCAGAGCCCCACTCTTGGAGGCACTGTCCCCCAGTTTTCCCCTCGAAGCAGGGTACGTCTGCCAACGTCGTACTAAGCGATACATCGAACGGTCGAGCAAGTTGGCCCAAGCCCAATTGATGCAATTCTAGCGAGCAATTCGCAATTGCTTCTGCGCGGACTTGTTCGTTGGTCGAACTGGCTAGCTGCATGAAGAGTTGCTGGGCCTCTAAGAGCCGACCTCCTGCTGCATAGTGCTTGGCTAGTCGCATCGCGACCTGTTCAACGCCATCGAGACCACTCATAGCATCAACCAGCCGTCGGTATTCTCCATCACCAGGTTGATCCGGAAGCTGATCGATGAGTTCTTGCAGCTGTGAGGAAATTTGTTCCTTTTCCGACTCGCTTGCTCTCTCCCAGATTGCAGAAACTTGTGCCCGCAGCCAACGAAAAACATCAACTTGATGGTGGCGCCCGATGCTCAACATTTCATTTGCCTCTGCCCCCTCGGCATAGAGTTGCAAACATACCTCGAAGGAGCCAACAGGATCATTCACTTCCAGGAGTCCGTGTGACTGTAGTCGTAGCAAAGTGAGCAGCCCACTGCCTGAGGTTTCTTGCAGCTCTTGAAGCAACGGCAATCGATCGCGATAGCTGGCAAAGTCTTCATCGAGTGCGATCATCAACGATTCGGCAAGCACTTCGCGTGTTCTCAGATCATCGGCCGAGGAATCGTAGGCCTGCTGCAGCAGATCAATCGCTCGAGAAAGATCCCCTTCGTTGTAAGCGATTTCTCCCAAAGTTCGCAAAGCCTCGTTGTTGGTTGGATCTTCCTCTAACAGTTCTTCCGATCGGCTGCGCAGGACATCAATCTGGTCGAATCGATCGAGAAACTGCCCATTCTGAGAAAGGACTGCGCCGCGATGACAGACTAGATTTCCCAAGACCTGTCCATCACGCGCAACCGTACGGTCGACGATCTTACCTTGTCCCATGTCGATCGCGACAACCTCGGCAGACGATAGCGGAAGGTAGTATCGTCCCGCGCTGAAAAAGCCACGACCAGTCGGCACGCTATTTTCTGGAAGAGTCAGCGACTCATTTGCCCAGACGGGTTCGCCGTCTTCTATTCGGACTGCTGCCAGGTGCTTATTTCCGACAAGCAACACATGGTCTTGCAATACACCTGCAACGTAGAGATATTCCTGACGCGGAATTTTCCAGATCAGCTTGCCGGTTACCAAGTCGAGGCAGTGCAAATAGTCGGACTCAGGCGGCGTCAGCAATACACGTCCTCCAGCAATGGTTGCTGTGCTGTCGATCCATTGGTTCTTAATTAAAAGACGCGGATCGTTCCGTGCTCGGAACGAAGGAATAGGTCTCCGGTTGGTAGGGTAGCGGTATGCCCAGGCAAGGGCGTTTTTTGCAAGATCAACCCCCACGACGACACCTGCGCCGGTAGGGCAAACCAAGATGCCACCTTCGTAGGACGGTATCGAGGCTTGTAGCCGTCGCTGGGAGTCAAGCAAAATTCCAGTTTCTAGGTTTGCAAGTTGCTGACGCCACTGCTGCTCGCCCGTTTGTCGGTCGATCGCGGTAAGAAAAACGGCACTTTTCATTTCCACCAAGCAGTAGAGCGATTTTCCAACGGCAAGAGGCGAGCCAAGGAAAAAGGCCCCTTTGAAGTCTTCCTTCGTTGTCGCTCCATCAATTTCCCAAACCAGCTTGCCTTGCGTAGCCAAATCGAAGGCACAGAGGCGGTTCGTGCTTGCAGAGCCGTCTATCATTCGCTGACCGTTCATGAAGGGCATCGCCCAAGCGTCATAAGCGTTTGTGGCAGGCAACGACAGATCTCGAATCACATAAACTCGTTCCCCGTCACTGCTCATACTGTTGTAAAGGTGGTCCTCCCAAATCCTCGTCGAGAAAGACTTGGCGGCCTCGGCTTGCGATTCTTGTTCGTGGCCCGTTCCACTTGCGTTGACGAGACTCTCGAATTCGGGCACACGTTGTGGCTCAGTCTGCCAAACGAGTTTCCCAGTTCGAAAGTCGATCGCTATCAAACTATGGGCTGAGCGAGTGATGATATAATTGCCTATGGCGAGCGGACTAGCTGCCACAGGGATTGGTTTATGGCCTCGCAATAGTTCCGCAGCAAGATCGTCGTATAATGATTCCAAGCGGTGATGCGTCAGTAATCGAACTTGCCAACGCACTCGCATATGCGGCAAGCCACCGTCGACCTGCCCATTCCTTGCCGCGTTTCCTCGAAAAGTTAGCCATTGATCTTCTGGCATCATCGCCTGGACCACCGGAGCGCCAACGGTCTGTTGAAGCCACTGCAGCGGCTGTGCACCTAACGAATCGAGTTGGAATTCTTTTCCTGCAATGCGCACTTTTCGATATCCCGCACTACGAAGGTCTTCGATCAACTCGAGAGCGTGTGTGCGGTCGTCCATAGCCAACCAACTGAAGGCAGCCATGAGCGACAACTGAGGCTGAAAAAGCTTTGCCGCTTCGGGAGTATCTATTAACTGCTGGTAAGCGAGCGCCGCAGAGAAGTGCCGGCCCATGTCGGCTTCTTGCGCAGCAAGTAGCAACACGGCTTCGTATCCTGCAGGAGTATAGAAATAGCGTTGTGCTACTCGCCGCAGCGCATCGAAATCGCCGGTATCAATGGCGTTACGCAATTCTCGACGTGCTACAGGACCAAAAGTCGTCTCATACACCTGTCGTCCTTCCGGAGACAAGTCCCTGAGGATCTGCCGTGAGGTGGCCTTCAAGCCAACAAACTCGCCGTTATCGCCGACCACGACGAAAGAATCTTCTTTGTCAGGATCGAGCAACTCGTCAAGAAAACGAATGGCCCGGGAGTATTCTCCTTCCGAAATTCTTTTGCGGGCCTGTTGGACACCTCGGGAGAGGGTACGATCGGACGGGAGAAAGACGCCGCTGTAACCTTGGTCGAGCGTCTCTGGCCTATTGATGGCTGGCAGCAATACCTGAGCACCGCCTTGCTGCGCCGCAACGCACTGGACCAGCAGGGCTAGCGCAAGTGAGAGTAATTGAACGTGTTTGAGAGATACTGACATACGTGGGACCGTCCTTTCTCCTTCTTGCCAGCACCCCTGACGCCAACGTAGCCAGCGGATATCAGATTTATCCCTTGCGGATGGTCTCTAAGGGCAGTGAGGCAAATGACGAATTCTAAAATACCCAAATCCGAAAAAACGCAACGTGAGAACCGCAAGTAACTGCATGAAATACGGTATTTCTTGTTTCGTCATTGGGCCCATCTCTGAAAAAGGGCGTCATTCGTGCTTTGCCTAACACCTAACTTGGAAGCTGGACGGCCCAGCAAAGTTCCCCAAAACTCCTCCGAGAGCTTTGACAACCCAAATCCTTCACTAGGGCAAAGAACTCGGGCATTTAGAAACAGGCCAAGAGACAGCACATGTGGCGTAACACATTAGCCAACTTAAGTTTATATCAGCTGTCAAAATAGATCAATGTGGCGGAGTGCAAGGGAAATGACGAATGACGAAATTCTCAATGACGAAAGATAGCCGAAACCCGGATAAACTACTTTCTGCGAAAATCACCGCATTGTTTTGGAATTTCGTGCTTTGGAATTTCTTCGTCATTTGGCCCATCTCTGAAAAAGGGCGTCATTCATGGCTTACCTTGTGTCTTGCCCAACGCCAGAAACCACCTACATGGGGGGTGTCTTCCTTGCTTTCCCAGATAACCAAAAATCCTGTTCTTCGCTAATCGATGTGTTTCAGAGCTCTTTTTCGTAGAATAACCCCGTTTTTGCGGGTATTTTGGCCAATACGCCTTGTAATTTGGCGCCAGCAATCTTAAAAGGTCAGCACATCCAATCCGCTGGATGCTAGATTTCTAGGTATTCCTGAATATTTTAACCACCCGCAAGTACTAAGGAGGGTTCCCTAAAATGGCGCAAGCCGCATCCAACAAACCGCCCACAAAGACTGAAATTTACAACAACATCTCCGAGAGCACCGGTTTGGCGAAGAAAGACGTCAGCGCTGTGTTCGATGCCCTGAACGATGAAATCGCGAAGGCACTGGGTAACAAGGGGTCGCAGACGTTCACCTTGCCCGGACTTTGCAAGATCGTCGTGCAGAACAAGCCAGCCACGCCAGAACGTGAAGGTGTCAATCCGTTTACCGGCGAGAAGACGACTTTCAAGGCGAAGCCCGCCCGGAATGTCGTGAAGGTTCGGCCGCTAAAGAAGCTCAAAGACATGGTTTAGCACGAGCAATCGCGTCTGCTGGTGGGCGAAACTGCCTTATGGTGGTCGAGCAAGAGAGCAGACGCACGCGAGTGCTGCATAGAAACAACCGCCCGAAGGAACACAGCAATGGCTGGGAAACCGGTCGTTACCAGTGTGCCTAGGGCGGTTTTTATTGCGCCCACTGGGGAGCCACACTGAGAGCCCACACGGGGATTAGCCAGTGGTCAGGGGCGGGCTTGAACCGCCGACACCTGGATTTTCAGTCCAGTGCTCTACCAACTGAGCTACCTGACCCATTTCTGCACTCTGCTGAGTGCCTGGAAGCCCCACATAGTAGGTCGCTTTGGCGGTGCTGTCAATTCTCAGCGAGAAACCTGCAGGAGGATTGCAAAGTCGCTTTTTTTGAACGCTAAGTTCGCCAAGAGCGCCAAGAATTAGAAGAGATGGGTACTGAAACAGCCATATTCTCGATTTTTCTTGCTTACCATTTTCATGGCGCTCTTGGCGTCCTTGGCGGTTTTCATGACTTTGCAGCTTGCCCTGGGAAGGAAGGGGCGAAACTTGACATTCCGTGAATCGCCGGTCTAACATGCAACTCTAGTGCTTTGTCACACCCGGGACGTGATTGTCGCCACGACTGGCAGTATTCAGCTTTGGGGCATGACAAGCAAGCTGTGCAAGCATCCTAATCGCGAGCTACTGAGGCTGATGCTCGCGCGGCTGAGCTCTGTAGGGGTTCTTTTAGGCAAAGCACGAATGACGCCCAACACATCGAAAAATGGCCCAATGACGAAAGAAGAAATACCGCATTTCATACGAAAATAGAAAATACGTGTAGTTCTAGCGCGCGTTCTTTCAGATTTGGGTATTTTGGAATTCGTCATTTGCCTTAGGTCAGACTGGTCAGACCAGTTGCTGGGCGTTTGTTGCTATCAGCGGAACATGAGTCGGGAATTGTGAGTCTTCTATGGCAGGGACTTTGCTATGCGCGTTGCGCGTCTGCGTTGATTCGGGCGAATCTGCGTTGCCAAAGCGTATACGGCTTGCCGGAGTACTCTGGCTAGCGTCTTTCGGTTTGGCAGTCGCGACGAGTCCTCTTTCTGCTTGGGCAGTTACGCCCGAGAGCCCCGAAGTACGAGCTCTTATCGAGAGTGGTCTTAAGTTTCTTGAAACCAACACCGACAACCGTCTTGGTGGGAAATGTTTAGTTGCCCTAGCGTTTCATAAAGATGGTGCTTCGCCCGAGCATCCGCGTATCCAAGAAGCTCTGAAAGCTTGTCGAAGTTCGGCATCTCAAAATATTGATGGGGAAGATGTTTACAGCAATGGTCTGGCAATTATTTTCTTGGCTGAACTTGGTGGCAACAAGAACCGGGATCTTATTGCACGTTTTGCCGGAGCTATGCAAAAGAAACAGAAGCCGCATGGGGGATGGGGTTACAAGGATCAAATAGCCGGTGACACTTCGCAGACTCAATATGCGGCCTTGAGTTTCTGGGAACTTGCACAGATAGGCATAGCGCCGAATTTGCGATCTGTCGAGGCTTGTACCAATTGGCTTCTTCGTACTCAGGACCCTGGCGGCGCTTGGGGATACCAAGGAAAAGATCCAGGGGAGAGTCAACTCGTTAAGCAAAGAAGTACTTCGCTAAGCATGTTGGCTGCGGGTATGGGTAGCACCTTGATTCTTGGCAACTTGCTAGGACTCACGGGTTCCGGGGTAAGTGCCGATCAAGCCGATGTTGAAATAGCGCCATCCGTATTGCAGAGGGCTGACTTGCAGACTAAAAAAAAGTGCGCACTCTGTCTGGCACGGGGGTCGATGGCGAACGGCTGCACGCTGCGATCACTCGAGGGCAAGCGTGGTATGATAAAAACTTCAGTGAGAAAAGCATCTCGTCATGGGGTCATTATTGTTACCTTCTCTACTCGATCGAGCGCTACAAAAGCTTCGAGGAAGTATTGACGGGCCATGTCGAGGAAGAGCCAGATTGGTATCAAAAGGGCTTTGAGGTTCTCAAGCAAAAGCAGGCCAGCGACGGTAGTTGGCATGCTGAGTCGGGAAAAGCATGTTCGACGGCTTTCGCGGTATTATTCCTGATGCGTTCGACTCAAAAAAGTATTAAGGCGAGTCTTGGCGAAGGCACCCTAGTTGGAGGACGAGGCCTCAGCGCTGATCTCTCGAAGATGAAAATCCAACGAGGTCGACTAATTACAGAAAAGAGTTCCACGGACGTAGACGCCTTGTTGGTAATGCTCGAAAACTCGGGCAACGAAGGATTTGAATCATTACTGAACGATCCTGACTCGTTACGAGTCAGCGACGCAGGCCCCGAGGAAGCCCGACGTCTGCAACAGATCGTCAAAAGTGGCGTGCCTGGGGCCCGACTGTTGTCGGTGCGTGCCCTGGCTCAGTTGCGAGATTTAGACTACGTGCCTACTTTGTTGTATGCGATGACCGATCCAGACAAACGAGTTGTACGCCAGGCACGCGACGGACTACGTTTCGTCAGTCGGCGTTTTGGTGGTTTTGGTCTTCCAGACAATTTTACGGATACTCAACGTTACGATGCATTGGATCGGTGGAAAGATTGGTATCGAAGAGTACGGCCTGATGCCCCGCAATTACCCTGATCGATAATTATCCTGCTCCTCTCACTTTCAAATCCCGTCTCCCGATCCCTGCCTCCCAACCTCTCGTCATGCCCGCTTCAGTCCCATCGACGACAGCCCAGCAAGCTCGGCACGAGCGATCGTACAAATTGACGGTCAATACGTATGATCGTACCTCGACGTTGTTGATTGCATTGTTGCTCATGGTGGGACTGACGGTCTTGGGCCTGCTGGTAGTTTTCTTTGCCAATCGAACGTTTCCAACCATCGAGCCGATCCCCGTGGTGCCGGTCGAAGCCACCTCGGCAAACGCGAACCAGGGCCTCGCCACTGAGCCTGATCCGCCTGGAGCAGAAGAGGCGCCAGACCTTGCCGAACCGCAATTGCAGGATACGCTAGACGCACTGACTAGCGCAGCGTCGACCAGCCAAGCGCTGCTTTCAGACGAGACGCTTGATGCCGAAGATGAGGCCGGCAAAGGCAAAGGATTGGGCGACGCGCGGATGGCGGGGCCGGGTGGCGACGGTGTTGTCGAGCGAGTTCAACGGTGGGAACGTTGGAAAATTCGCTTCGAACCAGAGTCCACGGGAGAATTTGCACGCTGGCTCGACTTCCATAAAATTGAAATCGGCGTGTTTGGCCGCGATAACTTAGTCCACTATGCATATGAAGTAAGCAGTGACAATCCGAAGCAACGCGCTGCGAAACCTACCGAAGAGAAACGAGGTTATACCTCGGCAGCCGATGGTCCGATGCCAGCCTTGACGAATCAGCTGGCTCGAAAAGCAGATATTGCCCGCTATGGTTCGACCGTACTCTTGTTCTATCCCTTTGAAGTAGAAAGTATCCTGTGGACTTTGGAACAAGAGTATGCCAAAGGCCGCAATGTAAATACCATCCGCGAAACAGTTTTTACGGTAACACGCGAAGGCGGGAATTTTTCATTTGAAGTGATTGATCAAAAATATTTTTAGACTCGGGCCCTGTTAGGCGAGCGGCAGATGAGAATTTACCAATGACAACTCGACCAAAGGCGTAGGATCAGGGGGGGGCTAGGATTTAGGAGCTAGGGAAATGAGGGCTTTCGCCCGCTGTACTAGCTCCTAAATCCTAAATCCCAAAACCTAAATCCTAGTCCCTTGATCTTCGCCAGATTGGTATATTCCTATCTGCCGCTCGTCTTACAAGCAACCGTCGGTTTCTGCCTGCGGTTATTACTGAAATAAAACCCCCTATTCGAAACTACGATGGAACTTTTATTTTTATCTGCCGGTTACGCTATTTATCTCGTCTTGGCTGCTCTCGCCCTCTGGGGAGCCTATTGTGTCGTGATGGTTTGGCGCCGCGTGGCTCGAACCCGATTTGCCAGTGAATATGAACAAGACGAGTTCCTCAGCGAGCTAGAGCATGCTCTGGCTCTCAAAGACTTCAATGCCGCTTCGGAGCTTTGCGACGATGATCGTCGGGCAATGCCGCAATTGGCGTTGTTTGCGATCGACAATCGTGAGATGGGATACGAAGAGCTCCGGCATCGAGTGGTCGAACGGTTTCAGCAAGATGTGCTGACCGATATCGATCATCGGCTGAGTTGGGTCAACACGGTCATCAAAAGCGCACCGATGATTGGTCTGCTCGGCACCGTGATTGGTATGATGGGTGCGTTTGCGAATCTTAGTAGCGGCGACAAGGTTGATACGATCCAAATGGCCGAGGATATTCAGTTCGCTTTGATTACGACCGCTTGTGGTCTCGCTATTGCAGTCCCGCTGGTACTGTGTACTGCCAGCATCAATATTCGATTAAGTAAGACGGAAGATCTCATTGGTTTAGGATTGCGGCGTTTGTTTGAGAACCTCAAGGCGGTGCTTCCTAGATCCTAGATCTCAAAAGCAGGCAGCACTTTTTGAAAAAGCAACAGAAGTAGGTGAGTAGACGATGTCGGCTCTTGATTCGGAATATGGCGATAGCTTTGCACCGTCGATGGTGCGTAAGCGGAATCTTCGCGAGGATGTCGAAATGGACATCACGCCGATGATCGATATTACATTTTTGCTACTGATTTTCTTCCTTGTCTGTTCGACCCCTGACCAACAATCGGCCATCGAATTGCCTGCTGCTCGGTATGGCAAGGGAGTGGGCGAGCGGGAGTCGGTGATTATTACGCTCAGCGACGAAGGAGTCGATTCGGCCCCTGTTTATCTTGCCGATGGGAAGATTCAGTCGAAACGCTTGCCTGATGACCTGGAGCAACAGCGAGAGATGATTCGTAGTGCAGTTGACAAGGGCCGTCGGCAAGAGGGCAAGGAGAATGTCTTGATCAAAGCGGACAGGAACGTAGCGTCTCGTGACGTTGCTCGAGTGATCAAAGCGGTTTCGGCCGTGGAAGGCACGAAAATCCATTTGGCGGTGTTGGAGGCGGATTAAGTCGTTCCACCCGCTCTGCAATTGAAAAGTCAATCAATCTGGCGACTCAAATCAACATGAAACAATACGAAAACGCTCTGATTCGTAGCGACGAGAGTCCTATGCAGACTCGGCCGCGTCGTCGCGCCGAAGAGGGCGAGCTCGACATGACACCGATGGTGGACGTGACGTTTTTGCTGCTGATCTTTTTTATGATCACGGCCGCGTTTGCGTTGCAGAAGTCGATCGAGGTGCCCCCGGTTGGCGAGGAAAAGGCAGCTGCACAGACGGTCGATGATTTGGAAAAAGATTCGATCGTGATCCGAATCGATGGCGACAACATTTTTTGGATTGGAGCTCCCAGGTGGGAAGCTGAGCAAAAGGTTGTCAGTAAGCAAGATTTGTTGGTGAAGTTGCGCGAAGCCCGCGACGACCAGCACGATGGTCCTGCCAAGTTGCTCGTGCAAGCGAATGGCGATTCGCGTCACGAGTTTGTTGTCGCGGCACTCGACGCGGGTTCTGGTGTGGGTATGGAAGAAATTCGATTGATGAACTACGAAGACGGCGATCTAGATTTGTAATAATTTCAGTAGTTCCAAGTTCGGTAGGAGTTGTAACTCAACTACTCCGAAGGAGTTACACACCATAGCCCAGGGTTGTAAGCGCTAGCGAGCTACCCTGGGTTCGGAGAAAAACAAAATGTTTACCCTGAAAGGGTTAACCACTCACAGGCCAGAAGATGTGGAACCCTTTCAGGGTACATCTGCTAGACTCTCAACCCAGGGTAGCTCACTCCGTTCGCAACCCTGGGCTACGGTATAAAACCCCTTTGGGGTAAGGTTCTTGCGAACCCTCCCAATTTGGAACTACTGAATTTGTAATAACTAGAAGATGACCTTGCCAAACTCCCCGATTGGCTGAGAACAAGACTACGATGAACACAGAAGACTTTCTTGATATTCTTGAGCAACGTGATCTCGTGCCGGCGGCAGCGTTGGAGGGCATCCGTGAGAAAATTCAACTGGGTAAGCATCGAATTACCGCCAAATCGGTTTTGAAGTTTCTTGTCAAAAGAGAGTTGATTACACGTCGGCAAGCCAAGCAACTACTCGAGACGACCCTGACCGTAGCAACCAACGCCGAGTCGAGCATCTTGGGGATTATTACAGCCAAGGATCTTTCAGCCGAGCCTCCCGCGCAGCAGGTTTCGGCGGAAGAAGAAATACCTACCTTGGCACCGGTTGAGGCCCCCAAGACGGGGACGCAAGAGAGCGAGAGTGGACGCGCCGAGCCGGGCGGCTCAACGATCGGGGAAGAGGCAGCGCAGGAAGAATTGGGGAGTTTTATCTCGGATTCGATTTCGGGGATTGGCAGTTCGTCGGCCGGCGAGTCGTTTGTCGGTGCAGCCACAATAGAAAAGGGCCCAGAGAAAAAAAGCAAGCCTCGCAAAAAAAAGAAACCGAAAAACAAGAACGAATGGGACTCGCCACTGTTGCTGCTCGGTGGGGGCGGGTTGGTCGTGCTATTGGTAGTATGAGTGATTTTTGGAGTTTTGCTCAATCGCGAGAATGCCGATGCGATTCTTGAGGAAGCGAGCGAATACTTTGACGGTGGCTCGTACACCCAAGCGATCGGCCAATATGAAAAGTTTGTTGAGAAATTTCCGCGTCACCCTCAATTCAGCGTGGCCAAAGTGAGATTGGGAATGGCCCAACTGTGGAAGGCAACCAGCGGTGCGTCGCAGTATGGCGAGGCTTTGAAGACGGCACAGCGGGTGTTGGATGAGCTGGAGGATGAGCCTGATTTTCAATCAGGCCAGCGAGACTTGGCGACGCTGCTTTCCAAAATTTCCCAAGGACTCGCTGGCCAAGCAGAGCAGGCTGACGATGCCGAGGACGTCGCACGATACCTAAAGCAAACTGAAAGCGCCTTGGCGTTGTGTGCCAATACGAAATACATCCCCAAGACTTTTCGGGACGAAGTGGTTCTTGAGGAAATCGAGCAAACTGTACTGCGCGTTCAACGAAGGCAAGAGCAGAAAAACCAATTGGGAACCTCTCTTGGCGAAATTCAAGCGGCAATCGACAGTCGAGATACTGCCAAGGCTTACTCAATTTACCGAGAGCTTCTTGAAGCGGCGCCAGGGCTGCTTCACAACGAATCATTGGCTGCTAAGGTCAAGGAAATCTCGGCGGCGGAGAAACTCGAGGTCGAATTTGTCGCTGAGCCAAAAGCAGCAGAGACATCGCCTCGGCCCAGCAATGTGGTGGCGACTCTCACGCTTGCCGAAAGACGCGGCAAGCCGGCGGTGGGTGTCGAAGGCACGTTCGTTGTGCGAGTTGATGGAGGGGTGTATGGGTTGAAGGCGGAAAACGGCGCAGTTCTGTGGCGAAGATTCGTCGGCTTCGATGCCGAGTCGACACCTCAGATGCTTTCTGATGGGGATGTGCTGGTCGTGGACGCTACGCATCACGAGCTGCTACGGCTGCAGGGGAGTACCGGTAAATTGGTCTGGCGACTTGCATTTGAGGGGCCAATTTTACGGCCGACGCTCGCTGAGCAACAGTTGCTAGTGGTCGAACCATCTGGCAAGCTGCACATTGTCGAGTTAGGCTCGGGTAATCGGAGCGGGTACGTCCGATTTGGTCAATCCTTGTCTGTGCCTGCGACGATCAACAAAAGCGGATCTCGAATTTACCTGGTGGGTGGGCATTCGAGTCTTTTCACGCTCTCGGCCAAAGACTTTTCGTGCCTGGGAGTATTTCATTTGGGGCACGAGCAGGGAGGGGTTTCCACTCCTGTGGCGGTCGTTCTTAACAAGGTGATTGCTGCCGTTAACACGGGGGTAGCGACGAGTCGAATCCAAGTGATTGCTACGGATCAAGAGGGTTTGCCCGTTGAGGTTGCGACCACGCGCAGGCAAAATGGTTTGATCAACACTCAGCTCCTTGTTGCCGGCCGACGGCTAGTCGTCCTGACGACTAGTGGCCAGGTTTCTGTTTACGAGGTTGGTGCCGAGGGTGGTGAACAATCTCTTACGCTGTTAGCCAACCGCGATGCGGAGAGTGGGTCTCCTATCGCTCGTTTTGGTCGGTTGGAGAAAGGTCATATTTGGATCGCTGGGACTCGAATGAACAAGCTAGAGATACTTCCTACGGAAAATCGTCTGCCGGTTCGCAACATCGATCATGACTATTTGGGCGACACTTTTGATCATCCCTTGTTGAAAGTAGGAAAGTTGCTGGTGCATGTGCGTCGGCCTGCTGGCAAGGCGGGCGCGATTGTGGCTGCTATGGAGCCAACAGCAGGGGCGGCCCTCTGGGAAACGGAATTGGCGGTGCCGCCGGCGGGAGCACCTGGAATCGATCTCGTGGGCAAGCGGATCTTAGCTGCCACGTCCTCGGGGGCAATCTATGTGCTCGATCGCCAGTCGATAGGCCGTCGTGTACAAGATCAAGCCGTGCGTTTGCCGACGGGAAGTGGGGCATATCCCCCCTTCACCGAGAGTGCCAACTTGGGACAGGGGCGATTGGTAATTGCCTCGGCAGGCACGAAGACGCTGCTCCATTTTCGCCCTGCCGCACCGAGAGGTCCGTTGAATGCGATCCCACTTGTTAGTCCTGCAAGTACCGCGCCCGTCGCGTGGCGAGAAGGTTTTATTGTCCCAACGCAAGTAGGGCAAGTCTTTCTGTTCGACAGCGAAAATGGAAAACAACTTGGTAGCCCGTTTCAGCCTCCCTTGGCTCCTGGTGCAAAATACCACTGGCTGACTCCCGCGGTTTTTGGGTCAGGCGATGGCTCGCGGCTGGTTCTGAGCGATGGAGTCGACAAAATCTACCTGATTGCCCAGCTCGCCGAGCCGAAGCCGCACCTCGCAGCGGAGGCGGAGGCCGAGGTCGGAGCATCTCCTCTGAACACTCGGCTTGCTGTCGTCGGCGACTTCGCATGTGCGGGCACCACAGACGGACGTCTTGCACGGTTTCAACTGCCTGCACTTAAGGCCGCTTCGCCGGTAGACCTTGAGGCGCAAATCGAATGGGGCCCCTTTGCTGTTGATGATCGTGTCTTGTTCGTAACCGATAGCGACGAATTGGTTTGCCTCGACGATCAAGCTCTGCTTGTATGGCGTCAGACGCTGAAGCATGGCCGACCTACGGGCACTCCCTTGGCCAGCGACAAGGGAGTACTTGTCTTGTGGCAAGAAGGGGGTCTGTCGCGATTGGACCTGGGTGATGGGAGTGAGGCCAACTATGTTCCGCTGTACCACCCTGTTGTAGCAGGACCGGTTCCCTTCGGTAATCGACTGGTGTTGTCATCTTTCGATG
>Ga0114931_10001446_pt1 | contig 30352 bp, 28 predicted proteins | sample 2SBtaG_FD_89579 | JGI IMG/M metagenome (GOLD analysis project Ga0114931, IMG submission 89579) | Deep subsurface microbial communities from Kolumbo volcano to uncover new lineages of life (NeLLi) - 2SBTROV14_V59a metaG | ecosystem: Environmental > Aquatic > Marine > Volcanic | place: Kolumbo... | reverse complement strand
TACTTGCAACTATACCTTAATGAGTTTGTTTACAAGCTCAACAGAAGGTATTTTGGAGAAAAAATATTTGATAGGCTTGTTATTGCTAATATTACAGGATTATGACTAATTACGGATATACAATATTTAGATACCAAATCTCCACTTCATTCCTTATTGTTGCAAAATTTTATTCGTAAATAACTAACTTTGCCAAATAATTGATATTTTTTTGAGGTATGAGTGAAAAGATTTTAGTAATTGGATCTTCGGGTCAAATAGGAACAGAATTAGTTCATGAACTAAGGAATATTTATGGCAATGAGAACGTTGTCGCTTCTGACATAAGAGATCCTCAAGATGAACAAAGTGGCCCATTCGAAATTTTAGACATCCTCAATAAAGAGCAACTCGAGAATATCGTTAAAAAATACCAGATTACTGATGTTTACTTATTAGCTGCTTTATTATCAGCAACTGCTGAAAAAAATCCAGAATTTGCATGGAACTTAAACATGGATAGTCTTTTTAATGTTCTCAATTTAGCTAAAGACGGAATTATAAAAAAGATATTTTGGCCAAGTTCTATAGCCGTTTTTGGACCTACCACTCCAAAAGTAAATACCCCACAATACACTGTAATGGAGCCTAGCACCGTTTATGGAATAAGTAAACAAGCAGGAGAGAGATGGTGTGAATATTATTTCAACCAACATGGCGTTGATGTTAGAAGCGTAAGGTATCCTGGGTTAATTGGATATAAATCTCAACCCGGAGGAGGAACGACTGATTACGCTGTAGATATTTTTCACAAAGCAATTAAAAACGAATCTTTTGAATGTTTTCTTTCGAAAGAAACTACCCTCCCAATGATGTATATGCCTGATGCCATTAAGGCCACCATTCAAATTATGCAAGCTCCTCAAGCAAATATTAAAATTCGATCGAGCTATAACCTCTCTGGAATTAGTTTTTCACCTCAAGAAATCACTAAAGAAATTCAAAATAACATTTCTAACTTTAACGTTTCTTACCAACCAGATTACCGACAAAAAATTGCGGATAGTTGGCCTCAATCTATAGATGACTCATCAGCGAAAAATGATTGGGGATGGACTCCTTCTTTTTCACTTGAAAAAATGACTTCAGACATGTTATTTAACCTCAATATTTCCTTGAAAAATAAGGTTATTTGATTTTTTTTCTCTTTTTTTGTAACCTAATTTTAAAACCCTCGTACCAGACCAATAGTATAGAAGAAGTGACTCCTTTATCGAAGCCTATCTTCTGTTAAGCTAAAAAATTAAGATAAAGGATGATTTTTAATTTAAATTTAACCACTCAAACAAAGGGGAAAAGAAAAATGAAAAAAATATTTTACATCATCATTCCTATTTTTATATGCAGCATTAGCTCAGCGCAGAGCTTGCCATCTTTCAAAATTATTGATGGAGACACCATAAACGTAGTTGATGAAAACAATCTTAAGCAAGGATTTTGGAAAATATTTGGTCGAACAAAAAACCTTCCAAACTACGAACCAGATCAAGTAGTTGAACAAGGGGATTACCAGAACAGTAGAAAACAAGGTTTATGGACTAAGTTCTTCCCTTCAGGAAAAACAAAAAGTGAAATAGAGTACAGAAACAGTCGCCCAAACGGATACTATAAAACTTATTTCGAAAATGGTCAAGTAGAAGAAGAAGGGAATTGGAAGAGTAACCGTAACACTGGAGACTTCAAACGTTACTACGAAAACGGACAAGTAGCTCAACAATTTGCTTTCAATACTTCTGGAAAACGAGATGGGAAACAAGTTTATTTTTATGAAAACGGACAAGTAATGATTGAAGCTGACATTGAATCTGGAAAAGAAAAATTTGTTAAAGAATATTACGAAGATGGTTCTGTAAAGGCTGAAAAAGTATTTATTGACGGAAAAATAGATGTCGCTAGCACAAAAGTGTACGAATCTAAAACCCCTGTGAAAAATAGAGATGAAGAAGAATTAGAAAAAGCACCTGTTAAAATTGTAAAGGTAAGTGAAGATGAAAAAGCAAACACTGGTGTATTTAACGGTAATGGTTACAAAAAAATGTACAATAAAAACAAACAAATCTCTAAAGACGGTGAATTTAAAAACTATCGTTTAATGGATGGTAAATGGTATAAGTATGACGACAATGGAATATTAGTCACTATTGAATTATACAAAAAGGGAAGATACATTGGAGATGCTCCTTTACCCAAAGAATAAAAAACTTACCATAAAAAAACCCAATCAGCGAAATTCCTGATTGGGTTTTTTTATTTCTTTTAATTAATAAACTATTTTTACATCCTCTAATTAATGTAATACAACATGTCGACAGATCATCCTCTATACATCTATAATAGTTTAACTAAAACTAAAGAAGTATTTGAACCTATCAACCCCCCATTTGTTGGCTTATATACATGTGGACCAACAGTATATAATGAAGTTCACCTTGGAAACATTCGAACCTTTTTGACTTTTGATATTGTTTATAGTTATTTAACACACTTAAACTATAAAGTAAGGTATGTTCGAAACATTACCGATGTAGGGCATCTTACAGACGATCAAGATGCTGGAGAAGATAAAATAGAAAAGCGTGCTCGACTAGAAAAAATTGAACCCATGAAAATTGTTCAGAAATACACCAACGGGTTTCATGCAACCACCAAACTATTCAATCTCTTAGAACCTAATATTGAGCCTTCTGCTACTGGCCATATCATCGAACAAATAGAAATGATTGAGCGCATTCTTAAAAACGGATACGCATACGAAGTGAATGGCTCTGTTTATTTTGATGTAAAAAAATATGCCGAAAAATATAACTATGGAGAACTATCAGGAAGAAAAATTGAAGACTTATTAGAACAAACACGAGAAGAATTGGAAGGTGGTGATGAAAAAAGGTTCTTTGCAGATTTTGCCATCTGGAAAAAAGCTTCTAAAGCAACCATAATGAAATGGAACTCTCCTTGGGGCATCGGTGTTCCAGGGTGGCACTTAGAATGTTCTGTTATGAGCACAAAATATTTGGGAAAAGAATTTGATATCCATGGCGGTGGTATGGATTTAAAGTTCCCTCATCATGAATGTGAAATAGCTCAGTCTGTTGGTGCAGATAAAAAAAATCCTGTAAAATATTGGATGCATGGCAATATGCTTACTGTCAACGGCACAAAAATGAGTAAATCATTGGGTAATTCCTTTTTGCCTATGGAACTCATTACCGGCAACCATCCTCTTTTAGAACAAGCATATTCTCCTATGACAGTGCGATTTTTCTTTTTACAAGCCAATTACCGAAGCACTGTCGATTTCTCTAACGAAGCGTTAAAAGCTGCCGAAAAAGGATTAAAAAGACTGCTTGAAGCAATCAATACAATAGATAAGTTATCAGCAAACGAAACATCTACTGTTGATATTGATGCTTTAATTAATAAATGTGAAGAAAGCATGAAAGATGATTTTAACACACCTATTACCATTGCTCACCTATTTGACGGAGTCAAAATGATCAATTCCATTAACGATGGAAAAGAAAGTATATCGACTTCAGATTTAGAAAAACTCAAAAACCATTACCATACTTTTACTTTCGACATTTTAGGGTTAAGAAATGAAGAACAAACTACTTCCAGCAGTAATCAAACAGTTGATGAGCTAATGAATTTAATAATTGACATTAGAAATGAATCAAAAGAAAAAAAAGATTGGACCACTGCCGATTTAATTAGAGATGAGCTTAAAAAATTACACATCTCCATCCAAGACAATAAAGAATCATCTACCTGGAAATATGAAAACTAAGCTAATATTCATTTTCGTAACCTTCACTTTTTTTTTAGGATGTGAAAATGATTCCAAGAAAAAGAAACCCCCAATTAGAAACAAGACCATTGTTCAACCCAAAATAGAACGTCCTGCTTTTGACGCTGACTCAGCCTATAAATATGTTCAGAAACAGGTCGATTTTGGCCCAAGATTTCCTAATAATGAAGCCCATAGTAAATGCGCCCTATATTTAGAAAGTAAACTAAAATCATTTGGCCTTAACACCAATATACAACTAGGAAAAGCTAATACATTTAACAACAAAAAAATCACGATAAAAAACATTATAGGAGAATACAACCCTGCTGCAGAAAATAGAATATTATTATTCGCTCATTGGGATAGTCGCCCTTTTGCCGACCAAGATGCGAAAAACTTAACCCAACCTATACTAGGTGCAAACGATGGCGCAAGTGGTGTGGGTATCCTAATAGAAGTTGCTAGGCAACTAAGCATTATAAAACCTGAAATTGGGGTTGACATCATTTTCTTTGACGCTGAAGATTACGGACAACCTTCTTCAGGAATGGCTATAGAGCATAACTCTGAATCATGGTGTTTAGGCTCTCAATATTGGGCTAACAATCCTCACAAAGAAAATTATCAAGCTAAATATGGCATTCTTTTAGACATGGTAGGATCTGAAAACGCTTATTTTACTAAAGAAAGTATTTCTATGAATTACGCTCCTAGCGTAGTGGATAAAGTTTGGAATTATGCGCAGCAACTAGGCTATGGAAAACATTTTGTAAACGCTAAAACCTTTTTTGTTGGAACTGATGATCACCAGTATATCAACCAAATAGCCAATATCCCAAGTATTGACATCATTCACTATGAAAGAAGTACCAGAAACTTTCATCCAAGCTGGCATACCCATAAAGATAATATGGAAGTAATAAACAAAGCAACTTTAGCCGCTGTTGGGGAAGTTTTATTGTATACTATTTACAACGAAAAATAACTTTTTTTTCGAAGTTATGCCTACAATATTGTGAATTTTAATATAATATGATATATTTGTAAGCCTAACTTAATTTACTAAAGAAAAAAGATGAAAAAATTATTTACAATATTAATGGCAGTAAGTATGTTTAGCTTAATTGCTTGTGCACCTGCTGGAGATGACCACGCTAATGAAGAAGCAATAGAAACAGACGCTACTACCGAAGAAGTAGTTGAGGGAGAGGTAGAAGCGACTACTACTGAAGAAACCATGGAAGAAAATACAGAAGAGGAAGAAGCTACTACTGAAGAAGGAGAAGAGCATAGTGAAGAAGATGGTCATGATCACGATGGTGAAGATCATTCAGAAGAGTAATAATAAATACGTAATATAATCAATAACCTATAAATTAATCAAAATGAAAAAACTATTAGTAATGTTAATGGTTGCAGGTATCTTTAGTTTAGTTGCTTGTGGACCATCAGAAGAAGAAAAAGCTGCTGCTGAAGCAGAAGCTACTGAAATGGTAGACGAAATGTTCGAAGAATCTACAGAAGATGTGGAAGAAGTAGCTGAAGAAGCTACTGAAGAAGAAGCTACTGAAGAAGAAGCTACTGAAGAAGAAGCTACTGAAGAAGAAGCTACTGAAGAAGAAGCTACTGAAGAAGAAGCTACTGAAGAAGAAGCTGCTGAAGAAGAAGCTACTGAAGAAGCTCACTAAGAAAGAGAATTTCTTTAACAAAAAGGCTCAGATGAATTCATCTGAGCCTTTTTTATTTCCTAATGATTATTTATAATACCTCCGCAACAACAAAAGTGCTTCCTCCTACAAAAATTAAATCCTCCATTTCAGTATTCTTTTTTGCTGCTACCAAAGCTTCTTGAACACTATTATATGACTCTCCTTCTAACTCCTTTTTAATAGCTAAACCGTGTAACTCTATTACATCTAATGCCCTAGAGATGTTTGCTTGGCAAAAATAATATCGTGCTGATTGAGGCAATAGATCCAACACTTTATCAATCGATTTGTCGTTCACCACTCCAAATACAATGTGTAAGTTACCATAAGAAATACTTTGCAGCTGCTTAACAATCTCTTTAATGCCTTCTTCATTATGCCCAGTATCACAAATCACCAACGGAGATGTCTGTAATGTTTGCCACCTACCTAATAATCCTGTATTCTTAACAACAGAAAGCAGTCCATCTTTAATGTTTTGTTCTGAAATTTTCCATCCTTTCTCCTGAAGTTGTTGAATAGCCATTAAGGCTGTTTTCAAATTCTTCTGTTGGTAAATACCTTTTAAATCACAATCATACTCTTCATTCACCTCTTGATCCGCATAACTTAAAGATGTGTTCTTTTCATTGGCTTTCTCCTTAAAAACAAGAGAAATCTCTTCTTGTGTTTCTCCTACAACAACTGGAACTCTTTCTTTTATTATCCCCGCTTTTTCTTTCGCTATTGCTGATAAATTATCCCCTAAAAATTGAACATGATCCATCCCAATATTAGTAATTACCGAAACTTCTGGCTCAACAACATTTGTAGAATCTAACCTGCCTCCTAAACCTGTTTCAATTACAGCAAGATCTACAGCTTGTTTGGCAAAATAGTCGAATGCTAGCCCTACTGTCCATTCAAAAAAGGATAAATTAATTTCTTCAAAACTCTTCTTATGTTGTTCAACAAAAACAATAACCTCTTCCTCTTTAATCATCTCCCCATTAATCTTAATTCGCTCTCTAAAATCTTTTAAATGAGGAGAAGTATATAGCCCTACTTTATAACCCGCTTCTTGTAGTACACTGGCTATCATATGAGAAGTAGAACCTTTTCCATTCGTACCTGAAACATGAACTGACTTAAATTTCTTTTCAGGATGATTCAGCAACTTGCATAACATGTGAGTATTAGATAAATCTGCCTTATAAGCAGCGTTACCTACCCTTTGATACATAGGAAGCTGAGTGAATAAATAATCTAATGTTTCTTGGTAATTTTTCATTAATTCAAAATGAAAACAAAAGTCATTGTTCCTTTTTGATCGGTTGGAGCATCCAGTTTTGGTGTAAATCTCGCTTTGAGAGCAGCTTCTTTTGCTTTTTGATAGAGAATTGGGTTAGTTGTAGTTGAACCTCTCGCTCCTGGTGTAGCTTTGATTACTTTTCCATATTTATCTACAACAATATCTACCACCACATTCCCGTCTTCTTGAGTTGGATTATCCGGCTTTTTAAAACTTACTTTACCTCTACCCCCTAAATCATAACCTATTCCACTTCCATTATTTCCTCCAGTACGGTTCTTACTCTTGGGGTCTCCATCAGGATCTCCTTGGTCTCCTGTTTTACCCGTTTCTCCCTCACTATTATCAGGAGCATTATTTAACGCATCTAAAGCATTCGACAAATCATTACTTACTGTTGGTTGTTCTTCTACGACAGTTTCGGGTGTTTTTGAAGCATTAATGTCAATCGTTTCTGTATTATCTTGAGAAACTACCTGCTCTTCTGAAGCACTTGGAGAAGAAGAGGAAGATGATGGTTCTACTGGTTGTTCCTCTCCAGAACCGTCATCACTTGTTCCAAAATTAATGATCATTCCACCTTGATTTTCTTCTGGTGGATCCTGGTAAGGCATTCCAAACTGGATAAAAAGCAATAACAATAGCAAATGGATTAGAATTGTTCCAATAAGCCCTGATCTGCTATTTTTATCTTGAATAAGTTCCATTGGGTTGATTAGATGAAATTCTTATTACGATTTCATAATTTACTTTGGAGCTGTAGCTAGTACTAGCTTCAATTTATTTCTATTTGCAATATCCATTATTACTACCACATTCTCTATAGGCACTGATTTTTCAGCTCTTAAAATAATTCCAGGATCTTCTTCTCCTTCTACCAATGCCAATAATTGTGCTTCTATTTCTTGTTCAGAAACCTCATCCTTATTTACATAATATTTTAAATCTTCCGTAATACTTACATTAACTGTTTGTGCTCTTGGTGCGGTATGACTAGCTTTTGGTAAAACAACATCTAAGGCGTTAGGGCTAATTAATGTTGAGGCAATAATAAAGAACACCAATAATAAAAATACAATGTCGGTCATACTCGACATATTGAAGTTGGTATTTACTTTATTTTTTGATCGAATAGCCATTATACTGCAGGTTCATGTAAAATATCCAAAAACTCTGTTGTTCTTGCTTCCATCACAAAAACAATTTTTTCTACTCTTGCTACTAGTGTATTGTAGCCCACATAAGAAACGATTCCAACAATTAAACCAGCTACTGTAGTCGTCATAGCGGTAAATATTCCTTCTGACAATGTATTTAAATCAACACCTCCACCACCTTTAGACATTTCATGAAAAACTAGAATCATTCCTATTACCGTTCCTAAAAAACCTATCATCGGAGCTGCCCCAGAGATGGTAGCTAAAGTGGATAGGTTTTTCTCTAGCTTATTCAATTCCAATTTTCCCGTGGTTTCTACCGCTGTTCCTATATCACTTAACGGCTTACCTATTCTAGTAATTCCTTTTTCTATCATCTTGGCAATTGGAGAAGGGTTCGAGCTACATAAATTTCTTGCCGCATCAATCTTTCCGTCCAAAATATTATCTTTTATTTGATTCATAAAATTAGCATCTTCTTTACCTGCTTTTCTAATCGCCAAAAAACGTTCAATAATAATGTAACATGCAATGAGAGAAAGCACCAATAATGTAATCATTATAACTGCTCCACCTAAACCTCCTGAACTAACTAATTCCCATATGGTTAATGTTTTTTCTTCTGGAATTACCGCTTCTGTAACCTCCTTAATAGGAGCATCTCCGACAGTTACTTGTAATAAAATATTATTTAACATTATTCTAGATTTTTATCAATACCTAGCTAAAATACGATTATCGCTAATTGAGAGGTAGGCCTATAACCTTAATTGTAAACAGTTAAATGTTAGTTTTATTGTATAAAGAAAACTAGTTTGGTGATTGCTATTCCTTTTTCCGGAGGTTGAATCGCTTCGCAATAAAGAACTTTAAATTGCTTGTGCTAGGTTTTATTTGATAACCTTCAAATGCAAAAGTTCCAGTTGTACTGTATGAAGTAAGGCCTATTAAAAAATGTTTGTTTTCATAACCTAAAGCCATTCTTCCTATAAATCTGGCAGCAGCACCCCTCTTTTTTACCAATTCCCCGTTATTTTTATTATGAACAGTCAAGTTTTTCCCTCCAACACCTGGAACTAAAGAGATATTAACAAAAAATCGTTTGCCAAGTACTAAGGTATAAGTATATCCAAAAGATATTCCGAAACTCGAAGCTGAGTAAGCATTTAAGGGAAATGTATCTTGCACTTCTGTTGGAAAATAATCTGGAACAAAATAGGAGTTAGCACCCGTTTCAAATCCAGCATAATCTAAGTTATAAAAAGCCCCTAACAAAAAACTCCCTGCACTTTCCTTTTGCACTGCATTTCTCACATAAGCAGCTTTATATGAAAGCTTATCATTATTAAAAACATAATAACCTCCCACACCAATCGAAAATGTTTGCATAGAATCTCGTTGTGGAAAAAAGGTCTCATTCCAAGTGGTTAACATTTCTGGGTTTTTAACATAAAATCCTCTATAATGTTGCGCAAATGCATCAATTACAAATTTCTTGCTGTAAATATTTAATTGAAAATCAAATCGTTGGGTTTTTCCGTATTTCACAATATCTGCATCCGATGCTGGTAAACCAAAAGCCATACCCAACCCTAACCACTTATAATTAAATCCAAAACCTAAACTTGATATTCCATATGGGGCTAGTTTTAATGATTGTTGGTTATTCGTATTTATAATTTCTAATTCATTACTTTTTACAACACTCATCACCTTAAGTAATAACTGATCAGAATAATCCGTATAACTTTCAGAAACGACAGTTGTATCGGCAACATTTACATCAATCTCAACCTGAGATTTAATAGCGGTAGAAATAATTAATAGAAAAAATAATGAGATATATTTTAACATATATAAAGTTGTTAGCGAAATAAATACATTTTACCAAACCCCTTCTTAAAGTACGAATCCATACTAGTCGATCTTAAATCGATATCACCGCTATTGATTTTAGTAATTACCCGATACAGATACAACCCATTTGCTAATCGATCTCCATACCTATCCGTTCCATCCCAAGCAAATTCTGAGATATTTTTCCCAATATGAATAGTTCCTAATTCCTCTTTATTAATCTCTCGTACTACTTTCCCCGTAATTGTCATAATTTGTATCTTAAAAATATCAGGAACTTCACGTCCAGTTAAAGTGAACACAAAACGTGTAGAAGTAGTAAAAGGATTAGGATAATTAATAACGTTAGTAATGGTAGATTTATTAATTACTTCAAACCCGATAAGGTAATCATAATTTCCAGACATATTTTTAGACCTATCTGAAGCTTGGACCCTTAATTTATAATCACCATCTTCTGTAAAATCTGTATTGTATATAATTCTAGAACTATTTTTTGGTAATGCTGCAGGAATAAACTGCATAGTGTTTACTCCCATGGAAGAATTAAAATAAACTCTTTTTTCTTGCCCATTAGGATAAGTAATATAAACTGTGTAATCAGAAGTATCATTCAAAGCCAAAAATAAATTCTCATCGGTTAACTCAATAACAATCTCCGATTCTGGAGAAACAATATCGCCATCCATAATATGCCGTCCATCAAAAGTCACATCCAATATAGGATTAATCTTATCTGCATTGACATAAAAAGAAATCTCCGCTAAATTGTTGAAATGATATTTTTCTAATTGATCATTATTAGGATTTACCTCAACTAACAAACTATTTAACCCAGCCATCCCGGCTGTTGAAAACTGAATTGTTGCTATTAAAACACTATCTGATAATAATGGCTTTTGCCGCGGATAAGGTAAAATTTGTAAGCCTTGATTTTGAGCCAATACCGAAAATGCAATGAGCAAACTATCCATATCATATCGACTAATATTTTTAACCGCAATAGAAAGCTCCATTGTTTCTCCTTCTTGAACCGTATCATTACTCAACGAATAATATATTTTAGGATCTAAAGCAGCTTCCGGAATTCCCTCATAAGTAATTTGCCATCTATCAAGTTGTGGGGCGGTAAACAGAGAATCATCACTGAGGAAAGCATTTAATTTTAAATAAGGATAAGTGTTAGCATCTACACTTCCGGTGATTCGAATATCACCAGAATCTGTTGGTAAATTATTAATTAATAGGGTTTCATTTCCACTCGCATCAACTCCATAAACATTGAGAACAGTACTATCCCTAGAAGAGGGGAATTCCAATGGATTTACCCTCCACGACAATGAGTCCCATCCTTTGGCTGGCCCTAATATTTCAGAATAAATATTAGCATAGTTGGCATTAGTAGAGATTGTTGTTGAAATTTGTAGGTTTTTATGAAAAATAGAATCTCCTATTACTTCTAATGCTGTTGATATAGTTCCTTTTTTTGCATAAAATAAAAAAGGGACGCTATCTGCTACCGTGGGTAAGGCAGCAGCACCTAAACTAGAAAAAGCGGTTCTCAAGCCTGCTGGCATTGGTAAATACCCCGGAAACGTTTGAAAATACCATGTCCATACCAAAATATGATTACCATTTGGAATACTGTCGTTCAACATATTTTCCAATGCCGTCATTTGAGCAGCATTATTTTGCCTAAACATAAAAAAATGTTCTGTAGCTCCATTATTGTATTGAGGGAGATTGTTGGCATGACCCATATTAGGGTAATCATTGGCTGACCATGGCTCTAAAGTTAACGAATCTAAAACTGCAACATGTAAAGAGCTAGTAACTCCCCATCCATTTTTTCCTTGACGATCTGCATCGATATAGTAAGCAATTTTATTTAATTCACTCCATCCTGCTCCTCCATATGTAGTAGCCTTCAATTGTTTTACATCACTCACAAAATTAAACTTCCAAGAAGGCCTATCATGCTTAATGAATTGGAATTCATCATTTTCAAACTGGAAGAAATGATCTTGTTGCCAACCTTCCTTACCATCAATATATTGAAAAGAGCGTTGCCTCCAACTATAACCTGTTGCATCAACAGAATCTTTACTCACTCTCCAAAAGAATACTGTACTATCAGGAATAGAAAGTAGTAAATTAGGAGCCCACGTAACTATCCCCCCTGCAGAGTTAGTTATTGTTGTTTCTTTTGATGGACTATTGAAATAATCGGTAGTATCTATCTCAAATAAATAATTTTTGGAAGGCTCAAACGGAAATGCAGTAGATGCAACTAAAGTGATTCCTTGATTAGGTACTATTTCAAACTCATAAGGATAAACTGGTATAATCTCGCCTGATTGAATATTTAATGTTTTCGTAATAGTATTATTATTTTCCCACAATTCATCTACCTGATTAATAGCATCAACAGTAATCAAAAATGTATTTAACCCTAACCCCCTTATAATGTCTACAGGTAATTTAAAAGAAATAGTTTCTTGGTAATTAGTTGCCTTAAAACTTTTTATGTAAGTCGTATCAGGATATAAATTATCTGGAAAACTTCTATTCAATTCCATTATAATGGAATCATTAACAGCCTGTCCAAAATTTGTTACTAGAATATTTACGTCAAATGAATCAATATCCGAAGTAATAACAGGTGGAGAAAACGTAACGGTAGGAGTTTCTATCATAAAATCAGGCTTATCAAAGGTATTAAACGCTAAAGAAGGGTCTCCATGAAAAGTCATGGAAAGGGCTGTATTATTGATGTATTCATTTGCTCCAGTTCCTTGAATACTAATAATAGTTTTGCTTATATGCTGCCCTATACTTCCTTTATAATTTAGAGAAGCCATATTTTTATAAAACTCTCGAGCATATGTTACCAAATAAGCCTCAATTCCTAAATCTACTGAAGCAAGGAAGCCTATTACCCCTTTATCGTCTAACAAAACATGCTCTTCACTGGTACTATTCGCAGAAGATAGATGGATATCTCCTGCAAAACATGCTAAACCTATAATAACAGGATATCTTCCATTTTGATTGGGCCAAAGAGATGGGTCATCAATGTTCTGATCAAATCCTCCCGTTGCTGAAGCATGTCCCAGAAATGTCATTAAAGCAACTCCATCAGCTATATACTGCTTAATAGAATCCGACAAAACATTTTGAATAGGTGCTGATGAATTTTTTTGAAAAGAACTTACATTTCCTCCAAAAAGAGTATCTTCTACAATACTTTCTAACACTTTTAAACTATTTGAAAATTGTTGAGACTGTTGCAAATCACTACCCCCAGCAAAATGTAAAACATGTTTCATCCAATCATTTTCTCCTTTCCCTGTTGATAATGATGGGTTTTCATGTTGTGTAACTTTATTTAAATACCAATCTACCTCTACTCCACTTAAAGCGGATAGCCTACCTGTTGGAACAATTGGTTCATTAATAGAGCCATTTATACCCGCTGTTAATAAATGATCGGATGCTGGAACACCAAATGAAGGAACCATATTATTGGCAAAATTGGTAGCATCTTTTCTTGACTCGTTTGATTTAACAGATTTCCCCAATAGAAACAGGTAATTAGGTGAGCTAGGCCACACATCAACAATAAAATTCATAAAATCTCTTATGCCATAAGGGTGTTTTTCTATTCCATAAGCAAATTGATCATACAAATCATTGATATTGAAAACAATAGCATTTTGAGGATTATTTCCTGCTATAGGATTTAATCTGTACGTAGCATAAGCATTAGCTTCAGTCATCAATTTAGGGTGAGTAATAATAACAAAAGCCGTATCTACAAAAGAAGTTGTATAGTCTACAAAAATTCCTGTTCCGTTTACAGGAGATAAACTACTAACATTTTTAATTTGCCCTTCTGAAGTAATAAAACACTTTTTCGTAGCCCCTATATTAGGCACCAAACACTTATAATTAGCTCCCGAATTAATTGTAACAACTCTTCTTCCTGAAGTTAACTCGTAAAACAAAACACCTCCTGATATATTAAAGTTGGTGAAATTCATATACGACTTCGCTTCACTCGGATGGTCATTAATATAAATATGATCAAATGTGGTTTGATTATCTAAATCTGTTGTATGCGGGTAATTGATTTTTAGATGAGCTACTGCTTGTCGATCTGCACCAGTTCCTAAATCATTTATTATCTGAAAAGTAACATCAGTGGTGTTAACCCCTATATCTGCTATAGGAATATCTAGTTGAATATCTATTTTTTTATACCCTTCATAAACGGTATCTACTAAATTTGAAGCAACATTAACCTGTAAGTGATGATCTCCAGATGTAATTTGAGCATAGTTAGACTCTCCTAATACTACTGCACTTAGAGTAGCATTTCCTGCTAATAAGTATGCATTTTTTGTATTTACACTCTTTGTTTTAAAAGTAGGAAACCATGGGCTACTTACATCAAAATAATCATCAAACCACCCTTCGGTTGGGTCATAGCCGAAATTAACCCCTCCTACTGAATTAATTTTACCATCGTAATATCTTGAAAAATAGTATTGAATTTCCTCCTTATTAAAATAATCAACAGGTGTGTAAGATGTAAAATTGGTGTCACTTTCAATTATTAACCGTTGGTTTGATGTTGATGAATTCCACGTTAAAAAATAATTGATAGTATCATTAATTAAACTATAATACGGGTTAGGTTGATTATTAACTCCTCCGTAAAAATCGCTTTCAAACCAACCGTCATTTTTTTCTCCATAAAATTCTATAAAATCTCCACCATCAAATACTCCATCTCCTTCACCCTCAATATGAATAGGGATTTCAACTCCTCTAACAAACAGTTGAATGTTCTGAGGATCAATAGTAGATATTGGAATCCCCGCATTAGATAAGGTGGCAGAATCTATCCTATAGATTCCTGTTTCTGCTACAGGAAATTTATAGTATTGCTGAGAATAGTTTATCCATGCATTATTGTAGGGTTGTGCAACCAAAAACAAACTCCAGCCCATCAATAAAATTGATAGTGTTAGTTTTCTATATTCAACAATTATTTTATTATAGTTTATCACGGTAAATAATGGGCTATTATAACATATAGATTACGTATTTAAAACTGAATAGTTGCAACATAAATTCGTCTATATCATTGTTTCTTGGTATAAATTAGTGCTATTGCATTTTAGGTGCTGAATGTACTTGCTTATTGATGTCAAATCTCAATGAAAAAATATTAGAATATAAGGCTTCCGATTGGTCACCAATATCAGAAAGTGCATAGTCTATTGCTATGCCTTTAAATTTTATTCCTATCCCAAAATTAGGTTGATAGGTAATCTTATCATTATCTAGTATATCAGTCGTTTTTTGAATGTTCCCAACGCCCAGTCTTAAAAAAATCATTTGATCATACCCTACCTCAGCTCCAATATGAGGATCTATACTCACTGGGTCTCCTGTAACTAAAACGTTTCTTTTACCATCGGTAGATAAATCCAAATTAAGCTCTGTTATCGCTCTAAATTTATTGCTGATTTTAATATCTTTACTAACTCCCAGAATAACTTTAGGAAGCGTGATCTCTAACGAATTATTAGGTATTTCGTTTCCTGTAACATTAAATACATCTATTGTTTCTTGATCGAGAGAAAAACTCCAAGCATTAAACGTAGAGGTAACGTCTCTTGCCATTACAGCAAACTTCCAGGTCTTATGCTGATACTGAGCTCCCAAATCAAGGCCAAACCCCCAAGCTTTTGCAAAGTCACCCACTTGCCGGTAAATTATTTTTACGTTAGCCCCATAATTTAATCCTTCAATTTTGGATTTTCTAGCATAAGAAAACAGAAAAGCATAATCTGCAACTGAGAATGAGGATATTCTATCAAAATCTATATTTCCATCTGCATCAATTAATTGTGTTGTGTTTGGGATGTCATCTACACCAAACCTAATAATAGAAAAACCAAAGGCACTAGCACTATCAATTTTGGCTGCAAATGCTCCATAGTCATATTTGGCTATACCCGCAAAATACTCCGCGTGCATTAAACTAACCTGAAAGTCTTTTTTTATGCCCATCAATCCGGAAGGGTTCCAATAACCTGAAGTAACATCATTTACTGAAGTAACATAAGAATTAGACATCCCTAGCGCTCTTGCCCCCACACCAATTGATAAAAATTCATTACTAAATTTAGGTGCAGATTGTGCGACTACTTCAACTGAAGCAACAACTAATATTAAAAAAATAAGTCTTTTCATACATTAAACTATGCAGAAGTGAAAATTAACAATTTATAACGAATTCATATTCTTCCTATTTAGGAATAACATAAAAATAAATCTTTTATTGCAATTCAGTATCTAAGCTAGTCAGTTTCACTAAATAGTTTATTTTTGATGAACCAAGTTATTGTTGCATGAAAAATCAGATTCCAAATAGCATCACCATTTTAAGTTTAATCTTAGCTTGCGGAGCGATTGTATTAACTTTTGAAGGTAGGTTAGATATTGCTGCTTACCTGTTAATTGTATCTTGCGTTTGTGATTTTTTGGATGGGTTCTCAGCACGTGTATTGAAAGTAAACAACCCTATTGGGAAGGAAATAGATTCTTTGGTTGATATGGTTGCTTTTGGGGTAGCCCCTGCAATGTTGCTTTATCAAGTTACTAAATTAGCTCAAGCAACTAACCCTATCGAATTGCTAACTAACTATCCTTGGTTGCACTACATTGCTTTCGTTATTCCTATTTTTTCTGCTATCCGATTAGCAAAATTTAATATAGACACACGACAAACCAATTCATTTATAGGGTTGGCTGTTCCTGCCCATGCTTCATTCTATATTTTTTGCACTTTACTCTACTTATACCCTAAACTTCCTATGATTATTAATATAAGCAATTTTGTTACCCCTATCGTTTCTAACCCATTGATATTATTATCTTTTGCAATATTATTATCTTTAATGTTAGTTGCCGAGGTACCTATGTTCTCCTTAAAATTTAAAAACATGAAATGGAAAGACAATCAACTTGCCTTCTCTTTCATCTTACTATGGTTTTTACTATTGATATTTACCAATATAGTAGCCATGCCAAGCATTATTTTGATTTATGTAGTTTGGTCGATTATCGCAAACTTTAAAAACAAATCCAATCCAATTGTCGAATAAAATGCTTTCCATTTTTTCTGATGAACATTTCATGAAGGAAGCTTTTAAAGAAGCTGAAAAAGCACACCAAGAAGACGAAGTTCCCGTAGGTGCTGTAATTGTTTGTGAGAATAAAATTATTGCTAGAGCACACAACATGACTGAACGATTAAATGATGTAACTGCTCATGCAGAAATGCTAGCTTTTACTTCTGCTACCGATTTTTTAGGAGGAAAGTATTTAAATGAATGTACGCTCTATGTTACCCTTGAACCTTGTGTAATGTGTGCTGGCGCTAGTTATTGGACGCAGTTAAAAAAAGTCGTTTACGGTGCTCCTGATAAAAAACGTGGTTTTAGTAAACATCAAGAAAATTTATTGCACCCTAAAACAGAAGTGGTAGGTGGTATAATGGAAAAAGAATGTAGTGAATTGATAAAAACATTTTTTAGCACAAAGCGAGACTAATTAATTGTAATTTTGATATTATTCACTTTAACTTAAAAAAATAAAAATATGTATCCACCAGAATTAGTTGCCCCAATGAAAGAAGAATTAACGGCTTCAGGATTTGAAGATTTAACCACTCCAGAACAAGTTGATAATGCAATAACTGCTGAAGGAACAACTTTAGTTGTGATTAACTCAGTATGTGGTTGTGCTGCTGCCAATGCAAGGCCAGCTGCAAGAATAGCAATTTCTAATGCTAAGAAACCTAGTCGTATCACTACTGTTTTTGCAGGTGTTGATGGTGACGCTGTAGCTCAAGCAAGAAAATACATGTTGCCTTATCCTCCATCATCTCCTTCAATGGGGTTATTTAAAGATGGTAAATTGGTACACTTTATTGAAAGACACCATATTGAAGGGAGACCAGCAGAAATGATTGCTGAAAACCTAGCTGAAGCGTTTAATGAGTATTGCTAACCAATAAAAAACCCCCTTGTAATTTTTACAAGGGGGTTTTTTATTGGTCCATTATGCACCCTCCAGCAACTACTTTTTAGCTCCTGTAACCGACATTCCTACTTTCAAATCAGCAATCATTCCCTTCATATATTCATCAACCTGAACTAAATCATTCGCATACTGATGACTGTATTTTTCTTCATTCTTGGCTATCATTTTTTCTATACCAAAATAAGACGAACCTTTTTTATTGATTTTAGTAATCCTATATTGATATTTATTACTTTTAAACGAGATTGTAATGGTATATCCTATAAGACCTGAAGTTCCCATTTTCTTCCCCGTTTTTATATCTTTAAGATACACATTGAACTTCGGTTTCCCTACTATTTTTTGTCCTGCTACTTTTTCTTTAATAACAGCTCCTGAATTTTTATAAAAGCCATTAAACCATTTTAAACACCTATCATACAAAACATCTACAGAAGTTCCACTTTGGTTAATCTCTTCAGAATAAATAACCTGACCTGCCTCCATAGTAAATTCTGGAACAGTAACCTGCCCTTTTTTCTTTTTTTGTGCAAGAGTATCTAAAGTAGATAACAATGCAATTGATAATATTGAGGCAAGAATAATATTTCTTCTCATTACAGTATGTTTTAATTGTCAATAAAATAAGACACAAGGTACACTTTTATTCCTTAATCACTTCACTCTTTAACGTAAGAAACCAATTAAAAGAAATATTTGACTTTTTCGCTAAACTATAACAAGAGTATCTTATCTTTGAATAAGTGAAAACAACCTCATTATGGCACTTAAACAATCTCTTAGCTTTAAATTACAACAAAAACTTTCCCCCCAACAAATTCAGTTGATGAAGTTATTGCAACTGCCTACAGTTGCTCTTGAACAAAGAATTAAAGAAGAAATGGAAAGCAACCCTGCTTTAGACGAAGGAAAAGAAGAGGAAGAAGAAGATCTAGAACAAGAAGATGATTTTGGTAGGGAAGAAATTAGTGAAGCTGAAAAAGAATTTGATTTTGATGAGTACATCGGTGATGATACTCCTTCTTATAAACTAAGCACCAACAATCACAGTAAGGATGACGAAGAAAAACAAGTTCCATTAAGTGGAGGCGCTACTTTTCAAGAACTATTAGAATCACAGTTAACATTATTCAACTTAGAAGATGATGATCATGCCATTGCTCAACATTTAATAGGGAGTTTGGATGAATCAGGTTATTTAAGAAGAGATTTAGACGCAGTAGTAGATGATTTAGCCTTTACTCAAAACATTATTACAGATATAGGTCATGTTGAAAAAATGCTAACCATTATTCAGCATTTTGACCCTCCAGGTGTAGGAGCTAGAGATTTGCAAGAATGTCTATTGATTCAGATTAAACGAAAAAATGACCACTCGTTAATCACAATGAATGCCATCGAGATTTTAGAAAACTATTTTGATGAGTTCACAAAAAAACATTACGATAAGATAATTGACCGCCTGAATATTTCTAATGATGACTTAAAAGAAGTAGTGAATGAAATATTAAAACTCAACCCTAAACCAGGAAACTCGCTAAGTGAATCTGCCAAAGTAGTACAGCACATTGTTCCAGATTTTAATTTAACCATAGAAGACGATGAAATTCTACTTAGCCTTAATGGTAGAAATGCTCCTGAATTGAAAGTAAGTAGATCTTATTCAGACATGATGGAGGGCTATAAAGTTCAAAAGGAGCAACCTTCAAAATCTCAAAAAGATGCATTAATGTTTGTTAAACAAAAATTAGATTCTGCCAAATGGTTCATTGATGCTATTAAACAACGGCAGCAAACATTAATTACCACCATGCAAGCCATTGTGGAATACCAAAAAGCTTATTTTTTGGAGGGTGATGAAACCTTATTACAACCAATGATTTTAAAAGACATTGCCGAAAAAGTAGATCTAGACATCTCTACCATTTCGAGAGTAGTGAACAGCAAATATGTTCAAACACCGTATGGTACCTTCCTTTTAAAAACTTTTTTTTCTGAATCATTAAGTACCGATAGTGGAGAAGAGGTTTCTACCAGAGAAGTGAAAAAGATTTTACAAAATGCTATTGATGATGAGGACAAGCAAAAACCACTTACTGACGAAAAACTATCTAGAATATTAAATGAAAAAGGGTACAACATTGCTAGAAGAACAGTAGCAAAATATCGAGAACAATTAAATATTCCTGTAGCACGTTTAAGAAAAGAACTTTAGTTTACCTTAAATGAAACAAGCAGCTAAAATTATTTCCACTATTTTTCATCCTTTAATTATTCCTACTATTGGTTTAATGATCATATTTAATACCAATTCTTATATTAATTATGCCATTCCAGAAGAATTAAAAAGAGCGACCTTATTGCTTATTGGTATTAGCACATTTATCATTCCTTTATTAATCTCTCTTTTATTTTTGAATAAACGATTAATTAATAGTTTAGAAATGGAAACCCAAAAAGAACGAATATTCCCTTATTCTTTTACTATTCTTTTTTACATCTTTACACTATATATAATCAAAAAAGCACCGCTACCTCCCATTATTTTTGACTTTGTTATTGGAGCAACTTTATCTGTTGTCTTAGCTTTCATTATTAATTTCAGATGGAAAATTAGTGCTCATATGATAGGTATAGGTGGATTAATTGGAGCTTTAATTTCAGTTTCACTTTTATTAGAAGTTTACATTACCCCTTATATTATTATCGGTTTTATTATTGCAGGATTATTAGGTTCTGCACGACTAATACTGAACGCACATAATCCCGCTCAAGTGTATACCGGGTTCGTTTTAGGAATGCTCTGCCAATTTATTGTGCTTTACTTTTAAATTTTAGCCATAAAAAAAGCCGTTGTTTCCAACGGCTCCTTATTTTAGTTTTTAAATACTTAATACTCATCCTCATTAAAAAAGAAGTCTTCCTTAGTAGGATAATCCGGCCATATATCTTCTATTGTATCATACACATCCTCATCCGTTTCTAACTGTTGTAAATTCTCTACAACTTCTAATGGCGCTCCCGTTCTAATGGCAAAATCAATTAACTCATCTTTGGTTGCTGGCCAAGGTGCATCTTCTAAATGTGATGCTAATTCTAAAGTCCAATACATTGTTTATAGTATTATTTGTTGTTTATGTTTTCTTAACATTTAATCTTTACGCAAAAATAGATTTTTTGTTTACTTGTACAAGAAAAAAAAATAAACAATTGTTAATATCTTTATTTCATTGTATAACAGAATGTTAGGGGCTAAAAACGAGGTTTCCAAGGTATTTCATTAGCCTTCAAATCATGAGTTAATTTTCTAGATAACACAAAAATATAGTCTGATAATCTATTCAAATAAATAATTATCAAATTATCGACCTCTTCTTTATTCGATAAATGGGTAACGATACGCTCTGCTCTTCTACAAACACAACGTGCAATATGACAATAAGAAACAGTAGTATGCCCTCCCGGTAAAACAAACGATTTCATTTCTGGCAAATGCGTATTCATTTGATCAATCTCTTGTTCTAAAAGGCTCACATCCTCTTCCTTTAATAAGGGAACTTTTACTTTGGTGTTTCCAGGAACAGTAGCTAACAATGAACCCAAAGTAAATAGCCTATCTTGAATCTCAATTAACACCTCAATACTATGCTGATCTATTTCCTGATCTCTTATTAATCCTATATATGAATTTAATTCATCTACAGTTCCATAAGCCTCAATTCTCAAATTATATTTAGGTACTCGCTTCCCTCCAAAAAGTGAAGTTTCTCCCTTATCTCCTGTTTTTGTATATATTTTCATACGTGCTTTTTAAGTCAGTTAAAATTAATGATAATTTATGTTATTTATATAGCGAAATTTAAACGTGAAACATTATTTTTAACCCATGATTACTCAAGACCAAATAAAAGATTTAGTTGATCGCCTGGCTGCGTTAAGGGGGTACCTTTGACATTGATGCTAAATTAATTCAACTCGAAGAAGAAGAACAAAAAACACACGATCCTAATTTCTGGGAAAATCCTGATGCTGCAGAAAAACAACTTAAAGTAGTTCGTAACATTAAGGTATGGACAGAAGGGTTCTCCAAGGTAGCTACAGAAGTAGACGATTTACAAGTATTATATGATTTTTGTAAAGACGGTGATGCCTCTGAAGAAGAGGTAGATGCTCAATTTGAAACAGCCACCACTGCAATCGAAGGACTGGAGTTCAAAAACATGCTAAGCGCTGAAGAAGATTCCTTAAATGCTGTTCTTCAAATTACTGCTGGTGCTGGCGGAACTGAAAGTTGCGATTGGTCTTCCATGTTATTGAGAATGTATAAAATGTGGGCTGAAAAGAATGGTTGCAAAGTAAAAGTATTAGATTATCAAGATGGAGATGTTGCTGGAATAAAAACGGTAACTATAGAAATTGAGGGAGAATTTGCTTTTGGTTATTTAAAAGGAGAGAATGGTGTACATCGTTTAGTAAGAGTAAGCCCTTTTAACTCTCAAGGAAAACGAATGACATCCTTTGCTTCTGTTTATGTATATCCATTAGCCGATGACTCTATTGAAATCAATGTAAATCCTGCAGATATTACTTGGGATTTTGCCCGTTCTGGTGGTGCTGGCGGACAAAATGTAAACAAAGTAGAGACAAAAGTTATTCTTCGCCACCTCCCTTCAGGAATCATGATTACCAATTCAGAAACACGTTCGCAATTAAAAAACAGAGAAAAGGCCATGCAATTATTAAAATCTCAACTGTATGAAATTGAAATGCGAAAACAGATGGAAACCCGTTCAGAAATTGAAGATGGAAAATTGAAAATAGAATGGGGTGCTCAAATAAGAAGTTACGTGCTGGACGACAGAAGAGTTAAAGATCATCGGACCAACTTCACTGTAAACGATCCAGACAAAGTATTAAATGGTGAGTTAGATGGTTTTATAAAAGCCTATTTAATGGAATTTGGGAAAAATTAATGCTTGAATACTTGAATTTTTCAATGATAGAATAAAAAAGTATTTTAGCATTCAAACCTTGTATCATTCACACATTTTATATCATGAAAATATACCACAACCCAAGATGCAGTAAAAGCCGACAAACGCTTCAACTCATAAAAGATGCTGGAGTCAATGTTGAAGTAGTAGAATACTTAAAAGAAATCCCTTCTAAAGAAGAGCTTCAGTTAATATTAATGCAGTTAAATTTAAAACCAACTGATCTCTTAAGAAAAGGAGAAGCTGTTTATAAAGAAAAATTCAAGAACAGCAACTTCAATGATGACGAATGGATACAAGTAATGTTAGAAAATCCTAAATTGATTGAAAGACCAATTGTTATCAAAGGAAACAAAGCTGTTTTGGGAAGACCTCCAGAAAATGTATTGGATTTATTATAGTAATTATGCCGGACTTATTTCGGCATTTTTTTAATTACTCTTCTTCTAATCCTGCTAGTTCTTTGATGAACCTAGGCGCAATCTTATTCAACATCCATAACTTAATAGAACCTGGAACAACCACAGTAAATAAAAATACCAATATCCACATTGCCATAAAGAATATAAAAAAGAAAAATACCCAACCTAAAGCTATCATGTTCTTTGTTTTAAAATGTTACTGAGTGTAAAAGTAAAAAAATATCTCATTCTCCCCTAAGATTTTTGTGAAAAAACAAAAACAGTGGTATCATATACTTCAAACTTGTACTTTTATTGCCATTATGAAAGAGCACATAAATACACTCGATTTTTTAAGAGGAATCGCTGCTTTAGGAATCGTTTCACTTCATTTTACGCTCACCTCACTCATGACTATTGAGCCCAACCTTTTAACAGATATCTTTTTTTATGGAAGGTACGGTGTTCATGTATTTTTTGTTATTTCTGGATTTATCATTCCCTATTCTATGGTAAAATCCAATTACATTATATCCGATTATTTTAACTATCTGAGCAGAAGGTTTGTTCGCATTTGTTTGCCCTCTTATGCGTCTATCTTGCTTACATTTTTATTATATTACACAGTTGTACTAATACTTGGCCGACAAATAAATAATTTTCAATGGCCAGAAATTAATTTCACCTCTATTATTGGTAATCTTACCTATACTGTTCCGTACCTTGACACTTTATGGTTTAATCCTGTATATTGGACATTAGCTATTGAATTTCAATTCTACTTAATTATTGGGCTTATACTCCCTCTTATCCTCAAGAAAAATCATTTATTAACGTTATCACTTTTAATTATCCCTTTAATACTAGGCAGGTACATTCCCGTCCAAAGCTTCTTTACTTATGCTAGTTTTTTTATATTAGGCATTTGTTTATTCCTAAAAAAAGAAAAACTACTCCCCAATAAATTAAACTATCTTCTTCTTTTTATTACCCTATATTCTCTCTTTCTCTACAAAAGTTATGCTGCTTTGATTTTTGCGCTTATTGCTTTTTTTGTACTCCTTTCAGAGGTAAAAATTGACACAAAGTACACCAACTTTCTTGGTAAGATTTCTTACAGCATATACATTACACACTATTTGATGGAGATCCTTTTTGAAGTATTTGCTAAACGCTTTATAGATATTCACTTGTATCCAATAGGCAGGTTTACCCTCCTACTTATTTATTTACCAATTGTGATTTTATTTTCTACCCTCTTTTATAAGTACGTTGAGCAACCTTTCACCCTTTACTCTAAAAAACTGAAGAAATCTCGATAAATTAAATATTCTCAAAAAAATCATTCCCTTTATCATCACAAATAATAAATGCTGGGAAATTTTCTACTTCAATTTTACGTACCGCTTCCATTCCTAATTCAGGAAAGTCAATCACCTCAACCGACTTGATATTTGATTTGGCTAAAATTGCTGCTGGTCCACCAATAGAGCCTAAGTAAAAACCACCATGTTTCTTACATGCTTCTCGAACTGATGCAGAACGATTTCCTTTCGCTAACATAATCATTGATCCTCTTTGTGATTGAAATTCGTCCACATAAGGATCCATTCTTCCTGCAGTAGTCGGACCAAAACTTCCTGAAGGCATTCCCTCTGGGGTTTTCGCTGGACCTGCATAATATATTGGGTGATTTTTAAAATAATCTGGCATTGGTTTTCCGGCATCCAGCATCTCCTTAATTTTTGCGTGTGCAATGTCTCTCGCTACAATTAAAGTTCCTCTTAAATTGAGTCTTGTTTTGATAGGGTATTGCGACAACAGTTTTAATTGTTCTTCCATTGGTTGATTTAGATCTATCTCTATAGCCGGTTCTAAATGTGGTGGAGTTGCTGGTAAAAAACGGCCAGGATTGGTTTCTAACTGCTCAATAAAAATTCCTTCTTCAGTAATCTTCCCTTTAATATTTCTATCCGCAGAGCAACTCACCCCTATCCCAACAGGACAAGATGCTGCATGTCTTGGCAAACGAATTACTTTTACATCATGCGTAAAATATTTTCCTCCAAACTGTGCTCCTATCTGACTCTCTTGACAAATTTGTTGAATTTTTGCTTCCCATTCCAAATCTCTAAACGCTCTACCTCCAATACTTCCATCGGTTGGCAACTCATCGTAATACCCTGTTGAAGCCATCTTTACCGCTTTTAAATTTGCCTCAGCAGAAGTACCTCCAACAACAAATGCTAAATGATATGGAGGGCAGGCTGCTGTTCCCAAGTCTCTAATTTTAGTGGTAACAAATTCAGTCATTGTTTTCTCATTTAACAATGCTTTGGTTTGTTGGTATAAGTAAGTTTTATTCGCTGACCCCCCTCCTTTGGCTAAAAACAAAAACTTATACTCATTTCCTTCTTCAGCATAAATATCTATCTGTGCAGGCAGGTTACTTCCTGAATTCTTTTCTTCAAACATTTTGAAAGGTACTACTTGCGAATACCTCAAATTTCTATCTTGATAGGTATTATAAATTCCTCTAGATAATTCTTCAGCATCATTTACTCCCGTATATACATCTTCTCCTTTTTTAGCCATTACAATGGCTGTTCCTGTATCTTGACAAGAAGGTAATTTTCCTTCTACAGCTGTTTCTGCATTCTTTAGCAAGGTATAAGCAACAAAACGATCATTATCTGTTGCTTCTGGATCCTCCAAAATTTTAGCCACTTTTTCTAGGTGTGCTGTCCTTAACATAAACGACACATCAGCAAGTGCATGTTCAGCCAATAATTTCAATGCCTTAGGGTTTACTTTTAAAATGGTTCTTCCATCTACTTCTATTGTAGATACATGGTCTTTAGATATTAATTTATACGTTGTATCGTCCTTTTGTAGTGGGAAAGGTTTTTCATAAATAAATTCAGACATAGTATTGGTTTAAATGAGTAAGAACACAAATTTAATATTTGTTCAACAAAATAGTCTGCTTTAAATCAGTTTTGTGAATCGCAATAAAAAAATAGCACAAAAAAAGCCCCGAAATACTTCGGGGCTTTTCAATTAAAATTATCTATTAATAGAATTTGTATCGTCTGTCTACCACATCAAATTTCTCTTTCAATGCTTCAAATGCTATTCCTCCTAAGCCAATAAACCCTTGTTCTAATTGAGATTTAATTCCTGAATAATCAGTAGTTTCTGGTGCTGGAGTAACTGATTCTACCAATATTACAAACACACCAGTCTGTCCTTCAATTGGAATACTCATTTGTCCTTGCTGTAAAGTTGATGCCATCCCAATAATTCTCGGTTCTTGTCCCATTCCTGGAATCGCATAAGAGGAAAAAGAAACACTTGGAGCAGCATCTACAGTCCCTCCAATTTTTTGGGCTAATTCATCCAAACTTGTTGCTCCTGTCATTTCTTCAATAAATAGAGCTGCTTTCTTTTTCTTTTTAGCACCTAAGGTTACTTGTATCTCTACTTGTTCCATTGGTGCAATTCCATCCTCTCTTACTTCAGCCAAATGAGCCACAACAAAAGTATTTTCAAATTGAAATGGTGCAGATACTGTGCCTTTTTCGTTATTGAACGACCATCTTACTAATTCTCTCACGTTTGATAAGCCTTGGACATCTCTATCAGCAACTTTAACTTCTGCTGCTACCATTTTCAAGAACTCATCTCCTTCTGTTGCTTTCTGAAAAGCTTCAGCAGTATTATTGTTAGAATAGAACGTACTCGCTTTTGCAAAAACAGCATCAAAAGTTTCATTACTTGGTGTAATTTTTCTTACCACTCTAGCTAACTGCACTTTCTTTACTTTTTCAGATTGTTTTAACACTTCAATTAAGTGAAACCCAAACTGGGTTTGTACAATTACCATTTCACCTATAGTGCCCTCAAAACAAGCATCATTAAATTCAGGAACCATTTGTCCTGCCTTAAACCAACCTAAATCTCCCCCTTCAATAGCAGAACCTACATCTTCTGAAATGTTTTTAGCCAACTCTCCAAAATCGGCTCCATTTTCAATTTCCGTTTTAATACTGTCTAATTTAGCCTTTAAAAGTGTATCCGTAGGTTGTTGAGTAGTTTTTAATAAGATATGACGTGCCTTAACCGAATCAGGAAGCATTTTTATTTTAGATAACTTTGTTAGTACATAAGCTCCATTTTCTTCTATTGGCCCAACTATTGTTCCAACTTCTTCGTAAAAAAAAGATGAATCTACTCCCAAAGGCATTTCTTGCTCTCCTAAATAAGAAGCATTAAAAGGCACTTCTGAATTATATGATACAAACGAAGAATCATTATCTGCACTTTTAAATTCAGTTAAAATATCATTAATCCAATTCAACGCATCTTCTCTATCCTGTTCAGAAGGTTCCACATCAAATCTCACATATTCAACATCTCTTGATTGTTCTTGTTTAAACTCTTGTTGATGTTCTTCATAAAAGGCTTTTACCTCTTCCGGGGTCACTTCAACTGTACTGTCATTTACCTCCGTATAACGTTTCGCAACAAACTTGATATTGCGTTTTTCATTTTGCTCTTTGTAGGTGTTTCGTAACATGTTTGATGTAGCAAACATTCCTTTTACCAGTAAATTGTTATACTTATTGGCTACTCTTTCTTTCTGAATTCCGTCTTCAAACAACAACCATTGGTTTCTGTTTTCTGCAGGCATTGTTTCTAAACTCTTTAAAAATTGTAACACCTGAGTTGAACTAAACACTCCTGTTTCTGGATCGGTAAAGGCTTGTTGTACCTGAGGGTGAGGGTTATTTCCTTGAACCATATCAAACAACTCTTCAGGACTAACTGAAATACCTAACTCTGCAAATTGAGATTCCATTACTTGCTCACGAATAATTTCACTCCAAACTTGATCTCTCAACGAAGCTCTTAATTCAGAATTGGCTGTAGTTCCATTTTGAGTTTCCCAGGTAGCTATTGCTTTTTCTAATTTTTCATTAAACTCAATTGCTGTAATCTCAACACCATTGATCTCTCCTACATGGTTGCCTTCACTAAAAAATTGTTGTCCTGATTTAAATAAATCTCCCAACACAAAAGCGATAATCGCACCACCAATGATAATCAATAACAACATTGATTTTTCTCTAATTTTTCCTATTACTGCCATTTTCAAATAATTTTGGGTTGCGAATATACGATAGTCTATTGATATATAAAAGCCTCAAAAAGGAATAGTTGACAGTATTCTAAATTGGCACTACCAAAACAAAAAAGTTTAATGTAATTAACAGAATTAAAAGAGAAATAGTGACAAGTAGTAATCTTACCTAAGATAGGTTATTTTAAAATTAATTTTTCTGTAAATTGGTTTCCATCTATGTCTTCAATAGTTATAAAGTACAGTCCTATATCAAATCCACTCAAATTAATGTTTTTAGTACCTCCTTCTAAAACTATCTCTCCAAGCGTATTCATTATCCTCGCACTTTTAAATTTGTCCATTTGAATATGAAAAATACCTGATGATGGGTTGGGGTAAATTAAATAATCCTGTTTTTCAAACTCCTTAATCGAGTTTGTAGTGATATTGACATAACTAATAATTTGATAAGTACTTCCTGATATCGTTTTATTGCCACAATAAAAAACTATCGAAACCATATTATTTCCTAAAGGAACTTCTTCAACCGTTATAGTATCAGCATACTGACTCATTACACCTCCTTGCCATATATCCAATTCAAAATAGGCAGTGTTAGAATCAATAACTATCAAATTCGTGATGTATCCTGAATCCACAGGCTGGTTATAATCGAAAGAACAGTTTTGAGTGTTAAAACTTATTGTGTCAATAACAACAGGATTATAAATCGTATCCGTGTAAAAATGTGCTGAATCCGCCACTCCAAAAGTAACTCCAAGAGTATCATTGTTACTATCCACCACTCTTAAAGTATGTATTCCTGAACAAAGATTGCTTATAGAATCTTCTATTGCAAAAACTCCTCCATCCCAAGAAAATGAATACGGAGAAGTTGATCCAAACACTAAAGCCTTAGCTGACCCAGTACAAGAGGTAAATAATCCAGAAGGACTTGATAACACACTTACAGTAAAATTTGGATTGTTATTTACAGACGATAATGAGTTTAACAGAATATCTCCCATAAAGTATGTTCCTGTCTGAGGATCTACTATTTCAAACAAATATCTATCAGAACACAAATTATTCCAATTTAAGTCCGTTGAAGGAATAGGTGTATTAGGAGATAATGAAGAGTACAAATTATAAAGAAAAGTAGTAGGAGGGTTGTTATAAACGGTGTCATAATCATACCTATGGGAAGCAAATATACCACCATCACAAGTCCCACTACTGGTAGATGATAAAACATTAAAATCTATACTCATAGTCTGATAATCAGGTACAATAATGAATCTGAAGGTATCTGTCATAGTTGAATTGACAGCGTTTGCTTGTATAGCTATACCCTGACCCCAATCAAAACCTATAGAGTCACTAAGTACAGTATCTATAGGATTATAAGGGTCATACATGAAATAAGAATAATTACCTGTAGAACCCATAATTTCGGCTTTTAAACCTCCATAATTAATACTATTCATAAAAACACTGTCTTGTGACAAACTGTTATAAAGAGTGGAATCATTTTGAGTAAAAATGGCATAAATAGCAGAGTCCATAAGTACTCTATTTTCGTAATTATAAAATACAGTTGGCTTTAAATAAACTTGAGAAGAAGCTACAAAACTTGTTAGTAGCAATCCAGCAAGCAATATCACTTGTACAAAGTTTTTCATAGTATTAATCATTTAGGCTCCAAGTCACTAAAGATATTGATTCTACGGGAATCCCACAAATAAAAATAGTTAAGTTCTAATTAAGACAGCGTTATTTTTAAACATTTCAAATAACCCATACGCTTGATCTGATAAAAGCATAGCTAAAAACCACTGTTTCAGTGTTGTCTTGCTGTTCTGAAGCTC
>Ga0114931_10001445_pt1 | contig 30356 bp, 20 predicted proteins | sample 2SBtaG_FD_89579 | JGI IMG/M metagenome (GOLD analysis project Ga0114931, IMG submission 89579) | Deep subsurface microbial communities from Kolumbo volcano to uncover new lineages of life (NeLLi) - 2SBTROV14_V59a metaG | ecosystem: Environmental > Aquatic > Marine > Volcanic | place: Kolumbo... | reverse complement strand
ATTCGGAAGCCGGTTCACGCCCACATCGACCACCACCGCTCCGGGTTTGACCATATCGGCCTTGATGAATCGTGGGACACCGATCGCCACAACCAGAATATCGGCACTCCGGGTGATTTCGGCGAGGTTTTGTGTGCGACTGTGGCAGACCGTCACGGTGGCATTGGCCCCAGGTGAGCGTTGCATGAGCATGATCGCCAGCGGCTTTCCCACGATGTCGCTACGACCGACGATCACCACGTGTCGCCCCTCGATTTCGATATCATTTCGCAGCAAAATCTGCTGCACACCATGGGGCGTGCAAGGCAAAAACCTGGGGCGACCTTGTACGATGCGACCGACGTTTTCAGGATGAAAGGCGTCGACGTCCTTCATGGGATGGATTGCCTGGAGGATCTGGCTTTCGTCAATATGTTTTGGCAGCGGCAACTGAACCAAGATGCCATGCACGTTGTGGTCAAGGTTCAATTCCTTGATGAGATCCAACAACGCGTCTTGTGTCGTGGAGTCGGGCAGACGGTGTAGTTGGCTATCCATTCCGGTTCGCTCGCAGGCCTTTTGTTTGCTTCGGACATAGATCTCACTGGCCGGATCCTTGCCCACCAGCACCGCCGCTAGGCAGGGAGTGATCGAATTTTCCTGGAAGAATTCCGCGACTTCGTCGGCGATTTCCGCTTGAATTTTCTTTGCCAACGTCTTTCCGTCGAGAATCACCGCGGTCACGAGAAGCCCTGCTTTCCAGTCTATGGCGCTACCGCGCCTTGGTACAAAATCCGCGAGCAACGCGGGAAATCACGTCATGCGGACAGCATTCTAACAAAAGCCGCCGCCGCTGTTCACCCAAGGACGGGCTGCAACAACGAGAACCAAAGGACCACGTTCAAGGCAAGATTTGCGTAGATGCCGGCCACGATATCGTCGGTCATCACGCCCCAGCCGTCAGGAAGCTTCTCGGCGCTGTTGGCGGGCCACGGCTTGGTGATGTCGAAGAACCGAAACAGAAGGAATCCAAGAACAACGGTAAACCAATCTAGCTGGGTGCCGTGGAAGACCACCGGCATCGCGATCATCTCGTCCCAGACAAGGGCACCAGGATCTTTGCCGCGGCCCAAGACGTGCGTCGCCGTCGAACACAACGGAAGCCCGATGCAAAATAAGGCAAAAATCGCCAAACCTTGAGCCCAGAGCGTGGGGAACAAGCTGATCCCCCAAGCCAAGGGCAACCCCCACAACGTGCCCAATGTACCGGGCATCCAAGGACTAAAACCAATCCCCGCGCCGGTGGCCACGAAAACCGCCAGCCATTGCGGCAGGGAAGGATTCCTCTGGCCATCGCGCGTCTTGCCGGGTTCACTCATGGCCACGCATGCTAGTCGCCCAGGGCGGTGTCGAATAGGCCGTAAATCAACCGTCCGAGGGTATCCATGTTAGCCCCCACCGAGCATTAAGAAGTACGGCATCTTGGATCGTTCAGGGTGACTCTAGGGAGGGTTGATGTGGTCATAAGTCGCCCAAACTTGTATATTTTACCGTGCTGGGCCGATTATATATCACCATGACGATCGAATAGGTGATGTATAATGCGGCGTACTCGTTTCCCGGCCGATTCGGCCAGCAAGAACCAAACGCGATGGGTCGTGATGACTGAGAAAGAAAAAAAACTGAGCCCGATGGAACCTCTCAAGGCTTCCAGCAACTACCTGCGGGGCACGATTGCCGAGGAATTGGCCCAGGGTGGGACGTCGTTTGGCAAGGACAGCAGCCAATTGCTGAAGTTCCACGGCACCTATCAGCAGGACAATCGGGATGATCGAGGGCAGGTGAGTGAGAAGGGCAAGAAACGCGAGAAGTCGTACAGCTTCATGGTCCGCACCCGAATCCCAGGCGGCAAGCTCAGCGGCGATCAACTGTTGGCCGAAATCGATCTGTGCGATGAAGTTGGGAACACCACGCTGCGAATCACGACGCGCCAGGGGCTTCAGCTTCACGGCGTCTTGAAGAGTAATCTTCGTCGCGTAATCCACCGCATTAACGAGGTGCAGTTGAGCACCCTGGCCGCCTGCGGCGACGTTTCGCGCAACGTGATGTGTTGCCCGGCCCCCCATCACCACGATCCGGTACATGCGGAGTTACAAGAGGTAGCTGATCGTCTTGCCGCGCACATGGCCCCGCGGACGACGGCTTATCACGAATTGTGGCTTAGTAATGGCCAAGGCGGCGCGCAACATCTCGTTGGCGGTGGCGGCAATGGGCACGAGATCGAACCGATCTATGGTGAAACGTATCTGCCGCGCAAGTTCAAGATCGGCGTTGCGCTTCCCGGCGATAACTGTATCGACTTGTATGCACAGGACTTGGGGTTGATGGCGATTTGCGAGGATTCCAAAATCATCGGGTACAACGTTCTGGTGGGTGGCGGGTTCGGCGTGACGCCGAGCGCGAAGAAGACCTTCGCGGCGGTGGCCAAGCGAATGACGTTCGTACCACCGGATCGAGTGCTCGACATCACCGAAGCCGTGGTCAAGGTACAACGCGATTTCGGCAACCGCGCTGATCGGAAAACCGCACGAATGAAGTACCTGATCGCTAACTGGGGTCTCGAGCGATTCAAAGCCAAGGTGGAGGAATACTACGGACAGTCGTTGCCCGAACCGCATCCCGCTGACGTCCACGGTTTCGACGATCACATGGGCTGGCACGGACAAGGCGACGGACGTTGGTACTACGGTTTGAACATTGAGAACGGTCGAATCAAGAACGAGGGCGATTTCCGTTTGAAGACCGCGCTGCGTGAAATTTGCAGCGAAATCAAACTTAATATCCGCCTGACGTCGCATCAAAGCTTGATCTTTTGTGATGTGGAAGAGAGTGATCGCGAGACGATCGAAACGACACTTCATGAACATGGCGTGAAGCTCTCGAACGAGATTTCGACGGTACGTCGCTGGTCGATGGCCTGCCCGGCTTGGCCAACCTGCGGTCTGGCGATTACCGAAAGCGAACGCGCTCTGCCGGGCTTTCTTGATAAACTTGAAGTCGAATTGGAAAGGCTCGGCCTAGCGGACGAGGTGTTTACGATCCGCATGACCGGTTGCCCAAATGGCTGTGCCCGACCCTTCAATGCCGATGTGGGACTTGTCGGCAAGGCCAAGGGAAAGTACACCGTGCTGCTTGGCGGGCGCACCATCGGCGATCGGCTGAATTCGATCTACAAGGACATGGTTCCGGCCGCGGAAGTCGTGCCGACATTGGTCGCCGCTTTGAGTTGCTTCAAGGAAAATCGCCAAGCGGGTGAGACATTCGGCGATTTCTGTCATCGCCAGGGGAACGAGAAGATCACCGCCTGGACCGACGAGAACGCACCACAGTCGGCTACCTAACGCATCATTGAAAGAGAGACGCACACGGAAGTGTCGAGTGACGCAAGGGTGAACCAACAATCAACGAATCAACTACTGACCACGTGGATGCGGGTCGTTCTGATCCTGGCCGCCGCGCACAATCTATTGGCCGGCACGTGGATGCTCGTCTTCTATCATGAAGCCTACAAGATGCTGGGGCTTGCCAAACCCGACTTGAATTTGCCGCTACAGTTGGTGGGAATACTGGTGGGTCTGTTTGGAGTGGGTTACTGGCTTGTGGTACGTAGCCCCGTGGAGAATCGCAACCTATTGCTGCTGGGTCTGTGGAGCAAAGCCCTGGGGTCGACACTGGGCGTTTACTACGTGTTGCTGGGAGAGCTACCGCTGGCGTTTCTGCCGATCTTGTTTTTCTCCGACATCATCTACTTGTTGCCGTTTTACGTCATCTGGCGACGGCTGCGCGATGCCGCGGCGGCGAGGTGATTGTTCGGCGTGGGGCTCATCGCGCCTGAGCTCGTTGGACGAGCTTTTTAACGACCGCGCCGTATTCTTCTCGAGAGGTGGCCAACCCGGCGGGGGTTTTCTTGCCCGATCCGTTCACGTAGTACAACACAATCTTCTCGGCCTCCACAAACTCACCGGCAATGTTGGCCACCGCCGCGGCGATTTCCAGCGGAATCGACGTCACGCCGTTGGCATCGCCGTGCAGTAGATCACCCTGGGAGACCATGAGCCCGCCCACGCGGACCGGCAAGCCAACGTGCAGAAGATGGCAATAGCCGTGCGCACATATCGTCGATCCGGTGAATACGGGGAATTTCAGGTCGTGAACCTGCTCCAAGTCGCGGCCGCCCCCGGAGGTGATCAAGCCCACGGATCCGAATGCCTTGTAGGTCGAACACATCACTTCGCCGAATGTGGCAGCCACCGCCGGGTCGTCGAGATCCTCAAACACAACGACCGCCGGTCCAGGCAGCTTGGCGAATCCCTCTACTTGCTGGTCAAGGCTTCCATACGCATCGCCCCCGGCGGGCGGGGCGTCGCTACGAAAGCTGGCCGTCGCGGCAAATCCGACCATCGGCGGAAGCTCCGGGAACGCACATCCAATGCGATGGTCCATATAGCCACGGTTCCGTGGCCGCACATCGAACAGCTCGATCACATTGCAAATCGTCGGGGTATCAAACTTGGCCAAGGTGGCTAGTGTCTCGGGGGATATCTGCATCGGAGGTGTCCTCAACGATTCGGATACTAGGAGGTGTCATGAAAACGAAAACGCCGGGCTGGCAAGAAACCACCAGCCCGGCGTCGAAGGTCAAGCAAACGGAATAGGTCACCAACGCCGTCCCTCGGCTAGAGAGACCCACAACAAAAACCGCTTAGATGTCGTAGTACATGCAGAACTCGTAGGGATGCGGACGCAACCGCAGGGCGTCTACTTCGTTGGCCATCTTGTAGTCGATCCACGTATCGACGACGTCCTGGGTGAACACGTCGCCTCGCAGCAAGAACTCATGGTCATACTTCAACGCCATGAGCGACTCTTCCAACGAACCGCATGCCTTGGGAACTTCGGCCAACTCTTCGGACGGCATGTCGTAGATATCGCGATCCAGCGGCTCACCGGGATTGATCTTGTTCTGAATCCCGTCAAGCACCGCCATCAAGATTGCCGAGAAGGCAAGGTAAGGGTTGCAACTCGGATCGGGACAGCGGAACTCCGCCCGTTTCGATTTCGGGCTGGGGCTGTACATCGGAATGCGAACCGCCGCCGAGCGATTGCGCTGCGAGTAAGCCAAGTTCACCGATGCTTCAAAGCCCGGCACCAACCGCTTGTAGCTGTTGGTCGTTGGGTTCGTGAAGGCCAACACCGAGGGGGCATGCTTCAGCAGACCTCCGATGCCGTACAGGGCCATTTCGCTCAATCCGGCATATTGGCTCCCCGCGAACAACGGCTCGCCACCCTTCCAAAGAGAAATATGGGTGTGCATGCCCGAACCGTTGTCGGAGAACAGCGGCTTCGGCATGAACGTCACGGTTTTCCCGTGCTTCCAAGCAACGTTCTTCACGATGTACTTGTACAGGCACATCGCGTCGCCCATGCTCACCAAATCGTTGAACTTCAGATCGATTTCCGACTGTCCGCCGGTGCCCACTTCGTGGTGTTGGGCTTCGACATCCAGCCCACAATCGACCATGGTCTGCATCATTTCGTTGCGGAGGTCCATGAACTGATCGGCGGGGGGGACGGGGAAGTAGCCTTCTTTGTGCCGCAGTTTGTTCCCCAAGTTGGGCCCCTCGTCGCGACCGCGGTTCCATTCTCCCTCGATGCTGTCGAGATGATAGAAACCTTCGTTGGCACGCTGGTCGAACCGCACGTCGTCGAAAATAAAGAACTCGGCTTCCGGTCCGATATAGCAGATGTCGGCAATGCCCGTGCTCTTGAGGTAATTGATCGACTTCCGGGCCACATTGCGGGGGTCTCGCGAGTAATCCTCGCGAGTGATCGGGTCCTGAATATTGCAAGTCAGCACCAACGTTGGCAGCTCGCAGAACGGATCGATCAGCGCGGTTTCCGGTTGTGGGACGAGCAACATGTCACTTTCGTTGATCGCTTGCCAACCGCGGATGCTCGAACCATCGAACCCGAGACCGTTCTCGAATACGTCTTCATCGAGCTTTGAAACGGGAATCGTAAAGTGCTGTAATAGTCCGGGGAAATCCATGAACCGGAGGTCCACCGACTTAACACCCTTCTCACGACACAGTGCCAAAACTTCTTGCGGAGTCACATTACTCCCCTTTTTACCTACGACCTAAAAAACAACCCTGTGTCAATCCGCCCGCCCGGCGCGCAACACGAAAAAATACATCGCAAGGGAAAAATGATAGCAAACCTGCTCCCAGATGCGAGAACCCTCCGCCCATACGGTCAAAAAATCTCGAAGAAAATGATCCCCGTCCCGTGCGACTTCCGTGAAAGCCAGGGTCTCGCACGTCAAATAGACCCCCCTTGTTGAGATGAGGAGTGTCCCGCCGACTGCGGCTAAATGACGCAGTAGAGCCCGCGCCGAGAGAGTCGCGGGGACGCTTCAATCCATAAGAAGCTAACCCGGATGACTCATGAGCGATCTACCACGAAGTCCTAAGACGGTCAGTTACTTCGTCAAGAAACGACTTGTCTTTGCTCATGTATTGACCAATACGCCGCGCGGCAGAGTCATCCTTTTTCTGGCTCATCCGACTCGATTTCGTGCTCCTCGCGACGATCGCCATGAATAATCCAGGCTAGTTCCACTCTGGATCATGCCGACTCGATCGTTGTCGCCCAAACTGAATGGAACGACCGTGTGGGGTGAGTTTGCTAGCAACCTTGGCAGCCGCTAAGCTTCGCGAATCCCACCGTTAGCCTCTTGCCTTATGGAAAACACCCGTCCGATGAATTCTCCCTCAGCGCGAAACAGCGCCGCGGCAACCGATGCGGTGTTGCTTCATCCAGATGACAACGTTGCCGTGGCGGCTCGCAACTTGGCTTCAGGTACGACGATTCGCGTGGGCGGTTCGCGGCTTGTTCTTACGGAATCGGTTGGGTTGGGGCACAAGATCGCCATCGTCGGCGTTTCCAAAGGCGACCGCATCCATAAGTACGGCCAGACCATCGGTTTCGCGACGCAGGATATCGAACCTGGCACGTTGGTCCACGTTCATAATCTGACGGCGGGCGAATTCACGCGGGAATATGCCCCGGCGACAGAGATTCCTCCGGATCCAACTCCGTTGGAAGGCCATACCTTCGAAGGATTTCGCCGCGCCGACGGGCGGGTCGGCACGCGAAACTACATTGCCGTGATCTCGACGGTCAATTGCTCCGCTTCGGTCAGTAAGTACATCGCGCGGCGTTTCGACCCATCGCTGTTGGAACGCTATCCCCAGGTTGACGGTATCTTGCCACTGGTACACAAGAGCGGTTGCGGGATTCAGTACGACGGGGAAGACCATCACCAGTTGAACCGCGTTTTAGCCGGCTTCGCACGGCATCCGAATGTTGGGGCCTATCTGCTGGTCGGTCTGGGTTGCGAATCGGGCCCGGCGTCGCATTTGATTGAAAGCCAAGGGCTCGTGCAGATTGGCCTTCCCGGAGAAGATCAACGGCCAACGGTCTTGACGATGCAGGAATGTGGCGGCACGGCGAAGACGGTTGAAGCGGGGATCCGAAAGTTGGCCGAACTGTTGCCGGCGGCCAACGATGTGCGCCGGGAGACCGTGCCGGCGAGCGAATTGATGCTAGCCACCGAATGTGGTGGCTCCGATGGAAACTCCGGTGTAACCGCGAACCCAGCATTAGGCGTGGCCAGCGACATGATCGTGGCCGCCGGCGCGACGGCAATCCTGGCGGAGACTCCCGAGATTTACGGTGCCGAGCATTTGTTGGTCCGTCGCGCGAAGACGCCTGAAATTGGAAACAAGCTCATCGAGCGTATCCGCTGGTGGGAGAAATACACGGCCGCGTTCGGCGTTGAAATCGACAACAACCCCACGCCGGGAAACAAAGCCGGGGGGCTGACCACCATCTACGAAAAAGCGTTGGGCGCCGTCGCCAAAGGGGGCTCCACGGCCTTGGCCGGCGTCTATCGCTACGCCCAGCCCGTGACCGCCAAAGGCTTCGTCATCGTCGATACTCCCGGGTACGATCCGGCAAGCATCACCGGCATGGTCGCCAGCGGGGCCAACATCGCTTGTTTTACCACGGGTCGTGGAAGCTGCTTCGGTTGCAAGCCGGTGCCGTCGATCAAGATTGCCACCAATACGCCGATGTACGAACACATGATTGACGACATGGACATCGACGCCGGCGTGATCCTCTCGGGCACACCGCTCGAAGAGGTCGGGCGCCAGATTTTCGAGATGATTCTGGAGGTGGCCAGCGGACGAAAGACCAAGAGCGAACTACACGGCGTGGGCGAAGAAGAGTTCGCCCCCTGGAGCATCGGGCCAACGCTGTGAGGAAGTAGGAGTTGGTCGGAACATGAAACACCTCGTTCGGGTGCCGCGATGTTTCGAGCGCCTCATCGAGCGTCGAATCCGCGGGGCAGCGTGTGCTTGCCGTCGCAAGGCTCGCCAGCGCGACCGTGACATGGCCCATGGCGGAGGGTTGAAAACGCATCGTCGATTCCTCACTGCGCATGACGGTACCGGGGTTTGGTTCAAGGGGCACGGTTGGTCGTTCTCGAACCATTCAATTCTCGCATTTCAAGATGTGTGACGGGGATGACTTCATCGGGCATTCGCGGGATGTCTCGCGGAGGCCCTCTGTCGCATCGGGGGAGACAGCGACTCCCCAACGTGTTGTTGTTCGGCCGTTCGGGGCGAATTGACGGCTCTAGTGGCATGTGTTACGTTCGCACGCGACATACATCCCAAACCGGCGAAACAAGTTCGATCGATCGCCCGGGGTTCGTTTCACCCGGTTGCGAAAGGTCCATTTCGCTTGGAAAACAAAATTTTGTAGCGGAAACTAGCGAAGGCGAGTGAATCATGGCGCATGAAATCACCCTCATCAACGGCGATGGAACGGGGCCAGAACTTGCGGCAGCGACACGCAAATGTGTCGACGCCACGGGCCTGAAGATCAACTGGGACGTGCAAGAAGCTGGCGTCGATATCATGGAGAAGACCGGCAATCCGCTTCCCGACAGCGTGTTGGAAAGTGTGCGACGCACCCATTGTGCCTTGAAAGCCCCCATCACCACTCCGGTGGGTACCGGCTTTCGCAGTATCAATGTTCACCTGCGTCAAGAACTGGGGCTGTATGCCTGCATTCGTCCTTGCAAGCATTACCCCGGTGTCCGTAGCTATTTCGAGAAGGTGCCCGTTGATCTGGTGATTGTTCGCGAGAACACCGAAGACCTGTATGCCGGCGTGGAGTTCGAAAAGGGCAAGCCCGAGACCATCGAATTGATTGAGACGATCAATCGCTTGCCCAGCGACAACAAAATCCTCTCGGGCACCGACGAGACGGGCATCTCGATCAAGACGATTAGCGTCGCGGCGACCGAGCGCATTTTGCGTTGTGCGTTCGAGTATGCCAGAGCGAACAACCGCCGCATGGTCACTTCGGTTCACAAAGCCAATATCCTCAAACACACCGACGGACTGTGGCTTGCCATCTCGCGAAGAATTGCCAAGGAGTATCCCGACATCGAGTTCGAGGACCGCATTGTCGACAACATGTGCATGCAGTTGGCACAGAAGCCAGAGTTGTACGATGTGCTTGTGCTCCCGAATCTGTATGGCGACATCCTCAGCGACTTGGCTGCTGGGTTGGTGGGCGGTTTGGGTGTCGCGCCGGGGGCGAATCTTGGTGACGAGAACGCGGTGTTCGAGGCCACCCATGGAAGCGCGCCCAAGTACAAGGGCAAGAATAAGGTCAATCCCACGGCCTTGATCCTCTCCGGCGTTCTGATGCTCCATCATTTGAAAGAGACCGACGCGGCCAATCGGTTGGAGAAGGCCGTCGCCGCGGTGATTGCCGAGGGAAAAGACGTGACGTACGACCTCAAGCCAAACCGAGACGACCCGTCGGCCGTCGGAACTCAAGAAATGGCCGAGGCCATCTGTAATAAGCTCTAGTCTGGAGTCAGGTGCGTGCTTGCAGGCACCTCTGTTACTTGCTGAGCCCGTCGGATTTTCACGATCTGGTAAGTGGCCGCCGACGCGGTCTCGTCGCGTCGACGTTGCGTGCCGTGCTTCGCGTGGCCGAGGTGCCCTACACGGCGGCCATTGCGTGGCGAAACCGCGGTTATGACCGCAACGATGCGAAAAGCTTCGCCGTCGAAGTGCCCGTGATTAGCGTGGGGAACCTCTCTCTCGGTGGCACCGGGAAGACGCCGCTGGTCGAATGGATCGCGCGGCGATTGCGAGAGCGGCAACTCCGCGTGGCGATCGTCAGTCGCGGTTACGGCGCCTCCCCCGGCAAGCGGAACGACGAAGCGCTGCAACTCGAACAGTCGCTCCCGGATGTGCCCCAATTGCAGAATCGCGATCGCGTGGCGGCTGCCCGCGTGGCGATCGACGAGTTGGACATGCAGTGCATTGTGTTGGACGACGGTTTTCAACACCGCCGGTTGCGGCGCGATTTGGATATCGTGCTGTTGGACGCTTGCGAACCGTTTGGGCACGACCATGTGTTCCCCCGTGGAACGCTCCGCGAACCGCCGCTTGGTCTTCGCCGGGCCGACATGGTGATTCTTTCGCGAGCCGATCTGATTGACTCGCAACAGCGCGAATCGATTCGTCATCGCGTGCTGCAACTAAATCCCCAAGCCGATTGGCTCGAAGCGTGCCACGCGCCGAGATGTTTCTTGGCATCCAGCGGTACCCAACGGCCGATCGATACACTCGTCGGAAAACGCATCGCCGCCTTCTGCGGCATCGGCAACCCACGAGGCTTCCGACACACTTTGGCCGCCACCGGCGTGCATTGCGAGGCGTTTCGCGAGTTTCCCGATCATCACCAGTACACCCGAGACGATGTGGAAGAACTAACCCGTTGGGCAGAAGCGGCGAACATCGAGGCGGTGCTTTGCACCCACAAAGACCTCGTGAAAATCGGCGTCGATCGCCTGGGGACCCGCCCGCTGTGGGCGTTGACGGTCGGTCTAAAGATCACCGTCGGCGAGGAGTTGTTGGAGGACCGTCTGCGGCGAATCGGGGCTTCGATTGCCATGACGTAGAAACGACATGGACCCACCGCGGGGAACACCCTCCGTGGTGTTCCGTGGGGCACTTGGCTGCGTTACGCCTGTTTTTCCGTGGCGCGCTCAAGCAACCTGGTGATTTCGGCAATCATGTGGCGGTGTTGCGAGGCCAGTTTTGCGTGTAGATCACGTGCCTTGGCATGATTCTCTTGGAAACGGAGGTGTTCCGCGGCGAGTTCATCGTGTGGCGTATTCTCGTCGCCCGCCTCGTGCTGGACAATCTCTGATTCGTGCTCCTGAATGTGTCTCTGATGAGCGGTCACTTCGAGGCCATGCTTCGCTAGCAGGGCGTCTTGCTCAAGAATTTTTGCTTCCGCCTGAGCCAGAACAGAAAGAGCCATCTTGTGTTCGGCTCGCCAAACTCGGATATCATCCAACCAACTAGCGTGTTCGGAACTTGCCTCTCGATGCTCGTTATGCATGGTGGCATGATCAAGGGTTGACATGGGTCGGTTCTCCATCGTGATCTTTCAAGGAAGCCAAGAGGTCTCGGCAGCACACGCGGCTGGGTCGGCTTCGTGATCTAAAATTTCATGGCCGCTTGGGAAGCGACATAAAACATTGTGCCGTCTCGCAAGCCGGGGGGGAATAGGGCTGGCTTGGCCAGTTGCAAGCCAATGGCACCGAATGATCCGCCCATTAGGAAACCCAGGGTGCGATGCGCGACCGTGGGCTTCGTTGTTGTATGCCTTCGGCATACTCGCTTTTATGCACTAGACTACGACCTCACCAAATCGTTCCACAACGTGGGGATCGTCTCTCGGTGGTCGCCGCTAAAGAAAAAAAAAAATCCGCCGTCGGCCAAGGTCCGTACGAGGATGGTTTTCCAGGGACGATAGTAATACTGTGCGTGTTCCTTCGAGGGCGGTCCTTCGCGGTAGCCCGGCGGTAGCGAGATCAAGTCGAACACGGCCGTTGTGAAGTCGCAAATCCGTTCGTCCTTCTGCCGCGCGACGTTGCGGACCATGGAGAGTGCTTTTAGATAGACCTCTGGACCGGTGACCTCCGAACCGATGTTGAGAAACACGCCGCCTTCGAGTTGCGCGATCGCTTGGGTGAAGATCAAGAAGTCGGTCATGCTGGACGCGCCCAACGCGGCGCCGTCGCAGTTGGCATGGGCATGGATGATGTCGCTGCCCACACTCACGTGACAGGTGACCGGCACGCCACAACGCCAACCGGCGGCGGCGATGCTGATGTCGTGATGCGTGAACGATTCCTCTTCGATGGTGCGCCCCACTGCTTCGCCCAACCCTTCGCCACGCCGGGCCGCATCGGAAATAATGTCGTTCAACCGCCCGCTTTCCTTCCACAACCCGAACTGCCCGACACGGATCCACTTGGGCACGTTTTCGCTGGTGCCTCCAAGGGAGGCCAATTCAAAATCGTGAATGATGCCCGCCCCGTTGGTCGCCACGTGGGTAATCAGCCCGCGCTCGATCAGGTCAATCAGATAGCGCGAGAGGCCGAGCTTGATCGGGTGCCCGCCGATCATCACAATCACCGGGCGGTTGTTTCGCCGGGCGGTGACAATCAGCTGAACAAGCTCCTTGAACTCCGGGTTTTCATAGCGATCTCTCTGGGCATCGAGCGAGTCGAGCGCCGTGGCGACCATGTCATGCCCACGTCGGTCGACGTCGGCCAATTGAATCTGTTCCCGATCGAATAGTTGATAGCGGCTCACGCGATTTGGGCTCCTAGCGCAAACGGATCGAAATTGCAAGAAATTGTTGATGAACCTCTGTTTGTCGTGCTGTCGGGTCGTCGTGGAATACTGTCGCGACGTGGGGTTGTTTTACCACGATGGCGTTACGGCGGAACGTTTTGTCGGTGTCCGAGCACTGAATTGGAACGTTTTTCCCTCGATCAACGTCTATAATGCCAGTGGCGTAGAATTGTCTTGACAACCCCCTGTCGGCGTTCAAAGAGCATTGGATATTGGCCATAAGTTATTTTATGATAGTAGCTTGCAGGGAAAACCCCTGGGACGGCTGGAACCGTAAGAGGTCAGTTCGATGGCAAGTGGTCTAACCGCTTCCGGTGGAGATGCCGCCGGTGACAAACGGTCGGCATCGGCCGCCGAGCGTACACGGCTGATTGAAAAGCGGCTTCGTAGTACGCGGGGTCAAGTGAAGTGGACCGAGTTGGTCACGGCGCTGCTGCTGTTTGCCGCCGGATCGCTCGTTTTTCTGTTCGCATTCGTGCTAGTCGACCATTGGATCGTTCGCGGCGGGGTTGGCTTTTGGGGCCGTTTGTTCTTTCTGCTGACCTTTCTTGTCGCTGCCGGGGTGTTCTTGATTCGCGCGGTCGGACCGCTGATAACGCGCCGAATCAACACGCTGTATGCCGCGGCAACCATCGAACGCGAGCAACCCGCGCTGAAAAACAGTCTCGTGAATTTCCTCCTCCTGCGTTCGCGACCCCAGGATGTCAATCCCGCGGTGTTCAAAGCCATCCAGCGCCGAGCAGCACGAGATCTTGAAGACATCAACCCCGAAGCGGTGATCGATCGTACGCACTTGATTCATGCGGGCTACGTGTTGATGGCGGTTGTCGCGGTATGCTGCGTTTACACGTTGCTCTCTTCGAAGAGCCCGTTTCGTTCCGTGGGCCGGATGTTCGTTCCTTGGGCCGATGTCGAGGCTCCGACCCGGGTTGGCTTTTCCGATGTTCGTCCCGGTTCGCGACAAGCCTTTCACGACGATTTCATCGATGTCTCGGTGTTGGTGCAAGGCATCGACGATGACGAGCCGGTGACACTGTATTATTCGACCGCCGACGGGCAGAGCGTCGACATGCCGCTTCAGATGACACGGCCCGAAGGCAGCTTTCGCCACCACGCGATCCTTCCGCCGGGCAGCTCCGGCATTCAGCAAGACACGAAGTACTACATCACTGCCGGCGATGCACGAACGCACACGTATTCGATCCACGTTGAGTCTGCCCCGGCGATCATCGTCGATCGGGTCGACTTCGACTATCCCGACTACACCGCTTTGGCCGACCGTGGACAGCGTGGGCAGGGCGACATCGTGGCCTTGGAAGGAACGCGCGTGACGCTTGGGGTTCGGGCGAATCAGCCAATTCAGGAGGCATTCGTCGACTTCGACTGCGATGGCAGCCGTGATTTAGACATGGCGGTGGAAGGGAAGTTGGCGAGCGTTTTCTTCACGCTGCGTCTCGACGAAAAACGAACCGCGGGCGAACATGAAAGCTATCAGATTCGCTTCACAAACGAACAGGGACAAGAGAACCCACGTCCCACGCGCTACCACATCGAGGTCACTCCCGATGCCGCTCCGGAAATCGAGATCACGCAACCGACGGTCGACGAGATCGAGGTGCCTTTGAACGGGGGGGCGAAACTTGAGTTGAAGGCACGCGATCGCGATTTTCAGTTGAGCAATGTCACGCTCCACGCCCGCCGCGATGGTCAGGTGTTGCTGCGACGTGCGTTGCTGGAAGATCTTCACGACGGTGAATTCATCGGTACGTATCAGCTTCGACCTTCGCGATTGGGACTTAAGGTTGGCGACGAAATCGTCTTTTGGGCCGACGCTCGCGACAACAAACACCCCAAGGCGAATCGCGCGCGGACCATCGAATACCGGCTTCGCGTCGTCGAGCCCGCCGAACAAGCTCTGCGAGAAGAACAACAACCCGCCGAGCAAGAAACACGTCGAGACGAGCAGCCCGGCAGCAACACTGAAGCCGAGCAGGAACCCATGTCGGGGCATGAGGATCAGGGTGCCGACGCGGAGACGGAGCAAGGCGCTACGGAGGAGCAAGGCGCTACGGAGGAGCAAGGCGCTACGGAGGAGCAAGGCGCTACGGAGGAGGACGCCGAAGAGGAGGAGTCTGAAGCGAAGGAACGGATCGACCCCGAGGCCCAACCGGGCGAAGCCTTCGAGGAGATTTTGAAACGCATCGAAGAGCGAGATCGTCAACCCAACCCCGACAAACAAGCCGGCGACCAACAACAGCAATCGACGCCGGATCAAGAGCAGTCGCAAGAAGACGGCACCGGCGAGCCGCCGCAAGATTCCGACGATCAGGCAGCGGGTGAGCAATCGTCCGAGGAATCCATGGGTGAGGAGAACCCTTCGGGGGAACAAGAGGGAGCAGGGGGACAGGGACAAGCCGGCGGATCTCGGAATTCTTCCGAAGGTGGCGAGCAGGCAGGGGCCGGTTCTGACGAATCACAAGAATCTGGAAGCGGTGAACAGTCGAGTTCCTCTGGCGGCAATCAGCCATCTTCGGATTCGTCCGAAGGGGCCAGCAAGCAACAATCGCCCGGCGGAGACGAGTCGCAATCGGGCGGCAACGGGGCAATGAAAACCAATGATTCGAGCGGATCGACCAAGGGCTCGCAAAGCAGCGGTGGTCAAAACGACGTGGACCAGGGACAATCTTCCCCGGCGGCGAAAGACGGCACGCCCCAGCGTGATCGGTCCGGTTCTTCCGGCGATCCTCAACGCGGTGATTCGGGTCGCGCCGACCGTGAGACCTCTGGCGATGGCGGTCAGACCGCCGGGGGAGCCGACAAAGGCTCGAACGAGAAATCGACCGAATCGGACAAGCAGAGCGACGCTCGCGGCGGCAACCCGAAGCAGCAGCAAGGCACCGGCGGGGCTGGCGAAAAGAGTGACGATGATGCCGGCACGGGCTCAAAGCAGAAACACTCCAAGCCGAAGAGCAAACAACAGCAGACGGCCCCCAGTGATCAAGAGGCTGCCAAAGACGAGGCCAGTCCTCCGTCGGAAAGCAGGCGGGAATCGGATTCACAAGGCGATAACAGCGGCGAGCGTTCTGGCGGCGGAAACGAAGGCGCCGGACAATCGGCCGATTTCGAAGGCACCGGCGGGGCCGGAAGCAACTCGGCTTCCGAAGAAGGCGCCGGGCAAAGCGAAGGGGCCGGCAAGGGGCCAACTTCGGGTCAAATGGGCGACAAGTCGGCCTCCGACTCCGCTTCGGATCGACCCGGCGAAAAGACCTCCGGCAGCGGAAAACCTGGAGCCGGCCAAGGCTCCTCCGAAGGCCAGTCCCCCGGTTCATCTCCCGGCAAGGGATCCGGCGAACCAATGGGTGGAGATTCTTCCCCCGGCGAAGGTTCCTCACAACCCGCGGGCGATTCCCAGGCTAGTGGCGCGGGCGCCGGTGGAGCCCCCGGCGGATCCAAAGGCGATGCTTCTGGACTCACCGGCGGTCAACAGCCCGGCGACAAGGACAACGCAACGGGGTCGAGCGATGACGAGCAAGTGGCGGACGATCCAAATCTCGAATACACGCGTCAGTCAACTGATTTGGCGCTGGAGTATTTGCGAGATCAATTGCAGCAGGATCGGCCCGACCAGGAATTGCTTGATCGTCTGCGGTGGACTCGCGAAGATATGCGGAGGTTTGTAAAACATTGGGAGCAGCTCAAGCGTGACGCCGCGCAACATGGTGAGGGGGATAAGGCCTCGAAAGACGAGCTTCGTGAAGCCTTGCAAGGTCTTGGCTTGCGGCCCAAAGGCACGCGGATTGAAAGTGGGCAATCGGCCACGGGCCAGTTCCGGCGGTTGCGAGAATCGCGAAGAACGAGCCCGCCACCGGAGTACGCCGACCAATTTCGGTACTTTACCGAGGGAACGTCTCGTCGCCGCGCGACCTCTAGCGGATCAAACGACTGATTTAGAAATGCCCGACGTTTCCAAGGATGCTTCAAGGGAATGACCTCCCGAGCCACACCCCGTTATCTTGTTCCGTTTCATCCGAAGCGTGTTCCCCATCACTTTACCGACGTGCTGATCATCGGCGGCGGTTTGGCAGGGTTTCGAGCCGCGATCGAGGTGCGTCCCGAGTTGTCGGCGCTGTTGGTCACCAAGCAAGGGGTCGAGCAATCTAGCAGTAGTTACGCGCAGGGTGGAATCGCCAGTGTGTTGGACCCCAACGATCGGCTCGAGAATCACGTTGCCGATACACTCCGCGCCGGTGGTGTCTTGTGCGACCGCGACGTCGTGGCGATGGTGGTCCGTGAAGGCCCCGAGCGGATTCGAGAACTGGTGGCCTGGGGGACGCAGTTCGATCAGCACGCCGGGGCGTTGGAACTAGGGCGAGAGGGGGGGCGCAGTCACGATCGTATCGTTCACGCGTTGGGCGATGCGACGGGCAAGGAGGTCATGCGGGCAGTGATTCAGCGGGCGTACGAAAACGCGAATCTGGAGACGTGGCCCGAAACGTTTATTCTCGACTTGTTGACTTACAAAGGTATCTGTCGCGGCGCGTTGGTTTGGAACCCCGCTCATGGGAAGACCTTGATCTGGGCCAAGCAGACGATTCTTTGCACCGGCGGCGCGGGACAACTTTATCGTGAGACAACCAATCCGGCCGTGGCCACCGGCGACGGGATCGCGATTGCGTATCGTGCGGGCGCGCAGCTCTCGGATCTGGAGTTCGTGCAGTTTCATCCCACGATGCTTTACATCGCGGGCAGTAGCCGAACGCTCATCACCGAGGCCATGCGGGGCGAAGGGGCCTATCTCGTCGACCGCAACGGGCATCGATTCATGCCCGACTACGACCAACGCGCCGAACTTGCCCCGCGCGACATCGTCAGTCAGGCGATCGTCGCGCAGATGGACGTCACCCGACATCCGAATGTCTATCTCGACCTGCGACACCTGGACCCGACTCGCGTGCGAATGCGTTTTCCCGGCATTGCCGAAGTGTGTGCGGCGTTCGATCTCGACATTACAACCGATCTGATTCCCGTCCGACCAGGCGCTCACTACATGGTGGGCGGCGTTACGATCGACGAGCGGGGCAAGACGACTTTGCCGGGGCTTTGGGCCGCGGGCGAAGTATCGGCCAGCGGGCTTCATGGGGCCAATCGCCTGGCGTCCAATAGCCTGCTCGAAGGGGTGGTGTTTGGCGCGTTCGCCGGCAAAGGGGCGTCGGAGGCGGCCACGATGATTCCCGATGATTACCAAGCGTTGCCTCTGAAAAACCCCGTTTGCGAACAGCCCGAGGAACCGCTCGACGTCAAGGATATCGGAAACTCGCTGAAGAGCCTGATGTGGCGGAATGTTGGTATCCGTCGCGATCGGGCTGGGTTGGAAGATGCCCAGCGGTCGGTCGAACAATGGTGTCGCTACGCATTGCCGCGCCAATTCGGCGAGCAAGCTGGATGGGAGTTGCAAAACATGTTGCTAGTGGCCCGGCTGATAATCGAAGCGGCGCTAGCGCGGGAAGAAAGTCGAGGTGTCCATCTCCGCAGCGACTTTCCGCGGACCGACGATGAGCACTGGCTGCGCCATCTGACCTTTCAACGTGGGTAGGCGTGTGTCTCAAGATTATCGACGGAGGCGAGCATTCGTTCCACGAAATCCTTGGGTGCCGGAATGGAAATAGCTACAGCAAAGGGACAGAGCAAGCCGGCCTTCCGGCGGCGATTGAGCCGGGGTACCTGGACAAGGGGAATTGTTTGCATATGCTTATCAGTAAGTCGGTTATATGATGAAATGATGCAGGGTCGTGCCGCCGATGATTCGAGGTGATACCCTGTTTTTCGGCCACGACAGAGCATCTCCGCGGCCGAAGCGGAACCCACCTGCGGTGGCCTTGTAGCTAGGCCGGAGCTTTGTCTCGTGGCCTGCCTTGCCGTGACGCGAACATCGGAGCACGAGAGACGATGAGCGATGCACAAGAAGTCGCCATGATCGAGGCCGCCGGGCTGTCGAAATACTACGGCAATTTTGCCGCGATCGAGGACGTTACCTTCAAAATCAACCAAGGCGAAGTCGTCGCCTTCTTGGGGCCCAATGGGGCCGGCAAGAGCACGACGATGAAGCTGCTGACGGGCTATCTGTCGCCGTCGGCGGGCGTGGCTCGAATCGCCGGGCACAACATGGCGACGGATCGTCTGGCCGGCGCGGTGCGGCTCGGCTACCTACCCGAAAACGGCCCACTCTATCCTGACATGACTCCCCGCGGGCTGCTGGAGTTCTTTGCCGACGCCCGTGGCATGAGCGCCGCGGAGAAGAACAAACGTATCGAGGAAGTCGTGGAACTGTGTGCCTTGGGCAGCGTGATCGGCAAGGCGATTGGTAAGTTGTCCAAGGGGTACCGGCAGCGTGTCGGCATGGCACAAGTTCTTCTACACGAACCCGACGTGTTGATCCTTGACGAGCCCACCGCCGGGCTTGATCCGAATCAGATTGCCGAAGTTCGTGACACGATTAAACGCTTGGGCGAGCGCAAAACGATTTTGTTGTCGACTCATATTCTTCGCGAGGTCGAGGTGATGGCCAACCGTGTGTTGTTCATCAACGAAGGACGTCTGGTCTTCGACGGTCTGACCAACGAGCTTACGGAGGAAGGCAAGCCGCTTGAAGAACGTTACTACGAATTGACCGCGGCGCGGCGTTAGCGCTGGTCCGCGGTGACAGTATTACGAGCGGCATCCGCCGCTGACGATCGCCGAACCATTCCGAAACGCGTACCTAGGGCCATAGAAAGCTGAGACGAATCCATGAATCCGACGGTTGTTCGCGCGATTTTCAAACGTAATTTTCTCAATTACTTTAGCAGTCCCACCGGCTATGTGTTCATTTGCGTGTTCGTTCTGATGTGCGGCGTCGCGGCCACTTGGCCCAATGAGTTCTTTAATCGCAACTTGGCGAATCTCGATCAACTCAATACCTGGCTACCCTACATCTTGCTGGTTTTTATTCCGGCCATCACGATGAGCATTTGGGCACAAGAGCGCCAGCAAGGCACCGACGAATTGTTGCTGACCCTTCCGGCTAGCGATTTTGATGTCGTGCTAGGTAAATTTCTCGCCGCCGCCGGCATCTACACCGTGGCCATGATGTTCTCCAGCGCCATCGTTCTCGTTTTGTTCATGCTAGGACACCCCGACATGGGCCTGCTGTTGGCCGGCTACGTTGGCTTCTGGTTCGTTGGCTTGGCAATGCTTTCGATCGGCATGGTGGCATCGTTCTTAACGGACAACCTGACCATCGGCTTTATCTTGGGGGCGATGTTCAATGCACCCTTGGTGTTCGCCAACTGGGCGGGTGCTATTTCCGGGCTGCTGGGTGACGTGGCCAAGACGCTCTCCTTTGTCGTTCCAAGTTTGGCCGTCAGCGAAACCGAGATCTCGCAACGCATTGTCGGATGGAGTATCTCTTCGCAGTTATCCGAATTTGGCCGGGGGGTAATCAATTTCGCGTCGGTGGTCTTCTTCTTGTTGATCGTTGTGTGGGGCCTGTATCTGTGCATGGTGCTCATCGGGCGTCGCCACTGGAGTGGCGGAGAAAAGAGCCGGCAAATGGGCACGCATTATGCCGTCCGTGCCGTCTCGCTGGGGCTTATCTTGATGGCCTGCTATGCATTGATCTCGCGCACGAATCTACGCGCCGACGTGACCTCCGGGCGGTTGAGTTCGTTGTCCCATCAAACGGTCAAAATATTGAACAACCTCGACAACCAGCGTGGTGTTCAGATCGATGCCTACATCAGTCCCATTGTTCCAGAATCGTACGTGCAAACCCGGGCCAACTTGATCAACATGCTTGACGAGTTCGACGCGCGAGGTGGCGATAAGGTTCGTGTGCGTATCCATCCGACCGTGTCCTACAGCGAGGAATCGTCGTTGGCGGAAGAACAGTATGGGATCGAAGGTCACGAGGTGGCCACGCGGGCTCGCGGTGCGATGAACATCGAAGAGATCTACATGGGCGCCGCGATCACTTCGGGGTTGGATCGCGTGGTGGTACCGTTCTTCGATCGTGGAATTCCCGCTGAGTACGAATTGATTCGGTCGATTGCCACGGTGAGCCAGGAGAAACGCAAACGAGTTGGCGTTCTTGATACCGATGCGAAGCTTTACGGCGGCTTCAATATGCAGACCATGGGCTCTCGCCCGAACGAACAAATCATCGACGAGTTGGAGAAACAGTACGAAGTTGTCCAGGTCAATGCGGACGGCCCCATTGGGGACGATTATGACGTGTTGTTGGCTGTTCAGCCTTCGTCGCTCACTCCCGAGCAAATGCCCAACTTTCTCGCGGCGGTGCGTAGCGGCATGCCGACGGCGATCTTTGAAGACCCGTTCCCCTACGTTGACCCGAGCGTCCCCGGCACCACCCAGCCGCGACGACCGCAGGGTGGCTCTCCGTTCATGCAGCAGCAACAGCCGCCGAAACCCAAGGGCGATCTTTCGCCGCTGTGGCAAATGTTGGGGGTGCGGTTCTTGGGGAGCGAAGTGGTTCGCCAAAACTACAACCCCTATCCCAAGATAGGCCAGCTCCCCGAGGAATTCGTGTTCGTCGACGATGGCGAGGAGACCGGCGGTGGAGTGAAGCCACCGTTTGATTCCAACGATCCAATCACCGCAAACCTGCAACAGCTCCTGTTCCTCTTCCCAGGATCGATACAAGAGCTTAACGCGGCAACGGGGTTGAAGTTCGAGTCGTTGGTGCGCACCGGAGCAAGCACCGGCTTGGTTCGCGCGGACGAAATTTTGCAACAATCGTTCATGGGCCCTGGCCGGCTCAATCCGCGGCGCCGCTTCACGTTGACCGGTACTCAATATGTCCTGGCAGCGCACATCAAGGGTTCGCTAGCCGCGGAGAAGCCCTCGGGCGACGAAAACCTATCAATGTCCGACAAAGGTCTTGAGTTGGCGCGACAAGACACGGGGACCGCCGAGCCACCAACGGAAGGTACTCCGGAGAAACCGGATTCGAGGGACGAAAAGGAGGTAACCGGCGGCGAGAACGAGGCGGTGCCTCCGGCGCCGAAGGAAAAGGAGATCAATGTCGTTGTCGTAAGCGATATCGACGCTTTGTATTCGGCCTTTTTCGCGTTGCGTGCCCGGGGCGATGAGCCTGACGCCGAGGTGAATCTCCAGTTGGACAACGTCAGCTTCGTGCTCAACGTGCTGGATGTTCTGGCCGGGGATCCACGGTTCGTCGAGATTCGTGGTCGTCGCCCAGAATATCGGACGCTCAGTCGCTTCGAGGCACTCACCTCGCAGTTGAAGGATTCGACGGACAAGGCACGCTCCAAATTCGCCAACGAGTTCGACCAAGGTCAGAAGGAAGAACAGGAATCCTTTGAGCGTCGCATCTCTGAAATCGAAAAGGATGCCAAGGAACAGAACCTCAACCCCAACGAAATTATCCGAATGGTAGCTCTGGCTCGCAATGTCGGACAGCGGCGTTTGGATGCGACCATCTCGCGGCTAGAAAAGAAACGTGATCAACAAATGCGTCAGGCCGAAACGCAATACGCCACCGCGCTTCACGCCTGGCAAGACTTGTACAAATTGCTGGCCGTATTAATTCCGCCGATTCCGCCGCTGCTGGTGGGAGTTGCCGTGTTCTTCAACCGTCGTGTTCGCGAACGCGAAGGCGTGGTTCAAAGCAGGCTTCGCTGATACCGTGGAAGACGATCAATACTAGTAAGACGGAAAGACCTCGCCCATCAGGTTTGAAGGCGTGTGCTCAACGAGGACGATTGCGATGAATGATGTTTCCAAGACGATGACCTTTGTCGGAATCGCCGTCGTGGCGCTGCTGTTGGCGTGGTTCAGTCGTCCCGCTCCGTTGATCGGTCCCGAGGACGACACGGGGCAACCCTTCTTTCCGGAATTCAAGGATCCGTTGGCGGCAACCTCGTTGGAAATCGCGGAGTTCGACGAAACGTCGGCAACTCCCACGGTTTTTCGCGTGGCAAAGAGTTCCAAAGGTGTCTGGTCGATTCCCTCGAAACTCGACTATCCGGCCGATGCTGAAGATCATCTGGCCGAGGCGGCAGCCGCAGTGATGGACTTGGAGAAGTTGGGCACCGTGAGCGATCGTCCCGCCGATCACGAAATCTTTGGCGTCGTCGATCCAACAACCGCCGATGCGGGGGTCGAAGGCATCGGGAAGAAAGTCACGCTCGAGGACGGCAGCGGAGCGAAACTGGCCGAATTGATCATCGGAAAGGAAGTCAAGGACCAGACCGGGTTGCGCTATGTGCGGCTCCCCACCCAGGACCGCGTGTATCGCACCAAGATCGATACCAGCAAACTCACGACTCGGTTTCAGGATTGGATCGAGGAAGATCTATTGAAGTTGAACGCCTTCGATATCACCGACATTGATTACAACAACTACTCGATCCAAGAGACGCAACAGGGGTTTGCCCTCGTGCCGGGCGAGAAGCTTGATCTGACATACAATGCCGAAGATTCAAAGTGGAAGTTGGCCGAGCTTGGGGAAAACGAGGAATTGAACACCCAACGCATCGATGAAATCAAGCAAGCCCTGGGTGACTTGAAGATCGTCGACGTGCGGCGTAAGCCCGCGGGACTTAGCCGCGAGTTGCGTGACGAGGAGGGTAAGCTCGACGCGGAGGCCCAACGATCGCTACTCAGCCGCGGTTTCTTGCTCAGTAAAGGTCGGCTGTATTCCAACGACGGCGAGGTATTGATCAATCTGAAGGACGGCGTGCAATACATTCTCCGCTTCGGCGACATCGCCGTGGGAACCGAAACCGATAAGGGCGAGGGGGATGACAAAGCGGCTGACGATGGTCCGATCGGATCGAATCGCTACGTGTTCATCATGACCTACTTTAATGCCGACCAGATTGCCCCGCCAGAATTAGAGCCGGAACCCAAGGCAGAGGCGAAAGCCGCGGAACCTAGCCAGGAGCCCAGCGAATCGGCCACCCAAGAGAAAGAGACGCCTGAAGCCGATGCGGCGAAGGATGAGACAAGTGAAGAAAAAGTCGATCCCGAACTGCAACGAATTCGCCAAGAAAACCAGCGCAAACAAAAGGAATACGACGAGAAAATTGAACAGGGCAAGAAAAAAGTCAAAGAGCTGAACGACCGATTCGCTGATTGGTACTACGTTATCTCCAATGACGTGTACCAAAAGATCAAGGTCTCTCGAGCCGACGTCGTCAAGCAGAAAGAAGGGACCGAAGAGTCGGCCGAGGGCGAAAACGGTGACTCCGACGTGAATCCTCTCAGCGAAGGTCCCAACGGTTTGGATGACTTCGAGCGACTCAAGGAAGAGTTTCAGATCCAGCAGTAAGGGCACGATCAACCGACGCGATTATTGCGGCTGCGAGCCGAGCGCGCGGAGCAATGGGAACGGGTAGATGCCAGTGTCGTGACCGTCGCTAAAGCGAATCGTGTAGGCATAGTTTCCGACGGGCTTTATCTCCAAGATTTTCAGCGGTTGGGCTTCCGTCTTCGAGATCACCGCCAACGGATCGGCGGCGGCATGTTGTGTTGGTTGTTGTCGCTCTTCGCGACACGTTGCACACGGGCAAGCATCGCGTAGCTGACGGAACGTGTACACATGACGCTGCTCATCGCTCCATTGGAACATCACGGCAGCGTCGCCGGAGAGTTCGATTTTGGTCGGGTGCGGATTCATGTCATTTCGTGTGATTGCTTGGGTGGTGGTTCAAAGTTCACGTAGTGCGTCCAGAAGCCGCCGCACTTCATCCATGTCGTTGTAGTGCAACAGGCCAATGCGGACCATCCCTTCCGGCTCCAAGCCCAGTGTTTCGGTCAAGGGCAGTGCGTAAAAATTGCCATGCCAGACGAAAATTCCGCGATCCGCGAGATGGTGCGCGACGTGCTTGGGGCTCCATCGGCGATGCGTGATACTGACGGTTGGAACGCGGCTGTCGAAGCGTTCTGGTTCGCGTATGCCCCATAGGGTAATCTCGGGGAGCGTACTCAATCCTTCAATCATGGCGGTTATCAACCGCTGTTCGTGTGCTTCAATCGTCTCAAACGCGGCCCCCAGCGCCTCGCGCCTTGAAGCCGTGGCCCCCGCGGTGCGGCGTCCGAGATTGGCCAGATATTCAATCGCGGCCAGGACGCCCGCAATCCCTTCATGGTTTTGTGTGCCTGTCATCCAACGCTCCGGCAGCATATCGGCTGCCGGTCGAACTTTATAAACGGGGAGTTCCGCCATCGGCTGCCTTCGCCCCCACAACAGCCCGACATGTGGCCCGAAAAATTTGTACGCGGAACACAGCAGATAGTCGCACTGCCAGCGTTCGACATCGATCAAGCGGTGCGGTGCGTAGTGAACCGCGTCCAAACAAACTTCGGCCCCCACGTCATGCGATCGGCGACAGATTTCGGCCACCGGATTGATCGTTCCCGTGGCGTTCGATGCACAGCCCACGGCCACCAACCGCGTGCGGTTCGAGAGTTTGCGCCCGAAGTCGTCCATGTCGAGCGTGCAATCGTGGCGATGGACGCTGACATGTCGCACCACCGCGCCCGCATCGCGCGCGGCCAACACCCACGGCGTAACGTTCGCGTCATGATCCAATCGGGTCACCACGATTTCGTCCTCAGGGTTCCACGTGCGTGCCAATGCCCGGCCCAGCACGAGGACGAGCGTTGTCATGTTCGCGCCAAATGCGACACAAGTCGGATCGTCGCTTCCCACGAAGTCCGCCGCCGCGCGATGGGCTTCCGTGAGCATCGCGTCACTCTCGATCGAAGTGGTAAACATGCCGCCGTGATTCGCGTTGAGGTTCCGCATGTAATCGGACACGGCATCGATCACGCTCTCGGGAACTTGGCTCCCCGCGGGTCCGTCGAAGTACACCACCGGGCGGCCCTTGTGCATGCGCCGCAAGGCGGGGAACCGACGACGACACGCTTGAACATCGAAAACTTTTTCGGCATCGCGTGGGCGGCTCATCCTTCGTCGAAATCCTTGTCAAGCAGGTCGGTAACGAACATGTAGCCGGGACTATGGGTGATGCACAACGGTACCCGCGCTTGCCGCAATGCCTGTTGCGGAGTTACACCGCAGGCCCAGAAGAGCGGAACTTCGCCGGTACCAACGGTGACTGCCTCGCCAAAGTCGGGCCGAGCGAGATCGGCGATGCCAAGCTCCCGGGGATCGCCAACGTGGACTGGCGCGCCGTGCATGCGAGGGAAGCGACGCGAGATTTCAACCACCCGGGACACTTCCGCTTCTCGAAACGGTCGCATGCTGACGACCAATGGCCCGGCGAATCTTCCGGCCGAATCGCAAGGTCGATTCGTACAATACATCGGCACGTTGCGGCCTTGTTCCACATGCCGGATGGACAATCCGGCTGCCTGTATCGCATGTTCGAATGTAAACGAACAACCGAGCAGGAAACCGACGAAGTCGTCGTGCCACAGCGGGCCAATCTCGCGTGGTTCGTCCACTTCCGCCCGACCATTACGAAACACACGGTAGCGTGGCACGTCGGTTCGCAGGTCGGCGCCAGGGGCCACCCGCCTCGGATGGGGATCGCCGGGGGAGGTTCGATCGATCAAGGGACATGCTTGGGCGTTTGCTCGACAGAATTCGGCGAATTCTTCGGCGACGGCGGCCGGCAAGATGACCACATTCGCCTGTGCATAGCCGACAGCGAACCCGGCGGTGGGGCGATCGAAACGCTGTTGGCGGATGATCTTTCGCAACTCCGCGGCGGTCGCGCGCATGAGGTTCTCGGTGCTCGGTGGTGAGGATGCGTGATCGTGGTTATCGGCCATGGGCGTCATCGTTTGTCGATGAATCGCTGTCCCTTGCCTTCAAATCGCGGCAACGAACCGAGATCAACTTGCTTGACTTCAACCTTCAAACCGAGCCGTAGCCGCAGTTCTTCGGAGACCCGTAGTGGATTGCCAAGCCGATCTTCAATTTCGATGAGCAGGCGATCCATTTCCTCGACATGTTCGGCGGTCATGCGATACTCGATCACTTCGGGGAAGCTGCGGAGGATTTGCTCGATCGCGGTCGGGAAGATATTCACGCCGCGGATAATCATCATATCGTCGGTTCGTCCCAACACCCCGCCATCGAGCAGGACAAAGCGTGTTGCTCCGCCATGTTGCCAAGTGGGACGAACGAGATCGCCGGTGCGATAGCGAATGATGGGGCATCCCACCCGTCCCAGGCACGTCAGTACCAGCTCCGAGATCTCGCCTTCGGAGGCCGGTTCTCCGCGTTCGACCGAGAGGAACTCGGCGATGAATTCGCTCTCCAAGACGTGCAACCCACGCTGGTCTTCGTCGGGAATTCCCCAGGGGCCCACTTCGGTGGCTCCGCCATGGTCGAAGACTTCGGCGTCCCAGGCCTCTTCGATTCTTTGCCGCACCGCGGGAATCGACCCACCGGGCTCGCCCGCCAGAATGATCCGCTTCACATCCAACGCGGCGACATTGATTTGACGCGTCGCGGCAATCTCGGCCAGATGCATGGCATAGCTGGGCGTACACAACAACGCGGTGGCCTGACTGGTCCGCATCATTTCCAAACGCCCGAGGGTATTCATCCCCCCTCCGGGAATGGTCAGGCAGCCGCGATCCTTTGCCGCATCGAAGGCGCTCCAGAACCCGATGAACGGGCCGAACGAGAAGGCGAAAAAAAGGCGATCTTCGGCCGAGATTTCCGCCACATCGTAAACATGCTGCCAGCAGTCGGTCCACCACGACCAATCCTCCGCCGTGTCGAGCATGACGAGAGGGCGCCCCCGCGTGCCGGAGGTTTGGTGCCAGCGGGTGTATTGATCGATGGGAAAAGTATGATTCCGCCCCATGCCAAACTTACCGTCGGCCAATCCGCTCTTGAAGGTGTACGGCATCTCTTTCAGATGGTCCAACGACGTCAGCGGTAGCGTCATCGCGGTTAGTTTGGTGGCATAGAGTTTGTTTTCCGGCAAGATTCGATCGAGCAGACCATTGAGCCGGCTGAGTTGATGCGCTCGAAGCGCATTGACGTGGAGTGCTCGCAAGCGGCTACGTTCGGTGGCGGTCATTCGAGACATACTTCGATCATACGTGGCCCCATCGCGATTGGCCAGCACGGGGAATCCAACTAGGCATAGTACGCCCGCCCGGCGGCGACTAAGATGACGCTCTTGTTCATCACACGTTGATTTCTCAGGTTTTCTATTACCCCGGAACTGCCATGTCTGAACCTCGTCGCGGGTCGCTGTTCGTCATTTTCCTGACGGTCTTTATCGATCTGTTGGGTTTCGGCATGGTGTTGCCGTTGTTGCCCAACTATGCCGCGACCTTCGACGTTGATGCCGGTGGTGTCGCCATCGGTCTGCTGATGTCGAGTTTTTCGGCGATGCAGTTTTTGTGTGCCCCGCTGTGGGGACGTCTCTCCGATCGGATTGGACGACGCCCGGTGCTCATGATCGGGCTGGCGGGCTCCGCGGTGTTCTATACCGTGTTTGCGATCGCCGCGGTCCAGAAAAGCCTGATGTTGCTTTTCGTCTCACGGGTTGGTGCTGGTGCCGCGGGGGCGACGATCTCCACGGCACAGGCATACATCGCCGATGTCACGCCGCTTGCCGGGCGAGCCAAGGGAATGGCATTGATTGGTGCCGCGTTCGGAATGGGATTCACGTTCGGGCCGCTGCTTGGTGCCCTTGCGTTGATCAGCGCCGCCGAAGGCCAACTGAGTCCCTGGCCTGGCTACTTGGCGGCTGGTCTCTCGGCCTCCGCGTTGTTGATCGCCTATGTTCGCTTGCCCGAATCGTTGCCCCCCGGCAGCCAACCACGGCGGAAGGTCATGATCGATTGGTCGTCGCTGCGTGAAGCGCTCCGGACCCCGTCGATCGGTGTGTTGTTAGGAATCCTGTTCATCAGTGTACTTGCGTTCGCCAACTTTGAAACAACCATCGCCCTGCTGCTGAAGCAGCCCGCCGGAGGCTTCGAGTTTACCGATATCCACGTGCTACTGGTGTTCACTTACATTGGATTCGTGCTGAGCGTCGTGCAAGGCGGCATCGTTCGCCGCTTGGCCGATCGAGTATCGGAGCGCGTATTGAGTACCTTCGGTGCTTCCGTCGCGCTGTTGGGTTTCGTGCTGATGTCGTTCTCCGCGAACGGTGCTAGTTTCGCAATGTTGATGGTCGCCCTGGGAGTCGAAGTGACGGGCTTCGCGTTCATCACCCCATCGATCAACGCGCTCATCTCACGACGCACCGATCCCGCGAAACAGGGTGGCATCTTGGGAATCGGCCAAAGCATCGGCTCTCTCTCGCGGATTATCGGTCCCCTGATCGGAATCCCGCTGTTCTATCGCGCGGCCGCGTATCCCTATTGGGCCGGTTCCCTACTCATGCTCGGTGCCTTGACCCTGATTCTTGTCGCCGTCGGTTCCGGAGGCGACTTCCCGTCGAGTGAAACTACCGACGTTTGATCTTCCTACCCTTTGTCGGAGGCTCCATAGCCGCCACCGCCGGGCGTTTCAATGACCAGCACCTCACCGCAATTGGCGTCGAATTGAACGCACGCGGGAAGGTCTTCGACGCGACCATCGCTATGTCGTAGATAGTTCCTCCCCGGCTCTTCCGGCAGCCCGCCGCTGATTCCATAGGGGGCGTACGGCGCGCGGCGTCCCGAGAGAATCGAAACTTCCAACGGTCGCAGAAACTGAATCTTCCGCACCACACCGTCTCCGCCGTGGAAGCGTCCCCCGCCCCCGGAGCCACGACGGATGGCGAACGATTCGATCCGAACGGGATAGCGTTGTTCCAACACTTCGGGATCGGTGAGTCGCGTGTTGGTCATATGCGTATGCACGGCATCGGCTCCGTTGGCGTGCGGCGTGGCGCCGGCTCCGCCACAAATCGTTTCGTAATAGCCGAAGGACTGGTCGCCGAACAGAACATTGTTCATCGTGCCTTGGCTGGCGGCGGCAAGTTGCAAAGCCCCCAGGAGCACATCGACCACGCGCTGCGATGTTTCGACATTTCCGCCCACCACCGCCGCGCTTTGCTCCGGTGTAGCTCCTTCCCTTGGGTTGAGGAGACACTCGGGAAGTTCGATGCGCACGGGAGCCAGCACTCCTTCGTTCAATGGAATTTCCTCATCGATCAACAGCCGCATGACATACATGACCGCCGCCGTGACGATCGCCCGATTGGCGTTCAAGTTGTCGTGCAGCACGGCGTCGGTGCCCGAGAAATCGATGAGGGCTGAATCATGCCGCACCTCGATTCGCACTTCGATCTTCGCGCCGTTGTCCAGATGATCGACGAAAGTGTACGAGCCGGGTTTCAAACGCGAGAGCCCTCGCCGCATTTTCTGTTCGGCGGCTTGTTGGATATGTCCCATATAGGCTTCGACCACGGGAAGCGAATAGCGCTGTACGAGCCGGGACAGATCGCGGATCGCCTGCTGGTTCGCCGCCATTTGTGCCGCGATATCGGCCAGATTGTCGTCGAT